>Ga0207421_10008204_pt1 | contig 10909 bp, 6 predicted proteins | sample SodLakKL_010_SED_4_FD_187542 | JGI IMG/M metagenome (GOLD analysis project Ga0207421, IMG submission 187542) | Alkaline sediment microbial communities from Lake Tanatar, Kulunda Steppe, Russia - 8KL_010_SED (SPAdes) (version 2) | ecosystem: Environmental > Aquatic > Non-marine Saline and...
TATAGAGGAACCAGAGATTGACAAACACATAGAGAAATGTGCTGAGGAACTTCCCGATAATATAAAAGATGCACATTCGAGAGAATCGAGAGCGATAGACCACTACAGAAAATTTGCTAAAGAGGCTGAAGAACCTAGGGTAGAAGAATTCTTTGAAGCTCTTGTTGAAATAGAAACGGACCATCTTGAACTCCACGAAAGTGAACTCGAGGAGTTGAAGTAAAAAGCAAAAAATCTTTCACCTTCTTTTTCTATAATATTAAAGGTGACTGATGCCTCCGATATATTCCATAGGACATTCTAATCTAAGTTTGGAGGATTTTATCACTCTCCTTAAGGAGAGGGATATCGAACTTTTAGTAGATATCAGAAGATATCCTAATTCAGTGGTTTACTCCACTTTTGAGAGGGAGAATCTTGAAGAGGTTTTGCATAAGGAAGAAATCGATTACATCTGGAAAGGTGATATATTTGGAGGGTTCAGAGACGAAACTCTGAAAGATGAATCTCCCAATAAAGGATGGGACGTAACGGGTTTCCGCACCTATGCGGACCACGCTCTTTCCGACGAATTTCAAGATGAATTAGACGAATTGATTGATACTTCAGAATCGAAAAACGTCGCGATAATGTGCGCAGAAAGTATTTACTGGAAATGTTATCGAAGGATATTATGTGATTGGCTCGTAGCAAAAGGGAAAACCGTGATCCACTTGAGGAAAGGCCAGACTAAAAAACATGAGATCAGTGCTCGCGCTGTAGTAGAAGATGGAAATGTTACTTATCCTGAGAATAAAAAATGAGTTGAGAGGTGTATCTCATAAAGACTTTCTCTTCTCATCTATTTTTTTGGCCAGATCTTCAGCTAAATTTTCTAAAATCAGTTCCCCTGCATCCTTCGAAGCTTTTCTCGCATCTCCCAACACGCCGTTCTCAGTGAAATGTCTCAGACCTTTGGTGAATAAAGATGAGTTGTCCACTTCACCTTCGTAACCTTTCTCTAATCTGTTTTTATCAACGAGTTCTTCATCGATAGCCAGCATCACAGAGGTCTCAGTAGCTCCCGAGTGAACAGCTTTCTCCTCATAATCGATACCCGCTTCTTTGAATGAATCCATCATTATCTTGCTGTTCCTTTCTAGATCCGCTACAAGTATGATTTTCGCGTTATCCATCTCTTCAGCTATTTTTGGTGCGGCGGTCTTCGCGGGTGCAAAATTCCCGCCGTGGAAAGGAACTAGAGCTATAAAATCGAAGCCGTGCTCGTCAAAGGCTTTACAATGCTCTTCTATCATTTCCATGAAAAGATCATTAGGTAAAGATACAGTTCCAGGGAAATCCATGTGATGGCTGGAAACTCCAACTGACAGAGTCGGACCCATAAGGGCGTAATCTAATCTGCTAGCGATTCTCGATCCAAGCTCATCGGAAATGCACGTGTCAGTTCTCATCGGCATGTGAGGTCCGTGCTGTTCGAAGGATCCCATCATCAAGACGACAGTATCCTTTCCATTTTCCATTGCCTCTTCGATCTCCTTCCAGCTCATCTCTTCCATCTTCAACTTTTCATCGCCAACCATTCCTGATCATTATAATACAAAAGCTACTACGAAATATACTTTGTCTGTCTAGACTAATCCCTTCCCAACTCAACAATACTTACTGGTACATACATCTCTTTCTCCGAAATTCCACCGTGATTCCCTATCTCGAAATGCTCCTCTTCATTCGGGAGTGTATCGTGGAATACGTAGTTCTCCTTCATGATCAAGGTATAATCGCCAACTCGGAGGTATAACCGCGGATCTGGCTCAAAAAGACCGAAATAGTTCTCCTCTATCATTTTATCGCTCTTACACAGATGAGAGAAATCACTCAGGTTCTCTTCCCAATATTCCTCGAACTCATCCGTCTTTGATGGACGAACATAGCAGAATACACTCCTGTAATCTCCACAGAGTGGAAGTGTCAAGCATTCCTGTAATCCAGGATGGTCTTCTAACCTGACTGATTTTTCTCTCTCAGAATCTATGAAACCGTGATCTGAGGTGATTATAAGCGTCGTATCCGTATCTTTTATCTCCTCGATAAAATCTCTCGACTGAAGACTGATATCCAAGAATTCTTTTGAAGCTGGGATGCTATTTACCCCCTCTTTATGTGCTACCTTATCAAAGCCGTTCCAGTAAGCCTTGATGTATTTCTTTTCATCTCCTGATTTTACTAGAGGCTCGAGAAGAGAAAAAAGCCCTCCTAAAGAAGAAAATCCCACCCTTTTGGAAGCTCCTGTATAAAAAGAATTGAAAGCAGAATCCTTCAATCTTTCCGGCGTAACATCAATAGCTTTTCTTTTAATACTGTCCATTATAGACCGGGAAGACAAAATAGATGATATATCTACTCCAAATTCTTCTAGAGATGAGTCTCCGAATCTTGGCTTAAAGGGCAGTATTGTGGTAACTACTCCAAGTTCCTTCAAAAATGTATACCATCCCGTAACTGCGTGCTGTTGAGGCGCCAATCCGGTAAAAAAAGTAGGGATTGCTGAGGCCGTAGAGGAAGGAAAAACAGAAGTCACCTTTTCCTTCAAATTGTCATAAATAACGGTATCTTTCCCTTTCTCCTTCACATATTCGTAACCGATCCCGTCTAAGACCAAAAGAATTACGTTTTCCGACTCACCAAACTTTTTCTCATCTATCATCTCCAAGCCATTATAGGGACTCTCAGAGCCGAGTCCCTCCGCCAGGGAACTCATGAGATTGACTATACTCCCTTCTTCGTAGTCAGGTAAAACTATGGAATGTTCACCCAAAATAGACATGCGATCACATGTACTGCTCTAATTTCTCCATCATCACTTCGACTCCTATCCCAGGTTCATCTGAAGTCCATAATCTACCATCTTCGAAAACTAGTCCTCTGCTCAAACCATCAGGAAGTAAAAGATGGCCGTCGAGATCCGCATACTTTATATTCTCGCTGGATTCGAAGAGATGTACCGCGGCCCCCAAAGAAGGTTCCATCTCAAGCATACAGCCGACCATGGCATCAACACCGTAATCTTCTATCACATCTACGATCTTCCTTCCGCCGGTCAACCCACCGCACTTCATCAGCTTTATATTCACCATATCCGCCATCTCATTAGAACATATCTTCTCTGCACTCTCGTGGTCTTTCATCGCTTCGTCCGCTACTATAGGTAAATCTGTATCTGCAGTGACTTCTTTCAGCCCTTTCAGATCTTTCTCATCAACAGGTTGTTCTACGAACTCTATATCGAATTTTTTTATACTCTCACAGAACTCTTTCGCTTCCTGGACAGAATAGCCCTGGTTCGCATCGACCCAGATCTTGACGTCACTACCAACCGTTTCCCTGACCGCTTTTATCCTCTCTATATCGCTCTTCATATCCAAACCCACTTTGATCTTTATCGCCCTGAATCCTTGTTCAACGTAATCTTCCGCATGTTCTACAGTTTCCTGTTCATCCATTATGCCGATGGTTCTGTCTGTCAAAACACCCTCTTCTTCTCCACCGTCGTATAGCTCGAAAACTCTTTTTCCGTTTATCTTTCCATACAGATCATGTAGTGCTGTATCCAAACCAGCTAAAGCAGAGGGATCACCCGGATTTTCTCTCCTAAAATCGGACCATACCTCTTCTATGTCTATTTCTCTATCGATCAATTCCTTTTTCCAGGGCACTAAACAATTCATCATACTTTCATTTGTCTCTTCAGTTACTCCATTAGCGGCTCCGTTTCCCCAACCTGTTTTTCCTTCTCCTTCAACTTTGAGGACAACATTCTCTGTCGTTAGAGAAGTACCAGTAGCTATCTTAAATTCCTCCACATTTTCTATTTCAACGGGATAAAGTTCTATATTTTCTACTTTCATCTAAACCACCTCAAACTAACTAAACCTCTATTATACTCTCTTCTAGGCTTCTCGGATAATAAGTCAATATCTCTATTCCGTTCTTCTTCACCACTACGGTATCCGAATGTCGGAAACCTGCATAGTCTTTGATATAAATTCCTGGTTCTACGCTTAAAACCATGTTCTCCTTCAATACCCAATCTTCACCTACATCTAGGAACGGGGGTTCATGTATCCTAGTTCCCAATCCATGTCCCGTGTGATGTCTCCATGTATCCTCGATGTCTTCTTCTTCGTACAACCTATAAACTTCTCTATCCACTTCGGAAAGTTTCTTACCTGCTTCGATAGCGTCGAAGGCGATATCTTGAGCTTTGACCGCTAGTTCGAAATATTCTTCCTGTTCCTGCGTCGGTTCTCCCACTATCCAAGTTCTTTCCAGTTCGCTGCTGTATCCACCTATCTCTACACCTACTCCGTTTACCAGAACGTCTCCCTCTTTTATGGTCTCATTGCTCGCTATTGCGTGAGGTAAAGAGGAGCCTTCACCGACTTGCCCTCTATACCCTACGGTTATGGGAAAACCACTCCCTGTTTGTTCATATTCGGGTCCGAAGGCTCTGATTATCGCCTCTGAGGCTTTCAAAGATGCTTTCATAGAAGCTTCGATCTCAGATAATCCTACTTTGGTTTCTTCCTGCAGATATTTTAAACCGAGATTGTCCCACTTTGCGCTCTCTTTCATCAATTCTATCTCTTCCTCTTCTTTCACGCTGAAGAACTTTTCTAGACCTAACCGAATGTCTTCCACTTCTGCATCTATCAACTCGCTCAAGCTCGGACCGAAGTAACCATAACTGCTTCCGTAACCGTCCTGATCGACTGCGATTTTCTCGCACTTTTTTTCCTTGACCATCTCTTTAACAAATTTCATCGGATGTTTTTCTCCTGGATAATCAGGATAAGTTATTATTTCGTCCAACCCAACCTCTCTCCGCTCAAGGTGTTCTTTCTCCAACCTGGGAATCACCATCTTCTCACTTTCTTCATCCAACAAATAAGCGATCGGTCTTTCCGTCGGTAAGAATGCGAAACCAGTTAAGTTGAATATGAACGTAGGCGAGAATAAACACAGAGCGTCCAACTCCTTTTCTTCTAGTCTAGACAGTAATTTTTCTTTTTTCTTTTCATATATTTTTTTATCCAACATGAAGTTCATCTTTACACCTTGAGAGTTATAGTGACGAAACGGTTATAAATTTTTGTTCGAACTTAGTAATCATCTATACTCCCTTTTAAACACGACAAACTTTAAATGTTTATACTAATTTAGATAAATAGAGAGGATGACCATTTAACGGAGGGAAATAAGTTATGAATAGTAATGTTAAGAGGAAAGTAAATCTTCTAGGTGAACGTGGAGTCGGTAAAACATCTTTGATTCTCCGTTTTGTCGAAAATGTCTTTGGAGAAGAGTATTTGAAGACCGTCGGTACGAACGTATACACCAAGAAGGTTCCCGTGACAGGGTCAGAAGTAAAATTGGTCATGTACGATATCATGGGCGAATCTGATTTTCAAAGCGTCCAGGATATGGCTTTTGAAAAATCTACTGGAGCAATAGCAGTGGCAGATATTACTAGAAAAGATACATTGTACAAACTGACGGATGAGTGGTTGACTAAATATAGAAAATCCTCAGTGCCTAATGCACCTGTCATTCTTGCAGTTAATAAGATAGACCTAGATGATCAAGAAATCACCAAGGCAGAGGTAGTGGAAGATGTACTACATTATTTTGACACTATTTTCTTCACCTCTGCTAAGACAGGGGAAAACGTCGAGGATATGTTTAAAGAACTCGGATTTAGAACAATGTATCGTCACACTTCACCTATGCGAGATACAGAAGATATCGTAACGATGGATAAGTTGATAGATACACCTAAAAAACTCATTTCTGGTCTTCTCGCTTATGCATCCCAGTTGGGGGAGATGCCCTATAACACAATGGAAGAACTCTTCGAAGAGAGCGGTATAGATAAATTCTCGATGGATGAAGGGATTACGGAGGAGCAAGCCTTAGAGTTCGGTGATAGACTGATAAAATGGTATGATGATAATGACGATGATGAGTCCGCTTCAACCGTCGCTAGACTCTTAAAAATGTATGAGGAGGACTCAAAAAGATCGTAAATTTACGAAAAAAGATCTTGAGTCATGTCTTTTATCCCTCTTAGTTCTTTTCTATCGCCGTCCCACTCTTTGAGCTGTTCTGCAAATCGGTCCTCGATCCTTTCGATAACATCTCTTATTTCCTGAATATTTTTCTTACTAAGTTCTCCTTCATAAACCACGGCCATATAAACATAGTCGCCCTGCTCAACGACTATATTGTTACCTCCAAATTCTAACCTATTCAACTCCCAATCTCCAGTATCTTGGAAAGAATCTTCTATGAAGTTCTGGACGGCCTCGAACATACCGGCGATGATATCACTGTCTCTGTCCGGTCTGAGTCGGCGAGTATTGTGCAATATGAGCATTGAGTTCCTTTTGCTTATCAAAAATACTTCCTCGATAACCGGTTCTTTTTTCGTTAGATAGGCTTTGTATATAACGACTCCGATAATCACGACTATAGCTGCTATTATGAGTAACAGATAGGGCAGATAATTACTGAATGGAGTCCCAACTTCTACTGATAAACTACTTTCTTGATGGTTACCGGCTTCACTAGCTATTTTCAATTCGTATTCACCTGCCTCTTCAGGAGTCCATATGAACTCGCTCTGGAATATCTCGTCTTCACCTAGGGTGACTTCTAAACTGTTTTCTAGCTCCCCGTTGATCGTAAACTCTATCGTCTGAGTATCTTCAACCTCTCCAGTATTGGTCACAGTATAGTTGACTACTATTTCCTGGCCTTCAACGAATTCTTCTCCACTTTCAGGAGAATTGATATTGATCTCGAAGAATGCTTCTTTTAAGACCCTAAATTCCACTTCCTCTTCATCGTCTTCACTGGTGATTGTGAGGTAATATTCTCCCGGATCTTCTGAATTCCAAGAGAACTCTTCATCGAAGATTTCGCCTTCCTCAAGTTCAACGTTTTCTATTATCTCAGAGTAGATTTCATTGCCATCATCATCGTAGATGGTGTAGTGGATGTCTTGTGTTCCTATCACTTCACCCGTATTTTCTACTTCAAAGGATACTGAGAATTCTTCACCTTCCACCACATCTTCATAATCAACTATCTCAACTTCGAAGAAAGTGTCTTTTAAAACTGTGATAGTAACTGAGCTAGAGTCATCTTCGCTCTTTACCAACAATTCACGTTCTCCGTAGGGCTCTTCTGCGGTCCAGCTGAGTTCACGAGAATGAGATGAACCACCACCAAGTTTTACTTCTTCTGCAACGTTTATAAGCTCTCCATCGATATAGACTTCTATGTCTTGCTCCCCTAACACGTAACCGATATTTTCTACATAATACTCTATTGTAACAGTATCGCCTTCGATGTATTCCTCTCCTTCCGTCGGTTCTCTAAGAGTGACTTCAAAGTAAGGATCTTCCAAAACAATAACGGTCACTTCGTCGTGATGATTTTCACTCTGTACCTTGAGATCCCGTTCTCCATAGGGACCTTCAGAGATCCATCGAAAACTTCCTTCGTAAATTTCACCGCCCTCTAAACCCAAATTAAGTTCTACATCTACTCGGTCTTCATCGATATAAAACTCTATATTCTGTATGTTTGTTATAGTTCCAGTATTTTCTACTTTGAATCTCACTGTCACTGGTTCTCCTTCTATGTAGATCTGATCGTCTCTCGGTTCGAGTATTTCAACTTTGAAATAAGGCACTATAATTGTGACTGAATCTAAACGATCTTCACTTTGAACTACAAGATCACGTTCATCGAACGGTTCTTCTGCTATCCACTCGAAAGATCCCGAATAGCTTTCATCCCTAGCTAGCTCTATCCCCTCTTCGGTAGCTATCGGATCTCCATCGATTTGAAACACTATGTCCTGCGTATCGGTCTCTTCACCTAGATTCTTGACTTCGTATTCTACAGTAACTGTATCGCCTTCAAAATATTCACTGTTCTTTTCAGGAGCGGAGATATAAACATCGAAGAAGGCTTCTTCAGGTGGCTCTATAACCGTGATCGTAATACTGTCCTCATCATCTTCGCTCTCAACTGATAGCTCTACATCAGTTCCTGTAGCTGTCCATGTGAATTCACCTTCGTAGAGTCCCTTACCTTCTAACTCTAAATCTTCTTCCGTTTGTATAGTATGTCCATCTACAAAGAATGTGATATCTTGCGTATCTGTTAAGTCGCCTGTGTTTTCTACCATATATTCAACTGAAACCGTCTGTCCTTCGTAGTACTCTTCTCCCTCTACTGGTTCGATTATTTCTACTTCAAAGAATGCATCACCTAACAATATAATGGTAACTGAATTTGAATGGTCTTCACTCTCTACCACGAGGTCACGTTCCCCGAAGGGTTCTTTTGTTGTCCAATCAAAAATTCCCGAGTAGCTATCACTTCCTTCGAGTTGTAAGTCATCTCTTGTATCTATCAGATCGTCATCGATATAGAACTCTATATCCTGCGTATCGGTATCTTGACCTAGATTCTTGACTTCGTATTCTACAGTGACTGTATCGCCTTCAAAATATTCACTATTCTTTTCAGGAGCGGAGATATAAACATCGAAGAAGGCCTCTTCAGGTGCTTCTTCAACTGTAATGGTAACATCATCTTGGTCGTCTTCACTTTCTACCTGTAGAGTGAGTTCTCCCAGTTCTGTAGCTGTCCAGGTGAATTCACCTTCATGTATTTCCTTACCATCCAAATCTAAATCTTCTTCTATTTGTATCGTATCTCCATCTATGGCAAATTCAATATCTTGAGTGTCTTCCTGGTCGCCTGTATTTTCTACCATATATTCAACGGAAACTGTCTGTCCTTCGTAGTACTCTTCTCCCTCTGATGGTTCTATAATCTCTACTTCGAAATATGCTTCCTCTAACAATAGGATCGTGACGGATTCGTCATCATCATCGCTCACAACAGTGAGATCTCGCTCTCCATATGGCTCTTGAGCGGTCCAATTAAAAGTTCCTGTATAACTCTCATCACCTCCCAGTTCTAAATTTTCTTTAACATCTACGCGGTTAAAACCGACATAAAACATTATGTCTTGAGTATCATCTAATCCTCCTAGATTATCGATGGTATATTGGACCGTTACGAGGTCATCTTCTAGATATTCCTCTCCGTCATCAGGTTCTTCTATAGTCACTCGGAAGTAGGGCTCTTTAAACACTAGGAATTCTCCTTCTTCTCCATCATCTTTTGTCTCTATCTTAAAAGAGAAGTCCTCTAGTTCTTCCTCGTCTTCAGTCTCCCAGATGAACCTACCCTCGTGAACCTCATTTCCTTCCAACTCAACGTTCTCCGAATCGGAATGCACTTCGTCATCAAATTTATCGGAAACCGTGAACATGATGTCCTGTGTATCATTAATCTCACCAGTGTTAGTGACGGTATAGTTAACTGCAAATTCTTCTCCCTCGATAACTTCCTCATCATGATCGACTATCTGAACTTCAAAAGATGGCTCTTTCAAGAAATGTGCCGTTAGACTCTTATCTTCATCCATAGTGATGGTTATCGTATCTTCTTCCTCTTCCCCTTCAGGTACATCTCCGGTCCAATATCTGAACTGGTAACCAGATACATCTTCGATTGCCTGGACGTTCACGTCTGTCTCATGTCCATAACTGTGTATACCTTCTTCCGGATCGGTGCTCCCTTCTCCTTCTATATCTATCGTAAGTTCATGTTTCACTGTCAATTCTTCGGTATATGTTGTCAGCGATTCATTCTCGTGGGTTACACTGATTGTATCCCCATGATGGCTACCTTCCAGTTCAACTCCATGTTCTGGCTCTGCCGTATAATTTTTTTCCCATTCTGTATCACCGAAAGTTACTGTTAAGGTGTCATATGTGTGATGTTCTGTGATTTCCATCCCAGTCAAGTCTAAAGATTCTCCAGAATAATATTCAAGTTCTGGCTGTGTAGAAATCTCTATATTCTCAAGTACCGCATTTATAATCAATTCAGCTGTCTCATTTGTAAACCCAGTAGGATTATGAGTTATGGTGATATTTTCTCCATTGTGGGCGCCTCCCAATTCAGTTCCGTTTTTTGGCTCTGCCGTGTAATTTGCATCCCAGTTAGTATCACCGAAGGTTACCGTTTCTGTAGTTTCATCAGTGTAATACTCAGTAATATTCATACCACTCAAATCCAAATTTTCTCCGGAATCGTATTCGAGCCTGGGTTGTTCAGTAACCTCTATATCCTCAACTTTTATAGCTTCAAGATGGAAATTCAAAGTATGAATGGTATTCGATTTGACCTCCTGTGAACCAGATGCATTAAGGTGATTTTCGACTCCTGTGATCTCCACCCAATATTCATTCCCGGCTGTCAAGTTTCTAAAGATGTAGGTGCCATTAGGAGATAGATCGTCTGTATCTATCGAACTCTCAAAGTCATCGGTTTCGTACAGATCAGCCTGACCGTGATCAACTGGATTACCGTCAGAATCATAGACTGTTCCCTCTATAGCTTCATCTATTCCACCGTTGATCCAAACTGTGAGATTTTCTAAAAGAGGAGTGTCAGTTCCGTCGCTTGTCAATTCCTGCTTAAACCACAGATAATCACCTGAAATGTTTGCTCCTTCCTCTATAAATGATTCACCATCAGTTGTTTGTTCCCATCCTTCACTATCTTCACTCGGGGCTGTGTCATCTTCCGTTACGGCATAGTAAACATCTACATTTGTATCTCCAGGTTCTATTGGATCCCAAAATATTTCATTATTATCGATATAATTTAATTCTGGTTGGTAAGAGTTGGAGATCCTATAACCTTCTTCATAAAAATCACCTTTTTCCCAGAAATCACCTGTAAGGCTTATGGCATC
>Ga0207421_10008205_pt1 | contig 10909 bp, 2 predicted proteins | sample SodLakKL_010_SED_4_FD_187542 | JGI IMG/M metagenome (GOLD analysis project Ga0207421, IMG submission 187542) | Alkaline sediment microbial communities from Lake Tanatar, Kulunda Steppe, Russia - 8KL_010_SED (SPAdes) (version 2) | ecosystem: Environmental > Aquatic > Non-marine Saline and...
TTGCTATAAAGGGGTGTTGAGTGATGTCAGGGGTGTATCAAGGGGGTATAGCTTGTGTTCGTTTGAAAAAGAATATTACGCCGCAAAATCAAAGATTTTCCTTGCTTCTAAATTACCTCACTTACGTTCGGAAATATTAGAAGCGCTGAGGAGGAGATTTTAACGCTAATTTGCCCATAAATCTTCCATTCACTGCTCCAACTTATATAATTCATTTATGCATCTCTCTGCCCACCATTTCATGTTATGTTTTTCGAAGTAATCAAGAGCTTGCTTTAAATTTTTAATCGCACTTTCTATTTTTTTCCTCATTTGGAATAATATTGCTTCCTCGTACAGTATTTGATAATATCCAAATTCATCATTTATTTCTTCGAATAAATTTTTTGCTTTTTTCAAATATTGTTTTGATTTATCGTAGTTTTTATTTTCACGGTAAAATTTACCTAATGATTTATAAACAGTGCCTTTCTCCTTTTTCGAGCCTAGCTCGTTTGCTAGAGATCGAGCATTTTCTATCAATTCATTCGCCTTTTCATATTCTTCTAATTTTATGTATATTTCACTCATTCCACATTTTACATGAACATTTAGCCTTTTGTTCCCTGTTTTTTCAGTAAGGTGAAGGCTTTGTTCATAGTGATTTAATGCTTTTTGAAATTCGTCTTTACTTTCAAAAACTACTGCAAGATTATTCAAACTCATTGCTATATCATTTTTGTCATCTAGTTTCTTTCTTAGCTCCAAACTTCTCTTATGAAATTCGCTAGCTTTTTCTAAGCAGCCTTTCTGGTAATAAATATGGCCTATATTATTAAAGGTTGCGGCTTTTCGAGGCTTATCTCCTGTTTTTTTTGCTATTTTAAAACTTCGTTGATAATAATCCAAAGCTTTTTCAAAATTTTTTCTATTGTTATAGATAATACCAACGTTATTCAAAGCTTTAAGGATTCCAGACTTTCTACCAATCTCTTTTTCAATTTCTAGTGTTTTTTCAAAGTACTCTAACGCTTTATCCATTTTTCCTTTTCTTTCATAAATAATGCCTAAATTATTCAGTGATTCACTGAGAGAACTTATATGATCACTCCTTTCTCGAATTTGGACGGCATTCTCTAATGAATTCTTAGCCTTATCATTGTTTCCTTCATTCATATAAACAAGACTTATATTGTGGTTAGCACGGGCTATTTCTTCTTCGTCTTTTAAATTGCTTGCGGTCTTTCTTTCTTCATAAAAAGTTTTTTTTGCTTTTTCAGTTTGACCTTTTTTCAAAAAAACTTTACCTTTCACACTTAATAACTTACAAGTTAGATTATTCTCCTCATTCTGCAAAGATAGACCTTCATTAGCTTTCTGGAGAGCTTTTTTATAATCGCCTATCGTAAGAAAGCATTCTCCTAATTTGTAGAATATTCTTTGTTTTTGTTCGTCATCGGATTCTTTTTCAATTGTTAGTTCAAATCTCTCAATAGCGCTCTCATATTTTCCCAATATCTTGTAAACCTCTCCTAGATTCTCCAATAGATTCCTTTCTGAACGCCCCTCAGCTATGGATAGCCCTTTTTTGTACAGGTTTATTGCCTCTTCGAGTGCATAAACTTCTTCTGCTCTTTTACCTGCTTTGAGATAATATGAGATAGCTTTTTCTATATCTCCTGCTCTCATATAATGATGGCCTAAATCGGAGTAAAATTCTTCCAATTTATCTGTATAGATATCTTCTATATTTTTTGCTACAACTTCATGAAGTCTTTTTTTTCTGGTTTCACTCATTTTTTCATAAGTAATGATGCTCATCAACTTATGAGTAAATTGAAATACTTCCTTATCGGGTATTTCTCTCCAAATGTTCATCTCTATCAATTCGTCGATAATTTCGCTGAGTTTTATTTTGTTCATATCTGAGCATCTCAAAAGCAGTTTGAAAGGAATATCAGTTCCTATTACGCTGCCGATAGATGATATTTTCTGACCTTCTTTTGAAAGATGCCTTTTTAGGCGCCTTTTGAATACATCTTCTACTATTTGGGGTGGTTCGATCTTATCTTTACTGGTTGGATAATCAGCGGTATTGATTGGTAATTTTTCTTCTCTCTCTAATAGATCAACATACTCTTCAATAAAAAGAGGATTGCCTTCAGTTGTATTTTGGATAAAGTCGACAAAGTCAAGAGGTAATTTGATCGAGGGAATAATTGAATGTAAAAAGTCTTTAGTATACTCCCATTCGAAAGAATAGAGGGTAATTTCTTTATATGCGTGTTTTCGGGATAGACGAAATGATAGGTCTTTTAAGGGATGTTCTTCTGTAATAGATTCTGGCCTAAAAGCACAAATAAAGAAGACTGGACTATCTTGAAGATTATCAACCAGATAATTTAAAAGCTGAAGTGTTCCTTTATCAGACCAATGAAGGTCGTCTAGAAATATTATTAGTGGTTTTTTCTCCGCTATATTTTTCAAATCGATCGAAAAATCAAAGAATACAGATTGACGTTCAGCATCAAAGGACTCTTTATCCTTTAGAAATTTTTTCAGAGTTGAATCCATTTCCATACTTGGGAAAAAAGAAATTTCATCGGATTTTTTTTTAAAGTCCTGAAAAGCGTTTTTAAAGGGAAGGTAAGGATCTGATGTTTTGTAATATGCCCTTCCCTCAAGAAAAAATCTTTTCAATGTTTCTGTATTCTTTTTGAATTCTTTAGCTAGAGCAGTTTTCCCCGTCCCTGCCTCACCTACTATAAATAATATAGAGCATCCTTTTTTTTTCACTTGTTCAAATTCGTTTTTAAGTTTTTCTAGCTCTTCTTCCCTGTCAATAAACGAAACATTTTTTTCCTTTTTTGAAAGGGTTACTATGTTGTTTTCGTTAGAGTTTACAGTTGCATATAATATTGGATCTTGGTTTTCAATGTAATTGTCGAGTTCGGACACTTTCACCTTTTTTTTCTCACCCTTTATATAAATTTTTATATTTTTCTCCATCAATCTTTCCCGTAACTTATTTTTCTTTTCTAAGCCCTTGGAAGTGAGATAATAGGTTTTTTTCCTTCTGCTATGACTGTCTTTTAAATATTTTTTTTCTTCCTTCACTAAGTTCTTTTCTCTCATCTCTCTTAGAACTCGACTTACTCTGCTTATACTTCCATCTACCGCTTCTGATATGCCTTTTTGAGACATATAATAATCTGCTTTTTTTTCTTCATCCTCGACTGTTTTATCTGAGAGGTTTAATAATATTCTTTCTTCAATCGTCGAGTCCATCACCTAAAAAAGTGAGCTATCTTACTTTTATACTTTATCATAGTATTAGCAAATTTGTTAGTAATTTTTAATATTTACATTCAAACCTCTCAATAGCGAGGATAAGCATGAAAAATAAGGAAAAAAGCTACAAGATGAAAACTATTTTAGCGTACTTGTGTACGTTGATCCTAGTGATTTCGATTTTAAGCATAGCTGTAGGTACTTCATTTGCAGATGAGGACCTAGCTGAGTCAAAAGTCGTCATGGCTACTTGGACTGGGAATAGTGATTTTACTTCCTGGGAAAAACATGGATACGAAGTTATCGAGGAATATGGTGATTCTGTTTTGGCAGAGATCGAAAAAGGGGATTTAATGGCATCCCACCCCAACATTGTTAACAACGCTATTAACTTTGAAACAGAAATTGAAACTAACACTATGAATTTTGACCCAGTGGAAAAAAACAGTTTAGCTAATAATAATGACGAGTTGTACATAATACAATTCAACGGCCCTATAAAACAGGACTGGATAAGAACATTAGAGAGGCAAGGTGCAGAGTTGATTCACTATATACCCAACAATGCCTTTTTAGTAGAATATGAAAATGATCTCAGTAATTTGAACTCCGAGTCTTTTACGAGAGCAATAACACCATATCCTAGAGAGATGAGAGTGAATCCGGAAGTATACGAAATTGAAGGTGATATCGCAGACATTTTAGTTTTAGTAAGATCTAACTCTCTGACTAGAACACGGCTCGATTCTTTAAGTGAATCAAAAATTCATCTGTTTTCTATAGGAGACGAAGTAGTTTACGACATAGAAATCGATAGGGATATGGTTTCGATTTTGAACAAGATGCCCGGATTGATATGGGCAGAACCCTCTCATGATATCGAATTGCATGGGGAAGTTGGTACGGAGATCGTCGGTGGATCCTATGTAGGCGATGGTGCTGAAGTCACTCGTCATGGCTATACTGGAGATGAAGTAACCGTTTCTATAGCAGATACTGGCGTGGATACGGGTGAGAAAGAAACGATGCATCCAGATTTAAGAGGTAGAGTCGAAGAGTTCTATTACTACGAAGGTACTGAACATCCTGGTGATGGGCTTGGTCACGGAACTCATGTTGCAGGTATAGCTGCAGGAGATGCATCAACGGGAATAGAAGATGAGGATGGATATTTATACGGTCATGGAACCGCCCCCGAAACTGAAATAGTTAGTCAGAAAATATTTGATGACGCTGGAGCCGCAAATATACCTGAATTAGATAAGCTTGCTAGTGATGCGGCTGAGTCGGATGTTCAAATACATAGTAATTCTTGGGGAGCTCCAGTCGGTGGAGCTTATGACCTTCTTGCTGCAGCATTTGATCATTATACAAGGGATGCTAATGTGTTTACAGAGGAAGAAGAACAGATGTTATTTGTTACATCCGCGGGAAATTCTGGACCGTTAAAAGGATCGATTGGTTCACCTGCTACGGCAAAGAATGTAATCACCGTAGGAGCCAGTGAAAACTACCGACCAAATGTAGGTGGTAACTTTGCAGACAATCCTGATGAGATTGCTCGCTTTAGCAGTAGAGGACCTACGCGAGACGGGAGAATCAAACCAGATATTGTAGCACCTGGAACTTATGTGTCTTCGGCTCTATCCTCCCTCTCTCAGCCTGGCTGGGCTCATGGTTCTCCTGATGGAGAATACTATGAATTTGTTAGCGGTACAAGTATGTCTGCTCCTTACGTAGCAGGAGGTGCAGCAGTCTTCACTCAGTTCTATCAAGACACATATCAATCTCAACCCTCTCCTGCTTTAGTAAGAGCGGCACTAATCAATGGAGCCGTAGATTTAGAAGGAGCAGAAGATAGTACTCCCATCCCCAATATGGACGAAGGTTGGGGAAGAATGGATCTTACCAATACTTTGATCAGCGATGAAGGTATCAGATTTTATGATCAGATGCGGGGTCTTCAAACTGGAGAAGCCTATGGAGAGACTGTGACTGTCACTAACCCTGAAGAACCACTAAAGATCACCATGACATATTCGGATGTTCCTGGATCTCCAGATGCTGAAAGGGCACTTGTAAATAATTTGAATCTGCAAGTAATAGGACCTGATGGCCAAAGTTATCATGGTAATGCCTTTAGTGATGGTTGGAGTGATCCTTCGATCGAGGAGGTAGACGATGTGAATAATGTCCAAAATGTTTACGTTGAAGAGCCACAAGAAGGAGAATATCAAGTCGTAGTTTACGGTGCTTCTGTACCAGAAGATGCAGTGGCCGAAACAGGTGACATTGAACAAGATTTTGCCCTTGTCACTAGAGGGGGTATCGATGAGCCTTCGGTTGGCAGAATCATGATGGATGAGGAACAGTATAGCACAGAAGACACAGTAGAGATTGAGATCTTTGACTCAATCTTGAATACGGATAGTTCGAAATTAGAAGAAGTGACCATTAAAGTTTCTAGTGACTATCCAGATGGTGAAAATGTTGTTCTAGAACAAGAACATCCGGACAGCTCAAGTTTTGTAGGAAGTTTAGAATTGACTGAAGAAGGACGAGAATTCGATGACGGTAAATTGCAAGTAGAGCACGGTAGTGAGATTACAGGTATATATCTTGATAACTCACCGTATGGAGAAAGGAGAACCACTGCGGAAGTAATAGGTGAACCCCCCAATATAAAAGAGGTAGAAGTAGTTAGGACGACCTCTGATACTGCTGAGATAGAATGGACAACGGATACAGAAACCACGGCTTCGATTTACTGGAGAGAAGAAGATAGTGAAGATTGGAACGAAAAATACGTTGATATGGAAGTTGAGGAACACGAATTAACAATTGATGGATTGACTCCTAATACTGCTTACGAGTTTTATTTGGAGTCGGTAAATGTTGTAGGACTCCAAACTATTGACGACAACGAAGGAAACTACTATTCTTTTGATACCGGAGATTTACCAGAGATATTGCTGGTTTATAGGGGTGATTATGATTATCTCAGTGATACTCTAATTGAGATCGATCGTGGCTTTGACATCTGGGATTACACTGATGATGGTATCCCTTCATCACATCATATGAGGGCCTATGACGCTGTTATATGGAGTACAGAAGACGAATATGATGGGCTCAGTCATGAAGCTCATGAAGAGCTGTCAGAGTATCTCGATCATAATGGGAAACTTTACCTCTCTTCCCAGAATTATCCTAGTTATACTGGGGAGACTACATTTGCCCAGGAATACTTACATGTGTCGGAATTTGACACGCATTGGGATGATGCGGAGAATGTCACGGGAATCGAAGGTGATCCAATTACGGATGGCATGGGTCCTTGGGAATTGACTTATCCTGGTTGGGTATCTAATGCCGATTACGTTTATCCCTCAGAGGATGGGTCCGAAATATTCCTTGATCAGGATGACGAACCCGTAGCCCTTAGAACAAACGATACAGACCTACCATATAGAACTGTGTTCACTTCTTTCCCATTCGAAGCTCTTGCGGAGGAGGATTCAGAAAATGCTGAAGAGTTTCTAGACTCAGTACTTGATTGGTTGATTGTTGAATACGAAACAGATGTTTCTATAAGGGATCTAGAGTTTTCCCAGCCTTGGACTGAACCTGGAGACACGATAGAAGTTACGACTACCGTTTCTAATGACGGTACAACTGAAATGGATGCTACATATGCTGTAGTTAGAGTTGACGGAGAAGTGGTTAGCACGAAGGTGATAGATCCGATACCTACTGGAGATATTGAACAGTTATCCTTCGAAATCACACCTGAAACTATAGGGGAGCTAGAAGTAAAAGTTGAGATAGCACCCCTAGAGGGTGAAGTTGAAACCGAGGATAATAAAATGAGTGATATACTATACTGTCGAGATCCTGTAAAAACTGTAGATGTCGCGGTACTGAGAAGTTTCGGTTCAGATGCAGCTATTCATGGCATGGACATGATGTGGGACGAAATATCGGAAAAATGGTGGAAATATGGAAACCAAAATATAGAAATTGATTACGAGAGTTTGCATATAGAAAACATTGAATACGAAGACATCGAAGAAACTGGAGCCGATGTACTCTACATATCTCATGCATATAGTGAAATAGGCTACCAATACGACGATAATGAGATAAATGCCATAAAAGATTACGTTGCTTCAGGTCGAGGTATCATTGCTTCGGGTGGAACTTTAGGCCAATCAGAATTGGAGGAAGAACTCGCTCAGAACATGAAATTGGCCCCTATGTTTGGTATAAATGAATCGGTCCCAGGTGAATGGGATGATTTCGTTGACCTTGACGATCCCATGGAAATCAAAGATCTAGAACATCCAATATTTGAGGGATTAGGAGATGAATACAGAACAGGAAATCCTAGCGTTACGGTAGACCATGTGATCGAAGATGGAAATGTAAAGGCTGAAGGTATAATTCCAGGCGGTTTCATCGGTCCGGATAGGTATGCTTATCTAGTGGAACATAAATATGGTGGTGGAAATACCCTTTACTTCCCTAATTGGCCTGAATTCATTGAAGCAAATCATCAAGACAAAACTTTGTTGTACAACAGTTTAGTATGGTCATCTGAAAATTCCACAGCCTTTGAAAATCAAGTGAGTATACAGACTGTAGACAAGAATCCAGAATGGGGGGAACCCGATGAACCTTTGGATATCGATGCTGTAGTGCGCAACCTTGGAACCGCAGACCAAACTGATCTAAATGTGACCATGTATGCAGATAATGAAATTGTTGATGATATGGTTATACAAGAAATCAAAGCAGGAGGAGCGGAACAAGTAACTTTAAGTTGGACCCCTGAAGTCAAGGACGATTACGATATCTCTATAGAAGTTGAACCTGTTGAAGGAGAAACATTTACAGAGAACAACGAGCTTGAATTTAAATATAGAGTGTTTGAATATGGTGGTCATATCAACGTGGCTGTTCTAGATGGATACGGTACGTACTTTGTTGAGCCTAGAGAGAAATTTGAGAATATTGAAGAGAACTGGTACAAATTTGGAAACTATTCGATAGAATTCGATTATACTACTTTATCTTCTCTAGATGAACATTTTGCCGGTGAAGAACTTCCTAGAATTTCTTACGAAGACCTCTCTGAGGCAAAGGCGGAGGTACTTTACATGCCAGGTCGTGCTAGAATTGCAGGATATGAATTTAATGATGAGTGGACTTTGACTGATTCAGAAATCAGTGCTCTGGAAAACTTCACCAAAGATGGAAGCGCATTCGTATGGACTAGTGGATTCTGGTATGAACATTGGAGAGGTATTTCAACAGAAAACAATAAGAACATAATGCCATTATTTGGACTAGATCCCGAAACCCAAACCGAACCAGTACATATCGATATCGATCAGCCTATTTTTGATCTGAACTACCCTGATCATTCGGCTTTCGAAGAATTGGAAGATCCTTACCAACCTGGTAGTTACACCTATAAACTTTACGACGGAACAGTGTTTGAAACTGATGGTCCAGAAGCGTACACAGCCAATGTGACAGATGCGAACGTACTAGCTGAGCCATATGATGGGGTAGACGATTACGTGTGGATAACTGAACGTAAAGCAGGAATGGGTCAAACGGTATATTCATCGTTCGATCCAGTTAAAAACGGCTACTACGAACATAGAGATCCTGATCATAGAGATTTCCAATTCCTGTATAATCTTTTAACCCATTCATATGAAAATACTTCCTACTCTCCTAGGATAAGTCATGAAGAAAGGGAATCGATAGGATTGGAAATGCCCCTCGAAGTTACTTCGGAGATCTATCACTTTGATGGGGAAATCGAGGAGGCAACTCTCTATTACAATGGAAGCACAGATGAGTCTTTTACAGAAGTATCTATGGATCGAGTTGAAGATGATTCCTGGTCCGCTGAGATACCTCCACAATCAGAAATCGGAGATGGAGAGATACAGTACTATATCAAAGCTGAGAGTGTTGACGGAACGGTAGTTAGAAGTCCAATTGATGATAATTTCGTCACCGTTATAGACGTTGAACCACCAATCATAGAACATTCACCTAAAGAAGAAACTTATATCGGGCAACCCACTATGATAGAAGCTGAAGTTATCGATGAATATGGCGTGACTAATGTAGCTATAGAATACACTGATGTAAATGGGAATCTACAAGAAGTCAAGATGAGTAAACTAGCAGGAAATAACTATTCAGGGATCATACCCTCTCAGGAGGACATCGGGGTTATCGATTATCAGATCATAGCAACGGATGTAAATGAAAATGAACAGATAACAGAAGAACAGGAGTTAGAAGTTAAGGGACATTTACTACGTGTAAATGTTGTGGATAGTAATGGCACTCCAGTACGTTATGCTTCCGGAGAACTAGAGAATGAACAAACTGGAGAATCGAGGAGATTCCAAACTGATGCTTCAGGCATGTATGATCTATCTCTTTCTTTACTCTCGGATGGATATTCCATTGGCGATACTATAACTGTGGAAAGTATGTACGATGATATGAAAACCTCTAGCTCGATTGATATAGATGAGGACGGGATCATAAACTTAGAAGTAGTTTTGGACTTCACCATTATCGGTGGAATTGAGACCGTGTCTATATCACCTGAGGGAGACCAGGTTGTTGAAGCGGGCGAAACAATTGATTTGTCTGCAGAAGCTTACGATGAATACGGCAACCTGATAGAAGAAGATGATACAGTCTTTGATTGGGAAAATACCGACGAAACTGGCCTTTTCGAAGAGACTGAAGTAGGGAAATATGCCGTAACCGCTACCCATGAAGGTGTAACCTCAGAGCCTACAATCGTGACTGTCGAACCTGCAGATGTTGAGTATGTCTTGATCGATCCTGATGAGGATCAAACTATAGAAACAGGAGAGACAATTGATTTCTCTGCAGAAGCATACGATGAATACGATAATCTGATATCAGATGTTGCTACAGACTTTACTTGGGAGAATACAGATGATTCCGGTATATTTGATGAAATTGAAGCTGGTAAGTATTCTGTCACCGCTAGTTACGAAGATGTCACCTCAGAAACAATTATTGTGACAGTACTAGCAGAACACTTTGAAGTCGAAATAACAGAGGCGGATGAAGAAATAGAAGAAGACGACACACTTACTGTAGAATTCGAAGTTGAAAATTCCGGTGATATTGAAGGCACCCAAGAGATAGTCTTTAGTGTAGACGATGAAGAAGTTGATATGGTAGAAATGACGATCGGAATAGGTGAAATAGAGGAAGGTGAATTCACATGGAATGCAGAGGATGCAGGTGAATTTGATCTTGAGGTTGCAAGTGACGATACTTCAGATTTGATAACAGTTACAGTTGAAGAGGAAGAAGATAGATTCCTAGACATACCAGGATTCACGACCATGCTGTTGATACTTGGTGTAGTTATAGCCATTGCGATTTATCACAAAAAAGAAAAGTAAAACGAACATCCAAAAACCCTTTCCTTTTTTAATTATGAACTATTGAATTTGAATATTTTTAGATAAGATAATTATATTTTGGAAAACGTCCATATAAAATAGGAAATATTACGCCGCAAAATCAAAGATTTTTCTCGCCTTCAATCCTTTTCGTTTCA
>Ga0207421_10008207_pt1 | contig 10908 bp, 13 predicted proteins | sample SodLakKL_010_SED_4_FD_187542 | JGI IMG/M metagenome (GOLD analysis project Ga0207421, IMG submission 187542) | Alkaline sediment microbial communities from Lake Tanatar, Kulunda Steppe, Russia - 8KL_010_SED (SPAdes) (version 2) | ecosystem: Environmental > Aquatic > Non-marine Saline and...
TTTCCTCTCATATACCCGTATGAAAGTAACATCATAGCTGCGAACATTGAATAAGAAAGTGCAATTCCCATTTTCATTTTATTATTTAGTATACCCTGTGTTAAACTTTTTTCTTTAATTCTATCTGTCATACTTTCTGTGACTCTCATGTTACCCAACTGAGCTATTGTATTTTCTTGATTAGCTTTTGTATTCATCTTCGTTTGCCATGTGTTAAATGCTTTTAATTCACCTTCTCTATTAATATAGTAATTCAATGCTTTTTGAGCATCCAAACTCATTAACATTTGAGCTTTTGACCGACTCATGCTTTCTCTATACTGGTCTTCAACTAATGTTTTCTTTGCTTTATATATAATTTCGTTTCTGTCCATATCAACATTCTTTTGTTGTTGTAAATATTCAATTTGTTTCTGTAATGTACTTTTCTTAGACATTGCTATTTCTTCTTTTTTAGCTAAATTCTTAAAGTTAATAGTTTTTTGTTCTTTACCAATTTCAGCAATTAACTGTTGTGTAGTATATATATCTCTTTCTTTTTCTTTAATTACACCACTTTGCACAGCTTTATCTTCTAATCTTTGTCTAACTAATTCATTTCTAACACTACTTTCATTAATCATTTGTGCTATTGCTTCTGAACGCCTTTCAGCCATTTTAACCATTTCTACTTCCTGCGCAGCCATAGCAGCCTTGTTAACAAGAAGTAAACCGTAAATCATCATCAATTGGGGTACATATCTTCCAAGTATAGATAGATATGTTATTGTAATGGCCATAAGGGTTTTTATTTCATCTGGCAATGCTCCTATAGCATCTGTAAGATTTCTTAAAACATCAACCCAGGCCTGCATTATCTCAGCATACAATCCCTCAGCAAGTTCGGCCCACATAGCTTCTATCGACGACTCTAATAGAATCATTGTCCCTTCAAGTGTATTAAGTCTTTCATTAACCATTTCACTAACTACTGTTAAATTTTCAAGGTCTTCCTCTAAATCTTCTATTGTAGCACCAGTATGGAAAAATGCTTCACTCAATTTTATTGCTGTCTCGGTTGTTACTTCAGCCTCTTCTGTAAAGTGTTCTATATCTAAAGTCATCTCATCGAGTGGTTTTTCCATTTCTTCTAGTTCTTCTACCCATTCCTTCATTTGTCCTCTTACATCTTCTATACCAGATTCGGCAAGTCCTGCTGCAGCACTGCTCATTTTTAGTCTTCGTTCGTTCTCCCTTAACGCATCCGAACCCTCGTCCACTGCTGCTGCTAAAGCATTCATACCTCTCATGCCAGCAAGTTGTTGATATAAATTAACTTCTTGTGTTCCAGTTAAATCTTCGGTAGCATCTTCAAGCTGTTCAACAATTTCAATGAAACTTAACATATCCCCTTCTGTATCTTGTAACTGTATACCGTATTCGTCCATTAAGTCTCGGGCTTGTTGTATTCCTCTACCTGTTTCCCCAGCAACCATACCTATTCTCGTCATAACTCTTCTAAAAGAACGACCTGCCATACCTGCTTCAATCATTCTGTCAGCTGCTGCCATCATACCTGCAGCAACTTGTTCCATTGACCAACCAACAGTCTCTGCTGCAGCCGTAGCGAATCTCATTGCCTGTGCCATTTCTTCTGCTCGCATTCTTGCCTGTCTTGATGCATGTGTTATAACTGCCATTGAGCCAGCAAGTTGTTGATTAACTGCCTCCGCCTCATCAATGTATTCTATGTTTTCCTCCATTATGTCGTTCATATCTTGTGTCTCTAGGTTCCATCCACGATACATACCAGCAGCAAAACGAGCAGTTTCGGCTACCTGCATATTATTTGCTCTAGCCATATCAAGAACTGGACCTGCAGCAGCTAATGATTCTTCTACATCAAAACCAGCTCTTGCTAAAACTTCTATTGCTTCACCAGCTTCTACTGCAGTATATTCAGTTTCTACACCAAGTTCAATCATTCTTTCCATTACTTCTTCGGTCTTTTCACCAGTACTTGTCATAACTGTGCTTGCAGTAACTGCTTGATATTCAATTTCTCTATATGCATCTGTCATAGACTGCTGCATTTCCTGAAATCTTTCAGTAAGCATACGTACTATTTCAGCTTTAGCCATCATTGAGAAAGCAGTAAATAGAAACGCAGCTCTCATATCCACTAAGTCCTGAGCAGTCTGTCTAGACTCTTGTCTAAACTTTTGAAGAGCTGCTTTATTTTGACTAGCTTGTTGCGCAATTTCTTGAGTCATTTTTCAAACCTATATAATTTTTAGAAAAGGTTTTTATTTGAACTTGTATGTATGTTTTGACGCACCTCTTCCAGCTCTAGATTTACCAGTAAACTTCCTAGCACCCATATTACTCATTTTTGCGTATTTTCGAGCTTTTTTAGGCATTCCCTTCATAGAACCTTTTGGCATCTTAGGCATATCAACATCGAACTCATCCATATCGTAATCCATTTCCATTTCTTCCATTTCTTCTGGGTCACCGTAACGAATTTTGTACCACTCTTTAAGAAAAGCAAAGTATTCAAAGGTACGGCTTATCGGCCATTCCATTACTTCCACGACTGGTAAATTGAATTCCTTAGCAACCAGATAAAATGGGAATCTCTGTCTTGCTCTTACCGAAAATCTTCTATTCCTTCCTCAAGTGTTAGACCACCTTGAATTTCAGACATTATTTCCATCAGTGGACCACTTTTCAATCTAGATACGTCAAGCTCTGGTTCAATAACACATTTGTCTATCATTTTTTCAAAATATTCTTCGTTTAGAGCAGTACCTGGCTCTTGTGGATCAATATCAAGTTCCTCAGACATTTCTGCGAACTCTGTACCAGAAAGCTCTTTGTACTTAATTGTAACTCCTTCAATTTCCATCTCTTGCGGTTCGTCACTTACATATAGGTTTTCTACATTATTTTCTTCTTCAGACATATTTAATCACCTCAAATACGGGGTTTTCCCGTGTAATTGAAAAGAGAGGGATTTAACCCTCCCATAAAAGATTTTAATCTTCTTCAGGACCTTCAACATCAAAACCGTATCCAACAAATTCGAACTCGTAATCTGGAGCATCTCTTCCATCGGTTTCAAAAGGCGCATAAGAAACAAACATTGCGTTACTTACAGTTATTCTTTTGAAACCAAATGCTTTTGGTGGGCTTGTGTCCCATTGATCGCCGTCTTGTACTTCAATTTTAATAATAAAAGGTCCAAGTTCTCCTGTTGTTTGTTTGTTGTAAAGGTCAATCATCGCTTGTAGTGAATCACTAGTACTTTTTAAAGTTAAACTACCCTCTGCTGCATCACTTGGGTCTACACTGAAACCTTCTTCACCCTTTAATCCTTCTATTAATTCGGTTTCGGCTTCTGGTGTTATACCGAATCCATCATCTGAAATTCCTGTTACAGGATTCAATTTTCCACCGTCTATAGGGTCTTCGAACTCTGTTACCTCATCATCATCCATACCACTTGCAATTATAAAATCAACATGCTCTACATTATAAACTTTATCATCATCTGCCATATATATCACCTAAATTATAGTTGAAGTACCAACTCAATTACTAACCTTTGAATATGACCAGGCACATCTACAAGAACTTCTATTGGTGTTTCATCTGAAAGAACTCTGTTCTGTCTGTCTTCTGCGCTTATCTCGTTGATTGAAGGCATATATATATCATAGTCATATATAAAGCCAGCATCTTCTAGTCCTCTGCAAGCCGTATCAATTCTTGATTCAACTTTTTGTATTCCTTCACTATTGTAAGGTATATGTGTTTCAGCTATTAAATTCTCAAGCGAACGTTTCAATAAACGTTTCATATAGTATTTGCCTCTAACTATATCAAGCCACTTGTAACCTTCATCTTCAGTTGTTGTAAATCCATTACTGAACACAACATCACCACGTCTTTCAAATAACGCATTAATGTGTAGGTCTTCAATGTCATTTATTTCACTTACTGTGTATTCCGTTCCATCCCAATCATAAATATCTAATTCTCTTATTGGCTTCCATTTGAGCTTGTCATTTACCTCTACTGTAGCTAAAGCACCAACTATGTTTCCTATTACTGCATCATCGTCAAATTCATGTGCTACTAAGCATAGGTTCATATCTTTATATTCTGAGTCAAGTTCCCAAGAACCACTGTTATCTTCGTATGATGTATCAGCTACAACAACCGAACCATATGTGTGTGAAATATCTAAGATGCTTTCAAACGGCTCCCCACTTTCAGCTACTGGGTCAATCCCTACAAATGAAATTAAACCCAAGTCCTCTACATCAAGGAAATCATCTTCTACTTGGTCTGTATCAATGTCACCTGGATAACTTGGCGTATCACCATCAAGTGGTGCTTTATATCCGTACAGCTCTGGTACACCTTCGTGAAGTGCATTTTTTAAAGCATCCTCAAGGTCTCCATCAAACTCATCTTCAATTGTAGACTTATCATCAACTAGTATTGGGTCTCCTACCTCTGCGTTTCCACCTTCGTCATCACCAGCTATCAATAAAACTTCCTGTACTGCCTCTGGTCTTGGTGTAATCTCCAATCTTGAAGTAATATCTACTGCTTCTTTTGGCATATCTATTCACCTCATTTTTCATCTAAATTATCTAAATACATTTCTAAATGTTCTTTACCTATCTGAGAGTCAACATAATGTGTTCTCTCACATTCTGGACATTCGTATTCTTCGAAGTCCACTTCATCCTCATCATCAGAGACATCTTCCTCCTCTTCAGGTTCATCTCTTTCTTCCTCAACTGTTCTAATAGTTTTTTTCTCTAATTCAGTTAGTCTAATCATACCTAAACTATCAAGTCTCCGTGCTTCACTCAACTGTGAATCAGTAGGTTCATCAATTAATATTTTTTCACCTGAACTTAATCTTTCATCAAGTGTGTTTAAACTAATATTTTCAGTCGCAATTATTTTATATTTTGTCATTCAACCACCTCTTCCAAGTTTATATCAAACTCTAATATATCTTCATCAATTTCTTCAATACTATCATAAGTTCTTGTATAAGTCTCGTGATAAGCAACCTCAACATCGAAACTATTTCTGTAATGGTAGTCCTCACCTTCAATGTCAGAGAGGTCGGTTGCTTCTGAAACCTCTCTTACAACTAAATCTGGGTGCTGGAAACCAAACCTAAATTCTTTCATAAGCCTTCTTGTCGCCTCCTTTTTAAGCATTATACCATTAACGAATTCCTGTGAATCATCATAATCATGCTTTCTATTTGAAGTAACTACATCAACCTGTATCCTATCTAGAAACTCCCCACCTAGATTTACTTTAATTTTTTGATGTTCATAATTAACTCTAAATTCTCTCCCATCGTCAAGGACACTCTCTTCATCCTCCTGGAATTCGATATGTCCGTCATCGTTAAGGAAATAACTATCATCATCAACAGGCTCCCAGTAGTCACCAACTGTATCATATTCATCAGCTTTAATAAGTTTTTCAACCTTTAATATTTCTTTACCTTTAAATTCAAGTTCATATACATACTTTCCATCTTCAAATGTTAAATAGTCAGTGGATTCATTTGTTATTGACCTAAGTTTATTAAAGTATATATAGCTATCTATTGCTTCTTCAACGAAATATACCACTATTGCTGGCAAGTCGTTTTTAGTAAATTGATTAGGATACCTTTTTTTGAACTGTACATCTACCCCATCAACAGTAAATTCGCTTGGAATTTCTCTAAAGAAGTCTTTTTCAAGTTCAACTTTCAATTGGATAACCTCCTTCAGTCGATAGACCACAGCTACATATTATTACAGTGTCATAATTGTTAACTGTTCTTATTCTCCATTCATTTCCATCTATAATAAAGTAGTTTCCTTCTTTAATAGTAAGGTCTTTATCCAAGTCTTGACAATTTGTTCTTATATAAACTTCGACCTCCCCCTCTTTATCATCTCCATATTCAAGATTTACAAGTTCCTTTTCTGTTTGTGGCACAACCGCAGCTTTAAGAGTAAACTCCTTCTCCCTCGTGCCAGTTACATAACCAGGATAATCGTCTTCATCACTATCTGGTTCCACATTTTCTGTTGAAATATATGTTATCTCTTTTTCGAAGACCTTTAGGATTTGGCCTGCACCCTTTATAGGTTTAATGCTCATATTTATCCTGCTCCAAAATTATTCCAAGCTCCTCTGGTGTAAATCTTAAAGTAGCACTAAATTCATGTCCGTATTTTTCGTGTATATGTCTAGCACAAGGTCTTAAAAGAGGTCTGGGGGGTATTCTTATCTGTGTTTGTGTTATATGTATTCCATACTCAAGAGACATCATTGTTCTCATAGCTTCTGTAACTGGTATATGTGCCGCTTTCATATAGCCCTCGGTCGTGGTACCAAAAATTGAAACTGCTGCTTTTCTTAATAGTTCTGGGTCTCTTCTCCAACCGACAAAAATTTTCTTAGTCGAGCCATCATCTATAATTTCGTGATACTCTATACTATCCTTCATAACTCCAGTTTCTAAAAGAGGGGTATTTCTCTTCACGCCCTTGGCTTGACGGATTTTTAATGTAGCTTGAGAAAGTGGTGGCCAGTATTCTCCAGGTGGTCCGCCTGATTCGATGGATTTTTTCATAAGCTCTTGTAATTCTCTAGCTGCAGAACTAACATTCCTGCTCTGTTTATCTACAGCATCTTCTATAAAATCGTCTACTTGGTCTAAGAATTTTGCTATTAATCCAGCATCCATTTTATCAGACGGGTCTTCCGTCAATCAGATTCTTTTGATTCTAATTCCCCTCTATCATCATCAAGCCTGTTTGACGGTCTTTCATCAAACATAAAACTATCGTCAATGGCAAGGGGTACGTGTGCAACTTCTCTTAGTTCTTCTTCTAAATTTCTTAATATTTCATCCCATTCTCTGGCAACAGAAACGTCACCAAAGTCAACTCTACTATAAGTATTTGAAACTACGAATGATTTAAGAGCTGCATATGCTCTAATAAATTTCTCTCTTTCATAGCCCTCTAAATTTTTCTTGTCGGCATAGTGTTCACCATCTTTTATTTTTAGTTCAATTGTGTCAGTAGACAATTCCTCTTCACTTATATTGTTTAACGCTGCTCTAACATCATAGGGGCTAACAGATGACATAACTAATACCTCATATTAATATTTAAATAAGGAAAGGGGTTTGGGTGTTAATCGTTTTTAGTTAACTAGATTTAAGAAGAACTTTCAATATCTTGTATCGCTATGATAGCTTCATCAAGTACAGGTTCTACCCATAGGAAGTCCGCTATGTTGTAACCATCGAAGAATGCTTTAGGCTCTTGGTAATCTCTTACCAATCTTGGTCCATCAAATAGAACAATACCTTGTGAGTTAGTGTCTAGCAAGTAAACTTGTTCATCAGTATCGTCAAGTGTTTGGTCCATTGCAATATTCATGCCAGCTAATGACTGTACTTCACCTTCTGCAGTAGCTCCTCTTTCAAGCCTTTTTACAACTTTTTCATTGCTTAACAATGTTGAATAGCTACCTGGGTCAAGTAACAGTGTGTCAGGATTGAACCCTCTTGCGTGGTCATCGTCTGTTTCGTCCCAAGTTCTCATTTCAGTAGCGGCTGCCATAATATCTTTGAACGGGTCATCAGTGTCGTCCGTCCAGTCACCAGTATCAGTATATGTTAACCAGTTACTATCATCTTCAAGGACATCTTTAACATCAAGATTTTCTAACCTTGCTATCTCTTCAGCTGCATCCTGCACGTGTTCATTCCATACATTAAAGTCAGCAGACATTCTACTTTCTTCTGAAAGCGCAATGTGCGTTACATTTTTCTTCAATGTTCTTTCGATTGTATCCCAGTCTTGTGCAGAAACAGGAGCTTCCTCAAGCTCACCAACGTCTCTTACACCTCTTACTCTTTTAGTTCTAAGTGGTATTCTTGCGTGCCTTCTTCTACCAGTATCAACAACTCTTGTGTAGTCACGAAGAGAATACTCGTGTCTTATAACCTCATTGATTCTCTCCATCACTACTTCCGCTTTCATGTCATCGTGTATGTCGTCACTTACAATAATCTTATCATTAACCATAATCTATCACCTCACGAGGATTACTTCATTATCATCTTCAGTTTCTAGCTTGTAGTTGTTTAACAATGTTATATTGCTTACATCTTCCCAATCATTTGTGTCAAACATATCTGGGTCGTCATCAACTTCAACTACACCTGTTAAAAGAACTCTTGCTTCTCCATCATCTTCGTCTTCAACCGCAACACCGTCAATATGGGTTGGGTCATCATTTGCATCAGGTGTTTCAAGATGATAGTCATCACCAGTAGCTCCTTGCACCAGAATATCTCCTTTCTCTACACCACTGTCAACATTCATTGTTTGTACTAAAAACGAATACGTATATTTAATATCTCCTACAGCCATAATTATCACCTATTTTCTCCAAACATTTGTTCATACATCTTATCTTTCTCTTTTTCTCTGTCATCTCTCTCGTATTCCTCAAAGTCTTTCTCGTCTTCTTTGACTTTTGATTCAAAGTTTTTCTCTTGTTTCACTTTAATTCTCTTTGACTCTTCAAGCAACTGCTCAAGAACTTCTTTGTTGAATTCTGATAGCTTTTCTCTATCTTCTTCAATCTCATCTTCGTCTTCATAGAAATCTTTTTCTTTCCTAGTTTCAATAATGTCATCAATAGTATCCTGCTTCATTTCTTCTTGAAGCTCCTGAATAGTTTCCTCTTTTTCCTCTAGTTTTTCTTTGAGTTCCTCGACTTTCTCCTGGAATTTCTCTAATTCCTCATCAGTCTCATCTTCTTCTTCGCTCATACTTTCACCTACATTTTCAAATATTTTTATTTCATAATCTTCTAAACTATAGAAATCGTCATAATAGTCTTCAACCGTATCATCAGAGAATAAAGGAGTCAATAGGTCAAAAACAACGTCATCATCAACGCCAAAGTTATCTGAAAAATCCTGTACAACACCCTTAACTTCATCGGGCTCGTAATCAATTGTAAAATCTTTATAATCACTGTTATTACTGTATGCTCTTACACCGAAAATAGAGTCCTTATCAAAATCAATTTCATTTTCCATAGTAATACACCAATATATTGTAGTCGTTAGTCGATATTATAAGAAGGGGTATATAAACTTTACGGTGTAAGTAAACTTTTCTTCTCAAATTCACTTCTTTTTATCAAGATATTTTATTAAATTAATCTTTTTCAAGAACATTTTTTATTTTTTCAACATCCCATTTAGTATTTCCTCTGAAATTTGAGTTTTTATTCTTTGTTTTTACTATTTTAAGCAAGTTTTTGGGATTTCTATGTTTACCTTCGGAAATCATTTCAAGACATCTTCTCCACCATTCAGGTATTTCATCAAGAAGTTTTAAAAGAAGTTGGCAATTCGAAATATTTTTTACAACAATTCCACTATTCGTTTCATAAAAACCTATACCGTGTGACATAAGTTCGAACTTTATGTTATCAAGGTGTTCTTCCTTATTTTGTTTTTTAGGATATATTTTACACCAAGGTGCCAAACGAAATCCTGGATTTCTAGTTTCATCTCTACTTACAAGTATACTATGTGACTTTCCGCTCATATTCTGAGCTATCGTCTGCTTTGACTCCTCAAGCTCGTCTTTAAATGACATTAATTATTCCTCATCAACATAACACACTTTGCAAGCGGGATTTGGTACTAATACAGCACTGGAAATTGAAGCCACTTCTTCTACTTTATTTCTTTCTCTATCAACGTAAATATCTGTTTCAATGCTGAATCCTGGATTTTCCATCTCTTCCAATCTATCTAAAGCATCTTCATCTTCTATTCTAACTTCAAAGTACCATCCCTTCATCTCATCGTGCCATTGTATGTCAATTATTTCACCAACATCTTCTTCCTTGTCATCATGTGTGCCAACATCTATGCTAATATCCTGTAATTCTTCTTCTGAAAGTTCCTGTAGAACTTCTTCCGAGAACCATACACCATTCCAAGAGCCTTCTGAAATTATTAGTCCACTCACAACTGCTTCATCATCCTGAAACTCAACTGAGCTCGCTTCAATTGGTGCAGAATTCATACTTAGCAACATATTTTCCTTGTTAATCTCCTGGAATTTGTATTCAGAACTGAACTCGCAACATTCTTCAAGGTCAAGTTTTCTGGCTTTCCATATATTGTCTCTTTCATCATCTTCAAGCAAGCAAATTATGTCCTCTTCAAGTGTTAGGGCGTAGCAATTGTCTCCTTCTAATACCTTACCCTCATTACTGTAAACTGTTTTCATCCAAGATTCGTTGTTGTTTATAGCAGCGACCTCGTTTTTGTTTATGAATTTGATTTCTCTGTCTATCTCTTCTATGAAATTCTCTTTGTAAGGTTTTCTTGAAGAACAAACAACATCCTCATCAAGTGGATTGGAACTTGCTACAAACTGTTTGTCATCAAAGAATATATCGTAGTGTACTACCTTCTCATCTTTTTTAATTAGCTCTCCACGTTTCCAGTGTTTAACTATCTTTATTTCTGATTCACCACTGGCTTCAAGTCGGATTGGATTTATTGCTTCAAATGGGTCAAATTCTTCACCACAGTTATTGCACATATCCATTTTAGGAGATTTAAGGAATGCACCACAACTAGGGCATCTGTATTTTCCTGCACCTATCAATTCCGATTGTTCTGTTTCTTCTTCATCTGTTTCTCTCCAAGGTGGTGTTCTATCGAATTGTGCATAGTGTCTAGCCAAGTGCGACCTTGCTCTACTAAGAACTTCATCTGGTAATTGGTCTGGGTTAAAACCTCTAGCACCTTGTAAATAGTTTCCAGCTGTTATAACTCCT
>Ga0207421_10008208_pt1 | contig 10908 bp, 10 predicted proteins | sample SodLakKL_010_SED_4_FD_187542 | JGI IMG/M metagenome (GOLD analysis project Ga0207421, IMG submission 187542) | Alkaline sediment microbial communities from Lake Tanatar, Kulunda Steppe, Russia - 8KL_010_SED (SPAdes) (version 2) | ecosystem: Environmental > Aquatic > Non-marine Saline and...
TTATGGATAATGATCCTCACATCGTGGATGGACATACCGATATACGTCGCTCTGTTGGCCGGGGCGAGGTCAGTCTGGGACTTGTCAATAACTATTATTACAGGCTGCAGTTAGAGGAGGAAAGATATGATAATGTTGGAGCCGTCTATCCCGATCAGGGCCAGGATGAGATGGGAATATTCGTCAATGTGGCAGGTGCTGCTCTCATAGAGGGCGGCCCCAATCCCGAAGCCAGAGAGGAATTGATTGAGTTTCTCCTGCAGGAGGATGTTATGATCGAATATGCGGAGACCAGCCTGGAGACACCGCTTGTAGAAGGATTTGAAGGATATGAGAAGAGCATCGAAGATTTCGAGCATATGGATATAGACCTCAGCGAAATAGGGGGATACTGGCAGGACACGCTGGATCTGATGGAAAGAGCAGGATACTACTATTAATACTAAAATAATTTTAGCCCCGGGGCATAATGCACCGGGGCGTTTTATCCCAAAATTAATAAATCGCTCAGCAATTTTATCATGCAATTTCTATCTATTTAAAATATATCACAGATCGGTTTTTTCCAGCAGTTCTGAGACACATTCTCTACATACCTTCCTATCTTCAACACTGATCAGATTTTCAGAATCACCGCAGAACTGACAGCCGACCTGATATTTCTTTAAAATCACCTTTTCTCCTTCAACATAGATCTCAACAGGATCTTTCTCCTCGATATTCATGGTCTCCCTCAATTCTTTGGGCAGCACTATCCTTCCCAGATCATCAACTCTCCGAACAATTCCGGTGGCCTGCATAAATTATCGCCTCACTTTGTTATTTATAATTTGTTCTTTTCATCGTCTTTAGTATGCTGAGCTTCAAATGATTGCAGAATGATTATAGCATTTATTGTCGTTTAGAGTCAACTGTTTCAAGCGATGTTTATACAGTTAGAAGTCCATTTCAATCCGAAGGTGGAAGGGGGAAGAAAATGCTGGTTTTTTCCGCATACTTCTGGTAGTTTTCGTGATCTTCATATCTTTTCTCCAGCAGTGGTACACCTGATACAAATCTGACCAGAAAGGTGATGAGTAGGGGGCTTGCTATAATCAGTACTCCCCCCACTGTATCCAGAGCCAGAAGGAAGATTCCCCACCAGACCACCGACTCACCAAAGTAATTAGGATGTCTGCTGTATCTCCACAATCCCCTGTCCATGATCTCTTCACTGCCGGACCGCTCTTCGATAAATTTCCGCAGCTGGCGGTCAGCTATCATCTCAATCAAAAAACCGGTGGCCCAGACGGCTATACCTGCCAGGCCTAAAATCCCCACACTATCTACATCTTCTGCTATAATCTTAACTGAGGGATAGACGATTATAAAGAGCAGAGCTCCCTGGAGCATAAAAATCTGCAAAAAAGATCTCAGATAGAAATTGTTCCAGTTCTGGCGCCACTTTTGATAGCGAAAATCCTCCTCTTTGCCCCATTTTCTTCTCAGTATATGCAGGCCCAGCCTCACTCCCCACAGGGATACCAGCAGCACCACGATTAAATTGACAGTAGAAAAAGAACTCATAATAAAGGCATACCAGACAGCCAGCACAAACCCGAAACCCCAGCCAATATCCACTATGGAGTTATCCTTTTTGATGATGGCTGTGATAAAAAACAGCAGGAAATAGACAAACAGCACGATTCCTGTCTGCAGATAGATGCTCAATAGAGATCACCCCTTTTATCAACATAAAACAGTCCCGGCCAGTCCCGACTATTTCTGGCCTGCCAGCAGGCTGACCCCCACAGACCCCGGACCGGAATTGAGGGCTGTTATAGATGAGACCCTGGTCACGTATTCAGGTTCAAAGCCCAGAAGCCGCTCAAGTTCATCCTGCCACTGCTCGATAAGTCCGGGGGCCAGGGAGTGAACAAGGGAGTATTTTTCCACACCGTGTTTTTCTTCAATTTCTTTTACATATTTTATGATCTTTTTTCTCACTCCCCTGTGTGTCAGGCACTTACCTTTGATGGTTCCATTTCCTTCCTCATCAAGGGATATAATCGGCTTGAAATTAAGCAGATCGGCCAGCCAGCCAAATCCCGCGCTAACCCTGCCACCTCTTACCATATATTCAAAATCATTGACATTTACAAAAATCTCGGCTCTATCCCGGTAAGATCTTACCGTTTCCAGCACTGTCTGCAGATCTTCACCCCGTTCAAGCTCTTCGGCAGCTTTCAGAACCAGAAGGCCCTGAGATCCGGAGTTAGATCTGGAATTAATATAGGCTATCTCCACATCTTTTTCCTTCTCCATCCGGTCCCTGGCCTGTTTGAAGGCTTCTCCGGTTCCGCTAAGCTCCTCTGAGACCGAAATAATGAGTATCGATTTATAATTATCAGCAAGCTGTTCGAGATAGTTTTTAATATAATCCACATCAGGCTGTGAAGAGCTGGGAAACTCCTCGGAACTCTCAAGATAATCAAAGAGAATTTCGGGGGTTATTGTCAATCTATCGATATAATTCGTTCCCTCAAAGAGAATATTTAAGGGAATGACATGGATGCCGTAATCATCGAGTATTTCCCGGGGAATATCGGCAATGGAATCGGTAACCAGAGCAACATCCCCTTTTTCCTCATGCGACAGCTGCTGCTGTCTCAGCATATCATCAACTTTCTGTTCCACAATTTTGCCCCTGTCCCTCAGCAGGCTGACAACTTCAGCAGGTGTATCGGTGTGGATGTGAACTCTTGTGCTGCCGCCAGATCCGGCCACAAGCAGAGAATCTCCCTTTTTCTCCAGCAGCTCCTTGATCTTCTCAAAGGATATATCACTCTGTATGAAAACCTCTGTACAATAACGATATGAAAGCTCCCCGGAGATCACTTCCAGCTCACTTTCTTTACCGCTCACAGCTCCGCTGGAACTGAGACTGCTTTCGCTGTGGAAGCCGGAAGACCTCTCCTGGCGCCAGTTCTTTAAAACTCCTTCCAGAAATAACACGAAACCCTGAGCCCCGGCATCTACGGTGTCAGCCTTTCTGTGCACGGGCAGCTGTTCCCGGGTTCGTTCCAGTGAATTCCTGGCCGTTTCCAGTGATTTTTCAAAAAGCAGCACAAAATCATCTATATTCTCTGCCAGTTCAGTCAGCCTTTCCGCCCACTCCCTGATTACAGTCAGCATGGTTCCTTCCACAGGCTCACTGATGCTCTCATAAAGATCTGATACAGCCTGATTGACGTAAGCAGCGAAATCTTCGGTCGTTATAACACTCTTCTCGGTCATTTTTTCGTGTATTCCGCTAAAAAATTGCGCCATTATCAATCCGGAATTACCCCTGGCCGACCTGACTATATAATCGGATATGGATTCCAGTGTGGAATAGATCGAGTTATGGGCACTGACCCTGGCCGCGGTAGAATTCAACGTATATGACATATTATTGCCGGTATCGCTGTCGGGAACCGGAAAGAGATTGATCTCATTCAGATAGGACCTGTTTTCCTCCACCAGACTTGCTCCACTGCTGAAACCCTGATAAAACTTCTCGCCATCAAGATTTTTTATTTGCATGATAAACTCTCCCTGCTCACTATTTTGTGTTTTAATTATAACATTTCTGCTGCAGTAAGTATAGTAATTTTATAACATTTATTACAGTAAAGATAAAAAAATTATATAATCAGATATGTCAGCAGTGAGGTAAGGCCGCATAAAAAGCTGCCCCAGATGATATCTATGACTGTCAGCTGCAGGGGCCAGCCTTTTAGTGTGGCCATATTTGTCATATCATATGTGCCGTAGGTCAATGTGCCAAAGAAAGCTCCCGCCAGCAGGGCAAACTGCCAGCTATCAGCAGGCAGTATCACAAAGAAAGTAAGGCCGGCGATAAAGAAAACATAGAATATTAAAGCCGCGGTTAAATTGAATTCATCTCTCAGCAGCGAACCGATCATAGCATCGTACATCTTTTTAGCAATAATTCTCAGCCAGAAAAAGTCTATAACCAGAAAAATCATCAGGGCCACAATATAATAACCGAGAAAATTCAGCATAATTTATCAGCTCCCTTCTTCCTATTCCCCCTGAAAAGACTTCAGGTTTAAGAGGTTATTAATATTATTCTCCCTCAGGCTAAAATTGCCTGCCATAACAATAAATTAACCCTGTGAAAATGCTCTGTGTAAATTAGTTTTAACATTAATGCTTCAGCGCTCTCTATTGCATCACAGCTCAATATATGTTAGATTGAATAGCGGATTAGAATTGTGAAATACATAATTAATATGGAGGTATTTAACAAACCATGAAAAACTTCGGACTCATCCCCAGGCTGATCGTGGCAATTATAGCCGGTATTCTAACAGGTTTATATCTGCCGGAGAGCCTGGCCAATGTACTCTACACCTTTACCGAGATCTTTGGAGAAATTCTCACCTATGTAGTGCCCCTGATCATACTGGCCTTCATCATTCCCGGCATCTCTGAGCTAGGTGCAAAGGCCAGCAATCTGCTGGGCAAGACGGTTTTAACCGCCTATATATCCACCATACTTGCCGGTATTGCGGCATATCTCGTGGCCAGCAGCCTCATTCCTCTCATAGCACCTGCAGGAGAACAGGTAGCAGAAGCCCAGGGGCTTTCTCCCTATATGGAACTGGAGATACCACCGATCATGGGTATAATGACAGCACTTGTCACCTCCTTCATATTCGGCATAGGCATAAATTATCTCAAAAATGAAGAAAATAAACTGACACTCTACAATTTCATGCAGGAGGTCAGAACAATAGTTCAGTTTTTTATCAACAAAGTTATCATACCCTTTCTGCCAGTTCACATAGCGGGTATTTTTGCCGATATGGCAGCGGAGGGGACTGTATTCCGCACCATGACTATGTTCGGTCCTCTTTTTGTGCTGGTGATTGCCATGCATATAACCTATCTGCTGGTGCTCTACTCAGTGGCCAACAGGGTTTCTCCGGAGAATAAAGTGCTGACCAGCATCAAAAGCATGCTGCCCGCTTATACAACCGCTCTGGGAACCATCTCCAGTGCTGCAACAATTCCTGTCACTCTCAAAAGTGCCAAAACACTCAGGGTAAAGGAAAAGATTGTCGATTTCGTGGTTCCCCTCGGTGCTACCATCCATCTGGCCGGGAGCACAATAGCTCTGGTGAGCTGTGCGGTGGCCACCATGGTTCTCTATGGCGAAGCATTCACACTGGCATCTTTTCTGCCCTTCATATTCATGCTTGCTCTCATCATGATCGGCGCACCTGGTGTCCCGGGCGGTGCTGTGATGGCGGCGCTCGCTCCTCTGGCCTCTATACTGGGTTTTACCGAAAGCATGCAGGGGCTGATGATCGCACTCTATATGGCCCAGGATGCCTTCGGAACAGCCTGCAATGTCACAGGTGATGGAGCCATATCAATCATAGTCGACTATTTCCATTCCGGCAGTGAACAGGAAGAGGTCAGCACAAAGAAAGCCCGAAGCGGTGCTTCCGGAAATTAAATTAGAAAGATAATATCTGGACAGTTAGAATCGAATTAAATTAAAATCACCGATCAAATATAGGGTGCCGGACTGATCTGTGTAGTTGCAGAAATTTTCATGTCCGGCACCTCTTTTTTATTTGAATTATATTCATCTGGGCTATTTTTATATTTTTTCGGCATATCAGCAGTTTAGCGTTGAAAATCGATGAATTTTTTGATAAAGTTTTAACATATACGGTACTATTATAGTCAACAGGGTATCTACATATTAATCATCAATAACAGGAGGCCTGATTATGACTGATAATAATTCATCTTCCGGGAGAAATCCAACGCTGAAAGAAGCTGCGATAGGCATGCTGCTGATAATTCTGGTGCTGGTCATCACGCTTCAGATTGAGATTGTGCTGGAAGTTTCGCTGGTACTCGGCGTCATAACCGCAGCTCTGATCGCTGCCTATCTGGGCTACAGCTGGGACGATATAAGGGAGGGAATGCTGGAAGGCATAAGCAACGGTATGGTTGCCTGTCTGATACTTATCACGGTAGGTATGGTGGTTGGTGCCTGGATCATAGGCGGCACCATTCAGACTTTAATCTACTACGGCCTGCAGATTTTATCCCCTGGCATATTTTTGCCGGCAGCTTTTATTCTCTGCGGTATAACTTCTGTATTAATTGGCAGCTCATTCGGCACTGTGGCCACCATGGGAATTGTCCTGCTGGGCATAGGTGAAGGCCTGGGGGTACCCATGGCTATGACCGTGGGAGCAATAGTCTCCGGCTCAGTTTTTGGCGATAAGCTCTCACCTCTGTCCGACTCCACCAACCTGGCTTCGGCCATGTCAGGTGCCAACCTCTTCGACCATGTGCGTTCCATGCTGTGGATAACGCTGCCGGCGGCGGCCATCTGCATCGTGCTCTATGCCATTCTGGGAGCAGGTCAGGCCGCAGGAGCCATGGACGCAGACCAGGTTCAGGAGATTATGAACACACTGGCGGCCAACTACAATCTATCCCTGCTCACGCTCATACCTCCCGTGCTGGTGGTTACAATGGCCGTTCTCAAGGTTCCGGCACTGATAACGCTCATGACAAGCTTCATCGCGGCCAGCCTGCTGGCCATCATTACACAGGGAGCCAGTATTAATTCACTGCTGCTGGCCGCCGGCCCCGGCTACACAGCAGATACAGGAGTTGAAATTGTCGATGAACTGCTCACACATGGGGGCATCGAGATGATGTTAAACACGGTAGCCATGGTCATCGCCGCCACGGCTATGGGTGGTATACTGGAGAAGATAAATGTTCTGCAGTCGATACTGAGCGGACTCAGAGATTATGTGACCACACCTAAAGGTCTGGTCCTGGCCACGCTGGCTTCAACATATCTCGTCACACTGGCTTCAGCCGAAATGTATGTCTCAATAATCCTGCCCGGGCGCACTTTCCAGCCAGCCTATCGGGATATGAATATCGAGTACAGTGTGCTCTCACGTACACTGGAGAGTGCAGCCACACTGGGTAATTTCGTTCTGCCCTGGGGAGTGGCCGCCCTTTATGTGCAGGGAGTTTTTGATATCGGCTTCTCCTATATTCCCTATGCTTTCCTCAGTTTTATAGCTCCCATCATAGTCATTATCTATGCCTATAAAAATGTAGCCATGTGGGAGACGGAGCAGGTCCAGGAATAGATTATGGCAGATAATATCACCGGCAGACTCAATGAAAATATCCGTCGTTTCAAAAAGGTCTCCTATGTGGGAAGAACCGACAATTACGAAGCTGGCGGAGAAATAAACACCTTTAATTCATGTGAACAGCGGGGGCCAGTTATAGACTGCTCACTGGGCATAAATCCGCTGGGGTTTTCAGATAAAATTGACCCCGGCGACTTTCAGCTCAAAAGGGAGAATCTCCGCCGTTATCCCGACCCTGCTTATCCCGGATTAGTCCGGGAGATCAGATCATACTGGCGCGATCTGGGCGTGAATTTTTCCGGCCAGGTTTTTCTGGGGACAGGTGCAGCGGGAATACTTAAAAATTTGGTCAACATGTTCATCGATTCTGCAGGCAGAGCCCTGGGGTATACTCCTCAGTTCTCCGAGGTGATCAACTTCGTCAGACTGGCAGGTGGTGAATACCGCAGTCTTAAGCTCACCAACCGCGAAGGTTTCAGGTTTTCCGGGCGTGAATTTCTCCAGAAAATGGATGAAAATTTTGATCTTGTCTATCTCGATAACCCCAACAACCCCACAGGTCAGGTTATCGATCTCTCGCAGATAAAGAGAATTATCGAGCGGGCCGGAACACTGGACATTCCGGTGGTGGTAGATGAGGCCTTTGCCGAATTCATTCCGGAGGAGAATTCCGCCCTTAATCTGCTGTCAGAATATGACAACCTGATAGTGGTGAGATCTTTTTCCAAAGGCCTGGGGCTGCCGGATATCAGGCTTGGTTATGTCTTTATGCCGCAGGATTTAGCGCCCTATTATGAAAAAATAAATCTGCCACCCTTCGTATTCTCCCGCTCTCTGCAGGGGCTGGCAGCTGCTGCCCTCAAGGACCGGAGCTTCATCAAAAAAAGCAGGAGAGTTATCAGCCGGGAAAAAGAAGAACTGCTGGAGAGCTGTCCCGGTGAATTTCAGCTCTATCCCGGGGCTCCCACTGTTCCTCTTTTTATGATGGCCCTGGATGAACATGATGTTGACCTGCACCGGCTGCTGCTCTCTGCAGGCATAAAAACAGCACCGGGCAGCGGCTTTCCGGGGCTGAAAAACAATATTGTACGCCTGTGTCTGCCCGGCCAGAAGCGGGAAGAGCTAAAAGAGCGATTTAAAAATCTGGACAGCATCATAGATAACCTCTGAACTTTTAAGTCTTTCATTCAATGCTCCTGCTGTCCAGAAGCTTCTCGCTCTCAGAAGAAAAGATCAATATATTATCCGGTTTTATCCGGACAGTATCCATAGCCTGAAACTCTCCCCAATCTTCGGACACCAGCAGGGACAGCTCGATTTTCTCCTTTTTTTCCTCCACTTCGAGCTGGATTTCATCCCTGCCGGGGAGCCTGCGGCTGAAGGAAACCTCACAGACAAGAGACTTATCAACACCCTCTTTTAAAAGATTTACCTCATCAGGCCGGAAGCCAATTATCCTGCCCTCATATACCGGGTCAAGGAGCACGCCAGGCAGGAGATTGATTCCCTTCATCTCCTGATGTTTGCTTAAAAATTCGGCCACAAATACATCAGCCGGCTGTTGATAGACCTCCTCAAAATCTCCGGACTGGACTATTTTACCCGCCCGCATAATGACTGTTCTATCTGAAAGCAGCCTGGCTTCCTTCTGGTCATGCACTACACATATGGTGGTTATGGAATACTTCTGCAGCAGCTCGTGCAGGCGCAGGCGAAATTTTTCTCTGAGATGAGGATCAAATCCGGAAAAGGGCTCGTCGAGCAGAAAGAGCTCAGGGTTGAAGGCTATACAGCGCCCTAACGCCACTCGCTGCTTCTCACCGGCTGATAGAGTATCGGGCATGCGCTCTCTAAGATATTTGAGATCGAACTCCAAGCTCTGGCTGATATTCTTAAGTTTCTCCTCCCTCACATCCTGCAGGCCATCAGCTTCATTTCTGGTTCTGCGGCTGAATATAAATCGGGAGAGAATATTATCCTCCACATCGAAATGGGGATAGAGAGCGTAATCTTCAAAAACCATACCGATGTTTTTACTCTCCGGTTCCTCACCGGTCATATCCTCACCGTCAAAGAGCACCTGCCCGGAATCAGGTCTTTCTATGCCGGCGATCAGTTTGAGCAGTGTGGTTTTGCCGCTGCCGCTGGGGCCGATTAAGGAAGTTATCATTCCATCGGGGAAAGTCAGATTGATATTCTCCATAGAAAATGTTACTTCTTCCCCGCCTGAAAAAACCCCTTTCTTTTTAGTGAAGGCTTTGCTGACATCTTTCAATGTTATTGTCGCCATGATATCACCAGCCAGGTGAATTTATAGTCCGTAAACCTCAGCAGGATTCAAATACCGGCGAAATCTGCCGGCAGCAACCAGATCCCGGCGCAGCTCGAAACAGAAATGGCAGGCATCAACATATTTCTTGCCGGCATCATATTCCAGCTCCTCTGCCAGAGCCTGAGGCCCTCCTTCCAGCAGGGGGAAAACAAGAGGATGTTCTTTTGGGCTGTAGGAAGCAATGACATCGGCAAGAGTGCTCTCATTCACTTTGCCAATGATAAGCCCCTGACAGAGATGCACACCACCGGCAGGGTCTATATGGACTCTATCCGGGTCTGAAAGCTCCTCCCAGGGACACTCATCGAGCTCCTGCGGCGGCCGTAGTGGCAGGCCTTCGGTCAGCTTCTCAGCCGCCCTGCCTCTGAACATAACGCCGCCGTTCTCCAGCCATCCCTCTTCATCCAGCCGGGGTTTTACCGTTTCCAGAAAGGATATATCCAGCCCCAGCCTGTCAGCTGTTCTTTCAAGAGAGATCCTCATTCCCTCTTCATTTGCTGATCTGCCCATATAATCACTGTGAAAATCTCCACTGCTGATGCTGATGGAGCTTAGCCCCGCTTCCATCAGGGGTTCAAGCCACATATCCGCATCTTCGTTCACAGTCCAGTAACCATTTGTGACCAGACCTGTCTTCAGACCCCGGCATGCTGCTCTCTCAATGCCGGCCAAAAGCAGGGGATAGTAAAGAAATGGCTCACCCCCTTCAAAGAAAATCCACTCCAGGCCGTGCATATCCCCGACCTGTTCGATCACTTCCTCCAGAAACTTCCGGGAATAAACCTCCTTTTGTTCCGGCCCGCAGAAGAGAAAACAGTGATCACATTCAAAGAGGCATTTCAGTGTCAGAAGCAGGTGGACTGCTTTCATCGATCACATCTCCTTTTTCTCCATTTATTCCAATATTCAGGTTATTTCCGGTTTCCGGGATTATTTCAGTGTCCCGGAGGTTTACGCTGCATTTACCTCCATCAATCTGCAGACTGTAAAATAGTTATATTAAAAAGGAGGAAATACCTGCTATAATAATTATAGATACAAACAAATAAGCAGGACATGATAAAAACCGGGAGGGTTAACCATGAAAATTGATCTGAGTCCACAGGCCAAAAAATTTCTGGAGGCACTGGGCTTCAGGCCGGAAGAATATCTTCTGAAAATTAAGCTCACAGAGATGGGCTGAAAGGGTGCCAGATATAGCCTGGCTCTGGAAGAGCCCGCAAAATTTCCCAAAGAAGAGATGGAAGAACTGGAAAAAATCGAACAGGACGGTTATACCTTTATATACCTGCCTGAAGTCAGATATTCGGCCAACTGTATAGTTATAACAACCAGAAATATCGCCGGGAAAGAAAAACTGGTTTTATACAACGATAATTTTGC
>Ga0207421_10008209_pt1 | contig 10907 bp, 12 predicted proteins | sample SodLakKL_010_SED_4_FD_187542 | JGI IMG/M metagenome (GOLD analysis project Ga0207421, IMG submission 187542) | Alkaline sediment microbial communities from Lake Tanatar, Kulunda Steppe, Russia - 8KL_010_SED (SPAdes) (version 2) | ecosystem: Environmental > Aquatic > Non-marine Saline and...
AGCTACAGTGCTCCGACCACATCAAACCGTACAGGCCAAGCTCCAGGTGGTTCGGTTCTCGGTCCAATTCCGCACAAATCGCGCGATATTCCTCTTGTGTCAGGCCAACGGCTTCCCAGGGGCGACCATCAGACATATGCCGTTCCTCCTTCCCACCAGGAACGGACACTCTCAAACAGCCCAAGCCCGTCGCGACTCCCGAGGATCGATTCGGCGGCCCGCTCAGGATGCGGCATTAATCCGAGGACATTTCCCCGGAGATTGGCGATCCCGGCGACATTGTCCCACGACCCGTTCGGGTTCGCCTCCGCGGAGATGGACCCAGTCGGATCACAATATCGCAAGACCACGCGGGCATCGAATCGTCCAGGCGGCGGCTGGTAATTCCCCTGGTGATGGGCAACGGGCAGGGCGAGGACCGAGCCCGGTTCCATCGGCATGGTAAACGGGGTCTCGTTATCCTCCACCCGCACGTGCGTCGGGTGGCAAACAAAGCGCAAACCCCCGTTGACCATGAGGGCACCGGGCAGCAACCCGGCTTCGCACAGGACCTGGAAACCGTTGCAGATGCCAAGCACCGGCCGGCCTGCACTTGCGAAGGTGCGTACGGCTTCCATCACCGGGGTATGTGCGGCCATGGCACCGGCCCGCAGGTAATCACCGTAAGAGAATCCCCCGGGCAGGACGACGCAGTCGATATCGGCGAGGTCATCTTCGTCGTGCCGCACGAACCGGACCGGTGCACCAGCTACCCGGCCGATCACGTGCGCGCAGTCCCAATCACAATTGGATCCGTAAAAGCGCACTACTCCAAACTGCATGTGGACTCCCCGTCCATGATCTCGATGGCGTAGTCTTCGATAACCGGGTTGGCCAGCAGCGCATCACACATCCTCGTGACGGATTGCTCCGCCGCGTTTCGATCCTCGGTTCGAAGATCCAGCTCGAGGTATTTGCCCACCCGGACCGCCTCGACTTCCGCGTGTCCGAGGCGCTGCAGGGATGCCCGTATCGTTTCTCCTTGCGGATCCAGGATCCCGGGGCGCAGGGTGACATAAACGGATGCACGCAACATCAGGATTGTCCCGTCGTGAGGCGACGGAGTACTTCCGCGTAGGCATCCTCCACTCCACCCATGTCCTGGCGAAAGCGATCCTTGTCGAGCTTGTCTCCGCTGGTAGAATCCCAGAAGCGGCAGGTATCGGGCGTAATCTCATCACCGAGGCGCACATTCCCGTCGGGATCGACGCCAAATTCGAGCTTGTAGTCCACGAGGGTCAGGCCGATGGTTTCGAGGTGATCGGTCAGCAAGCGGTTGATCTTTAGGGCCAAAGACTCCATGATCGCGAGTTGATCGGGCGTACAAAGACCCATGGCGTCGACGTGGTAGGCATTGATCCACGGGTCACCCAGCTCGTCAGCCTTGAGGAAGTGCTCCAGCACGGGCTTTTCGAGCAGCGTTCCCTCGTCCATGCCGAGCCGCCTGGCCAGGCTGCCCGCGGCGATATTGCGGACGACTACCTCGAGTCCGAACATGTCCATGTGCCGGACGAGGTGGTATCGATCCGAGAGTTGCCCGAGGAAATGCGTGTGGATGCCATTTTGCTCCAGGTAGCGATTCAGTATGGCGGAGATGTGGGCGTTGAAATAACCCTTTTCGACGATGGTGCCCTTCTTCTTCCCGTCGAAGGCGGTCGCATCATCCTTAAACTCCATGAGCATGATCGATGGATCGGGCGTAGAAAAGAGGGCCTTGGCTTTCCCCTCGTACAGCTTTTCCCCGCGCAACGCGGCGGGATCCTTTTGCAGCATCATCTCCAGCTCCACGTCATATCAGCCCCAATCGTTCGAATACCACGTCCACGTGTCGTAGTTGCTCCCAGGGATCAAAACACTGTTCCAGGACTTCTGTGCCGAGTGCGTCGCGTACAACCGCATCCTTCTCGAGTAACGTGCGGAAGGTCTCTTCGCCCTCCATGCCCGCCATGGCCGCACCCTGGACGACGCGATACGCCTCGTCGCGGGGCATTCCTGCTTCGACCAGGCGAAGCAGGACGCGCTGGGAATAGATCGCCCCACCGGTCATCTCCATGTTCCGGAGCATCCGGTCCTCGTTGACGCACATATCGGCGATGACCATGGTCATCCGGCGAAGCATGTAGTGCAGGATGGTGGTGGAATCGGGCAAGATAACCCGCTCGACGGAGGAGTGGGAAATGTCGCGCTCGTGCCAGAGAGCGACGTTTTCCAGCGCGGCCAACAAATTACCCCGCAGCAATCGGGCCATCCCGGAGATCCTCTCGGTCACGATGGGATTGCGCTTGTGTGGCATGGCCGAAGAGCCCTTTTGACCCGCGCGAAACGGCTCCTCCAGCTCCCTGACCTCGGTACGTTGAAGCCCACGGATCTCCACGGCTGCCTTCTCCAGCAGGCCGCCCAGCTGGGCGAGGGCGCTCAGGAAGGCGGCGTGGCGATCACGTCCGACGATCTGCGAACTGACCGGTGCGGCCTGGAGCCCGAGGTCCTCGCAGACCTCCGCCTCGACATCGGGAGGCACCTGGGCATAGGTTCCCGTGGCCCCGGAAATCTTGCCGGTCGCCACCTCCCCTATCGCCGCCTCGAGACGCACACGCGCGCGCAAGAGTTCTTCGTACCAAAGGGCCAACTTCAGCCCCAGGGTGGTCGGTTCCGCGTGGACACCGTGCGTCCGACCCATCATCACCGTGTGACGGTGCCGCACCGCCCGATCGGCGACGGCATCGATCAACGCACACAGTTCCTCGAGAAGCAGTCCCCCGGCATCCTTCAGCTGGAGTGCGAGCGCGGTATCGAGCACATCGGAGGAGGTCAGGCCGTAGTGCAGGTAACCGGCGGCTTCCCCTACCTGTTCCGAAAGAGAGGATACGAAGGCGATCATGTCGTGGCGGACTTCATCTTCGATCTCGCGGATACGATCGGGACGAATCTCCGCCCTTTCCTCGACAATGCCGGCATCTTCCTCTGTTCCGTAACCCCGGCGCGCCCAGGCGCGCATGCAGGCGATTTCGACGCGTTTCCAGCATGCAAACCTGTTCTCGTCCGTCCAAATCTCCCGCATCTGCGGCAGGGTGTACCGGGGAATCACGTGTCCGCACCCCCGGTGAAACCCTCTTCGACGAGGGCGCGATCCTTCTTACCGACCTCTTGTGCACGCTCCATGCGGAACGCATCCAGTGCTTCCTTCACGCCGGCATCGGCCACCGAGAGGATCGAGGCCGCCAACAATCCGGCGTTTTCCGCGCCATTGATTGCCACGGTCGCAACAGGTATGCCCTTGGGCATTTGCGCGACCGACAGCAGGGCGTCCATGCCGTCAGTCGCCCAGGCCTTCAGCGGAACCCCGATCACGGGCAACGTCGTATGGGCGGCCACGACCCCGGGCAAAGCCGCGCTCCCCCCGGCCCCGGCGATGAGCACCTCGATTCCCCGGTCTCGGGCGGTACTCGCCCACTCGGCCGTCTCTGCAGGGGTTCGATGGGCGGAAAGAATGCGGGCCTCGTAGGAAATCCCCAGCCTGTCCAGTGCCTCTCCCGCGCGACGCATCACCGGGATATCCGAGTGACTTCCCATGACAATTCCAACCCTCGGCATATGCATGTCTCCCTCCCGGCGCGGTATTGAACCCGCACCGTATCCGAACATTATCTACATCTACAGTCTAAATATTCGGCATACTACAGTCAATTGATCGAATGGACCCCAGAAAGTCCATGTTCTTGGGGAGTGAGCGCCGCTCCAACGGGTATGTTCGTGCAATAGGTGGTATCAACACGTGGGCCTATGTTACCGTGTTTGCATATTCTAGTAGCATTGCCATTCAACGTTCGGAGGGGAATCTTCCATGTCTACCGCACAACGCGTCACGTTCACCGCCCTGTTCGTCGCGCTGGGATTGCTGTTGCCCATCGCGTTTCACATGGTGGGCTCGGGTACCGTCTTCTTGCCCATGCATATCCCCATCCTACTGGCCGGGTTTTTGGCCGGTCCCGGGATCGGCCTCATCACCGGTCTATTGACACCGGGGTTGAGCCATATCCTGACCGGCATGCCCCCGTTGAGCCCGATGCCGATCGCGCTACTGATGACTTTCGAACTGGCCACATTTGGTCTCATCGCGGGGTTACTTTACCACGTGCTGCGCTGGTCCATCTTTCCCTCGCTACTCGGCGCCATGATCGCCGGCCGCGTGGTGTACGGTGCGATCTTCGTGTACCTGCTTCCCCTGTTCGGCATCCCCACCCCACCGGTCTGGGCCTGGCTTAGCGTTTCACTGGCCACCAGCTGGCCCGGGATCGTGGTGCAGCTGATCGTGGTCCCGTCCATCGTCGCGGCCGCGCATCGCGTGCCAGTATTCGCAAGGCTACGGGAAAACTCGAGCATCTGAGGACTGATTGCCCCGGCCGGCCGCGACGGCGCCGGAGCAAAACCGGGATAAGGAAACCGACAGGGCTCCTGTGGCACTGCCTCGGATCACGTCCTCACCGTGACCGCGCTCGCCCGCAGGAACCTCACTCCCACTCGATCGTGGCCGGTGGCTTGGACGTAATGTCGTAGGCGACGCGATTGATACCGGGAACCTCGTTGATGATCCTCCTGGCCGTGACATCCAGAACGTCAGCCGGGATCCTCGCCCAATCGGCAGTCATGGCGTCTTCGCTGGTAACCGCCCGCAACACGGCGGTGGAGGCATACGTCCTCTGATCCCCCATGACACCCACGCTCAGCATATCGGGAAGCACGACGAAGCTCTGCCATATATCACGATAGAGGTCGGCGGCACGGAGTTCCTCTTCGAAGATCGCATCGGCTTCCCGAAGGGTATCGAGTTTCTCCCGGGTAATCTCGCCGAGGACACGTACCGCGAGCCCGGGCCCGGGGAAGGGATGACGGGTCAGGATTTCCCCGGGGATCCCGAGTGCTTCCCCCACGCGGCGGACTTCGTCCTTGAACAGTTCACGCAGCGGCTCCACCAGCGCCATCCGCATTTTCTCTGGCAACCCGCCGACGTTGTGGTGACTCTTAATCACCGCCGAGCCACCCACCCCGCTCTCCACGACATCGGGATAGATGGTTCCCTGAACCAGGAAATCGAAGTCGCCGAGGGCACGGGCCTGTTCATCGAAAACCGATATGAACTCGTGCCCGACGATCTTTCGCTTTTGCTCCGGATCGCTTACCCCCGCCAGGGCACTCAGGAAGCGCTCCGATGCATCAACCGCCACCACGTTGAGTTCCATCTCCCTGGCGAAGAACTCGGTGACGGTGTGGGCTTCCTCTTTGCGCAGGAGACCGTGATCGACAAATACGCAGGTGAGCCGGTCCCCGATGGCCCGGTGAACCAGTACCGCGGAGACGGCCGAATCGACCCCCCCGCTTAGGCCACAGAGGGCACTACCCGACCCCACCTGTTCGCGGATCTGCTGCACCGCATGCTCGATGAACGACTTCATGTCCCATTCGCCGGAAAAACCGGCGATATCATGAAGCCAGTTCCGGAGCATGTCCAGTCCCCTATCGGTATGCCCGACCTCCGGGTGGAATTGCACGCCATAAATCGGAAGCGCTTCGTGTACCATCGCTGCCACCGGTGTCCCCTCGCTATGGGCCAGCACCTTGAAACGATCGGGAGGCTCATTCACCAGGTCACCATGGCTCATCCACACGTCAATTCGCGAGGGGATTCCGGCGAAGAGGCGATCGGTGGAGGCCAGTTGAAGAGAGGTCCTCCCGTACTCCCGTCGCGAGGCCGGTCCCACGGCCTCGCGGCCACCATAATGGGCGGCAATCAGCTGGTGACCGTAGCAAATACCCAGCACGGGGATCCCCAGCTCGAAAATCCCTTCGTCCGCCGTGAGAGCATCCTCGTGATATACACTGCCCGGACCGCCAGTGAGGATCAATGCACCCGGGTTTCGTGCGGAGATTTCCTCCACGCTTGAATCACCCGGCATGATTTCGCTGTAGACACGGCACTCGCGGACCCGCCTTGCGATCAACTGCGAATACTGGGCACCAAAGTCCAATATGATGACCTTTTCCTGCGGAATCGCCTGGCTCTCTTTCACCCGTCATCCCCCTCGTTCGACAAATCTTCGATCACCCGCACGCAGGGTAGCGCACGATAGCGCTGGTTCCAATCCAGCCCGTATCCAACCACGAATTCGTCCGGTATAGCCCGACCCACGTACTCCACCGATACGTCGATAGCCCTGCGCTCCGGTTTATCAAGGAAAGCGACGACACCCACGCTGGCCGGACCCCGGGTGGCGAAATGTTCCCTCAAATACCGCAGGGTCAACCCGGTGTCCACGATATCTTCCACGATCAACACGTGGCGATCCTCAATGGGGGACTCCAGATCGTGGAGGATTCGGACCACGCCGGAGGATGTCGTGCTGCTGCCGTAGCTGGAAACGGCCATGAAGTCCAGGGAAACCGGTATGCTCAAGGCCCTGGCCAGATCCGACATGAACACGACCGCTCCCTTTAGGATCCCGATCAACAGTAGCGGGCTTTCCTCGGTGACCAGATCCGCATAATGCGCGGATATCTCGGCGGCCAAACTCGTGACAATCGCGGAAATCTCCTCTTCGTCGACGAGGCAGCGTCCGAGTCGCATCATCGGCTCATTTTCACCCAAAGGTCCCTCACCCTCTTCCCATCGGCTCCGCCTCTAGCATACCCGAACATCGAAACGGGCAAAACGCCCTTTCGAAAGTGTCGAAACCCCGGGCAATGGGGCTTCGCGACGGATCACCTCGAAGCAAGGGGTATGGCCGGGCTGGTAGTGGAACCTAGAGAAACGGCTCCCCTCGCGAGGGGAGCCGTCGTAGATGTATATCCTTGAGTTGGGGGCGAAATTTAAAAGCCCATGTCCATTCCGCCCATGCCACCCATTCCGCCCATGCCCTGCGCCATCTCGTCGTCCTTGGAGTCCTCTTCGGGGATGTCCCCGACGAGGGTTTCGGTGCTCAGCACCATGCCAGCGATGCTGGCCGCGTTCTGCAGCGCAGAGCGAACGACCTTGGCCGGATCGACGATACCGGACTTGAACATGTCCACGTAGTCCATGGAGAGCACGTCGAAGCCTACATTCTGCGCTTCATTCTTCACGCGCTCGACCACGACTGCACCCTCGATCCCCGCATTGTTCGCGATGCAACGCACGGGGGAGTACAGGGCACGGCGCACGATCTCCGCACCGGTGGCTTCATCGGCGAACTCGGCATCGATATCGGCCATCTTCTGGGCAGCGCGGAGATAGGCCACACCGCCACCTGCAACGATGCCCTCTTCCACGGCGGCCCGCGTCGCGTTCAGGGCGTCCTCGATGCGCAGCTTCTTTTCCTTGAGCTCGACTTCCGTGGCAGCGCCCACGTTGATGACGGCGACGCCACCGGCCAGCTTGGCCAGGCGCTCTTCCAGCTTCTCCCTATCGAAGTCGCTGGTGCTATCCTCGATCTGCCGGCGGATTACGTCGATACGTGCCCGGATGTCGTCCGTCGCTCCCCGACCTTCCACGATGGTCGTATCGTCCTTGGTGACACTGACCCGTGTCGCTTGCCCGAACATCTCGGGCGTCACGTTTTCGAGCTTGATACCCAGGTCTTCACTGATCACCTGTCCACCGGTGAGTACCGCGATGTCCTCGAGCATTGCCTTGCGCCGGTCACCGAAACCGGGAGCCTTCACGGCAACGGCCTGCAGGGTGCCGCGAATCTTGTTTACAACCAGGGTAGCCAGCGCTTCGCCCTCGATATCCTCGGCAATGATCATCAGGGGTTTGCCAAGGTTGACGGCCTTCTCCAGGACGGGAAGGAAGTCGTTGATCGAGGTGATTTTCTGGTCGGTGATGAGGATGTACGGCTCTTCGAGTACTGCTTCCATGTTCTCGGTATCGGTGACGAAGTAGGGGGACAGGTATCCGCGATCGAACTGCATACCCTCCACGACCTCGAGATCCGTATCCATGGTACGCGACTCTTCGACAGTTATGACGCCATCCTTGCCGACGCGCTCCATGGCCTCGGCGATCAAGTCACCGATCTTGTCATCGTTGGCGGAAATCGAGGCAACCTGGGCGATGGATTCACGGTCTTCGACCGGGATGGACATTTCCTCGATCGCCGCGACAGCGTTGTCCACTGCCTTCTGGATACCGCGACGAAGAATCATCGGGTTGGCACCGGCCACGACGTTCCGCATGCCCTCGGAGACCATGCTCTGGCCCAGGAGGATCGCCGACGTCGTACCGTCACCCGCGACATCGTTCGTCTTGGTCGCGACTTCTTTTAGCAGCTGCGCGCCCATGTTCTCGTAGGGATCCTTCAAGTCGATCTCACGCGCGATGGTGACTCCATCGTTGGTAATCGTGGGGGCGCCGAACTTCTTTTCCAAAACCACGTTGCGGCCCTTGGGGCCGAGCGTCACGGTTACGGAATCCGCCATACGATCTACGCCCTTCTGCAGGGCGCGGCGGGCATTCTCTTTGAAGATGATGCGCTTAGCCATCTGTGCTGTACCTCCTTAGCGATTGTGTACCGTCGGAAACCGATTACTACTCGACGCGAGCTAGGATGTCGCGCTCACTGAGGATCAGGAGCTCTTCGCCCTTGATCTTGACCTCGGTTCCGGCATACTTGGAAAAGATGATGGTATCGCCTTCGGAAACCTCGAGGGATACCTTTTCGCCGTTGTCGAGCATCTTGCCCGAACCCACCGCGACCACTTCACCCTGCTGCGGCTTCTCCTTGGCGGTATCGGGAAGGACGATGCCACTACTGGTAACCTCTTCCTCTTCGATCACCCGAACGACGACCCGATCACCCAAAGGTTTAATGTTCATTCCGTTACCTCCTCACTGCGATCGTGGACTATTTCCGAACTATGTTTCCGTCTCGTTGTTAGCACTCGCTGATGGTGAGTGCTAACACCAAGTAACATGGTATCGATCCGCTGGATTTGAAGTCAACTGGTTTCAAGGGGGATTATAGATAAATGCCGTTGATTATTCCACACCATGGGAGATTGACACGATGTTTCTACCCGAAACGCACAAGTTTCTTCCATTGTAGAGATGCTACGACGCTTTACGGTAATCCCACCAGGTTTCTCGCCTGTCGCTGAGAAGACTCCCTGGCCTCCTCGCGCAACCACCGGTTAAGCAGGTACACTCCCACCGCCAGATAGGGGCCGGCGAGCACGTAATGATAGGCGGTCACCGGCGGGAGATCGAAGGCCCAAGGGGCGACCGTCAGCGTTTCGAGCCACCGTTGGGCAACCGAGATCGGGAAGGCAAAACGCAGGAACGTCAGGTAATCCTCGAGCAGGTACATCGAGATCCGCGCCCATTCGCGTTGACCGGGCCAGAGAAAAAAGTACACCGTATCTCCCACGGCTTTTCCGATCATGAAAAAGAGAAAGAAACGGAGGAAGTGGGGGAAAGCGGGAAATAGCCCATCCAGCAACCACATTCCAAACTGCAAGGTCGCCAGTACGACGGCACCCAAGAGGGTGAAGCGCCTCTTGGCATCCAAGAAAATCAACCTCTCTACGATGCGTTGGATGTCCTACATAACTCGACATTTGCCAGGGGGATCGTCTCTACCCTGTCATCCGCGTGACGGCGAACCCGCACGGAATCCAGCAGCATACCGGAGGGGTAGCGGACGGTCCCCACGTGCTCCTGCACGGTGGCCATCTGTCCAAGCGCGTCGACACCGAGCAGGCGGACGTGGTCACCCGGTTGCGGCACCCCGGGCTCCACCGCGATGCGGGGAATATCTGCCCCAAAAACCCCGGGGAAGAGCAATTCGGCATCTCCATCACGCAGGATGGTGATCGATACCATGGCACCGTCGAAGGTCTCCAGACCCTGCACGAAGACCCGGGGAAGCGGTCGTCTTCCGAATCCGGCCAGCAATACCAGCCCGAATCCCGGATCCGTTTCCAGCGTCTCGGACATGTCCCTCCAATCCAATCCGCCAGCCACCAGTCCCGCCACACCCATGTCCAGGGCGCGGCGGCTCGTATCGGCGGTGGGCGTGCCGGTCAAGGCAACCACGGTACCCGGTTCGACCGCGGCCAGGTCGGCGGTCTCGGTCACTACCTTGAGGCGCCCGGTTGCCTCACCCCCGGAACCGTATACACCCCGCATGACCCCCACTTCACCGTGCACGACGGCACCCCTGGCATCCACGAGCGACTCCACCGTACCCGCCACCTGGGCATGCACGGTGTGCTCCTCCACGTTTCTTGCGATGATAATGCTACCGGTGGCCCGATCGAACCGCTCCACCGTGCCCCCGAAGGGCGTGTACGCGTAGTTGGCGCCGTCCACCCCGGGGGCCGCCGCAAGGATTTGGCCTTCTTCTATCTCGTCCCCCTCGCGGACGCGGACGTGCATCCAGGCCACGGCCGGCCACACCTTGAGTGCCTCCACGATATTGATCGACTGCCGCGCCCGTTCACTGCCGGGTTCTTCCCTGAGGTATACGCGCCCACGGGAGCGGGACAAGTACTCGACGAGTCCATCGATGGGACTCGTGACCTCAAAGGGCGCAACGGGACCGCGCGCAACGCGGTCACCCGCGCGCAAACGGTCGCCTACATTGACCTCGATCCGCGTTTCATCGGAAGCGCGAAGATCGGGTCCTATATCGATGACATAAGGGCTGCCGGTCAACAGGCGGGCGCGAGCAATGGGCGTCTCCGGGGCTACAACATCCCCGGGCTCGACGAGGACCTCCCCCGGGAGGCGAAGTGCACGAGTCTTGCGGATCCGGCGATTCTCGATCATGGGTGAACCCCTACTGGACATCTGAACGCGCCTCCTCTTCCGAAGTTAAGCCCATCGCGGCTCTCCAGCG
>Ga0207421_10008210_pt1 | contig 10907 bp, 12 predicted proteins | sample SodLakKL_010_SED_4_FD_187542 | JGI IMG/M metagenome (GOLD analysis project Ga0207421, IMG submission 187542) | Alkaline sediment microbial communities from Lake Tanatar, Kulunda Steppe, Russia - 8KL_010_SED (SPAdes) (version 2) | ecosystem: Environmental > Aquatic > Non-marine Saline and...
TAGCGACATCAACTAAATATAGATATTCTTTCAAAAGCATTTCAGGAATATCTTCGATCCCGCAGCAAACACGACTAAGACCCGGCAACGCCGACAGGTGAGCATCACACAATCCTGTTTGGGTAAAAAAGACCGGGTCTTTTGATACTATAAACAGCTTTTCACAAAGGGTGTAGGCCATCCCAATTTCAACCAGGGTGCTGCATGTCCCGGGGATAACCGCAATAAATATGCCGGAGCGGGATATCCCCAACAGGGCTTTAGATAGCATATGACCTTCAATCACATAATCGGGCCGAAATGATTCACGGCCCCAGCTCCAGGGTGCGCTCCAACCAAAAGATACGGCGGCGGGTAAATACTTGCATACTGCTTGTACGATAAGGAGGATGGGAAGATGTAAAACGTGGTCATCGATATAGCTCCCTTTCTTTACTGCATGTGATGGTTTTGCAGCTTGCACTTTAACTGGGCTCATAATAAATAATAAATGGCCCGCTCTAAAACCAAATGCCGGCCTAAATTTGACAACCAGTTTTTAATTATATACTAAATGCAACGAAATATTATCTGTGCTATTAAAAACAGCAGTTTATAGCGTAGCTTATTAAAATGCTTGCTTTACAAGGCTTTTAGAGACCGATCTCCTTTGCCCCACACAAACACACATGCACCGCACCGGTAAAACGGCTTAGGGGGTTGTTAATTAGCTCTCAAAGGTATTTGTCTTGAATGTGGCAGACTTATATCCGCTTAATTGAAACTGGGTAAAAGGTTAAGGGAAGGGTATTTTATGAAGGGAGTTTTTTAAAACTACCGGAGGCAAACATTTAAAAAGCTGCCGGTAGAAATAGAGGTATTTGAATTGAGAGGTTAACAGGCAGATCAGACAATATGCGCGCGCTTGCAGTCGAAGAAGATTAATTAGTCTTAAGAACCTTTCTGTTTGTGTTTCTGAGCTATCAGATAAACCTCATCATCTGCCCTGGCTGAGACCACTACAACCCTTATAGTTTTATCATCTCTGACCAGGGAATAAACAACCCTGAGCCCCTGTTTTTGCAGCTTTATTTTACAGTAACCACTTAGCCTGGTTCTGCTTTTGCTACCAAGGGGCTCGCCATAGCCGCCCTCACTATTAGGCAAAGGGTTAGAAGCCACCCGGTTGATTTTTTTAACGACTTCCACACACTGGCTGTGATCCAGTTTTTTCAGGTCTGCCAGAGCTTCTTTTAGGTATTCTACCTTCCACATGGTTAAAGTTCCGTGTTTTCTTCTTTAAGGTCATCTTCGCTGATGCCAAGTTCCCGCATTGCTTCTTCACTGGAGACAAAATCATCATCCTGTGCTTTTTCCATCCGCTTTTCTGCTTCGACCAACAAGCGATAGTTTTCCAGGTTTTCCTGTATTTCTTCATAAACTTCAGGGGATAATATTACGCCGGCAGGTGCATTGTTTTTTAACACTACCTTGATGCCCTCATCGCTAACCTCGTTGAATATTTTCCCGGCTTCCCCTTTGTTAAAACGAGAAATAGGCACCATTGCTTTTACAAAGTTCTTGGTTACAACATAGCCTCCCATAACAACCCCTTCCTAAACACAGCAGCATTTAGATGGCTGTGTTGTGGGGATATCGTAATATATATTAATATATTTGTCAATAAATTTATTGCTTATTACCGGTATGATAACGAATACGGGGAAACGTAAAAGGTTATCATTAATAAAACTCTTTAAGATAGTAAGGTTAACCGGCCACCCTCTTATAAGGTAATCAAAGAAAAGTGAAACAGACCCTTTATTCGAAAGATCATTTAAGTATTTTTATAACAAATATGATTTTAAAGCAGGAAGCAAAAGTTTTGCAATGAAGTATAGATGTCATAAGACAGCTTGTGCATAGATAATTTAAAATGATTGATTATAATAGTTATGATCAGGCTGTTATCGTGTCAAGCGACGGTGATTTTGCGTGTTTGGCCAAGCATCTTCAAGAAAATAACAAACTAAGTATAGTGTTGGCCCCACATCCAGCTTCAACATCAATATTACTTAAAAGAGCAACAAATAGAATAAGCTATCTGGAACATTTTAAAAACAAAATTAGCAAATAAAATAAAGAGAAGGCTTCCTTAAGGACTAGCCCTGTCAGGAACCCTTCTCATCGTGATTCTATTCAAATTATAGCAAGCATGCTAGCATGCTGTCAATAAAAATTCACTTTTTAGTTTTTTACCATTTACTGGATCACGAAAAATAATTGCACCCGCTTAAAATGACAATGCTTGCCGCTTAAAAAAGTTGTTCATATAATTTCAATTTCAGCAGCTGCTACTCTTCATTAGAGCCCTCTGCTTTAGCTTTTGTTTCGATCATCTTATTAACATTAACCATCGGCACCCTAATCGGCGGGTTAATCCCGGATTGTGCGGTTACGCTTAGAATATAAGCGCGCGAAATCTGGGAAAGGGTAATTAAACCGTTTACTTCAACCATTTCCTTGAATTTATCTTCGCCCAGGGAATCGCTTCTAAAAGCCCCTTCCATCACAAGGTCAATTTTAAACAAGACCTTTTTTTTGACTGTAGCTTTAACTTTAACGACATAGTCGATTAAACCGTACCAGCTGGCTTCTTCCTGTTTAAAATCTTTGATGTCATAGTCAAAATCAAAGGCAATGTTTACAGGTCTGCCTTTAGTATTAACCATACTGGTAGAAAGGTTAGAGGTGACAACCCTGTTGCCAAGAAAAACTAGTTCTGATGATACTTCACTGCTCTTCACTATCCCACCGCCGTTTTCGGGTATTCTAGTATTTTATCTGTGCATTCTGGCTCAGGACCTGCAATTGTGATTTCTTCGCCTGTCTCTTCCAGTAAAACGTCAAACCTAAACCCTAGTTTCTGTGATATTTTCCATAGCTGCTCAACGGTATAGTTGTAGTCGCCGCTTTCAAGTTTTGAAACCATGGCCTGGGTGACGCCGAGCTTTTCGGCAAGCTTTTTCTGGCTAAGTTTGTGCTTAGCCCTGTATTTAAAAATTGCCGTAGATATCTTGTAGTAGATATCGTAAAGCTCCTCGTTTTCCCGGCCCTCTTCACCGCTTAGCTTATAGTAAGTATCCCAGGCATCTGGCAATTGGTTAATATCAATCATTCTTAAGTCCCTCCCTTATTTCTTCAAGTCTCTCTAATGCAATCGGAATGGCAGCCCTGTAACTATCACTTTGTTTCTTTCGCTCTTTTTCCTGAAAAGGGTAAAGTAAAACTGCATACTGGATTAGCCTGTGCTCCACAAAAGCAAAAAGGATTCTAATATTTTTTTGGAACTTTATTTTCATGGACCACAAATCTTCATCTACGTAACTTAATTGTTCAAACCAGGCAGTTCTCTGGCTGCACAGTTCGCTTTCTTCGTCTAAAAACCTGAGCCTTTCCCTTTACAGGCCCCAAAACTTCACCTTTAAACCGCTTTTTTCGATAAGACCTTTTAGATCTTCCTCGTATTTGGGGTGTTCCCGGATTAAGTTACTGTTAATTGCGGCCGGATAGACCACCTTTTTACCAGTTACGTGCATAAGGGCTCCTCTAATGCATTATAATACTTATAGGTTATAATTGCAACAAACAATTAATAATATAACAAATGAGTTATATATAAAGCGGGTTGTTATCAGCAACTGATGATTATTATACCCATAGTGCCTAACAACTAATAGCGGGCAGTTAGCGGGGTTACAAGCCCTTCTAATCTTGCCAGTCGTCTGCATCTTCTTCAAAATCATCACAGGGGATTCTTAAAACCGTCAAAGTAGCGTCTATAAAGGGCATGTATAGCGATTCTTCGTATAGCTCATTATATGGGCGGTCGTCGTATGTCCAGGCATGAAGTGGCACAAGCCCGGCACTTTCCGTGTATGGCGATGGTTCTTGCTCCGCCTGTTATCAATAGAGCTTCAGCCTCTATTTTAGCATTGAAGTCACATTCAATATCAAAATGGTTGCAAATATCTTCAACAGGAGTTGGAGGTTGTTTAATGCCCAGCTCATCTAAAAGGTTCCGCGCTCTTATAGCTGGTGGTATATAGCCGCCCATCAACCAACGTTACTCCCCTTTTTCCATCATCTTTTTTACATACTCCCGGTCATGATCAGTTATATTGCCGCCTCTTGCCGCTACACTTATTGGATTCTTGCCTTTCATGGCTTCGTAGACTTCATCTTTTGCAAACCGCCATTCTTTGCCCGCCTTGTATGCAGACAGGCGCCCATCTTTGAGCATGTTGTAAACAGTTTGATTGCTAACCCTAAGTAAATCAGCCACTTCTTGAACGTTAAGTAAGTCGGGCTTTTCTTTTGATTTAGAATCGGCCAGGCCGGCAGTTATATTTTGAATCATCCTTGTTTCCTCTACACTGAATACCAGCTCATCACAACTGTCGCATTTAAAGCCCTTGATTCCGCTGATTGCTACCGTGTAATCGCCCCACCTTGAATTTAAGGTTGTGGTTGTTTCTTTCATCTCGCCTTTGCATTTTATGCATTTCATTTTTTACGCCTCCAACGTTTTTGGCCTTCTATGTATTCATATTTATCTTCCTCGAAGTTATACACGGTCACTATAACTACCTCCGGGTAGTCTGCCGCAACTACAACAGCAAACCTGGGAACGCCTTCTGTTGATTGTTGGAAAGTTACTCTGACGTTATCCTCTTCGAAGGTTTGAATATCAATTTCTTCACCGTGAACGATCGCTTCAAGTGCCTCTTCCAGCCAGATCTTTCTGCGCCCCATATTTTCTGGCGTGAAGGCTAACTGTAATTTCTCCTTTTTCTGCTTTTTGCCTTATATATGAGGCCTGGTGTGAATCTGTGTTGGCCAAAACAGGATCTCCTTTTTATAAGGTACTATAAAATATTATAAATAGCAATAAGGAATTATAAATTCGTTTAAGCTAAAATTTCGCTTTAGAATTTTGTGTGTCCCGGTATTTACGAGGCTGATCCTGGCTATTCTCAAATTTGTTTTGACAGGTTATGCTTCCATCGGTTATTATTAGCACAACATCGCCAATAATAGCATTATTGGCCCGACGTCTCTTCCTGAAAAGGAGGAGACGTTTCTATTTATGCTAAAACAATAGATATAGCCTTAGATTAGATAAGGTAAAAGCTTCCCAAACGGTGTTTTCAAATATTATTTACTGTGTTTCCTGCTCTACAATCTTTATTTCATCTTCGGTAAGGCCGTAGAGCTCGTAAACCATCTGGTCAATTTCTTCATCTGTTGCTTCTATCTTACTCTCAAGTTCTTTGATTTCGTTTTGCAGCTGATTCCATTCGTTAACAACTTTTCTTACTACTTCAGGCTTATCATAGTCGGGGATGGTTATTTGCAGCACTTTATCCAGGATGTTACCGCTATACTGGTTGATTTCAGCTCTTTGTTCATCAGTTAGGTTTTCAATATTAAGTTTTATGTACTGTCGAGCGTAGAAATCGTTTACTTCAATTTTAAGTAGTTCATAACTGCCGGAATTCGACTTGTTCGCATATATTGTTAAGATGTTATCATTCACCGTTACGTGTAATTTATAAAAGTTTTGTACATTACCAGAATATAACTTATTATAAAAGTTTGATCTATTAACTATTTCGCTTATTTTCAAAGATGCATTACTATAAGATGCGTACTTAAGCAGTAATTCATATAATCGAAGCTTCTTCTTTTGAGGTAACAATCCCTTGTATTCCAGCAAATTATCAACATTTTTAATAAGCCTATTTTCTTCTCCTTTTGCTTTAATAGGAAACTCAGCAACCGTTTCATGCTTTAGTGTATAAGCTCCACCAGCAGTCATGATGCCGATAAACCGAAAATAGAATTCCATAAGCTTACTGTTCATCAAAGCAAGAAGATACTTCAAATTAAAGCCATTGGTGGTTAACAAATAACCGTTGCTTGGTAAATAATGGTTGCCCCCGTCGTATGCAAATGCCCACCTATGAGCTGTTAACCCCCAAATAATTTTCTCTTTTTCAAACTCTAAATAATATGCTGTCTCGTCTTGTATTTCATGCCATTTATATCTCCCAGGCTTTCTTCCCAAACCTGGTTCTAATTTATCTTTGTGTTTTAGCAAATATTCTTTAATAGCCGGGTAATCATCCATGTTTATACCTCGCCTAGTAAATATCAAAAACACATCTGTTTTTTCATAAACCCATTTCCTAATATTCCTACCTTGGAGCAGAGGTTTAATAATGTTTTTGCTTTTGCCATCAGCTTTAATTAATTTATCTTTTTGCACTCTATCAATAATAAAAGCCGGGTTATATCCTGTTGTAACACCACGATAAATATAACCACAATCACCTAATCTTACAGACTGCAGCTCGATTTTTTCTTTTAACGATAGTATCTCACTTTTTCCAAGCTGCCATATTTTTTCACTTAATTTATCTTGTGGTGTAAAAAAACCATTACTTTCGATATATTTGTTCAAATTTAATATTACTTGAGATTCATTGCTTACAAATACAACCTTTATGTTGTTATTTGTTATGTTTACTTTTGAAATAGAAATGATACAGCTTGCTACTAAAGCATCAAAAACATGGAATTCTGTAAAATCTATTATCCCGTTTATCTTGAACTTAAGTAAAAATCTTCTTAGGTTTAAGCCATAGCTAGTTTTTATAAATTTGTTTGAGGTAATATAAGTAAGCCTACCACCATCACATAATAGGTTTAATCCTGCTTCAAAAAAATATACATAGATATCTGCAGTGCCAGAATAAGTTTCATAATTTTTAAGTCCCGTAGATATACCCTTAAGCTTTTTATGCTCTACATAAGGTGGATTCCCAATCACCACATCAAACCCACCTTCCCCCATTATGCCCGAGAATTCTTCATACCAATTAAAAGCCTTATCACCAGCCACTTCCGGATCATCAATGAGCGAGTTGCCGCATTTAATATTATCGTCAAGGTAAGGCAGGGCATTCCTGCTGTCCGCAGTTTTTAGCCACAGGGATAACTTGGTTATCTCAACCGATTCCTCGTTTAAATCGACGCCGTAAAGATTGTTTTGCAAAACACTGCGCTGGTAAGCTTCGGAATCAAAGATACTAATTTGACCTTCCCCTAGTTCGGCCAGCTTGTTGTGAATCCAGCGATATTCTTCCAGCAGAAAATCAAAGGCCTGGTTCAGGAATGCACCGGAGCCGCAGGCCGGGTCCAGAACATTGACCTGTTTTAGCCTCTCTTCGTAGTTCTGGTAAAAATGCCTTAATTTTTTAATGTAGCGGCCCTCAACCTGGGCAGTAGCGGCTTCGTCTAAGTCGGGCAGATCATCTTCCCCAAGTTCTTTGCGGATATCTTCAAGGTACTTGCCGAGTGAATTTTCAACAATATATTTTGTAATGTAGCTGGGTGTGTAGTAAATGCCATCTTTTTTGCGGCGTGACTTTTGGGGATCATATGCTTCGCTTTGCACATCTGCTTTAAGTTCTTCAATATCGGCAATCGATTGCTCAAAGATGTGGCCTAAGATATTTACATCAAGATCGGTCCCGAAGTCGTAAGCTGATATCTGGTAGATAGCTTCGAAAAAGTCGTTTTTTATAGAAAGGTTGTCGAGCAGCTCATCAAAAGCAAAAAGCCCGCCGTTATAGGCAGGGATATTATGTTTATCGCTTCCTGTATCAATGGCCCTGAAGACGCCCTTTATTTCCTGCCATATGACATATTCACTGTCGCTGTAAGAGTCTTTACCGCGCTGGATGGCGTGATGGAGCAGGTTGTTGGGTAGTAAACCTAAGTCTTCACAGAAACAGATGAAGATAATGCGGTCAAGGAATTTTTGTGCTTTTTCCACCAGGGTTGAATTATCGTAGCCAGGGTTGCTTGCTTTTAGTTCTTCAAACAGTTGGATTCTAATATTTTTGTAGAGGTTATAAAAGCTGACAGATATATCCTGGATATGTTCTTTGGTCTTTTCACTAAGGACAAAAGTAGGGCTTTCACCGTCTTTGCGAATCAGTTTGTCCCTGCAGAGCAGCAGATGAAACTTTTTTAATTCTTCTTCGTTATCGAGGCCGTCTATAAAAAAAGATTCGTAATGTTCCTGACTGCGCCCTACTTTGTAGAGCCTGATTTCATTCATGTTGGAAACAATAACCCAGCTGCAGCGGTCATACTTGCTGGCATAGCTGAAGGCCTGATCAACGGGGGTCCCGTAGTCTTTGCCAGCCCTGCTTTGTTTTTTATCCAAGCTATGGCGGGGAGATTTAAGCTCTATAACAGCCTGGGTAACGCTTTCATCTGCTGAATAAAACCCAAGTATACCGTCCGGGGTAGTAGCATCAACTTCGGTTGACACTTCTATGCTAAGATTCCATTCGTCGCCTTCACCTATTGTTTTATAACCCAAACATTTGCCAAATATACCTTGAAGAAATGCTGACTGCAGGGCTTTTTCGTTAACCCCTTTGTTGGTTTGAATACTTTTTTTCCAACCCTGAATAACCTTAAGTTTTTCTTCGAACATTTCAATTTGATGGTTTTGAATTTGAGTCTTAATCAAATTATAATTAAACAAGTTGGGCATCTTTGCGTTCACCATTCCCTATATTTACTTCAATCACTAATAGTATGTATCTGCGATTATTATATTCATATATTCTTGATGCTGCATAGTATTGACAAGCATTTATAAAATCTGCAATGTTTTTACGGTCATTAAAACCCGTTTTTGTTTAGCCAAAACGGTTTCTATAAACTCTCACCCTTGGGTCCTGCCAACAGTGGGCTGATTATTACCATCTACTCCACCCTCGCACTCTCAATCAGCGCATCGACCGCCATGCGGACCAGTTCCGATTTATCGCGGCCGGACTGCTTGTGCAGCCTGTTTATGGCTTTGAGCTGGTCCGGCCGGAAATAGTAGGTCGCCCTCACATAATCGCATGTATTTGTGCTTAAACATATATTTTTGTTTACATCACTTTTTCATCATCGTCTGTAGCAGCATCTTGTTTTGCAAGAATCCTGGATAAAGGGTAAAATAGTTTGTCCCCGAAGCAGTTGCGGATTTTATCGATTACCTGGCGGTTTAGCCTTTTGCGGTCATCATACATGGTGCCGATGATAATGCCGGTTACCTCCAGATCCGGGTTTAGCCTCTTTATCAACAGTAAGCGCAACTTCATCCAGCAAGGTCATTGGAATTCCTGTCGGTTTGAAATAAGTATAACGGGGCATTGTACTGACCCGTCGCGGCTTAAATGATCGCGGCATATTTTAACTCCCGTAGTCATAATTAATTGATTGCGCTTAATTTTAGCAAAAAGAATACAACCTGACAACTAGCCGATGATTGAGGCAGAACTGACGCATAAAAAATATTTTCAACCGTCTATACCGGTTTTAATATGGTGTGACAATATCACTGAACAACTACATGAGCGGAAGTCTATAGTTGACAACTGAACGGGCAAGATGGTAATATGTAGCTATAAACAGACCGACGGTCGGTCTTGTTTTTGGCAGACAAATACCGGCACATTATCAGGAGGCGAACATGAATAAGAAGCTTACACCGCAGGAGCGGAAGGGCCAGATCATTCAGACTTCGTTGCAGCTTTTTGCCGTAAAGGGTTATGAAAATACCACCATAAACAACATCATCGAAGACTCAGGGATTTCCAAAGGCGGTTTCTATCATCACTACGCCTCCAAGGAAGAGCTGCTCAAAGATATCGTCCGGATGCTGATCGGAGATATGGTGGTTATATTTGAGGAGATAGACGGGCGCGACGACCTTACAGCCCTGGAAAAAACCAATGAATACATCCGAAGGGTCTGCGCTTACAAGGGCGATAAAGTCATCGAGGTCGCCGCTTTGCTTTCCGAGCTTTATTCCGGTGGTAAAAATGTGCAGCTGGAGAGCAAGATTTACGATTTTGCGCGGGAACATATTGCCCCGGTTATGAAGCGGATAATTCTCCAGGGGATCAAAGAGGGGGATTTCAAGACCGAATTTCCGGAAGAGGCAGCCGAGACCTATGTCAAGCTATTCATTATGCAGCAGCAGGAGGTGACCGATCTTTTCTATGAAGCCCTGCAGGGGAAAAATGAAGCGATACTGGAAAAGATCAAGCGGAAATATACTTTTTTCCAAAAATTGCTGGAGGATACCCTGGGTCTGGAAAAAGGCTCCCTGGTTGTGAAAGAGGTGATGGGCGAAACTGCTGAACTGATGGGTAAAAAAATGTTTGAAGAAAACAGCCCGAGCTGAAATGACTCTGCTGCAGTTTTACGGACGTAGAGTGAAGGGTGAGTGGGATGCTCGTGGACCGGTTAAGCTGATCACTTTTACCGAAGGCTGATTGAAGCTAGTTAAATTATAGGGGAGAGGTGAAGAAAATGCCTGTTGTTGAAGTAAATGACCTGGTTAAATTTTATGGGAAGTTTCAGGCTCTTGACGGGGTTGATATGGAAGTAGCAAAGGGCGAGGTTTTAGGATTTATCGGGCCGAATGGCGCCGGCAAGACCACCACCATTCGCATCCTGTTGGGACTGCTGCGCAAGAATGCCGGGACAACCAATATATTTGGTAAAGACGCCTGGGCTCATGCCGCGGAACTGCACCGGTCAATGGCCTATGTGCCGGATGTGGTCAATCTATGGCCGACTCTTACCGGAGGCGAAGTGATCGATCTGCTTGGTAAACTGCGCGGCGGCATCAATCACAAACGGCGTGCCGAGATGCTGAATAAGTTTGAGCTTGATCCCACCAAAAAATGCGGCACCTACTCAAGAGGCAACCGCCAGAAAGTAGCGCTGGTTTCAGCTTTCTCTTCCGATGCAGAGCTTTTTATTTTTGACGAACCCACGGCAGG
>Ga0207421_10008212_pt1 | contig 10900 bp, 12 predicted proteins | sample SodLakKL_010_SED_4_FD_187542 | JGI IMG/M metagenome (GOLD analysis project Ga0207421, IMG submission 187542) | Alkaline sediment microbial communities from Lake Tanatar, Kulunda Steppe, Russia - 8KL_010_SED (SPAdes) (version 2) | ecosystem: Environmental > Aquatic > Non-marine Saline and...
GATCGTTGACGTTAATCTTCAGGACTTCGTCCATTTGATCTTCAGGATTGCATCCTTCGATCCTCGGAATCTTTGATTCCTCCGGATCCTCGGACGTGGCCCTCCGGATCTCGTTGATCATCTTTGATACCGTTTCAGTTTCGTTTTCTGCCATCTATTCCACTCGTTATTCAGTTTTGAAAACTGACCGATTATCGTTCTGTTCTACCTCTATTGTCAATGAGCCATCAGAGCCTTCTACCGAGAGGACTCCTACATCTCTAAACTCGAAAATCTTTTTTCCGTTACCGTCCGTTATAATGAGATCCTTGTATTCTATTTCTTCACTGTGATCGGCCATCTGATCAGTTCTCAGACTACCAATGTGGCCTTTATATATAATATTTATAATTCTTGTAGGATTACAAAAAAGAGCGAGAATATATATTCTGCAGGGAGCTTACCTTAACTCAGCTATCCTACTTGTGTCTATGATACCCCTCTTCATCCTGATGGTGCTGAAAGAGAAGAATATGAAGGAGAGGGGCGAGTAGGATTTCCCCACTTTCCAACTACAGGTTTCTTAAAATGAACCGGTATGGGAACAAGAAAAATAATAATAATAACTGCTGGTATTGGGTACAATATGACCGAGGAAGTCCAGGCCGACAATGTACCGATTGTGGATTTGTTCTCAGGCCCCGGTGGGTTGAGCCGCGGGATGGAAAACGCCGGGTTTGTAACAGTTTCTGGGATAGATCACAGCGAACCTGCAGTTGAAACCTTTAACAACAACCATAAATATTCTGTGTTAGAGGGTGACATAATTGAGACAGATACTAAAGAAATCCTTGACCACGCCGAAAAAAACGGATTCGAGAAATTGGAGATAGCCGGCGTTGTAGGGGGTCCGCCCTGCAAAGGTTTTTCTCTAGCAAACATGCAGACGAGGTCTCCTGACAATCCCATGAACGATCTTTTCCTGCATTTCATCAAAACAGTTTCAGATATCAGCCCTTTCTTTTTCATTATGGAGAACGTGCCCGGACTCCTATCGATGAGCCGTGAAGAAGGTGAAGTGAAAGATGTAATCCTCAAACAGTTTCGAGAAATCGGATACAACATAACACACAAAATCCTTAAAGCAGAACAGTTCGGAGTTCCTCAGGCAAGAAGAAGGGTCTTTTTCATCGGTGTGAAAAAAGGAACGCCTCCGTTCCCGACTCCGACCTACAAAGCCAAAAGAAACCAGGCCACCATCCACTCCGCAATCGAGGGCGGAAAAACGCCCGTTACAGTAGGCGAGGCCATCATGGACCTCCCGGAGCTTCCGAAAGGTGGGGGCGGTGAAGAGAAGATGGGATACACCGATCCTCCGCACAGCAGGTACGCCGAAGAGATGAGGGAAAACGCGGACGATACCCTATGGAACCACAAAACCACCGTCAACAAGGACAGAACGGTAAAAAGATTCGAACATATACCCCAGGGAGGAAACTGGGAGGACATACCGGAGGAGCTGATGAAGAACTACACGGACCGGTCTAGAACCCACGGGCATATTTACTACAGGCTGAAGGAAGATGAACCCGCCTTAACGGTGGCCAATTTTCGAAAATCGATGATGGTTCACCCGACACAGGACAGGCTTCTTTCCGTCAGGGAGGCGGCTAGGCTTCAGTCTTTTCCCGACGACTTCATATTTTACTCGAGCAGGATCTCAGACAAACAGCAGATGGTCGGAGATGCGGTCCCTGTAAAACTTGCAGAGGCTATAGGTTCAAAAATGACCGAGTTTTTAGAGGATAACAGCTATGGGCCAAAACAAAAGAACTGAGTTTGCCGAACATACCCTGCAGTGGTACAAAGAAGAGGGCAGGCACGATCTGCCCTGGAGGAACTCAGACGATGTTTTCCATATCCTGATGGCCGAGTTCATGTTGCAGAAAACACAGGCCGATCAGGTGAAGGAGGTTTTTACTGGATTCATACAGAAGTATCCCGACCCTAAAACTACAGCAGATGCCCCGCTTTCAGAAATAAAAAAAGAAATCGAGGAACTCGGTCTCCTGTACAGGGCAGAAAGGATCAAAAGATCCTCGCAGCAGATAGTCACCGAGTTTGGCGGAAAAGTTCCTAAATCTTTAGAGGAACTCAAAAGACTCAACGGGGTGGGAAACTATATCGCCTACTCCGTTCTTATTCACGGCTACGGAAAAAGCTTTGGAGTAGTTGACACAAACACTTCTAGGATCATCAAGAGGGTCTTTGACTTCAAAACAGATAAGAGGGCGAGGACAGATTCGGATCTCTGGAAATTTTGCCACGAACTGACACCTGCCGAGAGATCCAGCGAATACAACTACGGGCTTTTGGATTTGGGGGCAAAGGTCTGCAACAAAAACAATCCGCTGTGTGAAGAATGTCCACAATCAGAGATCTGCCTTCGTTTCAAAAACTCTGAAAAGCCTTAACCCGTCATTTCATCTATAAAGATCTTCCACTCTCCTTCTTCGAAGTTCAGAGAACCGGTGGATGCGAAATATTTTTCACTGGGATCGCCTAAACCTCTGACTTTCAAGGTCGTCATACCCTCTGGAGGTTCGTCTGGCTTTTCTCCGATGCCTCCCGTCACGTATGCATGTTTTGTTTTTTTCTCTATATCTAAATTATCAGATTTCAGTTCTTCCTTCCAGGCAAAACCGGGTATGTACGCCGGGATCGGCTTGAAATCAGGTATAGTTTCCTTTATCTCCTCTGTTTTTTTCTCTTCAATGTTTTCAAATATCGGGTCTAAAAGATCATATTCTCTTAAAAACACGGCGATGTGGTCCAGCGGTATACCGATTTTTACAAAAGCAAAAGCATCAGAGTGACCGATTTGTGACGAAGGAATAGCCAACCACATGGACCCCAGTTTGCTTGTTTTTATACTCAAGGTGGCCCCAACATCTTTCCATTCACCCTCTGATTTATACTGGCGTAAATCTGTAGGAAGAGTATCTTGAACGTTTTCCACATCGTCTCTTTGTTTCAGATTTACCTCGACGCTATGTTTATTTTCAAAGAACTTTTTGACCGCAATTTCTCCCAAGTATCCTCTCGTAAAATCGGTCCACTGCTGACCAAATTCCCTTTGCCGGGCACTCCCAAAATCAGTTTTGGCCACCTCGCCAACAGTAAGGAGCTCGAAACTCCTGGAGAGGGCCTTCAAATAATCTTCTTTATCCAAAACTACGGTGTTTGGTTTTACCCTTTCCTCATACCACTCTTCCAGTTCGTTTAGTTCGAGTGAATACGATCTCCCCGTCTTTGTAAAGGAAAGCTCATCGACTGAAGCACCCGACTTGATTAAATCTGAAAGCTCATCAGCTGTGTATTTTTCGATATCGAGAGAATCTAACAGTTCTTCAGCCGCATTTTTAGAATCGTCATTCTTTTTGGACTTTCTCCATTTTATGTATTTCCGATCATCACCTAAAGAACCCTGCACTTCCCCTGAAGACATATTCAGAAGGAGGGGGAAATATTTAAAATACATTCGTAACTATATTTTTTAATATACTAAATAAATTCTCATTATGTTACTTATTTATGTAACAAAGTAATATACTAGATTAAATGTTACTATTTTTGAATGAAAACTATTGACCTGGGTAAAGGTTTGTCAAACAGAACTAGGGTTAATTTACTAAAAATTTTGAGCAGAGAGAGTTGTTCTGCTGTTGACGCTTACAGAAAATATGTGAAACTGTATGATGATAAACATAGAGAAACGATTTACAGGGAACTAGAAAAGTTGGTGGATCTAAAGATAATAGAAAAAACTTATGATGAAAAAGAAAAGCAACTTCTATATTCACTTCCTTATGAAAAGATATGTATAACTATAGGAAAAGACGAAATCATTATTAAAAAAGAATAGTGTCTCACATCCATCTCAATACCTACTAATAAATATTATTTTCCTGAAATAATCCATCATTAGAAATATTAAAACTAGGTTTATAAATAACTTAATAGGGACTTGTTTTATTTTTCACTTTTCATTCATTGCCTAGCCGCCACGAGATCCAGTCCGCCAGGACTTCCACCATATCTTCTTCAGCTTCATCCAACCTCTGCGCGTGGTTTGGGGGTATGTCCCCTGAGCCAATATCAAACTCATCAAGGATCCTCTCGTAGAACTCCTCTTTTTCATCTTCCCACATAGACCGAATTTTTTCCTTCACATCCGCCTTTTCGTATTCCATAAATTCAATCCTCTTTATTTGATATGCTTCCGCTGATTTAAATATTTCCTAATTTGCGTAAGCCCATTCTCAAGCTAGAGTTTTTCTCGGATCACTACATGACCATTTGATGCCTAGAAAGAATATATAAAATAGAACAAAATTACACATAAATCTGACATTATGCCCCTAAAGAAAGACCTCCTCCAGCTCACAAGCATCTTCATCCTCCTGATCATCTTACTGCTATTCGCCGCATATTACCTCCTGCAGGGAGCGCACCTTCACTCCACCATTCTCTTGGGATCCATGATACCGCTGTTCATCCTGATGGTGCTGAAAGGGAAGAGCATGAAGGAGAAGTATCCGGAAAAGTACGACTAATCTTGGTAAAAAACAAATGCCAATTCAAAAATGGTTACTGTTTAATTTCATTCGATTAAAGATAAAGTCTTTTTTCCTTTATCAGTTATTCTAAAGAATTTGAATTTTTTTGAATTAGGGTTTAGACATTCAACTAATTCTTTTTCTTTTAAGTCAGATAACGTTCTACTAATACTAGACCTTTGTAAATTTAGCTCATCGGCTATTTTTGCAGGATAGATTGGTTCATCTACTTTTTCAAGTAATCCTAAGACTTTTAACCTATTCTTAGATGAAAGGATGAATGATTTCAATTCGTATTTTTCTTCCATCAATACGGAAATTGTTACCAAAATATATATATGTAATTAACATCTAATTGATAGGTAATTTACAGTTGTTACTGTCGCAAAATATAAAAACAGTTATGGAGTAGAATGGATAAGATGGAGAAACAAAAAAAGGTATATTCATACACGAAGAAAAAATATGATGAGAATATTATAGACCATATAACCAAGGAAGATTATGAAAAGATCATTGACTCAAATATCACATACATCTCTCCAGAAAAGCCCCAGGATTTTCCTAGTAAAAATGAGAAATTAGGTGATCCTCTTTACTCCGTGTTTGGGTATCCAAGCAAAGTTTATTATAAGATAATCTCTAAATTTATTCAAGCATATAGTAAACCAGGAGAAACGGTACTTGATTCTATGGCAGGTTCTGGAACTACCGCAATTGCGAGCTTATTAGAAGGAAGAAAAATAATAGTAAATGATGGCAGTAAATTAGCCTTTTTTATTTTAAAAAATATAACCCTACCAATTGAACCTACTATTATTTTGCAATATGTAGATGAAATTGAGGATAATATTAAGGGAGTTCTAGATGAATTATATGCTATACCTTGCGAGTGTTGTGGTTCAATTGGTGAAATTAAATATATAATTGAATCAGATGTTTATAAATGCCCTAATTGTAATACTGATTACTCTCTGTTTGGAAATGAGGCGGATGGCAAATCAAATTATAAATGTCCTAGTTGTGGACATAACTTAAAAACAAATATTCCGGGAAACAAAAAATATCGAACTTCAAGGAGAAAACCTATCGAAGTAAAATATAAATGTGAAAATTGTAAATGTGGTAATTCAAACCATACAAAGAAAGTAGATGAAAAAATCGAAATTTTTTGGAATGAAAAAATAAGCAAATATGAAAGTCTCTTAGATGAATTATTTATTCCTAATAAAAAATTAATAACGGATAGATGGTATACAAGAAAAAATGGTTGGCCAGGCATAGAAAAAGGTGCATCTTTTAAGGATTTTTTTACCAAGAGAAATTTAATTAGTTTAGCTCTATTGAATGAAGAAATTAATAATATCAGTAACAAGGATATTAGAGAACAATTGAAGTTTGTTTTTCTATCTGGATTAATAAGAAGCAGTAAGCGTATGTATAAAACCTCAGTGGTTAAAACTTATTATCAAGTTCCTTCTGTAGGGAAAGTTCAAAATGTTTGGTTAGTTTTCAAGAGAAAGTTAAGAACTTTTTTAAAATCAAAAAAGGAGTTAAGAAAATTTCCCAAATTATCAGATTTAAAACATTATAAAGATAGAATTAGGGTTTTAAATAAAGATGCAAAAAATTTACCATTGCAAAACAATTCTATAGATTATATTTTCTTGGATCCCCCATACGGAAGTCAAATAGGTTATTACGAATTAAACACTTTTTTTACTTCTTGGTTGGAAAATACAGATGAAAACTTAGAGGACGAAGTGATTATACCAATGGAAACAGATAAAGAAGAGAAATTTGTAAAAGAATGGGGGGAACAAATGAGAAAGGTATTTAGAGAATGTATTAGAGTTCTTAAACCTCATAGGTATATTACAATTATGTTTCATCATAACTCCGATATGATATGGAATGAGTTTAGAGATATATTTGACGAATTGAATACAAAATATGTTAATTATGTAGATTTGAAAAGGGGTACTACCTTTCATACCAATAGACTGAGTGATACTAGTCCAAAATCTGCGTTTATAACATATATAAAAGAAGAAGAGTACAAATCAGGGAACGATAAACCTAACAAAAAAATTATAAAAAAAGAATTACAAAAAGAATTTGATGATATCTCTAAACATTCATTTAGAGAAATTCAATCTAAAGTTATCAAAATAGTATATGAAAAAGATATTAAAGACGTTCCATCAAATGAAGAGATTGAAGAAATGATAACTTATATTAAAAATCATCCTTAAATGAAGATTGATAGACTGAGGGATCTATTGTGGGGAACTCATCTTCAAATTTAGACTTTTTCTCTTCTGGGAAATCTTCAGAAAAAGCGAATAAAAATTTTGGTTTTAGTTTTTCTGTAAAAACTAATCCCATAAAAAAAACAGGTTCATCAATTTTTTTAGCCTGATCTGACATCCATTCTTTATGATTACTGAGATCCAAATAGTCTGTCTCCAAACCAATTTTGTAAACAAAACCGAAAATGTAATTAACATCTATTGATTGGAACCATATTCTTTCTTCCTCACTTTCAATCGTTTCCCACTCTTTTTCTTCAAGCTTTCTTTTAAATCTAAATGGGTTACCTCTTACACCGTACGAACTATAATCATTTTCAAAGCCTTCATAATATCTTTGTAATTTTTTTGGTAACTGGTCATCCCAATCGTTTCTTTGTAGTTTTGCTTCAATTAAAAGTAAAGTTAATCTTCCTTCTTCACCCCAACATTGTACTCCAATATCAGGTCTTTTATAATTTCTAACACCCCTTTTAGCACCAACTTGTCTATATATATAATCATCCTTTTTTAGTAAGATTTTTTTCCAAGAACCACTTGGAGGATTACAATATGAAACAAACCAATCATCCATCCCAATAAATAAATTTCTAATAGCACTAATTATATAGTCCTCACTTATATTTGTCGGGACTATCTCGTTTAACTCTTCAATCTTCATTTTCTATCACCATTAATTCTTCATGCTTATCAGATATAACATAATCTGAAAATAAACTTAATTCTCTAAATAAATTGTTAGTTGGGTACTCATCAGTTTCATTAAAGGCCGAACTCAATTTTTGCTTCCAGTCAGAAGGTATTAATTCACTATAGAGAATTACCAGGGCATTATCAGAAATTCGTTCATAAAAAACATCATTTATAAGTCGCACTAAACCCTTATCAGGTCGTGAAAAGGCAGGCCCTCCTGTATCTTGGACATATCCTGCGATAGGCAAAAATAAAAGACTTTCTAAATCATTTAACTCATCTATTTCTTCATTTAGAGCATAGGCATCTTTCAAAATATTTGTAAATTTTGAAGTGTTATAAATGAACCCAACCATATTATTTTTACAATAAGATAATGGAATTTTTTGTGCATTTTCTGGCTCTTTGATAAAAGATAGCATTTCCTTTTTAGTCATTTCATCTCCGTCTATTCCTTCTATACCCCAAAACCGAGCGAAATTTTCAAACTCTTTTTTATTTCTAGATTTTTTATATTTTATTTTTGGTTGTATCTCATCCTTAAATTTTGAAGATGTGGAAGAAGTTTTATTATAAAAGCATGCCTTTTTTATTACTGTTTCTTTTTTAAAACCATTTAAAAAATCTATTTCATCATACAATCTATTTTTTTCAATATTGTTATTTATGTAATCTATAAAAACATTAATAGTATCATCAATATTTTCATGAAAAGAATGATCTTCTAATATTTTAAAATCAGAAATAAATTCATTAATAGAAAGTAACATATTTCTAAGACCATATCTAATGATTTCCTCTGAGATATGAGTTTTTATCCCAATAGATTTTGAGATAATAGAGAAGACAAATCTAGAATATTTTTGGGGCCAATCCGTAAAAAAAACATTAGAGGCTGCTTTTCCTTTATTTAGAGCCTGATTATACCACGGACTATCTGTATAAAAAGTAAGTGAGGGAGTACTCTCTTCAGCCATTAATATTAATTGGGCAATTTGAAAAATTATATTTGGATGTCTAAAACTTCTTAATTCCCCATCATATATTTCCGCATCTGTAATAGGAACGGTGTAAACAAAGGGAATTTTTTTACGAGCCGCCTGAGAAACCCTTGGGTATCTTTGCCAAGCATTATTACCTGCTGAAATTGCCTCATTAAATTCTGTACTGAATATTTCTTGTTCTTTTTCATTAAGTTTTGTTACTATAATATCCGGTGCCTCATGGCCTATAGATGGCCTAGAATTTTGTTCCCAATCTTTGTATCTTCCACAAATTCTAAGGCCGATTTTAAGAGAGTTCTTATGTTCAAAAACATATGTTGGTAAAGTTGATGTCCCTTCATTACTTAAAAATGTAAACTCAGAAGATCCTGCATTATCGATCAATAATTCACAAAATTTATGACACTCCTCTAAGTTATCCCCATAAACTAATAGCGGAGTGACTTCCATAAAATCAATTATCAGAATCTTAATTAAATACTTGATTATCAATTAATTAACGGTTAATAAACAACTTATTAGCAATAATTAAGATTTTATTTAATTTAATATGATTTCTACTAAACACACATAAAACTTTTTCTAATTACACTCACACATCAAATAAAATTTTAACATCTAAAAACTTATAAATTAAAAATCCTAACCTTTTTATTGTTGAAACTGTAATCTTTAAATCATGAATAAAAAAGGGGATTCAAATTCTAAAAAAGAAGATGAAAATAATATCAAGAAACTTGAAGAAATAATAGAGTCGAATATCGAAAAAGCAAAGGATCTAAAAAAGTTTGGTAAATCTCATATAGAACTCGGGAAAAATGTGGTTCATTCTTCCGATCAGGCAATTAGAAATTACTCCAAAACGAAAAAAATTCTAAATAATATAGAAACCAAAAGTAGTTCCTTACCAGCACACATTGATGAATGGTTTCAAGAGAAGACGGAAAGGGAAAAAATAATCGGAGAGTCGATGGAAAAGTTAACCGATAGTATGGAAGAAAGAAAAAATGATTCAATTGAACTAACAGCTTCTGGAGTATCCATTAGTGCCTCAACTGATGGTACAATTACTACTATTGGTAATCTAGTCGCTGATTCTAAGTTTTTTGATGATAGAACGAAAGAAAAAGTAGAAGATATTAGAGACAGAGATAATCTCAATAATAAAACTGAGGCCATAAAAGAGTATTTTTCTTCAAATTGTCCTAGGGTAGAAAGAGAATTTAGAGAAGCTGTTAAAAGATGGACTAGTGCAACTAGCAATGAAGAAAAGAAGTCAGTACTCCAATCTTTCCGACGAATAATTTATTTTGAATTTTTGAAAGAGATTGCACCACAAAGTGAGTATTCAAAATCACCTTGGTTTTCACAAACTACAAAGAAGTTTAATGAAGATTTGAAAGAAAAAGGAGTCGATGGAGTCCAACGAGCATACCAATCCAAGTATATGATAATGGGGAATGAAGATGAAAATAATATATCAACCCCACTCCTTGACAGGATTGATAAACAGTCAAAGATGATGCAAATAATTTATGATAACCTTTCTGATTTGGAACATGGAAATTATGATGAGTTAAATTATGATGAGTGGAAATTAGAAAATCTTTATACTGACACTATCACTACTCTTGCAGATATAATCAATCTCCATAAGATCCATTCCCATCCCTGAAGGATAAGATGAAAAAGAAAATATTGACCGTACTCGCCCTAACCCTACTTCTCCTGAATTTCTCAGCATGCATCGAATCCCCGGAACAACCGGAAGAACCCACAACCGTCGACCTTGTCAGAATCGTAGACGGAGACACGATAGAAATAGAGTGGCCCAACGGAACACAATCCACAGTCCGCATCCTGGGAATCGACACTCCCGAGGTCCACACCGACGTCGACACCAGCGAATGGGAGGGGATAGACAACGAAACCTGGCTGCGCGAGTGCGGTCACAAGGCTTCGAACTTCACCGAGAGATGGATATCTTCAACCGTGAACCTTACGTTTGACGAGAACGAAGGGAAGAGAGGGTATTACGGTAGATACCTGGCTTACGTCGAACTCCACAACGGGACGGACTTGGGCGCGGAACTGATCAAACATGGGTGGGCCCGGGTCTACACCGAAGGGGACTGTGAGAGGGAAAATCAGTACCTGGATTATGAAAATAATGCTCAAGCGGAGAATAAAGGCGTTTGGAGTAGAGCCCAGACAAAGGATTAGAAGTCATGAGGGAAAGCCTATGCCTTCATCCAAAACCGATTTATCCCTCTCCTTTTCTCCCTTCTGCTCG
>Ga0207421_10008213_pt1 | contig 10900 bp, 7 predicted proteins | sample SodLakKL_010_SED_4_FD_187542 | JGI IMG/M metagenome (GOLD analysis project Ga0207421, IMG submission 187542) | Alkaline sediment microbial communities from Lake Tanatar, Kulunda Steppe, Russia - 8KL_010_SED (SPAdes) (version 2) | ecosystem: Environmental > Aquatic > Non-marine Saline and...
ACAAGACGGGAAGTCAAAAAAATGATGGATGAAGATCCGAAGGCACTTGAAGATGCTTTTTACCGTCACCTGGAATTTGGTACGGGCGGATTACGTGGCATCATGGGTGTGGGTACCAACCGTATGAACAGATATACGGTTGGTATGGCCACACAGGGGCTGGCCAATTACCTGCATCAGGAATATCCCGGCAAAGACCTGCATGTGGCCATTGCCTTTGACTGCCGGCACAACAGTGATTATTTTGCTCATGTGACAGCGGAAGTTTTGTCTGCCAATGGTATTGGTGTATATCTGTTTGATAAACTGCGTCCGGTTCCGCTTTTATCTTTTACCGTGCGGGAATTAAAATGTCAGGCAGGAATTGCAATTACCGCATCCCACAATCCGAAAGAATACAACGGGTACAAGGTTTATGGAGAAGATGGCGGCCAGCTGGTGCCACCCCATGACAAAAATGTGATCCGGGAAGTGGAAAAGATCACAGTGGATCAGATCCGTTTCAGTGCAAAAGAAGCAAAGATCAAAATCCTCAATGATCCTTTTGACCAGATCTACCTGGAAAGACTGCGGTCATTGTCTTTGCTGTCCGATTTGGTAAAGCGGCACAAGGATCTGCGTATTGTTTTTACCCCCATTCACGGGGCAACTGTCAATCTCGTTCCTGCGGCACTTAAAGCCTTTGGTTTCCAGAGGGTTTACAATGTGCCTGAGCAGGATGAAACTGACGGGGATTTCCCGACAGTTGCTTCACCCAATCCCGAAGAAGCAGCTGCCTTTAAGATGGCCCTTGACAGGGCTGGTAGTGTGAATGCCGATCTGGTAATGGCAACCGATCCTGACGGAGATCGCCTTGGCGTTGCGACAAGAGATCGGTCAGGTAACTTTGTGTTGCTCAATGGAAACCAGATGGCCACCATTCTGACCTACTATGTACTCAGGCAGATGAAAGAACAGGGTCGGCTTGCTTCCGGTGATTATATTGTCAAAACCATTGTAACCACGGAATTGCTTTCGGAAATTGCCGCTTCTTTTGAAGTGGAGTCTGTAAATGTGCTGACAGGCTTTAAGTACATAGCTGAAGTGATCAGGCAACGTGAAGGGAAGCAGCGCTTTCTTTGTGGTGGTGAGGAAAGTTACGGCTTTCTGGTGGGGGATCTTGTGCGCGACAAAGATGCCGTTATTGCCTGTTGCATGATTGCAGAGGCTGCTGCCTGGGCCCGTGAAAACGGAATGGAGCTTTATGAACTTTTGGTGGAAATTTACAAAAAATACGGCTTGTGGGTTGAGAACTTGTTATCAATAACAAGGAAGGGAGTTGAAGGTGCTGAGGAGATTCGTGAAATGATGGATGACTACCGTAACAATCCGCCGGAAAGTTTGGACGGCAAGGCCCTGGCCCGTGTGCTGGATTACCAGGCAGGGACAGACAGGGATGTTTTTGCCAACGAAATCTCACCCATTGAGCTTCCAAAATCCAATGTGCTGCAGTTTATCCTTGAGGATGGCAGCCGCATTACCATGCGACCTTCAGGTACTGAACCAAAAATAAAATTTTACTTTGGTTGTCCTTCCTCTTTTGAGGATTCAGAGGATTATGAAGGGATGCGCGCCGGATTGCTCGATCGTATTGAAAGAATTAAAAAAGAGATGAAGCTGGACAAAGGTTAAACTTACCTGAACCGGCTTCTTTGCTCCCGGAGCCGTTGAATGTTTTCCGGGTCGTCCGGGTCTTCCCGGTAATCCAGGTAGGCTTCAATGAATTCCGGGTGATCGCTGAACAGGATGTCCAGCCTGTCTTCCACAGGAGGCGCCCAAAGGATCAAAAGGATCACTATGAGTCCGGCTGCCCGGTGGTACATCCGCGTGCAAAAAGGGTCATGCTTTTTCCTGATGTATTGAATCCCGATCACTGTTCCGGTGAATAGTGCCAGAAGAATCAAGGCAGATGACAGCATAAACTGCATCCCCGGATAGAAGAAGAACCCGAACAAAACGGCGATCAATGCATAAGATGAGATGATTCCCATAAGTATGGGGGGAATGATCCGGAAGGGTGTCATTGATTGCCGGATCTCCGTGTAAAGAAGCTGAAGGGGCTGGATCTTGTTGAAAATAAAGAAGCCAAACCACAGGTAATATATGGCCAGCAGGGTGGTGGTAACCAGCAGGGCATAATTCAGCACCGGTCCCAGGAAAATCCTCAGGATCCAAACGGCAATTACTGTTACCGCTCCTGCCTTCTCCAGTTTATTGATCAGGGTATCTTTTTGCTTCATAATTGATCATGCTTACACAATGTTAACTTCGGGCTCCAGTATGACCCCGAAATGTTCTTTTACTGAATCCTGTATCTGGTCTGCCAGGTTCAGAATGTCGGTGCCTGTGGCTTTTCCGTGGTTGATCAGGACCAGGGCTTGTTTAGGATGAACACCGGCATCTCCGTGCCTGTGACCCTTCCAGCCTGCCTGGTCTATCAGCCATCCGGCTGCCAGTTTTATGCCACCGTTCCCTGGATATGCAACGATGTCAGGGTGAGTGTTTTTTAGTTGGTGATAAACATGCTCTGCAACCACAGGATTTTTAAAAAAGCTTCCTGCATTGCCGGTAACTTCCGGATCCGGCAACTTACTTTCTCTTATTTTGCAAACGGCAGCCCTGACATCAGCAATGCCGGGGTTGCTGCAGCCCATGTTTCTCAACTCTTTTTCAAGGCCTCCGTAATCAGTTCGGATTACCGGGTTTTTTTCAAGGCAAAAGGTGACTGACAGAATGATGTATTTATCTTTGCCTTCTTGCTTGAAAAAGCTGTTTCGATAATCAAAACGACAGGCTGACCGGTTGAATGTTCTGATTCTGCCACTTTCTTTGCACCATGCTTCCAGGCTGTGGAAATGATCTTTGAGTTCTGTTCCGTAGGCACCAATGTTTTGAATCGGACTGCTCCCGGTCTGGCCTGGTATCAGTGAAAGGTTTTCCAGACCACCCCATCCGTTGTTTACACAAAATGCTACCATTTCGTCCCATGGCTCACCTGCTGCAGCTTCCAGGAAAATATTTTTTGGATCCTCTGCCACGATCTTTTTCCCTCTGAGATCCATATGCAATACTGTGCCGTCGTAATCACCCCTGAAAAGCAAGTTGCTCCCCCCGCCGAGGACAAGGTGGGGTCTGGTTTGGAAACCTGGTTCCTCAAAAATGCCCGGAAGGTCATCCCTGGAGGTTATCCTTGCATAATACCTCGCTGAAACATCCATTCCAAATGTATTCAGGTGCTTAAGCGGGTAACTTTCCTTGATCAACATACGATACAAAGGGGCTTTGCAGTGGAATTACAGAATTGGCTGGTCCGGCAGTCAGGCAAAGTTAATGCAAAAACTCTTTTCAAAAAGGATTCCCGGGAAGAATCAGCGGGTCAGCACGATGTTTTTTTCATCAATCATTTTCCGGAGGTTGATTAGCGCATATCGCATCCGACCCAATGCAGTGTTAATGCTGACATCGGTTTGTTGAGCGATCTCCTTGAAGCTCATTTCCTGGTAATGACGCATTTTCAGTACCGTCTTTTGTTCTTCCGGAAGATGCTCAATGAGCTTTTTGATGTCGTTGTGTATCTGACCTGTGATGATTCGGTCCTCTATGGTGTCATCATAAACCCTGAGTGTATCAAACAGATCGTATTCCTCACTGTTTTCACGCATGGGCATGCGTTTTGACCTTCTGAAATAGTCAATGATCAGATTGTGGGAAATTCGCATGGCCCAGGGAAGGAACTTTCCTTCCTCGTTATAGTTCCCTGAGCGGAGCGTGTTGATGATTTTTATGAAGGCATCCTGAAATATATCTTCCGCCAGGTGCTTGTCCTTGACAATAATCATGATATAAGAAAACAGCTTACGCTGGTGGCGGTTAATAAGTGATTCAAGGGCATTGTGGTCACCGGAAATGAACAGGCGTATCAACTCCTGATCGCTAATCTTTGTGCGGTCATTCATAATAATGGCCTCCGTATGGTTCAATTAGCGTAAGAGTCTAGTCTATAGTGTGTCCTCCATATTTCTGGGTGAGTAATTCGCAGTGGTTGACCAATTTTTTCCAGTCAGGCAAATATAGAATAATTTTTTTCAACTCTCAAATAAACGATGGGAAAAAATATTAGCGGTTCATCGTGTATAAAAAGCGTTTAATGCTTTTCTTGGGTGTTTTTTCGAACTCCTCGGGAACAATTTTAATCCGGGAAATATGCATGTAGATCGGAATGCTGTCATTGAGATCAGCTTTGTACTGTTTAAGTATTTGGTTCAGGCCTGATTCAGTGATGCCCTCCTGATCGATTTGTTCATAATCCGGGTAAACCAATGCTTCAAGTTTGCCTTCTTTGTCAACAACCAATGATTCCTGGATAAAAGGTTTATTGTTCAATTTAGCTTCTATCTCTTCCGGATAAATATTCTGGCCGGAAGGGCCAAGAATCATGCTTTTGCTTCGGCCTTTGATATAAAGGTAGTTGTCCTGATCAAGCAACCCGAGATCGCCTGTGTGCATCCATCCTTGGTCATCCAGCGCAGTCATGGTCGCTTCCTGGTTTTTGTAATATCCTGCCATGACGTTTTCTCCCCTGACCAGAATTTCACCCACAATATTACGAGGGTCAGGGCTGTCTATTTTAGCCTCAAGTGTATCCACCACTTTGCCGGAAGCACCAACTTTGGTTTTTCTCCAGTTGGCGTAACTGATCAACGGGCCGCATTCTGTCATCCCATAACCAATGGAGTAGGGGAACCCGATCCTGTGCAGAAACAGTTCCACTTCTTTGTTGAGTGGGGCGCCCCCGATAACCACTTCATGGAAGTTGCCTCCGAATACATTCACCAACTTGCTTTTGATTTTATTATAAATGATGCGGTTCAGCACTGGTGTATTCATCAGTGCCTTCATGTGCGGCTTTTGTATGGCAGGCAATATCTGCTTTTTATAAATTTTTTCAATTATAAGGGGAACGGCCAGCACGAGCCGTGGCCGGATCTTTCTGAAAGCCTCCAGAATAACCTGCGGAGATGGTGTTTTGGTAAGCAGGGTAATATTGCACCCGAGTGTGAAGGGCCATAAGAACTCAAAAGCGCAACCGTAGGCATGGGCAAGCGGAAGGAAGGAAACAATGGCGTCACCCGGATCAAGCGGCATGTTGTTGTTTGCGTATATGACATTAGCCACCAGGCTGTTATGTTTTAGCATGACTCCTTTGGTGAAACCGGTTGTACCTGAGGTATAACTGATTACTGCCAGTTCGTCATTGGAAATATCAGGAAAGTTTAAATTGTCTGACTGAACCCCGAATGGATATTTTTTCTGATAAATGTTTTCCACTTCTTCAGCCTTGCCGCTCAGTGGGTGATCCTCATTCTCAGACAGAATGGAAAAATCATTCAGGGAAACAACCCCCAGCACGCCCTTCATTTTTTCCATGTCAAGGGAGTCAAAGAGTGTGTCGGATGCAAGCAGCAGTTTTGATTCAGAATGGGTTACGATATGGTGAATGTCATTGGGCTTGAAATCAGGAAGAATAGGCACTACCACCGCACCGTAAGTAACCACGGCAAGATAGGAAATGCCCCATTTGGCGGAGTTTTTACCCAGCAAGGATATTTTATCCCCTTTTTTGATTCCGTAAGCTTCAAAGCGTGTGTGCAAATGGATGATGTGACCGGCAACTTCACTGTATTTGTAACTATTTCCGCGATAGTCGGCCAGTGCCTGGTTTTTCCAGTTGTTCCGGATCGCTTTCCGGATAATACCGGTAAGGGTTTCCTGCATCATAACGTCAAGCTTTTTTGGAATAAAACGATCGTTTTAGTTTGTTTGCTTGTGCAATGTACGAATTTATGATTAATAATGACGAAAGGCAAATGGCTCCCTGAAGGGGCTGCCGGTAAATTAATTGTAACTTTGCAGATTCTGTTAATTATCAGCCTGCCTGTATGAATATTGATCGTCTTGACAGCAAATCATGGATTCTCATAAAAGGAGCACGGGTGCACAACCTGAAGGGTGTGGATGTGGCTATTGCCCGCAACCGTTTGGTGGTAATTACCGGCTTATCGGGTTCAGGGAAGTCTTCCCTGGCTTTTGATACCCTGTACTCTGAGGGGCAGCGACGCTATGTGGAAAGCCTGAGTGCTTATGCAAGGCAGTTTCTGGGTCGCATGCACAAGCCTGAAGTCGATTACATCAGGGGGATTGCACCGGCCATTGCCATTGAACAACGCGTCAATACCCGAAATCCGCGTTCCACTGTGGGGACATCCACAGAAGTGTATGATTACCTTAAGTTGTTGTATGCGCGCATCGGCAAAACATACTCTCCCGTTTCGGGTCAGTTGGTGCAGCGTGACACAGTTGGGGATGTGGTCAACCATTGCCTGTCTTTGCCCGGGGGAACCATGGTAATGCTGACTGCCCCCCTGGTCGGATTTGAAGATCGCACCAAAGAACAACAGCTTTCAGTATTGCTTCAGCAGGGCTTTACAAGGGTGATCGCCGGCGATCGTGTGGAACGCATTGAATCCCTTCTGGAGTCTGGTGGTGAAGAAACGGTGTCATCGATTGTCATTGACCGTTTTTCTGTAGACCCATCTGATGATGAGTTGCGGGCAAGGGTGGCTGATTCGGTGCAGACTGCTTTTTATGAGGGACGGGGTGCCTGTCGCCTGCACTATAAATTACTGGATGAGGAAGAACTGACGGATTTCTCCAATCGCTTTGAACGAGACGGAATCAGTTTCGAAAAACCTTCAGTGAACTTTTTTGCCTTTAACAATCCTTATGGTGCATGCAGGACCTGTGAAGGCTTTGGAAGTATTATCGGCATTGACCCTGACCTGGTGATACCCAACAAGCGTCTGTCAGTCTATGAAGATGCCATTGCCTCTTGGCGCGGGGAAAAAATGGGTTGGTGGAAAGAGCAGTTGATTGCCCACGCCTATAAGTTTAATTTCCCGATCCATAAACCAATCAGGGAACTAACTGATGCACAGTGGGATTTGCTGTGGACGGGCAATCGTTATTTTAAAGGGTTAAATGATTTCTTCAAAATGGTGGAGGAGAACACCTACAAGATTCAGTACCGGGTGATGCTCTCCCGGTATCGCGGGAAGCGGCAATGTCCTGACTGTAAGGGTACCAGGCTCAGGAAGGATGCCGGTTATGTTAAGGTTGCCGATCACTCCATTACCGAACTTGTTCTTATGCCACTGGATCGTCTGCAGGAATTCTTTAAAAGTATTTCGCTCAATGAGGAAGAGGAGGCTGTGTCCGGACGTTTGCTTTTTGAGATTACCAACAGACTGAATTACCTGAACGATGTGGGGCTCGGATACCTGACACTCAACCGGTTGTCCAATACCTTGTCAGGCGGGGAGTCGCAGCGGATCAATCTGGCAACTTCACTGGGAAGCAGTCTTGTAGGATCCATGTACATTCTGGATGAACCAAGCATTGGACTTCATCAGCGGGACAACGATCGCCTGATTGGTGTGATGAAAAAATTGCGAGACATGGGTAATACAGTGATCGTGGTGGAGCATGATGAAGATATCATCAGGGCTGCAGACCAGATCATTGATATTGGTCCGCTGGCCGGCACACATGGCGGACGAATTGTTTTTCAGGGAGATTGCAATGCCCTTCTTGCTCAAAAGGACAGCCTTACGGCCCAATACCTTAACGGTGAAAAGAAGATTTGCCTGCCGGAACGTCGCAGACCCTGGAAGGAATATATCAGGCTTCAGGGAGTACAGCAGCACAACCTGAAAGGTTTTGATGTAAAAATACCCCTCAGGGTGATGACTGTGGTAACCGGGGTCAGCGGCTCGGGAAAGAGTACTTTGGTAAAAAATATCCTGTATCCGGCCCTGAAGAAACATTACGGGGGGTATGGTGACCGGACAGGTGTTTTTGACGGCCTGGATGGGGATATGGACAGCCTCAACAATGTGGAATACATTGACCAGAACCCCATAGGCAAATCATCCCGATCCAATCCGGTTACCTATCTAAAGGCTTACGATGAGATGCGGCAACTTTTTGCTGCACAACCCCTTGCCAAAACCCGGGGATACAAACCCGGTTATTTTTCATTTAATGTGGAGGGAGGCCGCTGCCCGGAATGTGAAGGAGAAGGATCCGTGAAGATCGAGATGCAGTTTATGGCGGATATCGTGCTGGACTGTGAGATCTGTAAAGGAAGCCGCTTTAAGGATGAGATTCTTGATGTGACTTTTTTGGGCAAAAATATTGGAGATCTGCTTGAAATGACCGTGGATGATGCCATTGGATTTTTTGCTTCGGCAAAGGACTGCGGGGCGATTTGCCGCCGGATTGCTGATCGTCTGCAACCTCTGGCGGATGTGGGGCTCGGGTACGTCCGGCTCGGGCAGCCATCCAGCACCCTGAGCGGGGGAGAAGCCCAGCGCATCAAATTGGCCGCTTTTCTTACCAAAGGGATCAGCGCAGATAAAACCCTGTTTATCTTTGATGAACCCACAACCGGACTTCACTTTCATGACATTGATAAGCTCCTGCTTGCTTTCAACGCCTTGCTTGACAATGGCCATTCGCTGGTGGTTATTGAGCATAATCCGGAGGTGATCAAAAGCGCTGACTGGGTTATTGATCTCGGACCTGACGGCGGGGACCAGGGGGGAGAACTTGTGTTTGAAGGCACTCCTGAGAAACTGGTCCAATGCACCGCTTCTGTGACCGGTAACTACCTTAAAGGCAAGGTAAATGCATAAAAAAAGCCGGAGACGGCCTGAAACCGGATCCGGCTGATATTGACGGGTCAATTATACGCTACTTTCGACCGGGGTACACCTTAAGCGCTTCTTCAATGCATTTCATGGCTTTTTTCAGATTCTCCACATTCAACACATAGGAGATGCGTACCTCCTGTTTCCCGGCGCCGGGGGTTGCATAAAACCCGGTGGCCGGTGCCAGCATGACTGTCTGACCCTCGTAGTCGAACTCTTCCAGTAACCACTGGCAAAACTTGTCACTGTCGTCGATCGGGAGACTGGGTGCAACGTAAAACGCTCCTTTCGGGGTCGGGCAAATAACCCCTTCCATTTTGCTCATCGCCTCTACCACCGTATTTCTTCTTGCCAGGTACTCGTTGATGATTTCATCAAAGTAACTGTCGGGTGTTTCCATGGCTGCTTCGGCGGCAATCTGACCCAGTGATGGAGGACTGAGGCGGGCCTGGGCAAATTTCATGGCTGTCTGCATTACTTCCTTGTTTTTTGAAACCAGCGCACCGATACGGATTCCGCATGCACTGTAGCGTTTACTGACTGAGTCAAAAAGTACCACATTGTTTTCAATGCCTTCAAGGTTCATCACAGAATGGTGGGAGTGCCCGTCATAACAGAACTCACGGTACACTTCATCGGCAAACAGGAAAAGATCATGTTTTTTTACAATTTTCCTCAACACCTCCAGTTCCTCCTTGCTGTACAGGTAACCTGTTGGGTTGTTCGGGTTGCAGATCATGATCGCCTTCGTCTTCGGAGTGATTGCTTCCTCAAAATCCTCAATGGGAGGGAGGGCGAAGCCGGTCTCTATGGTTGAAGTTATGGGTTTGACCTTTACGCCTGCACTGGTGGCAAAGCCGTTGTAATTGGCATAAAAAGGCTCCGGAATGATGATCTCATCATCCGGGTTCAGGCAGCTCTGTACAGCAAAAAGGATGGCTTCAGAGGCTCCGGCGCCCACGATGATGTCGTCCGGGGTTACATCTATGTTGTGCCTGGCATAGTAATCACACATTTTTTCCCGGTAAGACAGGATGCCGGCAGAATGACTGTAGGCAATCACATCCAGATCCAGATTGTGCATGGCATCAATCATAGATTGCGGAGTTGGAATGTCCGGTTGCCCGATGTTCAGGTGATATACCGTGGTACCTCTTTTTTTTGCCTGTTCAGCATATGGAACTAACTTACGGATGGGAGACGCAGGCATCATGCGTCCTTTTTCTGATATTTTTGGCATAATTCAGTTTGTTATAAATGAATAATTGGGTTCTTACAAATAAATTGGTTCCTGGCAGGACAAAGATGACAATAATTTTCTCAACTCAAAATTGATCTTCCGGAATAACCTCCCCTTTTACGGTAACAATGAGATTTTTTTGCCATGCGTTGGTGTGGATTGTGATCTTTCTTTCAAATTGTCCAAGCCTGCTGGTGTTGTAGCGAAAACGTATTCTAACAGTATCACCCTGGTTAATGGCTGCTTCCGGCCAGGTAGGGATCATCAGCCCGCAGGAGCTTCTGACCCTGGCGATCAGCAGATCCGGTTTGCCGAGGTTGCTCAGGGTGATGTATCCGTCGCCGTTACTCCCTGCTGCCATAACGCCCATGTCAATTACTTCCTCCGACAGCGATGCATAAGGATACCCGGACTTAATTTCTTCCTCATCGGGTTCATGTGCCAGGCCAGCTCCTGACATGGCAAAGCTCAACAGGAGAGTTAGTAAAAAGCCCGTTGGTGTATGATTCATGGTTGCAATCAATTTCTGTGATCTTTCTGTGTTTGACTTGTGGATTCAATCAGCGGGTTTTACCTTTTCATGGCCGCTTCAATCTCCCTGATGGTTCTGGGCGCGTGAGCTGAAAGGTTTTCATAACCGTTTTCGGTGATCAGGATGTCGTCTTCAATTCTGACCCCGATTCCTTCATATTTTTCATAAACGGGGCGTACTTCCTCCACAAAGGCATTCAGTTCCTCTTCGGTGGCAAGATGCCCGAACATTTCATGGATCCCGTCCAGGAGGTTTTCCATAAAGTAAAGCCCGGGTTCCAGGGTCATGACCATTCCGGGCAAAATTTCTCTCCCTCTGATT
>Ga0207421_10008215_pt1 | contig 10897 bp, 9 predicted proteins | sample SodLakKL_010_SED_4_FD_187542 | JGI IMG/M metagenome (GOLD analysis project Ga0207421, IMG submission 187542) | Alkaline sediment microbial communities from Lake Tanatar, Kulunda Steppe, Russia - 8KL_010_SED (SPAdes) (version 2) | ecosystem: Environmental > Aquatic > Non-marine Saline and...
CCGGGCGGAGCGCGAGCGGAGCCCGATAAGCACGCCCCGGTGCCCCCAGGGCACGCGGGCTGGAGCGTGGGGGATACTTCCCCCAACAATCCGTGCCTCACGGTCAAACGGATAAGGAAGGAGCAGACGTGAAGCCGATCGAAGTAGCGGTGATAGGAGCAGGCAACAGAGGGCGTGATTCGTACGGTGAGATAATCCGCCGAAGCCCGCACGATATGCGCATCGTCGCGGTCGCCGAACCAAACGAACGCCGGAGGAGGAGACTCGCCGCGGAGCACGAGATCCCTGAAGCACGCTGTTACGCGGGCTGGGAGACGATGCTCGAGGAGCCACGCTTTTGCGACGCCGTGCTGATCTGCACCGGAGACCGCCAACACTACGACCCGGCTCTGGCGGCGATCGACCGGGGGTACCATGTGCTTCTGGAGAAACCGATGTCCACGGAGCCCGCGGAGTGTCTGGCCATCAGTGACGCGGCGGAGCGCGCCGGCGTCGTGCTGGTGGTCGCGCACGTATTGCGCTATGCGCCGCTCTTTGGAGAGCTGAAAGCGCTCTTGGACCGGAAGGCCGTCGGGGACCTGATCTCGATCCAGCACAATGAGAACGTCGGCTTTTACCACTTCGCGCACAGCTACGTCCGCGGCAACTGGCGCCGGAACGACGAGTCGAGTCCCATCGTGCTGGCAAAGAGCTGCCACGATATGGACATTCTGTACTGGTTTGCCGGGTCGCGGTGCCGCGCGGTAAGCTCGTTCGGCCGGCTCATGCACTTCCGCCCGGAAAACGCCCCTCCGGGGAGCACCGACCGCTGCCTCGACGGCTGCCCGCATCTGCATACCTGCCCGTACTCGGCAGCGCGCATCTATCTGGAGCGGGACTACGAGTGGCCGGTCACCGCCGTAACCGACCGGCCGGATCTCCAGTCACGGACCGAGGCACTCCGCACCGGCCCATACGGCCGCTGCGTCTACCGCTCGGACAACGACGTCGTGGACAACCAGGTCGCCTCGCTGCACTTCGAAAACGGAGTCTCCGTCGCCTTTGTCCTGTCGGGGTTCACCCACGACATCAGCCGCACCATGAAGCTCATGGGCTCACATGGGGAGATCCGCGCGCACATGGAACGGAACGAGATCACGCTGCACCGTTTCTGTGACGGCTCGGTCCGGACGATCCATCCTGGACGCACTCCGGGATCACACGGCGGCGGCGACGGCGGGCTTCTGCGCAGCTTCGTACAGGCCGTACGCAATCCCGATGCGCAACACGTGGTCACCTCCGCGCGGGACTCCGCCGAAGGGCACCTCATTGCCTTTGCCGCCGAGGAAGCGCGGAAAACCGGGCAGGTGGTCTCGATGGAGGACTACTTGGCCCGCCTCTCGTAACCCGGTCTGGCCCGGCGTGCGTAACCCCGTACCGCGTGAGGCACGGATTGTCGGTGGCTCCCCGTCCTGCTTCAGGCTCCTCGTAAGAATCTGGGCGTGCCCCCGGGCCAAGCCGCACCTCCGCGGCCTCGTCCACCCTGCACGCCCGCTCCGAGACCTCCCTCGTCCCCGCGGCTCGCCCCGGGGTCAGGCCGTCCGGGGGTTCCGTCCCGCCGCGCGCCGAACCCGCCCGGCCCGGTCCACCGTTGCCCCGGCGGCGATGCCGCCCCCGCGCACCGCGGCGCGCACCGGGACCGCCGCGCGCCGAACCCGCCCGGCCCGCTCCACCGTTGCCCCGGCGGCGATGGCACCTTGGTCAGAGCAGCGATTGACCGATCGCGAAACCCCCGGCAATGTGACGAACGCGGACTGATCACATAATCACAGGTAAGCTGCCGGGCGAGCAATATCGAGGAGGTTCATGATGTCCCGACGACCTAACATCCTTTTTCTCATGACCGATCAGATGCAAGCGAGAGTGCTTGATCCGGGCCACCCGTGCAAAACGCCGAATCTCGATCGCGTTGCCGCACGTGGTGTCAGAATCGAGAACGCATATACACCGAACGCCGTATGCTCGCCGGCCCGTGCGTCGCTCATGACCGGACTACTTCCGCACACGCACGGCGTGCTCCACGTGAGTCAGACTGTGGACTACGATCAGGCGGCGCTCAGGCGGGATTCCGCGCGGCGCCGGCACCGGCCGGGGGAGGTAACCGGGTACCCACACTTTGCCGAATGCCTGCGGCAGGTCGGCTACAGAACCGGCTACTTCGGCAAGTGGCACGTCGAGCACAGTGACAGCCCCGAGGAGTTCGGCTGGGAGCAGGTGGCCACCACCAAGAGTGAGGCGTGGCGGCAGCGTGCCGAGAAGCTCAACGCTGAGGCACCGGCGGTTCGAACGTACAAGGAGCGAAGGATAATCGGGCCGCCAGGTTATCCCTCGGAGGTTTTCTATGCTGTTAACTCGAGAGAGCCGGCGCACCGGCCTGTGGGTATTGCTACCTCATTTGCCGCGGAGTTTCTCGAATCGAGGGTGCGGTCCGAGGAGCCGTGGTGCTGTTTCGTCAGTTGTCCCGAGCCGCACGATCCGTTCGTCTGTGGGCGCCGAGCCTACGATCTCTATGATCCGGACTCCTTGCCCGTTCCCCCGAACTGGGAGGACGACCTCGCGGGTCGTCCGAATCTCTATAGGAAATCCGCGCGCGTCTTTTCCGAGCTCTCGATGAGCGAACGCCGGGAGATCGCCGCATGCTACTACGGCATGATCAGTGAAATCGATGAGCAGTACGGTCGGTTGATCGACCTGCTCGAGGAGCGAAACGAGCTGGACAACACGATCATCGTCTTCACCAGCGATCATGGAGAACTGCTCGGCGCTCACGGGCTCTACCAGAAGAACATTGGTGCCTTCGAAGAGGTGTACAACATTTCGATGATCGTGGCCGCGGCGGGCATGACCGAAGGGAGAACGAGCCGGGCGCGCGTCGGTCTCCACGAGCTGGCGCCCACGCTGTGCGAGCTTTGTGATGCGCCCTGGCACGATAACCGTCAGTCACGATCGTTCGCATCGTTGCTCGCTCATCCCGACAAGCACGATGACCGCACGGATGGCTACGCTGAATACTTCGGCACCCGGTATAGCATCACGCAACGCATTGTCTGGCATGGAAGGTGGAAACTCGTGTGGAATGGCTTCGACTTCGACGAGCTCTACGATCTGGCCGATGATCCGTGGGAGCTGCGCAACAGAATCGACGACCCCGATCGCCAGTCGATTGTGCAAGACCTTATGGCCCAAGCGTGGCGAATCTGCAGGGAGACCAACGACCACACACTCTACCGAGCGAACTATCCGAGTCTCAGACTCAGCCCATACGGGCCGGAAGTATCTATGGCCGACGTGGCAGGGGATCACACAGTACCAGACATGAGCGGGACCTGAATCGCCCTCGACACGACACCGGTACCTCAGCCTATGCCCTGTCGCCTCGGCTTGAGCGGTACTTCGTCGCGCTGATGGCGAACGTTGTGGATAACTCGAGGCCCTGCGTGCTACGCGATTCGCAACTGCCCATAGAAGGCCCCATTGGACTCACGAAGATACGACTCAATGCGGGTATTGTCGCGCTGCAGGCGCCTGAGCGCAAGGAGGCACACACGTTTAGATTTAATTCTGAGACACCACGGGGTCGAGCCCCTCCCGTCCTTCACGCTTCGGAGCGCACCGGGGAGCGTGACCGCTCTCCGGGGTGCACCGTGATCTCCTGCCTCGCTTTCCCGTTCGCTACCGCCCAGCCCGTCGACCACGCGTATGAGAGGTTGCCGGCCGCTCGCCTGCGGCCCGCTCAATGCAGAAACCCGAGCCTGAGCCCCAGGCTCACGTCCCGCGGAGAGGGGAGCGGGGCAGCGGCGGTGGCGGTTCCGCCCAACGTTATCCCGGTCCCCGGTATCAGCGTCTGGAGGTCGAGTCCGAGCGCCGGAACGCCCGTGAGCTCACCTTCCGTGCTGAGCCGCGGGGAGCGGCCCGATAGCCCGAGCTCGACGGGGCCGAGATAGGCGGAGATACCGCCCGACACGGCGCCGTCGGCGAGCTGCTGCCACGGATCGTAGCGCCCTTCCGGTGCGGCATGGAGCTCGATCCGGCCCAGGCGGAGTCCAAGCGGCACCGCGAGCGACGCCCCACCACCGGTGCGGTGCCGCCCCCCCTGTGCGGATCCGAAGGTGAACGCCGCTTCGGCGGCGGCGGAGAGCCGCTCCCCGGCGTAGAGCCGCCGCGCCGCCGCCGGCCGCCCGGCACGCTCCGTAGACGCCGGGTCCCCCGTAAACGTGGTGGTTCCCGTCAGCCGCAGCTCAAACCCGGCCCCCACCCCAAAGCGAAAGCCCATGTGGCCGCTCGGTGGGCCGGTATCCTCGCCGGCAATCGAACCCGACGCCCCCAGGTCGAAGGCGAAACCGCGAGCCGGGAGAATGTCGGATGTAGGGACATACACCCGGCCCGCGCTTCCCGACCAGCTCGTGCGCTGAAAGCGTCGCGCGCTCGCATCCACCACGACCGTGTCTGAGCGTATGGGCCGCCGTTCACCGTCCAGGGTCCGTGGCTCCACGACAACGGTGTAGCGGCCGTCGGGTACGCGCTCGCCCTCGTCGTCGCGGCCGTCCCACCGTGCCCGCTGATCGAAGCGGCGGAACTCCGGGAGCTCGATGGTCCGTACGGTGCGTCCCTCCTCGTCGACGACGAGGAGGCGGCCGGTTCCCCGGGCGCTTGCTTGGAAGCGGATCTCGGTCGTTCCGAGGATGCCGGGACTCTCCGGCGCGAGCCGCGCCCGTTGAATCGTCAGATCGCTTATCGAGAGCTCGGCTTTCGCCAGCTCGACGTACACGTCGGTTATGCGGTTCCGGCAAACGCGCACTCCGCGTCGCTCGGTCTGGTAACCGAACTTCCGGACCTCGAGCGTATAGAGCCCCTCGCCCAGAAAGTGGAATCCGTCTCGAATTCGCGTGCCGTCCAGGTAGATCTGCGCGTCCCACGGGTCGGTCTCGATATTAAGGACCCCCGTAATGCGCACGAGCCGCAGATCGACCCGTACGTGCTCGCCCGGCCCGATGGTCAGGCGAAACCGGTCACTGTAGTATCCGTCCCGGCTGACCTGGAGGCTGTAGGTTCCCGGGCGCACCTCGGTCTCGCGAACCGGAGATCGTCCCAGATAACGTCCGCCCAGGTGGACCCGGGCACGGTCAGGAACGGTGAGCACGTCGATTATTGCGTTGTCGGTGGCACCGGCAGTAGAGCGTCGGATGACCCGCTCCGCGCTGATGAACTCCGGATCGCCTGTTCCGATCCGTATGTCCACGCTGAACGACCCTGAGCCGGCGTGCGCGGGAAACCCAACGCCCGCAAGGCCCGCGAGCACCAGGAGCCACCCGACGAGAGCACGCCGGGAGAAGCGGGCGAGGGGTAGCCGCGCTGCTCCAGAGCGAGAGCAACGCACGAAAGAGGACCGGCCGGCACATGGTTCGTAAGCGTTTCTACCCATCGTGGAGAATATATTCCTAATTCGGCGCCAAATAAAGCGGCTCCGCACTTGACCCCTGGTTCGACCCGGGCCTACCGTGGACCCATGCGTATACCAAGTGGGACGATCGGCGCGGTTGCTGCTCGCGCCGCGCGAAGGACGGGCGTTGCTCTGGCTATATTGGTCCTTGCCGCCGGGACGGCCTCAGCGGTCGAAGAGCTTCTTATCGAGATCGATGAGCTGCATGACCAGGAGCGGCCGGAGGAGGCGCTCGAGGTAATCGATCAGGCCTACCGGGCCGCAACGGCGGATGTCGAGCGCGCCGAGGTCTCATGGCGCCACGCGCGCTCATTGCTCTTCCTCACCGATCATCAACTCGCCGGCGAGGTCATATCGGAGCGCGAGGCTCGGAACCAGCTCGAGGAGGCGGAAGAGTACGCGGAGGAGGCGATGCGACTTGCGCCGAACGCGGCGGAGGGCTACTACTGGAAGGCCGCCACCATGGGGCGGCGAGGACAAGTCCGCGGGGTGCTAAGCAGCCTCTTCATGGCCGGCGACGTGCGCGACTATGCTATCGATGCCATCGATCGCGATCCCGATATGGCGGCTGCCTACTACCTCTTGGGCCAGCTCTATCGCGAGCTTCCGGGAGGGTTTCTCTCCTTCGGCGACGACGACTATGCCGTTGGGCTTGCTCGCAAGGCCGTGGACCTCCATGAGGAGGGGCTGGCCGCGGGGGACGCTCCGTATCGCTTCTACGATTTCTACACGCAGCTTGCTATGAGCCTCTGGGAGCGGGACTGGGACGTCGCTGAGCGTCGAGAGGGGCAGTCGGAGAAACAGCAGGAGTACGCAAACGCGGATTCAGCCCTGGAACGGGGTTTTGCGTACGAGGGCACGGTGCGGATCGATCCCCAGGATGACCGCGAAGAGGCACGCCGGCTGGTGAACTGGGTGATCGAGGAGCTCGAAGCGCTCGACGATCGCAACACCGGCCAGGAGCTGGACCTGGAAGATGCACGGGAGCTCCGGGACGACTGGAACTGAAATCGTGCGCGCGCAACGCTCCGAGCCGCCGCGCCGCACCGCCGGCCCCGTACTGCCGCGCGGTCGCATCGCCGCCGACGGCCCGGCAGTCGGCGGTACGAAACGGACGGAGTGCGTGGGCGCAAAACCGTAATGGGAGAAGGGCACCCGGCCGATAGAGGAGGGTGGAGGTGTGTTCGATGCAGTGGGGCTCGCGTTTGCGCATCGTAGCAGGGTTTGCGCTCGCGGTGTGGGTTTGCGCTGAGGCCGGGGCGCACCAGACGCCGCGGCCGGAGCCTGGTATGGAGCCGGGCTCGGAGGCTGCGGGCTCCGTCGCACCGGGCGGCGGGCTTGCCGGTCACGATCGGGAATACATCCCGGCAGGCAACGTGGACGACGAACCGGCCGGCAACCAGGCAGGCACTCCGGACGACAACCCCGCCGGCAACCCGGAGCAGGAGCGGGAAGAGCAAAATCAGGAGAACGGCGATCTCCCGACCCTCCCACGAGGTTTCCGAAACCTCACCTTCGGGCTCACCCGGGATGAAGCGATGGAGGAGCTTTACGAGGATCCCGGCTTCGATTTCCGCGGGGATCCGGACGTGAGCTTCCGGGGTCACGAGCCCGGCGGCGTCATCGACACCGACGGATTCGACTTCATTGACCGCGGCGTGTTTCAGTTCTACGAAGACCGGCTCTATCTGATAATCCTCTCCCTCGACGGCGGGCAGCTGGACTACTTCACGCTCTACCGCACGCTTTCCGACCGATACGGGATGCCCACGCGGCTGGACCCGAGCCAGGCGGTCTGGGAGCGCGAGGGGGTGCGGCTTGCGCTCGAGCGGCCGGTCTCAGTAAAGTATCTGGACATGGAGGTGTTCGATCGGATCCGGGAAGAGGGCCGAGCACGGGAGACGGAGAGAGGGCGCGCACGGAGAGAGTTTCTTGAGGAGTTCTGAAAGCCTGCTCGGAGGCACGGGCGCCGTACGGCCCGGAAGCTCGCGGAGCTTCCGGCGGGCGCTCTTCGCGTTGGTCCCGCTTTCGGTTGTAGCGATGCTCGCCGTAGGAGCGCTCGCCGGCTGTACGGAGGACGACAGCGACCGCCGGGAAGACGGCAATTCGGAGGAGGACGGCCAAGATCTCGTAGCTATCGAGGTGGACGGCCACACCTTCCGGGTGGAGGTCGCCGATACTCCGGACGAGCGCGAGCAAGGCCTCATGGGCCGCACCGAGCTTGCCGGTGACGAAGGGATGCTCTTCGTCTTTCCCTCCGACCAGCGTGTGAGCTTCTGGATGAAGGACACCGTGCTCGAGCTTTCCATTGCCTATATTCTGAGCGACGGGCGAATCGACGAGATTCATCCGCTGGAGCCCGAGTCTTTGGAACCGGTTCAATCGCGTCGAGCGATCCGGTATGCGCTGGAAGTGAAGCGCGGAGCGTTCGAAGAGCGCGGAATCGAGCCGGGCGACCGCGTCGAAATCCCGGACGGCATCCGCGCCCTGGAATAAGCCGGGTCGCGGCCGCCGCGGCCGGCGGGCTACCCGGGTAGGGAGAGGCTGCGCCGCAGCGGCCGGCGGCGTCGCCCGGGGTTCGCCCCGGTAGGGAGAGGCTGCGCCGCAGCGCCACAAGCCGCGGGCCGCGGGCCGCGAGCCGGACGAGCACAGAGGCGGCTCCTCACTCCTCGGACGAGCCCTCGTTTCCGGCGTTGAGCTCCGGGAAGAGCTCCAGGACCGGCTTCTCGCCTTCCTCCCCGGGATCGTTGACCAGAACCTCGATCTTTCGCTCGATCCGCGATAGGTCTTTCTCCAGGCTCCGCGCGAGCTTAACCCCCTCTTCAAAGCATTTGGTGGCATCCTCGAGGCCCGTCTCTTCGTCGCGGATCTTCTCCGCCAGCTCTTCCAGGCGGCTCAGTCGCTCTTCGAAACTCTTCATCGTCCTTCCTTCGTTCTTCCTTACTCAGGGTCTGGTGGGGTGGCCCCGGTCTCGCCCGCGGCATCGCCCGGCGCGGCGCCTTGCGGCGCGGCATCGCCCGGCGCTGTGGTTTCGGGGCGAGCCGCGACGTCGCCGTCGCGCATTTGGATGGCCAGGCGATCGGTCGCCCGTACGTGAGCCGCATCGGTGAGGATGGCGCGATCCCCCGCGCGCCGGACGATCGCGTAGCCGCGCTTGACGACGTCGAACGGGTTGCGCGCTTCCAGCGCCTCGCGCGCAAGGGTTACCCGGTGGCTCGCCGCCACATGGCGGGTGCGCATCCCTTCGACGATGGCCTCACGCGCGTCGTCCACCCGCTGCTGGCGCGGTTGGAGGAGGTAACGCACGCTCCGCTCGAGCTCGTCGGGGGAGAAGCGCCTGAGCGCAAGCCGGAGTCGCTCGCGCCGTTCGAGGAAGCTCCGGACGATACTTCGCCCGGCGTTGAGCACGCGTCCCAGCAGCTCTTCCCGGCTTGCCGAGACGATCTCCGCCGCCGCCGAGGGCGTGGGCGCACGGACGTCGGCAGCCAGGTCGCTGAGGCTCGTGTCGGTCTCGTGCCCGACGGCGCTGATCACCGGAAGATCCGCCGCGGCGATTGCCCGCACCACCTGCTCGTCGCTGAAGGGGAGCAAGTCTTCGAGCGAGCCTCCTCCTCGCCCCACGATCACGACGTCCCCCAGCCGGAACCGGCATGCCAGCTCGATGCCACGGGCAATTTGGGGCGGTGCCTCGTCGCCCTGCACCAGCGTAGGGATCACCACGACATCGATTCCGCTCGACCGGCGCTTGAGCACGTTCAGGATATCGCGAAGGGCTGCCCCGCTCGAGCTTGTGACTACCGCTACCCGCCGCGGGAACATCGGAAGCTCCCGCTTCCGCTCCTGGGCAAAGAGCCCTTCCTCGGCGAGGCGGCGTTTGCGCTCTTCCAGCATCTGAAGGATTCGCCCGATACCGGAGGCGATCATCTGCTCGCATACGAGCTGATACTTGCCGCGCCGCTCGTAGACCGAAATCGATCCGCGCGCGGTGACCTGGGTTCCGTCGGCGGGCTCGAACTCCAAGCGGGTGGCCCGTCCGCGGAACATCACCGCATCGAGCACGGCCCCTTCGTCCTTGAGCGAGAAGTAGATATGGCCCGCGCCCGATACCCGGACGTTGGACAGCTCGCCCTCGACCTGCACCTGAGGGAACTCGCCCTCCAGGGTCGAGCGGATCTCGCGTGTAATCTCGCTCACCGTGTAGCTGTGTGCCGCTCCGTACACCATCAACCCGCACTCTATCGCATCGGCGGATCGGCGTTAAGAGAGCGCCGAACCGTCCGATACGTGTTAGAGTACGAGTAATGAGTGGACTTGCGGTAGTCAATGCCACAAACATCAATCGCTACGCGCTAACGCCTCTCTCCGACGGCAGAAGCGCTCTGGCCGCCTCCATCGAGGCGCTCAGCGCTGCCACCGGTACGCCTCCGCTGGTGCTCGTTCCGGCGGACGGCGCCACGCCGGCGGAGCGCGTCACGCCGGCGGACGTCGCTGCGTCGGGGGCTTCCGCAGGCGGCGCGGCTCGTCACTCGGCGCACGGATTTCCCGGCCGGGCTGAGCTCCAGGAAGCTCTTGCCGGGTGCGGCGGCCACACGGTGCGGGCCGTTCCCTCGACCGGAGAAGCGGGACGGGGTGCCCCCACGCCCGCGGAGCTCTTTCAGGCCATGGCGGAGGCCGTTTCGGATCTCTCGGATGCGGAGGAGCTCCTCGTCGTCGACGGAGATCGTCCCCTCGTGCAGCCGGATCTCATCGAGCGCGTGTGGCGTCACCACGTGGACTATGCCGCTCAGTACACTTTCGCCGACGGCTACCCCGACGGTGCGGCGCCGGAGGTGCTGGCGAGCACGGTCGTGAAGGAGCTCGGGCGGCTGGCCGGCGCACGCGAGGTGCAGCCGGGTGACCACTGGATCTTCCGCTGCGTGGAGAAGGACATCAACGCCTTTGATGTCGAGACGGTGCTTTCGGACGTGGATCTGCGGATGCTGCGCATCTCGCTGGCCTGTAACTCGCGCAGGAACCATCTCCTCTGCTCGCGGATTGTAGAGCGACAGCCGGCTGGGGCCGCTGAGCTCGTCGATGTGGTCCAGCGCGAAGCGCACCTGTTGCGCACTCTGCCGGCGTACATGGGGGTGCAGATCATCGACGGTTGCCCGCAGGCATGCTCCTACTGTCCGTTCTCTCGCTTCGGCGGGAACATCTTGGAGCAGCGGAATGCAATGCCGGTGGAGCGCTTCACGGAGCTCTGTCGCCGGGCGGTGGAGTTCGCGGGGGAGCTTACCGTCGGTATCAGCCTCTGGGGGGAGCCCGCGCTCCATCCCGGGATCGAAGAGTTGGCGCGCGGGGCGGCGGAGATACCGGGCTGTACGCTGCTTATCGAAACGTCCGGGGTCGGCTGGGACGGAGCGGTGCTCGAGCGGCTCG
>Ga0207421_10008216_pt1 | contig 10896 bp, 10 predicted proteins | sample SodLakKL_010_SED_4_FD_187542 | JGI IMG/M metagenome (GOLD analysis project Ga0207421, IMG submission 187542) | Alkaline sediment microbial communities from Lake Tanatar, Kulunda Steppe, Russia - 8KL_010_SED (SPAdes) (version 2) | ecosystem: Environmental > Aquatic > Non-marine Saline and...
AAAAGAGTTCGTGGCCAACGTATCGCACGAGTTGAAGACCCCACTCACCACGATCAAAAGTTACGTGGAGACCCTGATCGCCGGCGCTGCGCAAGACGAAAGCGTGCGCGACCAGTTCCTCGGCGTCGTGCTAGACGAATCCGATCGCATGGCGCGCATGGTTCGCGATCTCCTCGACCTGTCCCTCATCGACTCGGGAAGAATGGACTGGCACCAGGAGATCGTCGACCTCGAGGAGTTGATCGACGAGGCCTGCGGCAAGCTGGCTTCGAGGGCTGATGCCAGGGATATTTCCCTGGGCTACCGGTCGGAAGAACCCGTGCCATCGGTATGCCTCGATCGTGATCGAATCCTTCAGGTGCTGGTCAACCTGATTACGAACGCCGTGGAGTATACGCCACCCGGTGGCAATGTGCGCGTGGTCTGGGGGCGCAAGGGCGATAGTGTGCGCGTTGCCGTTAGGGACGATGGACCGGGGATCCCGGCGGGGGAACTTGACCGCATCTTCGAACGATTCTATCGGGTAGAGAAAGGGCGTTCACGAAGCAGTGGTGGTACGGGGCTCGGATTGGCCATCGCGCGCGAAATCGTGGAGTCGCACGGGGGGACCATCTGGGCGGAGAGCGCCGAGGGCCACGGGACTTCATTCCTGTTCCACTTGCCCCTTGGTGAACCGGATGCCCCGGGCGATGGGGGGGCAGACATCGATGTCGACTAGGATTCGGGAGATCACGAAGAGTATCATCTTGTTCGTGCTCGTGATGAGTTCTGTTGCGCTCACCGTGGCCCTGTGGGTACAAACGCCCCCGATTTCCAGCTTGCCCCCGGAACTCGCCCGCCGAGACACCGATGAGCCCATGGAAACCCGCAGGACCTTTGAAGTGTTCGCGCCGATCATGGGTGTGCTGCACGATGGCGGGGGGAATCACCGGGCTTTTCGAATGGAAGATGATCGTCTGGATGCCATGGCCACATCGGTGGGGCGCCTCCTCGGTTTCGTGGGTACCGGAGACCTCGCCCGCGCAGAACCGGAAGACGTGCTCGCCGGTCGCTTACTCCGCTTCCAGGGCCAAGCCCGGTCGATCAGTCTCTTCCTGGCGGGAGAAATCCCGCTGGACCTGTTGCTCGGCGATCTGGGATCTAGCGTTCGCCCCTCGGATGCCGGCGTCGACCGGATCTTCGCGATTTACGAAGAAGACGAGGAGCGCATCACGATCTATCTCGGGGGCGAAGAGGCCTGGTTCGAGGCCTCTTGGCCGCTGGTGCCCGGGCTCAGGGACGAGCCCTCTCGGGAGGGCTTTCCGGGAGCAGGGTCCGATGCCTTTGGTGGTGCGGCGTCCGCGGCCTGGTCACTGGCGCACACCATCGAGGAGGGCCCTGGACCCGGCGATGGCGAGGCCCGCGTACTGCTGACTTCATGGCGGGATTACACGGTTCGCCCCCTCGCGAGCATTCCGGAGATGGATGTCACCGTGGATATGGTCACGGCGAGACCGATGACCTTTTCTCCGTCCGCCTTTTTCCCGGATTTTGATCGCGCACGGTCCTACACGGATGACGACGGCACGCGCAATTTCACCGATGGGACGCGCACGCTTCGCTTGGACCCCGACGGCTTCGCACATTATAGCGCGGTCAGGGAGGACCAAGCCGAGCCGACGACACTGGATACCCCCGAAGACGCCCTGGAGGAGGCGCGGCAGTTCTTGGGTACTGTGATGCCGCCTGCAGCGGCCCCCTTGATACTTGTCGGGATCGAATCCCTGCATGCCCGTGGGACACTCGATCTCCAGGAGGGAAGTCCGGAGGCCTCCGCATTTCGTCTCCGTTTCGCCGAAAGGCACGGGGACCTGCTGATTGACCACGGTGGGCACCGGCTCGAGGTGGTCGTCGACGCGCGCGGGGTACGGTCCGCGGTGTTGGCGGCGTACGATACTGGCCGCACCATCCAGCGGCTCCGGGGGATTACGCCCCTGAGCGCCCTCGAGAGAGCCCTGGATCACATTTACGGGGACGAGCGAACCGCGGAACCCGCGGTCCATCGCATCGACCGCGTGCGTTATCCCGCGGAGCCCCTCAACGATGATCGGGTAGTCCGCACGGCATGGTCCTTGCGGATCGGCACGCATTCCCCGGTTCTCGTGGACGCTACCAATGGACGGATTGTCTCGTTTGAGCAGTAGCACTGCAAAGGGAGGTTCGCATGAATTGGTCCCGGGCCAAGTCCATCCTAATCCTGCTGTTTCTCGTGGGGAATATCATCCTCGGTTACCAGCTGTGGACCGATCGACGGGGTGTAAACGCCGTGGGATACGTGATCGGGGGAGACTTCGACGTAACCCTCGAGGACCGACTGGATGAACACGGTATCGCGTTGGAGACCGCGGTACCCGAGTCGACGCCAAGGATGTACAGTCTGCGCCTGGCCCCGGCCTCCATCGATCTCGACTCCATGCGCAGCGCACTCTTTGGTGACGCCGAGGTCACGGCCATCCCCGCCGAGGGATCGGTAGCAGGATACCAGGCGGATACCGGGGTGCTGGTTCGGGGAGGACCCGGGGCGGTCCGGTATCGCAGTCATGAAGAGGAACCGGTGGGGCCACTGGACCAGGCGCGTGCCCGTGATACGGCGGATTCGTTCCTTGAGCCACCGGCCCTGCGCCCCGCAAACATGGTATATGACTACACGCGATTCGCGCCGGATGGCGACCGCGCCCACGTGTATTACCGCCAAGAATACGAGGAGTACCCGATATTCGGTGGTGGCGGGATGGTCATCGTGACCGAGTTGGGCGTCGAAGAGTATCAGCACATTTGGTTCGATGTACGCGGACCGGTCGGAACACTACAGCAGATTCTCCCGGCGGAACGGGCAATCACGGTCAACCTACCCCGCGTGGCGGACCTGGGTGGGGAGGAGGCACTCGTCGAGATTCTCCTGGGGTATTATGCAGGCATGGCGGATGCCCCGGAATGGGAAGTGCATCCCGTCTGGCGATTGCGTTTTGAAGATGGTACGGTAATAATCGTGAATGCACTAACGGGAGCGGTCAAATGGCCGCTTTAGCAAGTCATTGCGATCGCATACCCCCAGTGTGTTTTCGTCCAGCAGGGAATCGAGGCGTGCGTGGGGAAAGGTAACATAGGAAACATCTGCACGCACAGAATTCGCAAATGGCCCCGGATTCCGGGAATTGAACGGCACGAAACCCGAGCGTAGGGAGAGAAGGCCTTGGCCGAACTATTGATTCGCGGGGATAATCCCCTAAACGGGGACCTCGTCATCGGTGGGCGGAAGAATTCCGCGGTCGCCGTGGTTCCCGCAGCCATTCTAGCTGCCGGAAATAGCACCCTGGAGAACCTTCCCGCCATCGGCGATGTAAAAACATACACGGAAATTTTGGCACGGCTCGGCGCGAAGGTGGAGGGGCCCCATGAGGGGACGCTTCACATTGACGCCACGCGTTTGCGACCCGAGGGAGCGCCCATGGGCATGGTCAAGCGCATTCGTGCCTCCTATTATCTTCTCGGGGCGCTGTTGGGCCGGTTTCGTTACGCCCGGGTGGGGTTGCCGGGTGGCTGCGACATCGGGCAGCGGCCGATCGATCAGCACCTCAAGGGCTTTCGCGCCCTCGGTGCCGAGGTCACGATCGATCACGGCGAAGTGGTCGCACAGGCGGACGCTTTGATCGGTACCCATATCTACCTGGATATCGCCAGCGTGGGGGCGACGATCAACATCATGCTGGCGGCCGTTTTGGCGAAGGGTACCACGGTGCTCGAAAATTGCGCGAAAGAACCCCATATTGTCGACGTCGCGAGCTTTTTGAATGCCATGGGCGCCCGCGTAGTGGGCGCAGGCACCGATACGATCAAGATTCATGGTGTCGAGGAACTGGGTCCGGCGACACACGCGATCATTCCCGACGAAATCGAGGCGGCAACCTATGCCATCGCGGCCGCGGCCACCCGGGGGGACGTGACCCTGGTGAACGTGGTTCCCAAGCACCTGGATTCGGTCTCGGCAAAGCTTCGCGAGGCGGGCATCATCGTCGAAGAGAACGGTGACTGGATACGGATTATCGCCCCCGATCGACCGAATGCCATTGCCGTGAAGACCCTGCCTTACCCGGGCTTCCCCACCGATGCCATGCCACCCATGATGACGCTACTGACCCTTGCTTCGGGTACCAGCGTGATCAGCGAGGGCGTGTACGAATCGCGCTTCAAGCATGTGGATGAGCTGCAGCGCATGGGTACCAACATCCGCGTCGAGGGACGCTCTGCGGTCATCGAGGGGGTCGAGTGCCTCCACGGCGCACCGGTGCAGGCTACCAATTTGCGCGCCGGCGCCAGCCTTGTCATCGCCGGGCTGGCGGCCCAGGGCGAGACCTGCGTGGGTGGAGTCGAGCACGTGGAACGGGGTTACGAGCATCTCGAGCGGAAGTTGCGATCCATCGGAGCGCGCATCGACCGTAGGGCGTCCGAGGCGTCGGACGCGAATGCCGAGGGAGGCGATGCGCGTCGCGTCGTGAATCTCGGACGTGATTAGGGTCCTCGGTTAACAGCATCTTAAAATACTCGCGCTATCTTTGGAACGTGACCACGGCAACGGACGCACCGCGAATCTGCCGTGGTCGAAGGAGGATGCTGCGTGCAGGATCATTACGGGAACTACCGCCCACCCGAAAGATACCGCGCTTCGTATTTCCTGGTGGCCATGGTCGGGGCCATCATCGGAGCGCTTCTCATTGTCGCCCTTATCCCCCAACTGGTGCCTTACATGCAGGAGCTGGATGTGCTACCGACCGTGGAGCGCACCGAGGCGCCCTCGCCGACGCCAGAAGAAGAACCTTCTGCCGCCGCCGTCCCGGATCCGACTCCGGCCCCACCGGCGGTCACCTCCGATTTCGAAGAGGTGGTGAAGTCCGTTGCGCGCGAAAGCGAACCGTCTGTCGTTACAGTGGTGAACGTGCGCGAGGTGCGTGACATGTGGGGCCGGGTGTTCGAGCAAGACGGGCAGGGAAGTGGTGTGGTCATCGATGACGATGGCCATATTGTAACCAACTACCATGTCATCGAGGACGCCCGGGAGATCGTGGTGGAAACCCACGATGGAAGAACGTTGGAGGCCACCCTAGTGGGTGAAGATGCCCCCACAGATCTCGCCGTTTTGAAAGTGGACCCCGAAGGGTTGGAACCCCTGGAGTTCGCTGATTCCGACGCCGTCGAAGTCGGACAGCTGGCGATCGCCATCGGCAATCCATTGGGCCGTGAGTTTGCACGTTCCGTGACCGTCGGTGTCGTCTCGGGTGTCCGCGCCACGATGTATGGTCAGGCGGCACATCAGCGCGTATTCCAACTTATCCAAACAGATGCGAGTATCAACCCGGGCAACAGCGGCGGGGCGCTGCTGGATTCCGATGCCCGAATTGTCGGGATCAACACGCTGAAGTTTGCCAGCGCTGAGGTTGAGGGTATGGGTTTTGCCATCCCCAGCAACACGGTGGCTCGTATCACGGATCAGCTCATCCGGGATGGTGAGGTTGTACGCGCGTGGATGGGGGTTACCGTTGCCGAAATTGATGAAGCCGCACAACGTGGGATCGATGTTCCGGATAGGGGCGTATTTGTCCAACAGGTCGCATCACCCAGCCCCGCCGCCTCCGCCGGGATGCGACAGGGAGATGTAATCATCAGTGCCGGGGGAAAGCACATGGACTACGTGATCGATCTCCTGATGTTCCTCGAGGAAAGCCGACCAGACCAGGATGTCGAGTTCGAGGTCATCCGCGATGGAGAGACCCGGGTCAAACAAGTGCAGTTGACCACGATGCCGCGATGATGCGCCATAGTATCGTGATAATGGGCCGGCTCCGCCGGCCCTTTTTTCGCGAAGGCGCCGAGGAGTATTGTAAACGCCTCCAGGCGTACGGGCGCGTGCAGTTGGTCGAGGTCCCCGAGGCGAAGCAAGCCCGATCCGCCGATGATCCGCAGGCGGTGAGGGAATCCGAGGCCGAAGCGATCCTTGGTGCAGCGGAACAGCGGGGCGTGGGATATTGGATTGCACTCGATGAAGCGGGGAGGATGGCGACCTCGGAGGGGCTGGCCCGGTTCCTGGAGAAAAGGGCCGTTGGGGGTGACTCACATCTCATTTGGCTGATCGGTGGGGCCTTTGGTCTCTCGGAAGAGGTAAAGCAACGGTGCAATCTGGCGCTGTCGTTGTCCCGTATGACCTTCCCCCACGAGATGGTCCCGATGATTCTTCTCGAACAGTTGTATCGCGCCCACCGCATCATGCGGGGAGAGCCATACCACCACTAATGCAAGGGCGCGCGAAGGGAGATGGACATGTTGCATGGGTTACTCAAAGGGAGGAAGGGTCTGATCCTGGGGGTGGCCAATGCGCACAGTATCGCCTGGGCTGTTGCCCGAAATTGCGCGGTCGCCGGAGCAGATCTCGCGATTACCTACCAGGGAGAGCGTTTCGCGTCGAAGGTAGAGAAACTGGTCGAGGGTGAGGGCATACAGGCGACCCTGTACCCGTGCGACGCCACGGAGCAGGATAGTGTGCGTCAGATGTTCCAAGGGGTGGAGCGCGACCTGGGCCGGTTGGATTTCGTTTTGCATGCGTGGGCCTTTGCGCCGCGGACGGCCCTGAAGGCAGATTACCTCGATACCTCGTGGGATGACTATGCACTGGCGCAGCGGGTGAGTGCGCACTCGCTGGTTCATATCGCCCGCGAAGCCAAGCCGATGATGGCTGGGGGAGGGAGTATCGTCGCCCTCAGCTATTTGGGCTCGGAGCGGGTCGTTCCGGGTTACAACGTGATGGGTGTGGCGAAGGCGTCCCTGGAGGCTTCCGTTCGTTACCTGGCCCATGACCTCGGTCGGGAGAATATTCGCGTGAACGCCGTGTCACCGGGCCCCATTAGCACCCTGTCGGCACGCGGGGTCTCCGGTTTCACCGAGATGCTCGAGCAACACCGATCGGTTGCACCCCTGGGTCGCAACGTGGAAGCCGATGAAGTGGGGGGCGCGGCGGTATTCCTCTTCTCCGATCTTTCGTCGGGAATTACCGGAGAAGTGTTGTATGTGGATGCGGGATACCACATGATGGGTGTGTAGTGTCTTTGGGTGGAGGAGGAAACGCACTTGACCATTGGCATGACGCTGTCGTTCTTCGGCGGACTCGGGATGCTTCTCTTCGGCATTCGCCTGATGAGCGAAGGCTTACAGACCGCGGCCGGGGAGCGGTTGCGGGCGTTGCTCGGACGCCTGACGAGTAACCCGATCCTGGGCGTAATCACCGGTGCAGTCGTGACCGCATCGATCCAGTCTTCCAGTGCGACCACCGTCATGGTTGTGGGCCTGGTCAATGCCGGCCTGATGGGTCTTCCCCAGGCCATTGGCGTGATCATGGGAGCGAACATCGGTACGTCCATCACCGCACAGCTCATCGCATTTAACCTGGGTGATTTGAGCCTCCCGGCGATCGGGGTGGGGGCAATGCTATACCTGTTCTCCACCCGGCGGTTGTCCCGAAGCGTGGGAAAGTCCATCCTTGGTTTCGGCATCCTCTTTCTGGGCTTGGGTGTCATGAGCGATACGGTCCAGCCCCTGCGCGATTTGCCGGTTTTTCAACGCATCGTGATGGCCATGGAGGGTCACCCGGTGTATGGTGTCTTGGTTGGGGCGGGAATGACCGCGGTACTGCAGTCGAGCTCCGGTACCATTGGCATCCTCCAGGGGCTTGCTCACCAGGGGGTAATCGGTCTCATGACCTCTCTCCCCGTGCTCATCGGCGATAACATTGGGACCACGTTTACAGCCCTCATTGCCAGTGCAGGTACGTCGCTTACGGCCCGACGTGCGGCGGTGAGCCATACGCTATTCAACCTGCTCGGGGCGGTGCTCTTCGTCCTCCTGATGCCAACCTTCGCCCTGATTGTCACGCACCTGACTCCAGAACCCATGCGGCAGCTGGCCCATGCACACACCATCTTTAACCTGCTTAACGCCTGCGTGCAGTTGCCGTTTGTTTGGTTGCTTGCCCGGGCTGTAGTCTTCCTGGTGCCCGGAGAGGTCACGGAGATCACCCGCGGACCCATCTACATCTCGCGCAGTCTACTCAAGGCTCCCGAAGTCGCACTTCAGCAGGCGCGGCGCGAACTGCACCGCATGGCGGGATTGTCCAAGGAGATCCTCGAGGATGCCATCAAGGGCTTCGTCGAGGGTGATAGTCGCCTGCTGAAGATGGCCCTGGACAAAGAAGAAGTGGTCAACGAGCTGGAAAAGGAGATTACGCGCTACCTCGTGGAGTTGTCCCGCTCCAGCATGACGGATCTTCAGTCCCAGGAGATGAACGCCCTACTCAACTTCGTCAACGATATCGAGCGCATCGGAGACCATGCCGAGAACATCGTGGAACTGGCGGAAGAGAAGATGGAAAATAGACTGCCGTTCTCGGAGCAGGCAGATCGCGATATCGATGAGATCTACTCCGCGGTGATGGAAGCGGTGGAGGGTGCAATGAGCCTACTCGAGAATCCCGATGACGAAGCGCTGGCGCGTTCGACCGTTGCGGCCGAAGAACGCATCGATGACCTCGAGGCCCTGCTGCGCGAGCGCCATATCGATCGGTTGAACCGCGGGCTGTGCTACCCGGAGTCGGGGGTTGTCTTCTTGGACCTTCTTTCCAACCTCGAACGCGTCGGTGACCATTCCTCGAGCATCGCACACATCACCTTGGACCAGATGAAGCGAGAGGCGCGATAACGGTCCCGCGACGCCTTCCTGGGGCAATCCCCCGGAGGCGCCACGGACCAGGATAGTTGCGAGCAGCAACATGATCTATCCCCTGCCGTGTAGGAAGGGATTGGATGCGCGCTCTTGGGCGATGGTGGTGCTCGGACCGTGACCCGGGTATACGCGCGTGGTGTCGGGAAGGGAGAGGACCTCATCGTGGATGGTAGCCATGAGGGCCTCCCAGGACCCGCCCGGCAGGTCCGTCCGACCCACGGATCCGGCGAAGAGTGTATCCCCGGTGAAGACGATGTCGCCGGTAACAAGGATGATACCGCCGGGACTATGTCCGGGCGCATGCGAGACCGTGAGCTGATGTGTACCGAAAGGAATCTTGGTCCCGTCCGCGAGGAGGTGATCGGGTTCGGGGAACGCCACGTCGGGCTCCAGGAGTTCGGCGAGATTGCTGGAGGGATCCCGATACAGCGGCACATCGTCCTCGCCGAGCATGAGGGGTGCGTCGGTGCGTTCCTGGGCCCGTGGCACACCCCCGAAATGGTCCCAGTGCGCATGGGTGAGTACGATGGCGCGAATCGAGTAGCCCGTGATGAGGCGTTCGAGTGCAGGGTCGGGAGCACCCGGATCAATCAAGACACCTTCTTTTTGCGCGGAGTCATAGACGAGGTAGCAATTCGTCTCCAGTGGCCCCAGGGACGCGTGCTCGATGCGAATTTCGGACATGTTTGTTTCCCCTCTCCAACGTTCGGATACGTTACCAGCATACACCGGCGGAAAGACTAGAACAATTTCTCCAACTCGAAGGGAGGACCCATGCATGATTTGCGGGTAACCGTTGAAGAGATCCGGGGATTCTGCGATCTTCCTATGCGCCCCGGTGATTATTTTGAACTGTCCGGAGGGCGTATCTACCTGCCCCCGGACGGTTATTTCTGTATGTGGGCGATGCAGAGCTTGATGCCAATGCTTCCCGTCAAGCAGCGAACCGTTTGCGACGAAAACGACTGGATTCCGCGGACACAGCATATGACCTGTCCCGATCCCGACGGCATGGTCATCTTCCGAATCGATCGACTGCATCAAACGGCACCCCTGCGTACCGGTAAGCAGGATCTGGTCCAAGTCGATGAGCCGGTGGAACGCATGGCTCCACCGCCGCGCATGCTCTTGGATGCAAGTGCCTGCACGGGCTGTTTGGCGTGCCGCACGGCCTGCGAGGCGATTCACTCTCACACCCGGATCCGGCCAATTGGCGCCGGGATCGAGCCGCGGGTGTGCCGCCAATGCGGAAATGCACCTTGTGTGCAGGCGTGTCCCCGGGGGGCCTTGGGACGTGATTCGGAGACCGGGGCGGTTCGCGTGGAAGCGGTCCGTTGTCAAGCCTGTGGGGCCTGTGTATCCGCCTGTCCGTTTGAGGCTATCACCCTGCCCGAAGCGGACGCCGAGAAAGTTCCCGCGATTTGCGACCTGTGTGGTGCAGATCCCGCCTGCGTCAAGGTGTGCGAGAGCGGTGCCCTCCGATATGGTCGACCCTATACATCGGCGGGACCGTAGGAAACGGGCGCGAAAGGCAGATTTCGCCAGTATTAGTTCGCATACCGAACTTATCCCTGTGGGCGAAGGTAGGGTGGCATGTTCCCCACGAGAGAGAGGATTACCTCGTTTGGGCTGGTACCTGATCTGGTCTATAATTTGGACACCACGTAACGAGGAGGCCCTAGAATGCTCCTAAGAAGACCTGAAGGTGAACGAGGCGCAGTCAACAGCACGGTCGTCGTGGTGATCATTGCGGTCCTCATCGTGGGTGCGATTGGTTTCGTCGTATACCTCGGGACCGAGCACAGTGTTGCGGAAGATCTCGACGAGGAATACGCACTGAAGCTAAACGAAGCGACCGCTGAATGGGTGGATGATACCGGCGCGGACATGGCAGACGTGACGATGGACGACCTGGTTCCCGAGTATATCGAAGAGGAACCAGAAGATCCCTACGAGGCCGGCAGAAGCTACGAGCCGAACGAAGCGGGCGTATGGATTCCCCTGGGCCCCCCGTGAGCGATATTTGCACAAGGTGACGCTAGAGCATCCGGGAGGGCATCCAGCCCTCCCGTTTTTGGTCAAGAGGAGAGAATG
>Ga0207421_10008217_pt1 | contig 10890 bp, 8 predicted proteins | sample SodLakKL_010_SED_4_FD_187542 | JGI IMG/M metagenome (GOLD analysis project Ga0207421, IMG submission 187542) | Alkaline sediment microbial communities from Lake Tanatar, Kulunda Steppe, Russia - 8KL_010_SED (SPAdes) (version 2) | ecosystem: Environmental > Aquatic > Non-marine Saline and...
CGTAGGCCGTTCATGTGTTCTTCGTCGTTGATCGCATAGCTACGCTCGCGGATCGTCTCGAGTTCGTCGTACAGCCGATCACGCGACGTGATCGTCCGGTCGGTGACGGCGGTCATTCCGTGTGTGTCCAGTATCTCCTCTACCCGCTTTTCGGGCAGGTGTGCCAGAATCGCCTTCCCGGCGGACAGCGTGTGCAACGGTTTTCGCTTTCCAACCCAGGAGTTCGTCGGCACTCCGCGTTCGCCGGTGAGTCGATCGATGTACACCGCACGCTCGTGTTCTTCGACGACGAGGTTTACCGCCTCGTCGGTTTCGTCCACGAGTTGCTCTAACGCCGGTTTCGAGGCGGTGAGAAACTCCTCGTAGTAGTTTTTGGCCTCCATGCCGTGGTCGAGCGGCTTCAACGCGAGGTAGTATCCCTCCTCGCGTTTCACCGCGTACCCGTGTTCGCACAACGTCACGAGGTGGTCGTGTGCAGTGCTGTTTGCGACGCCGACTTCCTCGGCGAGTTCCGTCAACCGAACCGGCTGTTGTTCATAAAGCGTTTCGATGATAGCGAAACTCGTCTCCGTCGCTTTGATTCCCCCGTTCGTTTCCGGCTTGTCTGGCATTCGTGGCGGATAAGACGGCCAACCGGCACATATTATTTTCTGTTCCGCCGTATCGGAACGCGATCTATCTGTGTGCCGAATGTTCGGTAAACCGCGGGCACAAACCACCTATCGGGTTCTGACACGGTACGATAGGCTGTTCCTATTGCCTTCGAAACTGTTTCGCTCAGACCGAAATCAGTACTTCCGGAAGAACAGTGCTTTCAACCGTGCTCCGATCATGATCCGCCCAACCGAGTTATCGGCCAGTAGGGCGTCCGGCGCGTGTACGTACCCCTCTCGAGTACCGACCGTTGGGTGCACAGTCACCCGGCGTATAGCGTTTCGCTATCGCCGAACAGTACTCCGAACTCCCGATCGATCACCGTGGACTGTGTGCACGACTGGTGGTCCCGTCGAGCAGTTGGTACGGTGGGCTATCCGCCCCTTCCCGCATACTATTACAGACATAATTTTGTAATGCCTGTGGGAGATGTCGGTCGGGTTGGGAGAGGTGGGCAACTCGGAGTAGCGGTGAGTTCGAAATCCCGTGTGTCGTCTTCTCTAACTTGTTTCGGCGATGACGAAGCGGTACTCGTTCGAACACAGGGGGTTGAAACCACCCCGGACGATCCTCGATGGGGGATTTACCCGCCAAGTCGCGGATGGGGCCCCGATGGATTACATGGCTACCTTTGTAAATAAATCTCGGCTTCCCGCGATCGTTCATCACGAATGAGAGTTTGTTCACCATAGATGAACAGCTGTTCGCTTCGGTGTGTCAGGGGTAGGTGGCTCTGATCCCGATGACTCGTGAGATTCGGAGGACGGCTTCGGGGAGTTCGGTTCGGAACCGTTCCTCATTGAGTCGCGTGGTTGTCCCGGAGACGCTGAGTGCACCGAGAACCGTTCCGTCTTCGGACTGGATCGGTGCACCGACTGCCCGCATGCCCCTGATCCGTTCTTCGTCGTTGAGCGCGTATCCGAGATCCCTACACCGCTCGAGTTCGGCCTCGAGACCGTCCAGATCGGTAATCGTGTTCTCCGTCAGTTCCGGGAGCTCTATGCGCTCGAGTAGCGTCTCGAGTCTCCCCTCGGAGAGGTGGGCGAGGTACGCCTTTCCCACGGCAGTCGAGTGTAAGGTGACCCGCGTCCCGATGTGTGAGTCGGTCGTGATCGCTTGATCGCCCGAGGCCTGGTACACGTACACTCCCTCGGTCCCCTCTCTCACCATCAACTGGCACCGATCACCGGTCTCCGCAACGAGGGCATCGACCTCGGGTTTGGCGACCTCATACAGCGTGTACCCGCTCCTCGCGTGGTATCCGAGGTCGAGAAACCGCAGTCCCAGTTTGTAGCCGTCGTCGGTTTTGATCACGTATCCGTTCCCTTCGAGTGTCGTGAGGTGATTGTACACGGTGCTTTTGGCGATTCCGAGTTCGTTCGAAATCGCCGTCACCCCCCTCGCGTCGCCCCCCCTGAGCGCTTCGGCGACCTCGAATGCGGTCCTGACTGACTGAATCCCCTCGTCCGTCGGTTCCGACTCGTTCATACCACCACACGGTCGTGGAGCCTCAAAGTCGTTTTTGTTCGGCTGTGTAGAATAGGATTCCTCCCCTGTAGAACGGGTTGGTACTCAGTACGAAACAGTCGTAATAGTATGACTGTTACTGAATGAAAGAATCGATGACAGTTCCGCCGATCGTGGTTATCGGCGATTTTGGATGAATATTCGCGTGTGAGACGGCCTCTCACTAAATTTGTTCCACAGGGGTGAACGGCTGGTCGGGATGGCAAAACCCTTCGATAATCGGGGTGGTACCCCCGGTCACGTGTGTGACACCCGGCCCCCTTCCGTGTGGTTGGGATAAGCTTACATACAAGCGGGCCGGAGTGATCCGGTATGTCTCATCCCGATCTGAAACGACGGACGATCGAAGACTCGACCGAAGAGGTGGTCCCCGCTACCGACGTAACGTTCGATGTGACGACCGACATCGTCGTTGCTGGCGGTGGTGGGACGGGACTCGTCGCCGCACTCGCTGCCGCACAGCGGACGGACGGCACGGTGACGGTCCTCGAGAAGTCCCACCGCCTCGGTGGAAACACCTCCCTCTCGACCGGGATGATCCCCGCCGCCGGGACCAGGTTTCAGCGGGCGGCGGGAATCGAAGAGGAGCCCGCGGATATGGCAGCGGACATCCTCGAGAAAAACGACTACGAGGCCGACGAGGAGATGGTTCGTCACCTCTGTGCGGAGAGTCCGAACCTGATTCACTGGCTCGTCGACGACTGGGACATCTCGCTTCACTTCGTCGACGACTTTACCTATCCACAACACTCCGAGTACCGGATGCACGCGCCGCCGGGGCGAAACGGCGAGAACCTGATCGACGAACTCGGCGAGCGCATCGAGGAAACCGAGAACACCGAGTTGCTCTTGCATACGCCGGTGAAGAAACTCGTCGTCGACGGCGAGGAGGTCGTCGGCGTAACCGCCGGGAAAACACACACCGAGGCGATCGGTGCTGACAAGGTGATACTCGGGACCGACGGTTTTGCGGGGAACCGTCCGATGGTCGAACGCAACTGTGGGAACATCTCCGAGGCGCTTTACTACGGCGCGGACGGGAACACGGGCGACGGGATCCGGTTCGGGGCGTCACTGGGCGCTGAACTCGCGTATATGGACTCCTTCCAGGGTCACGCGACGGTCGTGCAGGGGATCGGCGCGCTCTCGACGTACGCAGTTATCATGAACGGCGGCTTTCTCGTCAACGAGGACGGCGAACGCTTTGGCAACGAGGCGAAAGGCTACTCCGCGCTCGCCATCGACGTCGTCGACCAGCCCGACGGCATGGCCTACGAGATCTTCGACGAACGCATCATGAAGAAACTCGAGGGCGAGTTCGACGACTTCGACGAGGCAGTCGAACTCGGCTCGTACATCGATGCACCCGACATCGAGAGCCTCGCGGAAGAACTCGGCTGTGACCCCGACCGAACGGCCGAGGCCCTCGAGTCGTACAACGCCGCCGTCGAGGCGGACGAACCGGACTCGACCGGCCGCGTCGACGGTCGGTCCGTCCTCGAGGCGCCGTTTTACGGGACGACCGTCGTCGGCTCGCTGTTTCACACGCAGGGTGGATTGCTGGTCGACGGGCACGGTCGGGTCCTCGGTGAGGACGGTGAACCGATCGGGAACCTCTACGCCGGCGGCGGCTCGGCGGCGGGGATCAGCGGCCACGGAGCCGGGGGCTACCTGAGCGGTAACGGCCTGACCACCGCGCTCGGACTCGGCCGTCTCGCGGGGATCCACGCCGCCGAGTCACTGGAGTGATCGGCCCGGACACTCACTGACACATCAGCGAGCGTAGAAGAGTACGCAGGTTTATACGTATTCGATCACATGACACACGGTATGGTAGACCGAATTTGGGAGGATCTGCTTTCCGAACGGGACAAGCGAGTCATCGAAAAGGCCGGATACGACGAGGGCGGCGCGTCCTCGTGGGACTCCCGTGGACTCGGGGAGAACCCGCTGGTACTGGTCATCGACGTCCAGCGGCTCACCGTCGGCGAGGACGTTCCGATCCTCGAGGCGATCGAGGAGTACCGGACGGCGATGGGCGAGATCGCCTGGAGCGCCGTCGACCGGATCGCCCCGTTCCTCGAGGTCGCCCGCGAGAACGACGTCCCCGTCGCGTACACGCGGGTCGTTCCGAGCAGCTACGACGATCCCGACCACGAGGACCTCGCGATCGTCGACGAGATCGCCCCACGGGACGGTGAGTCCGTCATCGACAAGACCTACGCGAGCGCGTTCTACGGAACCGACCTGCTCTCGCGGCTGGTGGGAGACGGCGTCGACACGCTCGTGATCGTCGGCAACTCGACGAGCGGGTGTGTCCGGGCGACGACGGTCGACGCCCAGCAACACGGGTTCAACGTCGTGCTCCCCCAGGAGTGTCTGTTCGACCGGATCGAGGCCTCCCACAAGGTCGGCTTGCTCGATCTGTGGATGAAATACGCCGAAGTGCTCGAGACCGATGCGGCCGAGGAGTACCTCGAGAGCGTGGGTGAGGGCGTATGAGCTACGACCTCGTGATCACCGGGGGCACGCTCGTCACCGAGGACGGGTTGCTCGAGGCGGACGTCGCGGCCGAAGACGGGGTCATCGCGGCGATCGGCAGGCGGGGGACCCTCGAGGGCGAGCAGTCGGTCGACGCGGACGGAACGCACGTGCTGCCGGGTGCGATCGATCCCCACACCCACCACGGGATCTACAACAGCCTCGCCGAGGACGCCGACACCGAGAGCCGATCCGATCTGGTCGGCGGCGTTACGACCACCGGGAACTTCTTCCGGCGACCGGGATCGTACGAGGAGATCATGGACGAGTACTTCGAGGCGGCGGAGGCGAACTACCGCCACGATTACTTTTTCTCGCTTGGCCTGCTCTCGTTCGAGCACGTCGAGGAGATCCCGACGATCGTCGACGACCTCGGGATCACCACGTTCAAGTGGTACATGAACTACAAGTACGCCGCCGCCGAGAAGTTCGGCGTCGACTGTGAGATGCGTGATGACTTCGGGGACGCCTTTATCGGGACACTCGCCGCCCAGGACGTGCCGACGACCCTCGGCTATCACTCCGAGAACGTCGAGATCACGAACGCCCTCGCGGGCGGAAACCCCTACATCGAGACCGAAGCCGACGACGACGCCCCGGAGGAAGACTACAGCGTCTTCGTCGAGGAGTTCCCCGACTACGCCGAAACCCAGAGTCTGGTCGCCGGGGCGAGTCTCGCCCGCCAGCACGACTACGACGACAGCTTCTACGCCGTCCACGTCAGCGCCGGCCGGACCGCCGACGAGCTCGCCACCCTCCAGGAGGCGGGATACGACGTGACAGGCGAGACCTGTACGCACTACCTCGCGTTGACGACCGAGGAGTGTGACGATCGAATGAAGGTCAACCCACCCGTTCGGAGCGAGGCGGACCAGGAGACCCTTTGGGAACGTCTCGCCGACGGAACCATCTCCTGTATCGGGACCGACCACTGTGCGAACACGACCGACGAGAAGATCGGCGACACCATCCGCGAGAGCAAACTCGGCTTCCCGTCGACGGCGACGATGCTCCCTTTGATCCTCTCTGAGGGGGTCAACGAGGGCCGGATCAGCCTCGAGCGGGCGGTCGAGGTGACGAGTACGAACACCGCGAAAGCCTGGAACCTCTACCCGAAAAAGGGGACGATCCGGGTCGGCAGCGACGCCGACCTCGCCGTCGTCGATCTCGACGAGACGAAGACGGTCACACCGCAACTGCTACAAAGTGTGGCTGATTACTCGATCTACGAGGGTCGAGAAGTCACCGGCTGGCCGACACACACGATCGTCGGCGGCGAGGTCGCCTACGCGGACGGCGACGTCCTCGCCGATCCGGGATCGGGAACGCACGTCGATCGGCCGGTGTAACGCGGCCACCGACGCCCACCGACCTCACAACTACTATCACCGAACCTACAATGTCAGACGAAAATCCGGGTCCACTCGACGGACTCACTGTAGTCGAAGCCGGATCGATGATCTCCGGGCCGACTGTCGGCCGCTTTCTCGCCGATTTCGGCGCGGACGTGATCAAGATCGAACATCCCGAACACGGCGATCACATCAGAAACTTCGGGACCCAGAAAGACGGCATCGGAATGTGGCACAAGTACCTGAGCCGGAACAAACGCTCGGTCACGCTCGACATCTCCGATGAACGCGGCGCAACCGTCTTCTGTGACCTCATCTCGGAAGCCGACGTGCTCATCGAGAACTTCCGTCCCGGCACGCTAGAACGGTGGAACCTCGGCTGGGAGACCCTCTCCGAGGAAAACCCCGACCTCGTCATGTTACGGATGTCCGGGTTCGGCCAGACTGGCCCCTACGCCGAAAAGCCCGGTTTCGGCACACTCGCCGAGGCGATGAGCGGTTTCGCCTACGTCAACGGCTTCGAGGACCGGGAGCCACTGCTCCCGCCGACCGGCCTGGCCGACAACATCGCCGCACTGTACGCCACGTTCTCGGTGATGTTCGCCCTCTATCACCGCGACGTCAACGGCGGCAGCGGCCAGGTCGTCGACGTCAGCCTGATCGAACCGATCTTCAACCTGATCGGCCCGTTCCCGCTTTCCTACGACCAGACCGGCGAAATCGCCCGTCGCTCCGGGAACCGCTCGACGTCCTCCGCACCCCGGAACGTCTACCGGACCGAAGACGACCGCTCGGTCGCACTCGCCGCGAGCGCCCAGCCGCTTGCGATGCGCACGTTCGAGGCGATCGGCCGGCCTGACCTGAAAGACGATCCGCGCTTTGTCGACAACGAGAGCCGCCTCGAGAACGTCGAGGAACTCGACGCGATCATCCAGGAGTGGATGGCAGACCACACCCGCGAGGAGATCCTCGAGACCTTCGAGGCCCACGACGCGACCATCGCGCCGGTGTACAACGTCGCGGACATCCTCGAGGACGAACACTACCGGGCACGGGACGCGGTCGTCCACGTCGAGGACGACGACCTCGGCGAGGCCGCCGTCCAGAACACGATCCCCAAGTTCAGCGAGACCCCGGGCGAGGTCGAGTACCTCGGCCCGGACCTCGGCGCACACAACGAGGAGGTCTTCGGCGACCACCTCGGCTACGACGAGGCCCTCCTCTCCGACCTCGACGCGGCGGGGGTGATCTGATGGATCTGCCCGACTCGGCGACGATCGTCGAGATGCTCCCACGCGACGGCTTCCAGCGGTACCCCGAGTTCATCCCGACCGGGGAGAAAGTGGCGCTGATCGATGCGCTCTCACAGACCGGCGTCGACGAGATCGAGTTCACCTCCTTTACCCATCCGAAGGCGGTGCCGAGTCTGCGCGATGCAGGCGAGGTCGCAGAACGGATCGAACGCCACGAAGACGTCTGCTACCGGGCACTCGTGCCGAATACGATCGGAATGGAGCGGGCCCTCGAGGCCGACGTGGACAAGGTAAACGCCTTGGTCGTCATCAGCGACGCCTACCGCGAGAAAAACCAGGGGATGAGCCTCGAGGAAAATTTAGCGGAGATCGACGCCATCGTCGACCTCGCCGCCGGGACCGACGTCGAGGTCGAGGCCGGTCTCGGCACGAGTTTCTTCTGTCCCTACGAGGGCGAAATCCCCCAGGAACGGACACTCGAGGTCGTCTCCCGCGTCCTCGAGGCCGGCGTCGACGAGGTCACCCTCGCGACGACGATGGGGATGGCCGATCCGCGACAGGTCATCGCCATGCTCACCGAGGTGTTCGACCGCCATCCCGACGCCGACGTCGGACTCCACCTCCACGACACCAACGGGATGAGCCTCGCCAACACGCTCGCGGCGATGCACGCCGGCGTCGACCGCTTCGACGCGTCGGTCTGTGGTCTCGGTGGGGGGACGATCCTGCCCGGTGGCCTCGGCGACGTGGGGAACACCCCGACGGAGGACCTCGTCAATATGCTCTCGGACATGGGCATCGAAACCGCCGTCGACTTCGACCGACTGCTCGAGGTCGCCGGTGACGTCGCCGAGGACCTCGAGCTCGGGACGCCGAGTCACGCCCTGATGGGTGGGACGAGAGCACAGGTCCTCGAGACGGCGGATGGGGAGACGAACGACTGAACGACGACTGAGACGATACGGACGATACCAATGACTGGAAAAACGATAACGGAAAAGATCCTCTCGGAGAAGTCCGGGACGGACGTCAGCGCGGGCGAGTACGTCGAAGCACGGGTCGACGAGGTGATCGCCCACGACGTGACCGGACCGCTCGCGGTCGAGGCGTTCGAGGACGTCACCGGTGAGGACCGCGAACTGGCCGCCCCGGATAGTACCGTCTTCACGCTCGACCACCACGCGCCGGCCGACGGCGTGAAGGCAGCGAACAACCACAACGTCGTCAGGGAGTTCGCCGAGGAGTACGGCGCACACCAGTACGAGATCAACGACGGCATCTGCCACCAGGTGATGATCGAGGAGGGGTTCGTCGAACCCGGCGACCTCGTCGTCGGCGCGGACTCACACTCGACGACCTACGGCGGTCTCGGCGCGTTCGGCACCGGCGTCGGCTCGACAGACCTCGGAACGACGTTCGCGACGGGCGAGTTGTGGTTTCGCGTCCCCGAGACGCTCCGATTCGAGGTCCACGGTGACCTCCCCGATGGCGTCTACGCGAAAGACCTCATCCTGCGGTTCATCGGCGACGTCGGCTTCGACGGTGGGACCTACATGACCGCCGAGTACGCCGGCTCCGCGGTCGGCGACCTTCCGATCCACCAGCGGCTCGTCCTCGCGAACATGGCCATCGAGATGGGCGGGAAAGCCGGCATCGTCGAACCCGACGAACGGGTCGTCGACTACCTCGAGCACCAGGCCGGTCTCGAGACGTCGATCGATCCCGACCTGGCCTCCGACGACGACGCGACCTACGAGGCCGTCTACACCTACGAGGGAAGCGACCTCGCGCCACAGGTCGCAAAGCCGTCGAACCCCGAGAACGCCGTCGACGTCGACGACGTGGTCGGGACCGACGTCGATCAGGTGTTCGTCGGGACCTGTACGAACGGCCGCTACGAGGACATTCGGATCGTCGCCGACGCTCTGGCGGGCGAACAGATCGCCCCCGGAACCAGGCTGATCGTCGTCCCCGCGTCGGGGGCGGTCTACGAGAAGTGCCTCGAGACCGGCGTCCTCGGGACGATCGTCGCCGCCGGTGGGACCTTCCAGAGTGCCGGCTGTGGTCCCTGTGCGGGCTACCACCAGGGCGTTCTCGGCGACGACGACGTCTGTCTGGCGACGGCCAACCGCAACTTCCCGGGCCGGGAGGGGTCGATGGACAGCCGCGTCTACCTCGCCAGTCCCGCGACCGCGGCGGCGACGGCGCTGTACGGTGAGATCACCGACCCACGCGAGATCGGGACCGACAGGTACGACGACCATGCCACTGCTGACCCCGGGGTGGTCCGATGAGCCTCGAGGAACCCGGACGTGCCTGGGTTTTCGGCGACGACGTCGACACCGACCAGATCACGCCCTCGAGGTTTATCGTCTCGACCGACCCGGAGGAGCTCGCGACCCACGCGTTCAACGACCTGCGTCCCGAGTTCTCGGCGAACGTCGACTCCGGCGAGTTCGTGGTCGCGGGGAAGAACTTCGGCGGCGGCTCCTCGCGCGAGCACGCCCCGCTGTCGCTGATCGGCGCTGGAGTCGACGCCGTGGTCGCCCGGTCGTTCGCCCGGATCTTCTTTCGGAACGCGATCAACCTCGGGCTCCCGGTGATGATCTGCCCCGAGGCGGATCGCATCGAGGACGGCGAGGAGATCTCGATCGATCTCGACGCCGGGACGGTTCACAATCACGACACGGACGAGACGTACGACGCGGAGCCACTCCCACCGTTCTTGCAGGACCTCGTCGACGAGGGCGGACTCAAGCCGTATACGAGGAAGAAACTGGATTCGGCCTGACGACCTGCGTGTGTATTTCACCCACAGATTGATAGTCGGACAGGAAAAACAGGAGCCTACCAGATAATGAGCGACGAGAGAGAGCGCAATCCGCTACTGAACAATCCGATCGAGTACAACCGGGAAAAACGGCTCCCAGAGCTATCGAAAGACGTCGATTCGATCCTGTGGATCCTCGTTTCCGTTCTGAGTGTCGGGTTTGCGCTGTATATGATGTACTACTCGTACACGCGGTACGTGAACAGGGGGCATCACACCGTGTTGGCGCTCGGCTGGGGGATCGTGGTGTTCCTCGCCATCGATGCGCTCGGGACCGACCGCGAGACGACGCGTGGGAAGCTACTGTTGGTGACCAACGGGCTACTGGCGGTCGCGACGATCGCCGTCACGTACTACTTCTTCTCGAACTTCGAGGCAATCCGGGGATCCGTTCTCACCTACACACGACTCGAGTACGTCCTCGGGGGGCTGTTGATGGTTGTGATCGTCGAGGCGACCCGTCGGGCCTACGGCAACGTCCTCACCGCGGTGGTGTTGGTGACGATCGGATACGCACTGTTCGGTAACGTCCTTCCGGGGTGGTTTACCCACAGCGGCATCGATTCACAGCGAATGGTCGAAATCTCGGTGCTCACCCTGGGCGGTGTCTACGGCAACATCGTCGAAGTCGGCGTTACCTGGGTCGCGATCTTTCTCATCTACGCCGGGTTGCTCGAGGGGTACGGCGCGCTCAACATGGCGTTCGCACTCGGCAGGGTCGTCGAACGGCGGG
>Ga0207421_10008218_pt1 | contig 10886 bp, 9 predicted proteins | sample SodLakKL_010_SED_4_FD_187542 | JGI IMG/M metagenome (GOLD analysis project Ga0207421, IMG submission 187542) | Alkaline sediment microbial communities from Lake Tanatar, Kulunda Steppe, Russia - 8KL_010_SED (SPAdes) (version 2) | ecosystem: Environmental > Aquatic > Non-marine Saline and...
AATCAGGGGTTGCATAATAACCGATGCGCCGCCGGTCCAATCCGCTGCCGTCCAAGACTTCTTTATCGTGCCGTCCCACTGTCTGCTTCCCCCCGCTCCCTCACTGCCTTACATTATAGCATATAACACTTATGTATACAGCATGCAGCCGCTGCCGGCCAGGGAACTGTGCCGCCGTGCCGCAGCCCATGCCGTACGCATGGGGCATTGCGGTCGTTCTTGGGCAGAAAAATTTGACGGTCGCCAACAATGCGCAGCAGGCACAAGGAAAGCTGACAGCGAAACGAGAAATAGTCTCCCATGGCCGATGCAGAGGAAATGCCGGCAGCCCTCGAGCTGCTAAGACAGGAGGCAGAGCCATGAATGTGGACGCCGATCGTTTCAAAGCCATGACATTTGCCTATCCGGACGCGATACCGGTTCGGATCGGGATTTTGCCTGCTACCTGGAAAAAATACCGCCAGGGGCTCAATGAAATTGTAGCGGAATATCCCAGCATTTTTCCCGAGGGCCCGCACACCGAAAGCCAATTCGATGCCGTCCACGGCACCTATGCCGAAGGGACCCATGTGGATCCATGGGGTTGTGTATGGACAAACGTAGCAGCGGGCATGGAAGCCATTGTCACCGGGCACCCCCTTCCCAATCGAGCTGATGTCCGCAGCTTCGAACCTCCCCGGGTTGATGCAGGTCTGCCCCATGGTTTCATGTACCTTCGTCTGTCCGATCTGCGGGGTTTTGAAGAACTGATGATTGATTTCGCGGAAGAACCTCCCGAACTGGGTATTCTCATCGACAAAGTACTGGAATACAATATGGATCAGCTTCGCAAGCATTTGGACAGCCTTGCAGAACCTACGCTTGTAACGTTTGGCGACGACCTTGGGATGCAGACCACTCTGCCCATGGGCCCAGAAAAATGGCGCAAGTACCTCAAGCCTTGCTATCAAGCTTTGTACGGCCTCTGCCGAGGGCAGGGACACTACGTGTACATGCATAGTGACGGTCACATTGTCGAGATCATTCCGGACTTGATCGACTGCGGTGTCAACGTCATCAATCCGCAGTATCGAGCCAACGGCCTGGACAATCTGGCGGCCCAGTGCCTGGGAAAGGTCTGCGTCGATTTGGATCTGGACCGGCAGATGTTCCCCTTTGCCGCACCAGAAGACATTGATCGGCACGTTGCAGAAGCTGTGTCGGCCCTGTCGCTGCCCGAAGGAGGACTGTGGCTGACAGCGGAGTGTGCTCCCGATGTGCCGCTGGAGAACATTGAAGCCATCTGCCGTGCCTTCGAGCAATACCGGCATCACAACTAAGAAGCACTGTCCAACGGATGGACAAAAGCAATTCCGCAATCACAATCGAGAAGGGAGAGGCTGACATGGAAGAGGCCAAAATCCTGCGCCCGCTGGCGTACCGGTACATGGAAATCGCGCGCAGTCAGAAGAACAGGGATACCATAGAACTGCACCGCGCTGTCAACGATCTTGAATCGGTCCGACCCGTAGTACTCATTGACGAGGTTCCTTGGAGCGAGATGAACCATACCGGGGAGCTGACACTGCACTGCAGCGATCCATTCCTCCGAGAACTGGAATGGATGCTCCGAACAACCCTTTACAAACACAAATACATGCCGGCCGACATGATCGTCCGGCCCTATATTCCGATCCAAAAGGTGATTCATTCCACCGGTGTCGGCCTCAGCGTGGAAGAAGAAACCATCGCCACCGACGAAGACAATCCCATCATATCCCACCAGTATCACGATCAACTGCAGACCGCCGACGATCTTGCCAAGATCAGAAATCCTGTCCTTACCTACGATGCACAAGAGACCCAGCGCCGCTACCAGCTAGCCGGGGATGTTCTCGGCGATCTGGTGCCGGTCCGGATTACAGGCATACCCTTTTTCGGGGTTACCACCTTCGATGACATCGCCCGTTATCGCGGCGTGACAAACCTCTTAATGGATCTGGCTGACCGCCCCGATCACATGCATGCCATTGTCCGTAAGCTGACCGACGCCAAGCTTTCCTATCTAGACCAAGCCGAACAGCTAGGACTGTTCGACCCGGATCCATACAGCTTGCACTGCACACCGATCCACACCAACGAACTTCCCGGGCCGGACTTTGCAGGCGGGCCCATGACCCGGAAGAACATTTGGGGACGGGGCACGGCCCAGATCTTTGCTTCTGTGTCCCGGGAGATGCACGATGAGTTTGATATCCAGTACATGAAGGAAACCATAGGACAATGCGCCCTGTCCTATTACGGCTGCTGTGAACCGCTGGATAGGAAAATCGATATCATTGAGCAACTGCCCAACCTCCGCAAAGTCTCCATTACACCCTGGGCGGACGTGAATCGCGCCGCCGAAGCTATTTCCGGAAAATATGTTCTAGCCGCCAAACCCAATCCATCGGCAGTGGCTGTCCCGCGGTTGAACCAGGAAGCACTGCAGGAGGAACTCGCAGCGATTCTCGAAGCCTGCCGGCGAACCGGATGTCCTGCCGATATCGTTCTCAAAGATATCTCCACGTGCTGCGGTCGGCCCCAGAACATCTTCGAGTGGGAACAGACTGCCATGAGCATGGTCCGAAATTTGTAAGAACAAGATAATGGCAGGAAAGGCCTGGGATGACGCTAATGCGGATTCCCAGGCCTTTTGGCATTGCGAACAAACTCCTTTAGCGCTAGCACCCGTTCAGGCGGCGCCTCAAAAGGTACAATTCCGCAGCCGAAGATGAATTTCGGATAGTGCCCGCATGCCTGTATGATCCCTTGGGCGGCCCCGCACAGCTGGGCATAGTTCCCCCGGCAGAGCAAGCCACTGTCGATACTGGCACGCAGCATGACATCGTATTCTGCACACAACCGGCAGAAATAGGAATGATCGACTGTGCTGTCGGCCATGAGCAGTGCGGTGCCCGTACGCAGCATGGGTTCTGCGATCGCCGTTGTATTGCCCCCACAGATTAGAGCTGTATGCTCCTGCCCCGCATCTTTCAGCCCCGCCACCAAACACTGGTGTACCGGCTGCACTTTCTCTTCATACAGTGCCGGCGACAATAGCGGCGGCGCAATCCATGATTCATTGATCGAAACGCCGACACCGCGGCGGAGAAAGCTCCGGGCGTAGCGCAGAGCCGTGCGCCGACAGAAATCAAGCAGCGCGCCGGCATAAGCGCCATCGTTCAGAATGTCCAAAATGAATTTTTCAAACCCACGTAGAAGCGCCGCCAAGGTAAAAGGACCTACGACGGTACCATTCACCAAAACTTCCCCGCCAATGCTTCGTTTGACCCGCTCCGCTGCCCGCAGATAAAGCGGCATCCGCCCCGCGGTTTCCGGATTGGGAACCCGCAGCCGATCCAGATCCTGCAGTTCCGGGAGCAGTGGCCCGGCCAGTGAAGGCAGGCGGCTGTCCCCATAGTAGTTCACCGGTGTTCCCAATGCCTCAGCTTCCACATTGTAGATATCAAGTCCAACCGCCACCAGGTCATGGCCGTAGAGTTCGTAGGCCCGCAGCTGGGCCTCGACCAATAGATCTTCATTCTGGGCCGTCTCCGAAGGAGTCCGCCCAATCAAAGCGGCAGCATGCTCATATACCGTTGGCACAAAGGGCACGCGTTGCGGAGTATCGCCAGCCGCCATGGCATCAAAGAGTTCCCGGCCCAAAACCAAATTCTTCCCCTCCAAAATGACAGCTGCAGCCAAGCGAGACCGCCGCCTCTTCGCAGCCGCTCACGTTTGATGGTGATCACACTAATGTCGACACCCAGAGCACCAAGGAACGCGGGCTCCTCACAGGAAGAATGCTGCCCAGCCGAAGGCCAAAGTATTGCCAACACCGTGGGCAACCCAGCTTGGTATCATGCTCCCCTGATTCCATTTCTGATTCATCCATCCGAAATACCATGCCACGCCCGCCGTCAATACGACGACTAAGCCTACTGTCAGCGGATCGGCCACGGCCTGCATCAAGGCACCGTGAATCAGGCCGAAAATGATCGCCTGGATCGTATTGCCCCAGACCAGACCCACCTGTTCGGAAAGGCGCGTCGTAAGAAAGCCCCGAAAAAGAATTTCTTCCGAAAGCGCGGTGGCAATCCATGCTTTCAATAGGACAAGGCCTGCGGTCAGGCCCGCTCCTTCGATCTCCCGGAGCTGGCCGCTGACAGTAGCAGGGTCCTTCAGCAGATCCTGCAGTCCCAGCACCCACAAAAGGCCCGTGGTAAGAAGAAAGAACAGAACTGCACCGCCTAGGGCCTGGCCGATCCAACCCGGCTGCGGACGGTATACACCAATATACTGCAAAAACTGCCCGCGCCGGCGGGTAAACAGATATGCAAGAAACGGGATAAAAGCAAACATCACTACCTGCAGAAAGGCGGCGAGAATCTCCTGCAATATCAAAACAATCCACCTCCGAAACAAAATACCACGCCCAGGCGGTGGCGGCCGGAGTCAACAAAAGCGACACCTTCTCGCTCCCCCATCGGGCGCCTAGAGTTCACTCACCAGCGCAGGAAATTGGTGTAATATAACAGCCATACCAAGCCGCCGGCCCAGAGCACAGATGCGCTGTGGTACACGCGCACAGAAAAGCGCTGTCGGCCGCGCAGCCAAGAACGCGCCGTGGACAACAGCATCCAGAGTGCCGCTGCAGCTAACGCGAAGGCCGTGATTCTAAGCAGCGAATACGCTGTCTCTGGACGTTCGAAGAAGGGCTGGGGCATACCGTAGTCTGGGTTGATGTTCGCCATGACAGTTCCCAAGATCGCGAAAAAGGCGGCCATACCGAAACTGAACAGCAGTACGGGCAGCCACAGGTTCCAGGCCGGTGCCAGACCCTTCCGAAGAACGACAATTCGCCGCAGAAAGCCGAGGACGAAAGAGCCGAACCAAAGCACACTGCCTCCTAGCAGCAGACCTAACACCACGGGCGCTGTGTACCACGGCGAGCGCAGCAACGGAAAGGGGTCGCCGGTATAAAGCATCGCAGGGCGGCCTTCTTCGTCTAAAATACCGGCAACTTTGAAAGGGCCGTCCACTTCCTGAAAGACATTGTCACCCGCAGGGCCAAAGCGGCGCTGCCTTCCGGCGGCCTGCATCGTCAGGTTACCGTCTTCATCGAAGGCAACGAGGGTCGGCTGCAGCAGCCGCAGCACGGATTCGACGCCCGAGAAGTTAGCTCGGGTGGGATGATACCAGCCTAGATAGGATTCCCCGATCTGTTTGTCTACCTCACCGGGTTCCCTCTGTGGGGGAGGGGCAGCAAAGAACCGGTCCATGAATGCCTCAAAGATCACCATGCGGGCAAAGCCTGCGGCAGCGCCGTTGTGCGCGACGTAGAGTCCGACGTCCTCATCGGGCAGGAGATATAGGCCAGTGTGCATCTGCGGTGTATCGCCCCCGTGCACCAGCGCCCGATATCCATTGTGTTCCACTTCAATAAAACCCAGGGCCATACCGGTCAGGTCAGGATGGTGGGTAAAATGCTGTCGGTGCATATACGCTGCAGTCTCTGGTTCAAGAACTGCTTCGCCTTCCTGCAGGTGGGCCAGCATAAACCGAGCCATATCCCCGGTAGAACTGGCCAGACCCCCGGCCGGGTACGACTGAACCCACTCAAAGCCGCCCGCAGCCGGGCTGTTGTCGCGAACCACGTAGCCTTTGGCCATATACGGTTCCAATTCGTCTGGCAGCGGCTGCCGAAACGTACTGTACTCCATGGCGAGGGGTTGGAAAATATGCTCTTCCACATAGGCGTAGAAAGGCTGCCCAGAAACTCGTTCGACCACATAGGCCGCCAGACTGGTACCGTAGTTGGAATAGGCCGCAGTTTCACCGGCTGGAAATACCCGAGCCGGCACATCCTGCAGATACTCGCCCAAAGGCCGGATCAAATCAGCCCGAGCCACAAACACCTCGGAGACCACATCCTCAAACCCTGCTGTGTGGGTCATCAGATGACGCAGGGTTATTGGGCCTGCACGACGGCCATCCAACAGGGTTCGCGGAAGGGGAAAGTCCAAATACTCCTGGATATCCCGGTCCAAATCCAACATTCCCCGTTCGGTCAACTGCATGACCGCTGTCCAAACAAACAGTTTGGCATTGGATCCGGGGCGAAACAGCGTCGTTTCCACATCCACGGAGATGCCGGCTTCCTTGTCGGCCCACCCGTATCCCTTGGCAAACAAGACCTCGCCATCCTTCACAACGCTGACAGCACCGCCGGGCGAGAGATACTGCGGCAGTTGTACGGCCATGATGCCGTCAAAAAAGCCCTCCAAGGCCTCAAGGTCATCCAAATCCGCCGCTGCAGCGGAGCTGACAGCAATGCACAGCAACACCCAACAGCCCAGTTGTTTCATGACTGTACCTCATTTCCCTTATGCGTTCCTTCATCGTGCACCCGAGATTGCGTAATACTCGATATGTTCTCCGTCGCTGGCAAACACCACTTTCCCTTCTACGCTTTCGCCCCGCAGAACCCGCGGAAGCCAGTGGCGGTCGTCCAGCCACATCTGGTCGTATGGGACCTCGTCCACGGGAAACCACCGCGGCACCATTTCGCGGCTTTCCTTAGGAACACCATGCCAGTTGCACGCCGAGTAGATCCGAACAATATTGTCGTCGGCCGGATTGGCCGGGTAGATGAATTCCAGTGCACCACAGTATTTCAGATCGTACGGCTGCAGGACAATTCCCGCTTCTTCCCATGTTTCACGAATGGCAGCATCCAAAAAACTTTCCCCGGCTTCCACTTTCCCGCCGAACCCGTTATACTTACCCGCCCCGAAACCGGTCTTCTTTCGGCCCAAAAGTACGCTGGGGACGGGGTGTCTGCGGATCAAAAAACACAGTGTTGCCTGCTTCACGGCGGAAACCTCCTTTCCAGGTTTGCCGACGTTGTCCGGCAGAGATCCTCTCTGTTAATTTTGTCGTCCGAGCCCTAACTCCTGCACGCAGCCGCAGAAATTGACCGGGATCACAGAAACAGAGAAATTATCCGACTTCCATGGCCAGCTCTGGATTCATCTGCCTTCTTGAATGACTTTAGGATGCCCATCCGGAATAGCAGAATGGTGATTGGAGTGGATCACTTTTACGCTGTAAGGTGGTTCAATTCTACACTGTAATTTCCACGAAAGTGGTTCAATTTTATGTTGTAGAATACAGTCGGTGCTCCCGCGCAAAGACCGCAGCCCCGCCGTGGTACAGCCACCACGATCCTCTTCGGCTGCGGTCTACCCCTTTCTCTCTTTTCTATGCGGGGTCGGGGCTTTCGCCCTGGGGAAGGCCAGACTGCTGCAGTTCCATTTCCTTCTCAGCAATCAGGTCTTCAATGGTCTCTTTCTTCAACATCAGTTCCTCTAATGTCAGCTTCGACATGTCCTGCTGTTCGGGGCCGGGAATGCGAATGCCGTACTCCGAAAGTGTCTCATCCACTTTGTCCTTATTTTTCATGTACAGATAGTACCCTGCTGCCGCTATTCCAACGCCTACAACAAAACCAGTAACATGCTCCCTGCCAACACCTGCAAAACCGAACATGGATACATACCTCCTCTAGCGATTGAGCCGCATATAGACCCGATTCGACTGCCGTCCCATTCCTTCCAAAACGTCACCGTGGGCGGCTGACATCTGTGCAATACGCCCCACAATGCGATTGCGTCCCGCCGGCTGTTCAATGCCAATCATATTCCCCAAGGCTGTTACCAGCAATTTCAGGGGATTAACCTGTGACGCCGCCAACGGCTGCACCATCACATCGATGTAGCCCTCCCCGTCATTTCCTTCGACTTCCGCTGCCTGAAGCCGACAGGACTCACTGGAAGAATCCACGAGGTGCCGCCCAAAGGTCGCCAGCCAAGTAACAGCACTGGCTGTAAGAAAGTTGCCCTTTAACATGGAATTGATAAGGTACATCACGGAAATGACCTCTGGGTGGTATACGCCTTCATCGGTCACTTCCATCCAAGCATGATTAAACACCGACAGCATGGTTGCAGCCCCTGCATTGTACTCCATAATCCGAGTTGCCTGGGCAGTACCCACCGCCTTGGCGGCCGTCGCAGCCCCTAGTGACAGCCCTGCATAATAATCTATCGGCTTCAAGGATGATCCTCGAGCGTCATAGGAAATGGTAATTCCCGCCTGCGCATAGTCAAGGGACAGCGACACCGCCGCACGCGTCACGATCTCTGTGGCAGTTACAATGACGGGGTTGAATGTCACTAAAAGAGAACGGCTGACACGGTTGAAAGATGTGCTCTCAATGCCCTCGTGCTTTTCCACATCGGTCAGCAGACGTTCAATGCTGCGGGGCGGGCGTCGCAGACGCAGGCGCAAACGGCCGGGAAGTTCATGGACAATGACTACATCCGTTTCGCTCATAAAAGCACCCTCTTTCGGAAATCGTGGAACAGCAGCCGCCCGGAGTTGAGAACAACAAAGATGGTCGAAGAGTTGTGAAGAACAGAACCCCACACCACGGGCAGCCAGCCAACCGCCGAAAGAACAATTCCCAAGGCATTGATGCCGACAACCATTTTGAAGTTATCCCGCACTGTGGACATGGTCTGCCTAGACAGCTGGACGGCTGAGGGAATCAGCAGGGGATCATCGTTGGTTATGGTCACATTGGCTGATTCGATGGCCACATCGGTGCGGGTACTGCCAATGGCGATCCCCACGTCGGCATAGGCCAAGGCAGGAGCATCATTGATTCCGTCGCCGATCATAATCACCTTCGCACCATGGGACTGCATTTCCAGGACGGTCTTCACCTTATCTTCAGGCATCAACTCAGCCCCAAAATGGTCCATGTGCATGCGGGTAGCCACTTTCTCCGCCTGAAAGGCAATGTCGCCGGTGAGAAGGCGGACATCATCAAAACCTAGATTTCTTAGACGGTTCAATGCCTTCTTCATGTTTTCCTTCAGGGCATCGTGAATTCCAATAACGCCCAGCAGACTGCTGTCACGGGCAGCATAGATGATCATCTCGCCCTTCTTCTCCAAGCTGGAAATGGCATTGCGAAGCTCTTCCATGTCTACTCCGTGTTCCATCATATATCGGCGATTGCCGATCAAGATGCGCTCTCCATCCACAGTCGTGGTCAAGCCTCGACCAGCCACGACTTCCACCATGCCGTGTTCGGGGATGGTATATCCTGACCGCTTCACTTGGTCTAAGATGGCGTGGGCCAGTGGGTGAGACGATTCCTCTTCCGCCGCCGCAGCCGCTTGCAGCAGTTCTTTTTCACTGCAGCCCTCGGCGGCATGAATACTAGTCACCCGCGGCTTGCCTTCGGTAATCGTGCCGGTTTTGTCTAGAATCAAGGAATCCGCTTCAGCCATGGATTCGACGAAATTGCCGCCTTTGATGAGCACACCATTGCGGGCGGCATTGTGGATACAGGCGGACAGGGCTGTGGCCGTCGACAGACGGACCCCGCAGGAGAAATCAATAATCAACATACCCAGTGCCCGGTTGATATCCCGGGTCAAAGCATAAACAATCGCGGCCAAGCCGAAGTTCACTGGAATCAGATTGGCAGAGAAGCGGTCGGCGTAGGTTTGAATCTGTGCTTTGCGGCCCAGGGCATTTTCTACCATGTGGACGATGCGGGCCACAGTGGTATCGTCACCGATATGTTCCACCCTGGCCCGCAGCTGGCCGGATTTCACGATTGTACCGGCATAGACCATTTCGCCGGTTTTTTTGCTCACCGGGAAGAACTCACCGGTGATCGGCGATTCATCGATATACGCTTGGCCATCGGTGACAATGCCGTCAACGCTGACCTTATCGCCTGTTTGAATACTGACAGTCTCTCCGATGTCCACTTGACTGACCGGTTTCTGCACCAGATGTCCCTCGGGGGTGAGAACAAATACGTCATCGTCGCCCACATTGAGCATGTCGCCAATGGCTTTGCGGGTATTCTCCATCGTATACGCCGTCATCATCTCTGCCGTATCGGCCAGCAAAATCGTAACCAACGCTGACAGGGAGCGCCCTGTCAACAGCGCCGTAATTACTGCGGTAGATGTCAGCGTATCAGCATTGGGGCGGCCCGTGCGCCGCAGGGATTCCAGTCCGCTTTGGAATATGGGAAGGGAAAGGGCGATGCTCACCATGGCCGGCGGTGCCAAGAGCACCCGCTTCCAACCCATCAACCGGTGGCCTCGCAGCGTCCGCACATAGCCGAATAACAGCAGCGAGCCAGCGGAGACTGCCACGCGTTTCAAAATGTGTAAAAACGACTCTTCCTGCAAGCGCCGCTCACTGACAGGAGCTGTACTTGTCTCTTCCCGTTCTTTTTCGTAGGCGAATAAGGCAAACCGGCTGATATGCTCTTCCATGATTTCCAGGATCTCTGCACTGCTGAGCGCCGTGTGGTCAAAAAACACCAGCAGACTTCCGGTCACCGGTGTATATACCACATGTTGAATGTGGTGATGCCCGAGCAGCCCGTCCACCAAGTCCCGTTTCACTTCATCGAGATACTTCAAAGCACCGCAGCGTATCCGCAGACGCCCCGGCAGCTCATGTATGAGATCAACTGTCATTAAACGCTTTTTCTGTCGTTTGATCAAGGGCATTCCCTTCGGCCTCCCGGCTGCATATGTTTCTACCTGCGCTTACCCCACGGTGCCTGCTGCCGCCTTGCCCACGAGTTCAACCCTGCCTCGACCCAAAGGATAATGCATTCTCCACCGCTCCGATGACGACGGCAGCCAAGAAATGAATGCGAAAACTGCGCTTTCAGCCGTCCTGCTTGGGTCTACAGCTCCCGCATTCCTACGGCATGTCATCGTCCTTAGAGTCAAGCCAGTCAAGATGCGTTTCCACAAGCC
>Ga0207421_10008219_pt1 | contig 10886 bp, 11 predicted proteins | sample SodLakKL_010_SED_4_FD_187542 | JGI IMG/M metagenome (GOLD analysis project Ga0207421, IMG submission 187542) | Alkaline sediment microbial communities from Lake Tanatar, Kulunda Steppe, Russia - 8KL_010_SED (SPAdes) (version 2) | ecosystem: Environmental > Aquatic > Non-marine Saline and...
TCGCAGTCGTAGGGCACAGCTCTCTTGCAGGTCTTTCCTCCGTGTGGGTTGAAATCACCAGTGTAAAGAACGTCGTCGACTTTGACCATAGCGGAACCGAAGACGTGTCCCGCGGGATAGAGCGTCACTTCAAAACTGTTTATATCTTGTTTAGAACCGTACAGTATCTCTTTTCCTCTCTTTTCACCCTTCCGCGCTTCTAAGATCTCTAGAGTAGGAGGTGTCATGTATGAATCTTTGACAAGATGATCTAGATGTCCGTGAGTAACCACACCGTTCTTTACCTGTCTTGATGGGTCTAATATTATTTTTTTATCATCTTTCTTTATCGTTATTCCGTGTTGATGTTTTATCTTCATCTTTTTTCTCCTCAGGTTTATATTCAAAACTATACCTGGTAGGTATCCTTCTTTCCAAGGTGGTCCAATAGGGACATTTCTTGCACTTGTAGCCAAGGGTTACTGAACCACCGAATATAGTTTCGTTTTTTCTCTTCTCAAGTTTGTTCCCACAGACAGGACATTTTCCTCTTAGTGACTCTTTTTTATCGCTCTTTCTAGCGTAGATATCGGTCTTTATGAACGGGGCGGTGACCGCAATTTTTCTGATCCTTTCAAAACCGACAGTGTAATCTGGATTATTGTTTTGCAGCTCACTGAGGACTAGTTTCCTCAATTTGTTGAGGGAGTTGATCCCCTTGTTCCTCCTCATCACGTACTTTAGAGCATCCTGAACTTCCTCATCGCTCGGGATGGAGTAGGACATCGAGGATATATATATGTAGTTTTACTTATCTGTTTGGTCGGATGTAAATCTGTATAGTCGACTTGAGTTTTTTGAGCTGAAATAAAAAGATTTTAAATAATAAGAGTCGAATCCAACAGCATGCATATAACAAATACTGAAAAGATAGAGGGAAATGAGATAGAAGAAGACCTTGGTCTAGTAAGAGGTAATACGGTAAGGGCTAAGAACGCTTTGAGGGATTTCACTCAAGGGATCAGAAACATCTTCGGCGGTGAACTCAAAGCTTACTCAGATCTAATGACCGACGCTAGAGAAGAAGCTTTGGGAAGAATGGTACAAGAAGCTAGGAGATTGAACGCTGATGCAGTCGTGAATGTCAGGTTCATGACCTCCAAGATAACAGGAGGAGGAGCAGAGATACTCGCTTACGGTACAGCGGTGAAACTGAAGAATCCCCCTCAAAAATCTCGGAGTCATAGTTCCCAGCAGACCCCACCCCCTCCACAGGACTAGTGAAAAGAAAAGATATCTATAACCTCTCAGAAAAAGATCATTTGTATTCCCCACAATTGTTGCAGTACCATCTGCCATACTCTTCTATATATCGCATTCCTCGATCGCATTCCGGACATGGTCTTCCCACGTCTGCTCCAGTTTTCTTTCCGGAAACAGGTGTAAAACCTCCTGTCAGGTCGCTTCTGCAGAATTTACACCACACCGCGTCAGTCGGTATCCTTTCTCCGCAGTATGGGCATCTCCTTGTCGACTCCCTCATAAATTCTCTCAATAGAAGAGCTAGTATAATAATCACAAGAATAAATATTCCTAAACATATCAAACAGGGTATAGAGACGAAACATCCTCGGAAATACCAGAGATCGAAAAAGTATTCACTCTCTTTGGTAAAACCTGAGGTGTAAATTAATCTAAGGATTAGTATTTCGATCATCTGGGTAGATCCCACCTTGCTTTTATCAACCTCAAATATATGAGATGAAAGGTTTTGTTGGTGAAGTTGCTAGATATATATTATTTGGTCCGCTGGTACATCTTCACCGCGCTTTCGACTGCATTCTTGGCACGTTCGATCCTTTCTTCTGCTTGCATCCTGCTCATGCCTGGACCCGTAATTCCTAAGCTCACAGGTTTGTCGTATTCCAGTTCCAAGTCGGTTATCTTTCTCGCGGCTTGAGACATAACGGTTTCGTCGTGTTTTGTTTCTCCTTTTATCACGGTGCCTAAAGTCACAACACCGTCGATATCATCATTCTCTAGGAGTTTTTTGACCCCGAGAGGCATATCGAAAACTCCCGGGACTCGCAGCACTTCTTCCACTTCAGCGCCCAAGAACTCCGCATGCTCTTCCGCTCGTTCTAACATCATCTGGTTTATATCGTAATTGAATTCCGAAACAACTATTCCTAATCTCATATTTTTTTTCATATCTTATCACCTCAAAGGTCCTACGTCCGGATATCCTTCCCTGGCTCCCTGACCGGCCTTTTCTTCTAAACGCTCAGGTCTGAACAACAGATCGTAAGCATTTACTGCGTGCTCTCTAGCCCTTCTATCCGCTAATTTCATAAGTTCTTCCTCGTCATCGGTTTCATCTTCATGTACGAAGGCCTCGATTATATGTGTATCGCTTTCTAACTCTACGTAAAGTAAAGCTTTCGAGGCCTGATCTGCACACTGTTTGTCTATCGGCTCCGGACCTGGCATCCCGAGCGCTATAACTATATCACATCCGGAATCGATTAGTTTCTTACACGCAATGGCTAGATCTTTGATGCCGGGTACAGTATACCTTTCGATCTCGTAGCCCGTCCCGGTCTTGGAGAGTTCGTCAACTACGCTTTTATACATGTCGTATCTAGCGAATGTAGTGTCAGCGATACCTATCTTTTTCATCTATCCTTCATCCTCCTCTTCTTCCGCTTTTTCTAATTCTTTTTTCATACTGTACCAATCTATGATCTTCCTGATGATATATCTAGTACTATCTAACTCGTGGCTGTGATGGGATAACCGTTTGACTTCTATATCGTCCATTCCTCTTACCCTTAGATCTTCTTTCAATTTTTCCTCAGCGTGTCTTTGATCGTATCCAAGCGCGATAATATCTGGATCGACTTCCTCTACGGTATCGAATTTATCTTCTTCACTACCTACGATCGCTTTATCTACGGGTTTTAATGCCTCCACCATCTCTCTTCTTACGTCCTCGTCCATCAAAGGCTCGTGTTTGTTTTCTCTAACGGTTTTATCGCATGCCACAACCACGACCAATTCATCCCCAAAACCTTTCGCTTCCTGGAGATAGTGAAGATGACCTAAATGCAGAAGATCGAATGTTCCGCCTGCCATGACCCTGGTTTTAGACATGTTTTCCCTTCAGAGCTTCTTTGATTTCTTTCCCTTCGATGAGAGGGATATCATTCTCTTTTCCATATCTTCTAGCTCCTTCCTCATCCAGGCTGTCTCCTTCATCCGAGATCATCTCACAGATCGTCATGCTGGGATAGAGATTCGTCAACTTCAGGAGAGCGGTGGTCAGTTCCGTATGTCCTTCTCTTTCCGCGGTCAATCCTTCTGTCGCGTTGAGAAGAAATACATGTCCCGGGGTCCTGAATTCTTCTCCGAACATCTTTTGGGCTTCTTCAGTAGAGAATCCTTCCAGCTCGGCAGCCAATTTTGCAAATCTCCGTATAGTCATTGCTCTGTCTAAATCCGTTATACCGGTGAAAGTATCTCTATGGTTCACGGTCAGGGAAAAAGTAGATCTTTCATCGTAGGGTATATCGTCGGCTCTCATCTTAGAGAGCAGGGAGTATTTGTCGGCGGACTTTTCGAATAAATCACTTAAATACGGCATCTCGAGTTTTTTCCAGGTTTTTGGTGGAACAGTAACGCAGATGAGTCCTCCTGCATCTCTTCTCAGAGTCCTTATTTTATTAGGAGTTATCTTTTCAGAGGGTATAACAAGATCGACCTCGTCTTCTCTCTCATCAGCGTCATATACCATCAATAAGCCGCCATTTTCTAACCGTTCAGTGACATCTTCTAACTCTTCGTTCATCGTTCATTGTAGGAATTTGATTTATAATAGAGTTTTGGTTGGGGAAGATGTTTAGGCCGCCATAATTTATTTAAAATATATTCAAATAGGAATTCGATGGTAGATCTTGGTTTTGTCTCAAGGAACAAGGACTTTGCCCTCCTTTGGCCCTCTCATCTGACTCAAGTTCTGATGACGGCCTGCGCAGGCTCACTCTGCCCTGGTTAGTCTATATATTGACAGGATTTCCTATTCAGCTGGGCGTTTCTTTTGCTCTAAGTTCATTCTAACGATTTCAGGTTCTTCCTAAACAAGCTATTATGTGATAATCATCGGGAAATTTATTTATCTTGACACCGATTAACCCTTGGCGTGGAACTATGCTCGATGAAGTTGAGAAGATGGAGGAATTAGATTCAAACGATATGCTGAAGATATTAGAAAATTTCCCCGAACAGATCGAGGATGTAGTAGAGAAATCAGAGATCAATCTTTTGCCCTTTCAACCGGATAATATAGTGGTTACAGGCATGGGTGGGTCGGCTATTGTAGGAGATACCTTGAAAAGTTTTCTTGCCAACAGGATCCAGGTTCCAATCTATGTGAATCGTGATTATACACTCCCGTCTTTTGTAGGAGAAGAGACTCTTCTTATAGTTGTTTCTTATTCTGGCAACACCGAGGAGACTTTGAGCGCCGCAAGAGAGGGTCTTAAAAGAGATGCTAAAGTCGTCGCTATAAGTTCTAACGGCGAGTTAGAAAAGATGTGTAAGGATGAGAGGCTTGTTTTTCTCAAAGCTCCCATCGGATATCCTCCGAGGGCCGCTTTCGCGTTCCTGTTCGTACCTATACTTCAACTGTTATCAGAACTGCTTATATATGATTCAGAAGTAGATATTCTAGACTCTGTTTCAGTGCTGAAAGAACTCAGAGACAGGATAAAAGCCGACGTTGACACTGAAAAAAACGAAGCTAAGAAGTTGGCGAAACGCATCCACGGTAAGATTCCTATCGTCTACGGTCACTCGATCTATAATGCTGTGGCGAACAGATGGCACACTCAATTCAACGAAAATTCAGAGGTGCTTTCATGGTATGGAGCGTTCCCGGAGATGAATCACAATGAGATAGTCGGCTGGAAAGGAGGCGAAAATGTTGATGGATTCATACCTATACTTTTGAGAGATGAGAAAGAACTCGATAAGGTAAATCACCGCATCGAGCTGACGAAAGAGCTTGTCTTTGAAGATGAAGTCGAAGACATGATAGAAGTTTGGACTGATGCGGATACACAGCTAGCTAGGATACTTTACCTTGTTTATCTAGGAGATTACGTCAGTATATATCTTGCTTTATTGAGAGGAAAAGATCCCTCACCGGTAGCTATAATAGATGAGTTGAAGGAGAATCTGTAGCTCATTCGAACTTGCCGTCACCCACGTGGTGTAGATTCTTCACCACTTTCCCCTCTTCAGACTCTATCATTTCTTTGCCGTTGGTAAGAGCTCGTCCCACGGCTAGAGGCTTTTTGTGTTCTACTTCTCTCACCCAAACCATGTCCCCTTCACTTATGTTTTCGTCGGCGTCGACTATCCCTGGAGCCATTATATCCGCTCCGTTATAGACGAACTCTACGGCTCCCATATCAACAGTCACGAATTTTTTGGTCGCGTTCATTTCTAGGAGACCTTTTATGGTCGGGAAGATCTCTCCTTTGAAGAAAGTAGCTACCGGTTTGTTGTCAACTAAGACCACCTCGCCTACCTCGGTATCGGCGATATCTACCGGCTCCTCTGGATCAAATATGGGCTCTCCAAGCTTATCTTTCAACTCTTTTGAATATCTCTTAACGTCTTTGTCTTTCAGGCGGTGCTGATTTTTCAGTTCCATCGATACATGATAAAAATATCTGTATAAATCATTTGGGTGATTTGAAAGTAGAGGATTTTGTCAGAATATCTTCCAGCCGTGTTTCTTGTAAAGATGACCTAAGATATGGACGATGACGGTCACTAAGATCCAAAGCATGACCAATAGTCCAAAAGTTTCGTAAATACCTCTTCTTTCGATCCCGGGGATGAACTTTCTCCCTTCTAGAAGTAACACTAGAGCTAGAGAACCATAGGCCCTAGCTCCAAAGGCAGGAAATAAAGGTTTCAGCTTGAGTTTCATGACTACCGCTCCCAAAACTAGGTAAATTATCAGTCCTGAGAGTAAGAGATAGGAGATCTCTATAGAGGCTAACAGTAAGATGAAGGAGAGTAAGTTGTAGAATACGGTGGATCTGCTCACATAGTGTTTCTCCACCACGATACCAAAGGTCAATATGACGATGACTCCTCCAACCGCAGCCTGAAATGAATTCAAGATAGGCATTTTAATACGGGTAAGAGAAATCTCATATTTAAAACCTCTAAATATGGAAATCAGTAACTTTTAGTACATCTTGTCTAAATGCCCTCCTGAAAGTGTTGTGTCACATGAAAGTCGAAGATCTTGATATACCGGAAGAAGCTAAATCTTTGATAAGATCGGATGGAATAAAAGAACTCTATCCACCACAGGAAGAGGGTGTAGAAGATGCTCTATCGGGGAATAACTGTGTTTTCGCCTATCCTACAGCCAGTGGAAAATCACTTCTAGCTTATTTGGGTATAATAAAACGAGTATTGGAAGAGGGTGGTAAAGCCCTCTACATAGTGCCGTTGAGAGCTCTCGCATCGGAAAAATTAGAGGACCTGATGAAATTTGAGGAGCTCGGTATGAACGTCGGCATCTCCATGGGCAACTACGACAATCCAGATCCTAACTTGCGAGACTACGATGTGATCATCGCAACCTCCGAGAAAGCTGACTCTCTCTTGAGACATAATGTCGAATGGCTGTCACAGTTGAACTGTGTGATAGCGGACGAAGTTCACCTTGTAAATGATAGAGAAAGAGGCGCTACTCTGGAGGTCACTTTGTCTAAACTAAAGCAGGCTAATCCCGCGGCTCAGATAATTGCTCTTTCCGCCACCATCAGAAATTCAGACATGATCGCTGATTGGTTAGATGCGGAACATCACAAAAGCGATTGGAGGCCCGTAGAGTTAAAAAAAGGAGTCTTCCATGAGAACAAGGTCAAATATGCCGACGGCGGAGAAGAAGAACTAGAACCACGAAGTGGTGCCGTAGAAACTCTAGCCGATCCAACCATAGAAGAAGGCGACCAGTGTTTGGTTTTTGTAAGAAGTAGAAAATCTACACGTTCGGTCAGTAAAAGCATGACTTCTGCTGTGAAAGAACACCTCACCGAGGACGAGAAGGATAGGTTAGAGGAAGTGGCGGGCGATATAGAAAGTAGAAGTAACACCTCGGTAGGCAAGAACTTGGCTGAGATGGTGAGGAAGGGAACGGCATTTCATAACGCCGGACTCGACAATTATCAGAGGAAGAAGGTGGAGGAAGCCTTTAGGAACAGGTTGATCAAGCTTATAACCGCCACACCTACATTGGCTGCGGGTATAAACATGCCCGCTAGAAAAGTTATAGTGAGGGACTGCAAGAGGTACGATGCACTGCTAGGTTACAACGCCCCTATACCGATAATGGAGATACAACAGATGCTCGGAAGAGCGGGAAGGCCGGGTTACGATGATCTTGGTGAAGCTGTACTGGTCGCGAAAAATCGGAGACAGGTCGATGAACTTTACGATGAGTATCTGTTAGGTCAAAGTGAAGCTATCGTCTCAAGGATGGCGACCGAGCCCGCGTTGAGGACTCACTTGCTTTCACTGATAGCTACTGAACACTGCGTTCTTGAAGAGGAGATATACGAGTTCATGGAGCAAACTTTTTACTCACAGCAGAGCGAGATATGGTCTATCGAGGAGAGAGTGAGGAAGACGTTGGAGATGCTGAAAGAGGAGGACCTGATCCTAGAAGAGGATTGTTTGGAAGCTACGACATTCGGCAAGAGAGTCTCGGACCTGTATATAGATCCTCAGTCAGCAGTCAAAATTAGAGATGCAGTTAAGAGCGGAAAGATGGGTTTGGACGTATCTTATCTTCATACCATCTGTCTTACTCCAGATATGTATAATCTCTTCGCCTCTAAAGCGGAGTTACAGAAATATAAAAGGAAGGCTGAATCGCTCCGTGCTGATCTATTCGTTGATTTTCCTCATGATAGAGGAGAGCTCGAAGAATACTTGAGAGCTTTCAAAACTGCCCTGCTCCTCCAGGACTGGATCGAGGAAGTGCAGGAGGATGAGATCGCCAACAAATTTGGTATAGGCCCCGGAGACATCTATAATAAAGTGGAAACGGCCCAATGGTTGTTGCACGCCGCGTCTGAAATAGCAAGGATGTACAACAAACAGAAAGAGGAGAAACTCGCTGAGTTAACTGAACGGGTGAAAAGCGGCATAAAAGAAGATCTTTTTGAGCTCGTGGAGTTGGAAGGGGTAGGTAGAATCAGAGCTCGAAGCCTGTATAACGCCGGTTATGAAAGCCCGGAGGAAGTAAGGAAAGCGAGGCCTGAGGAACTGCAGGAGCTCTCAGGAATCGGTAACAAGCTTGCCGGGAGATTGAGTGAAAAGGAATTTTCTGATGATAAGATGTCTGAGGGTAGAGAAAGAGTGAAGGAAGAAAAAGAAAGAAAGGACCAAACTTCTTTAGCGGACTTCTGATACTCTTCACTTCTTTTCGACCGAGTCTATATTACGCTACGAGAAAAATTCAAGACGAGAGATGAGTTGAAAAAGTGACATAAATCGATTTTTAATCTAATAACAGTCTATCAGACCTTCCATTGTATTTTTAGAATCTATCAACTGAACCTTCAAAATATATTGGGAAAGAGAGCGTTGTTGTATTTCACCTTTCATTCTTTTTGTAGATACCGGCAGCAATGACCGCCGCTAGTAAAAGGAGAGTCGAAGTGAATCCAGGTATATCGTCATCATAATCTTCTTCTTCGAAGTGGGCAGTTATCTCTTTATCCTCATCCATGATTACGTTTATCGTATCTTCCTCTTCCTCGCCTTCGGGCACATCACCGGTCCATTTTTCAAATTCCCAACCTTCGTGGGGCACAGATGTTAAATCAACTTCTTCACCGTGTTCATACTCGGTTTGATCAGGTTCTATTTCTACTTCTCCTTCTCCCATCGTGTTAACAGTGAGAGTATATTCCTCCACTTCAAAGTGAGCTGTTATAGACTTATCTTCGTCCATAATAATGCTTATCTCTTTTTCTTCGCTTTCGAGATCTCCCGTCCATTCCTCGAAGTACCAATTTTCTTCTGCTGTTGCTTCTACAGTAACCTCATCTCCCTCATAGTAAGTGTGAATACCTTTTTCTGGGTCGGTACTGCCTTCTCCCTCAGTACTCAATGTCAGTTCATATAGTTCTAAATCAACATCTTCCCAAGTCAAGAATGGATAGCCGTCGTTGATATCTTCATATATACCCCATATATCGTCATCGCCTTCGTCATCATTGGGATTACCTACGAAGTTCCACGGCTCGTCCAATCCTTCAGTAGATGTATCTGTATAAGTCGCAACGTTTTTCATCTCGGCGGTGCTCTTTCCCGTACCACCGTCGGATTCATTTTGACCAGAAGTCTCGATATCCCAGAATGAGTTAACCACACTACCATCGTTATTTCCGACGAGCCCGCCTATATATTCGTCACCGCTCACATTCCCAGCGGCATAGGAGTTCTCCACTGTGCCTCCGTCGTTATTTCCGACGAGTCCGCCTACATACTCCTCTCCGCTCACGTCTCCTGTTGCGTACGAATCGGAGACATAGGCTCCAATGGATAATGTGTGCCACTCGATATATCCGACGAGCCCACCAACATAAGTTTCTCCGCTCACGTCACCAGTTGCATAAGAGTCGAAGAGCTCGCCTCTGTCTCCATGGTGTCCTACGAGTCCGCCTACATACTCCTCTCCGCTCACATTTCCCGTTGCATACGAGTTTGATACCGTGCCGTAAATGTTAGCTCCCACGAGCCCGCCTACACCAAAACGACCGCTCACATCGCCTGCTGCATACGAGTTTGATACCGTGTCATCCCAATTCAGTCCCACGAGCCCGCCTACAGCATAATCTCCGCTCACGTTTCCTTCGGCATAGGAGTTGGACACCGTACCTCCGACGTTCCTCCCCACGAGCCCGCCTACGTAATCTTCTCCACTTACTTTACCTGTTGCAGATGAGTTGGAGACTATAGTATCAGTTGACTTGTATCCAACGAGTGCTCCTGTGTAGGAGTTCCCGTTCAAATCTACCTCAACCATACTAATATTGGTCACTTTCGTCTCCTCTATAATATACCCGAACATGCCTATTTGACTGGCAAAAGGCATATCGATATTTAGATTTGAGATAGTGTGATCGTTACCGTAGAAATCAGCTGCAAGATAAGGGATGTATAGATCTGGTTCACCAGATAGATCTATATCGTCCGCTAGCCGGAAACTGTATTCTTCACGACCAGCGAATCCGAGAAGATTCCTGAGCCCTCCCACACAGCTTATCTCATAATAGTCATCCGAGGGAACGAGCGTTTCGTCATAATCCGTTATATCAAGTTCTTTGTCCTCAATCCAATCTTGGTACTGCTCATCGAAAAGACCGCCTATGGTGACGTGATTCTCTCCGTTGATAAGGACTTCATCGATATTGTAATGTGAATTCTCTATCGTACCTTCGTCGTTACTTCCCACAACCCCTCCTACACCACTGTCTCCGCTAACTGTGGTATCGACGAGCCCCACATCAGTAACTTCTCCATAAAAAACATTTCCAAACAGTCCTACATTGTCTGTTTTGGGACGGTTGACGTACAAATCGCTTATTTCATACCCGTTTCCGTCAAAGTTTCCCGTGAAAGAATCTCCCCGCTCTGGTCCCAATGGCTCCCAACCTACAAGGGCGTTTTCATAGGTCACCCAAAGGTATCTTTCTTCCGTATCTTCCTCGATAGTGATCGTATCTTCTTCTATGGTATGGTTGATCAAGTCGCCATCTTCATCTTCAACTGATAAAACTGAATCATAATCATCCTCATCAAATGGTATA
>Ga0207421_10008220_pt1 | contig 10885 bp, 7 predicted proteins | sample SodLakKL_010_SED_4_FD_187542 | JGI IMG/M metagenome (GOLD analysis project Ga0207421, IMG submission 187542) | Alkaline sediment microbial communities from Lake Tanatar, Kulunda Steppe, Russia - 8KL_010_SED (SPAdes) (version 2) | ecosystem: Environmental > Aquatic > Non-marine Saline and...
CTTGCGTCTGCTCGCAGATGGCTGGCCAGTGGACACATTAAACACAGCTGCATTGGCGGATTACCTGGATGATGATGAGAAAAACATCATCCTTGCACATAACATGGTGAGGCATGACCCTGAAAAGTTTGCACGGCTTTACGTAACCGAATACATCAATTATTTCCAGGATACGGAGTTTCACTATCCGGACCTGGAAACCATCATGCTTACCCGTGAGGGTGATTCGCCAGCCATAGAACTCTATTTTGAGCTTCTAAGAATGCGTCCGGTAAATTTGTTATACCCATCAGAAGGATTGTCGAACGCCGCGGAGTCGCATCTTGAATATATCACGAGCTTAGGCATAAGGGGGCACGGAGGTCAGGGAGGTTTAAGCGCAAGAATCGATCGGGAAGGCGACTGGCAGGAGCGCATTGCAGAAAATATCGCCTATGGCAACTTTTCAGCCCATGATGCAGTCATGTACCTGCTTATCGGTGACCTGGTCATCGACAGAAGTCATCGAAGAATCATATTGCAACCAGATTTATATAAAATTGGAGTGGCGAAAGGGATGCATCCGGCCTACCCCACGGGCTACACCTATGTGCTAAACTATGCCCATCATTTCACGCCGGATGAATGACTAAATCGCTAAAAATGTTTTGACATAAAAAAAGCCTCTTTCGCAGAGGCTTTTTGTGATTCCGCCAGGATTCGAACCTGGGACCCACAGCTTAGAAGGCTGTTGCTCTATCCAGCTGAGCTACGGAACCCTTTGCAAAACCAAGCAGATAATTGATCTGATTGGAAATTTTTACAAAGGTAAAACTTTCAACGCAGACCTGCAACAACAAAGACACAGATTACCCGCCTTGTCATTATTTTTCAGCCATTCGACGCATGCCATCCATATCAGATATGTGCATCCTGGTGTAACACAATGGTTCGAAAATGGCTCACAAAAGTTCCCATATGGTCTGCTCGCATTGATCTGTTGCCATTCCATGAATCAAAAAGAGGGAGTGCCAATCGGCCCTCCCTCTTTTTGCATGCCCAGCAATCGATTACGAAATGTCAATCTGCTTCGGTGGCTTGCGCTTAGCTTCTTCACGCTTGGGGATGGTGATCAGCAAAATGCCATCCTTATGTGTCGCTTTGATTTTATCGGCATCAACCGCTTCTGGTAATGTAAACGAGCGGTTAAAGGATGCATAGCTGAACTCCCTGCGCATGTATTGACCATCCTCTTTCTTCTCTTCCTTGTGCTCTTTCTCAGAAGAGATGGTCAGCACATTGTGCTCCAGATTGATGTTGAAATCCTTTTTGTCCAGTCCGGGAGCAGCCACCTCGATCTGATAATCGTTGTCCGTCTCCTTCACATTTACAGCCGGTGTGCTGATGCCCGGGCTGTCAGAGAATACACTATCCATCCAGTCCTTGCCGAAAAATTCATCGATAAAGCTGGGTACATTTCCACGAGTTCTTCTTAACATCGGTAACATATCACAACCCTCCTTTTTTTGTTATTACTAATTTTTATGCTGTGTCACCAATGGCAATTCAAATGGTGTGCCATTCTATATGATCCCTTTCGCACACACAAATACGCAATATTTTTTGTGCCATAATGGCGTTTTTTATTAAAAACATGTGACAAATGATGTCATTTTGTCTGCCTTAAGGTGTTTTTACTACGCGATGGTTTTTGTTTTTTACAGCATAGCTAAAAAGGGCGTGAAGATGTATTCTTTTTGGCAATCCCTTGCTATGCTGCTTTTATGGTGAATCTATATTTCACAGCAAAAAGCATAAGTTTTTGTCAAAAAGTAAAAAATGCGTTGTCATGATCAGGCCGATTGAAAACAAGCCCGAAGATGCTCCCGGCTTTTACCTACCTTTGTGTAAATAAGTCCACATCATCTGTGTAAACACTTGAACACATGCAAGACAACGGTGCGTCCATTCCGGGCCATCTGATCAGGCCGGAAGTGCGAACATTTTCAACAGGCATCAGGGAAATCAATCCGGGAGCGCCTTTTGGCAGCATATTGAAAGTCCTCGAAAGGGGTCATGACATCGTTTTGACCCACACCTACGGATTTGCCATGTCTTTTTACAGCTGGTTAAAGCAAAGGGTCGCCGCGACAGTGCCTGTGCACGACTATCCATCTTCACGCAAACAACGGGAGCGCTTGCATCAATACCAATCTAAAACCTGGATCAAGATAAACGACCACCAGGTTGCACTAAAAGGTGCGCCAGAAAACCCGTGGATCAGTGGGTTTTATCCGGAAACTCCGGATTTCTTCATGAGGTTCTCTGATTTTCTGGGTCTGAATGGTGCCCGCCAGTGGTATCTTAAGGGAAAATCCCTCCGTGTGCTTAACCATTTGATACATCCGTTTTACGGGGTTTATTTCCCAACCAGGGAAAGCCACCTGGATCTGTTTGATCAATGGCTTTCCACACAATCAGCCTTTACACGTGCAGCTGATATAGGGACCGGTTGTGGAGTCCTCTCGTTCATCATGCACAAGCACGGAGTCAAGCAGGTCCATGCCACGGATATCAACCCCAACGCCATTTTCAGCCTCCAGGAGGACCTAAGGCGCCTACATATCACTTCAGGCCAGACGATATTTCCTGAAGAAGCCGACATGCTGGGCAGTTTTCATCCGGAAAGCGGAGATCTCGTGGTCTGTAATCCACCCTGGATCCCTGGCAGACCCTTAACCACGCTGGATCAAGGGTCCTATTATGAAGAAGGCTTCTTTCATCGCCTGTTTGACACTTTGCAGGCCAAGTGTCCAGGGGGCGTGCAGATCGCCATCCTGTTTTCGGACTTTGCAAAAGTGGCCGGAATCAGTAAGTCGCACCCCATTGAAGAAGCGCTGGAGCTATACCACGATGATTTTCAACTGCAGGTCTATGACCGTGCGCCGGTTCAGGACAAGCCATCAAAAAGAAAATCCTGGATACAGGAAATTCGCAGCAAGGAACGCGTGGAGTTATTCGTTTTGGAAAGGAAGGGGTAAAGCAGCTGTGCAGTATGGGATCGATCAGGTGAGCTTCAACCAGCTGACCTCCCGGTCAAATTGAAAACCGAGTTTTTTAACGAGATTGATAGACTGGTGGTTATGTGGTTCTATGTTGACAAACACCGGCTTTTTGTGCATCTGTTTTTCGTTAACTAAAAAACGGAGCAGGTTCTCCCCCAGTCCCTGGCCACGGTAATGCGGGACCACATGAAGGAAGCCCAGTGAAGTGTCATCATGGGTCAGGCCCCAGCCAACCAGCTCACCGTCAATCCATATGCCAGCCGACACATCCTTTTCAAGCCTTTCACGGATATAATTCTCCGAAGTGAAGTCCTTGTATGCAGAGCGGCTGTAGATATATGCAGCCATGTTGGCTTCCAGTGATTTGGACAAGAATTCAGGCGGATCAGGCACCCGACCATCTGGCAGAAAGTAGCGATGCGTACTTAGTTTCCATTCAATCTTTCGCGAATGCGTGATCACAGGCAACATCCATTCTTCCACATTGGCAAAAAACAGGGTCTCAAAATCAAATTTGCCAAGCACCTCAAACAGGTCTTCAGGATTATCGCCGCAGAGGTAGGCCCAAACATAATCGCTTTTGCCGCAAAGCAAAACCATGTCTCCATGCTTGAGCTGCCGGGTAATCTTATAGTTACTGAAAAAGCCCTTGACAGGCAGACTCTGCAATGGCTTCTGGTCCAGTATGGCCTTAATATCTGCTTTCATAAAGATTACTTTGGTGGTTGGGTAGCACCGCGCTTATTGGTTGCCGGTCGCAACCAGGATCACACCAGATAATCAATTTACCGTGCTAAAGATAAGCACAATATGCAAACAAGTCAATAGCTGTTTTGATCGATGGCCTCTAAAATCAAATCGCAGGCTTTTTCCACGTCGCGATCCGTGATGTTCAATGGAGGTGCAATTCGCAGACAGTGACTGGCAAACAGGAACCAATCCGTGATCAGGCCTTTGGCAATGCAGGTATCAATGATGGCTTTACACTGGTCAAAACTGTCGAACTCGAGCGCCATCAGCAAGCCCATACCCCTGATGTTTTTAATGGCTGGATGCACAAGGCGTTCCCGGAATCGCTTGCCTTGCCTTTCCGCATTTTCCCATAGCTTGTTGCTGATGATCGTTTCGAGGCAAGCTTTCGAGGCTGCAGCGCATACCGCATTTCCGCCAAAGGTAGTGATATGGCCCAGCACAGGGTCATGGGTCAGGCAATGCATGATCTCCTTTCGGGATATGAAAGCACCCAGCGGCAGTCCGCCGCCAAAACTTTTTGCCAGGATGAGGATGTCGGGTATGTGGCCGTAATGTTCAAAGGCCCACATCCTGCCGCTTCTGCCCATGCCGGCCTGAATCTCGTCCATGATAAGCAATGCACCCGTGTCATCGCAAAGTTGACGCAACCTTGTAAAGAACTCCTGGCCAGCAGTAACTGCGCCAGCCTCACCCTGAATGGTTTCCACAATCACACAAGCAGTCTCGGAAGAGATGTGCGATAAGGCATCCACATCTCCAAAAGGCAGGTGATATACCTCAGGCAACAAGGGACGGAAAGCCCGCTTCAATCCTTCATTTCCCGTTACACTCAAAGAACCGTGGGAGCTGCCATGGTATGCGTTGCCAAATGAGACGATCTGTGTGCGACCGGTATATCTTTTAGCAAGCTTTAAAGCCCCTTCAACCGCTTCACTGCCAGAATTCACTAAAAAAGTCTGTTCCAGTTTGTGCGGAAGCACCTCGCTGAGCAGCAAAGCCAATTGTACCTGCGGCGATTGCACGAACTCTCCGTAGACCATCAGGTGCATGTATTTCTCTGCCTGTGCTTTCACTGCACGCACCACGGTGGGATGAACATGTCCCAGGGCACTGACAGAGATGCCGCTGATCAGGTCCAGGTATTCCTTGCCATCTGCATCATACATATAAGCTCCCTCGGCCCTTACGATCTCCAATGCCAGCGGAAAGGATGAAGTCTGCCCCAGGTGCCTGTAAAAATTCATTCTGTCGTTCATAGCCATATTATGATTAGCATACCATTTATCAGATCAGAATTGTCGGACAAGCCTGCGATCAAAGCCCCACCAGCAGCTCACCGAACCCAGCGGACGAGGGTTTTCAAGTCTCACTAAAAATATGCACCAGCAAAAGCCAACCAGACAGGTCAATAGCCATATTTATCCTTCCACATCTGCTTCAGCCTTTGTCGCATCTCTTGCTCCCGTGCATTATCAGCAGGGTCATACAGTTTGTTACCCGACAATGCATCTGGCATAAACTCCTGTGCCACGAAATGACCCGAAAAGTCGTGGGAATATTTATAGTCCATGCCATAGCCACTATCCTTCATCAGTTTGGTTGGGGCATTCCGTAAGGCAAGCGGCACAGGCAGGTCACCGGTTTTCTTCACCAGGCTTTGGGCTTTATTGATGGCAAGGTAGGCTGCATTGCTTTTGGGAGAAGAGGCCAGGTAGGTCGTAGTTTGCGAAAGGATGATCCTGCTCTCCGGCATCCCGATCATCGTCACCGCCTGGAAGCAGCTGGTCGCAAGCAACAATGCATTGGGATTGGCGTTGCCGATATCTTCAGATGCCAGAATGATCAATCTTCTGGCAATAAACTTTGGATCTTCACCGCCTTCGATCATCCTGGCCAGATAATAGACCGCTGCATTCGGGTCACTGCCCCGAACCGATTTGATGAAGGCAGAAATGACGTCATAATGCATCTCCCCTGATTTATCGTATAGGGCCATGTTTTCCTGGATTACTGAAAGCACGTGGTCATTGGTGATGTTCACCGGGTCTTCCTCGGGGATATGCACGGCCAGCTCCAAAGCATTCAACAGCTTCCGGGCATCGCCACCGGAGATGCGCATCAGCGCTTCTGTTTCGGCAATATGCACCTGTTTACCCGTGTCTTTCTCCAATGTAACCTTTCCCTTCTCCAGCAGCGTTAACAGATCATCCTTTTCCAATTCCTTGAGAATATAAACCTGGCATCGAGAAAGCAAGGGTGCAATCACCTCGAAGGAGGGGTTTTCCGTCGTGGCACCGATCAGGGTGATGACGCCTCTTTCCACAGCACCCAGGAGGCTATCCTGTTGAGATTTACTGAACCGGTGGATCTCATCGATAAAAAGAATGGCGTTGCCTCCCGATTCCCTGGCCTTCTGAATCACAGCGCGCACATCCTTAACCCCGGAACTGACCGCACTGAGTGTAAAAAAGGGTCTGATCAGCTTCTCTGAGATCAGGGATGCAAGGGTCGTCTTCCCCACACCGGGTGGTCCCCAGAGAATCATGGATGGTACATTGCCCCGCTCAATGGATTTACGGAGAATGGCCCCTGGTCCAAGCAGGTGGGTCTGGCCCAGGTAGTCATCCAGATTTCCAGGCCTCAGTTTTTCTGCCAAAGGTATACCAGCCTGTTGCATGATGGTTTTTACTTTTTACTTGCTCTTTTACCGCAGCCCATGTGCTGCGGTAACGGGATTTCGCAGGCCCCTTTTAAAATGTAAGGACTATCTGGCATTTTTTGCGTTTTACCAGATTATCTCCGTAGCCCAGATGCGTACAGCCCAGGTGCAGGTGACGGCCTTTCCCTTATGTTAAAGTCCTTCTGGAGAGCCCAAGTGCCCCTTACTTGTCAATGCCTGAAATATGTTGACCGTTTTATTGCCATAAAACGGTCAACGTCATTTAGGCATCATCAATCATCAACTTCTTACTTCCTACTTCTTACTTCTTACTACTTACTTCTTACTTCCCTCAAGGTGCTCCAGCCGCTTCAGCAAGGGTGGGTGCGAATAATGCACATACACATAAGCCGGGTGCGGCCGAAGGTTACTCAGGTGGTTTACCGAAAGCTTTTTCAGGGCCTCCTTCAACGGTTGTGGGTCGTAGTTTTCAGCTGCAAAGGCATCGGCCTGGTATTCATATTTTCTGCTTAAGCGGTTCCCAAGGATGCCCAGCACCAGCGACACTGGTGAATACAGCAAACCAAAGGCCAGGATGCCCATGTGGAAACTTGGCTCCGTGGCGCCCAGGGCCCCGGAAAGCTCCGGCCGGTTAATAAACAGTCCCAGGAGGTACAACATGATCCCAGTGTGCACCAGCGACACCATCATGCCCCGGGTGGTATGTTTCTTCTTATAATGGCCAATCTCGTGGGCAAGCACGGCCACCAGCTCCTCGGTAGTATGCTCCTTGATGAGGGTGTCGAAGAGGACAATGCGTTTTTTGGGGCCCAGTCCGCTGAAATAGGCGTTGGCCTTGGCACTGCGCTTGGATCCGTCGATCACGAAGATATTGTCCAGCTTGAAACCAGCCTTTTCTGCAAATGCTTCAATTGCTGAGCGGAGCTCACCTTCTTCGAGGGGTGTTTGCTTGTTGAAGATGGGCACGATCAGCGTGCTGTAAAACATCATCATGAAGATACTGAACCCACTGAAAAGGATCCAGGCATAAAGCCAGAAAAGAGCACCTGCTGTGTGATAGAACCATACAAACACTGCAAGAAGTCCACCCCCAAGCACCAGGGCAAGCATCCAACTCTTGAGTTTATCAAGCACATAAGTTTTCGGAGTGGTCCGGTTGAAGCCAAACCGCTCTTCAATCACAAAAGTTCCATATAGATCAAAAGGCGTAGACAAGATGTCGGAGGCGAGTCCAAGGATGCCAAAAAACAGCAGGGCCATCCATACGTCGTGACTGGCATATTGCCTCACGAAATCATCCAGGTAGCCAAATCCGCCAAAAATCAGCATCAGGAGGATAAAGACAAAGGACAGGGTGCTGGTGATGGTTCCCAGTCGCATGTTCACGCGGGAATATTCTTGTGACTTACGGTACTTCTCTTCATCATAAATGCCTTTCAGCTCTTCGGGCAGCGTCTTGCTCCACCGGCTGGCGTTCAGGTAGTCCATCACCCGGTCAAACAAGTAGTCCAGGATGATGATCAGTAAGATGACATACAATAAGATTTGTTCAGTGCTCATAAGTAAAACAGGCTTAACCAATTAATAACTGCCGCTCCTTTTTCTCACAAACCACTCCACGGCAAGCAACACCAGGATGAGGAAGAACAGGGGCTTCAAGTTGATGATCTCCACAAACTCCTTCTGCGAATACATTTGTGGCCGGATGTCTTCGCGCTGCCGGATATCTTCTGCCATCGCTTCCCACTCCCCTGGATAATACATGGATGCGCCGGTGTTTTCTGCGAGCTGATAAAGCAACTGGTGGTCGGCAATGGTGCGCAGCCCCTCCAGGTCGAGCGCCACCACATTAAAGAGGCCCTCGTCGCTGTAAATATCCGTGCCGACTTGCACCACCGCCTCCCATTGATAAGTGCCGGGCTCAAAGGTCCCCGCATCGATGCGGTAAGCGTTGGCAGTGCGTCCCATTACATATGGAAACTCCGTACCTTCTTCATTGGTAATGGTCAGCTCCACCTCAGGCTCGTTGATCAGCTCAAAGCTCCGGTCATACAGTTCAGCTTCAAACAGGGCCGGTTCATTTTCATAGATCAGGTTGTCTTTCTGCACACGGAACAGGCGACGGTCTTCCCGGATGGACAAGTAATTCACGATTCGCGACATCATTTCATCAAAGGCATCGTGATTATCCTGTCGCATGAAGGCATGCAAGCGCCAGAGCCAAATTCCCTCACCTGCAATCACGCCGGTACGCCGCTCTCCGGCTTCATGAAAGAGGACCAGCGGATCGTCGGTGGTCACAGCACCCACTTTTTGGTTGAGCAGCACCTGGGCGGCACCCGATACATCATAATTGCCGAAAGGAGCTTTCAACGGAGGCAGGGACTCAAATACATTGCGCGTGTTTTCGGGCAAGGAGAAGAGCACAAAGGATTGATTATATTCGGGTGAAGCTTCCGTAGCTTCTTCAGCGCGTAACTGGATGGAAAGTCCGGTACCAAGCTCGTTAAAGGCAGAAAGGTCTGTCTGGCTGCCCAAGACAAACAGTACGGCAGATCCAGCATCTTCAGCGCGCTGCAAGAATGGCCTGACAGCATGTGTGGCAGAGGGCAACTGATGCAGAATGACCAGGTCGAATGCTTCAAGACTTTCATTGAATGAATCGAAAAGGCTGACTTCCACTTCGTATTGGTCGCTGCTGATCAGGGATTCCCTGATGGCTCCTATATCCGGATGGGGGCTGTTCGCCAGGATCAACACCTGCTGACGGCCATCAATCACATCAATAAAAAAATCCTGGCTGTTGTTATCGAGGCTCACCTCATCTTCCACAGGAGAGAGGCTGGCCTCGTATTGCTGCATACCTGCTTCATCGGCTTCCAGGTCCAGGCTGATGGTTTCCAGGTGGTGATCCGAGGTAAAGCTGAGGTTTTCAGCAAACAGCTCCTCTCCATTCCGGCTTATTGTCAGCCGGCTCGTCAGACCCTCACTTTGCAGGGCCTCCACATCTACTTCTACGGGGAACCGATTGCCCAGGTAGGTGATCTCATTGTGATGCACATTTTTCAGGATGACATCCCGCCGGGGTACCGTATCCCCCAGGGCCATGGTATAGACAGGGTACGGGACATGTGCCGAAGCATACAAAGGGTTGATTCCGCGGTTGTAAATGCCATCTCCGGCCACGATGACCGCACCAATGTTCCTGTTGCTATATCGTGCATCAATCTCCCGGAACACCTCAGCCATATTTGTTTCCCGGTCCGAAAAGTCAACTTGCTCCCTTTCGGCGAATGCTTCCCCAAAGGTATAGCTTCGTACATCGTGTGCGTCGGACATGTTTTCAAGAAAACCTTGTTTGGCCGGAAGGTATTGCTCCTTATACCAAAGGGAGTCCTCAGCAAAAAGAAGGGAGGCAGAGTTGTCCTGGAGAAAAAGCAGCAGGGGCTCTTCCACGTGCCGTGTGCTTCGTTCCACGAGCGGTGCAAGCAGGAGCAACGCCAGAATCGTCACGCTGAGGAAACGAAAAATGGCCAGCAGGCGCTTCCAGAAAGGGTTGAAGTCAGATGCGCTGTTCCGGTAATACAAGATGCCACTGTACAGCAAGCCGCATAAAATGCAGAGCATGATCAGCCAGGCAGGATAATCGAACAATATGTTGATATGCATAAGTTTCTAAAAATAGCTATTTTTCTGACTTCGGATCATGCGCTTGGCATGGACCGGGATGCAAAACCGGGCACGAATATAAGGAAAACAGGCCATCTACCTTTATAAACAAGGAAGATGGCCTGTTATTATCATGTCAGGGAATTATTTATCCGAAGAAAGGTCTTCGTCGGTTTTCCCTTTGGATGTACCAGGTTTACTGATCTGTTCTCTCATGGAGGTATCCGACTGAATGTTTTTCATTCGGTAATAATCCATGATTCCCAGATTTCCACTGCGGAAGGCTTCTGAGATTGCTTTGGGGATCTCCGCCTCTTCCTGGATCACCTTGGCACGCGCTTCCTGGGCCTTGGCTTTCATCTCCTGTTCGGCAGCAACTGCCATGGCACGGCGTTCCTCTGCTTTGGCCTGTGCAATGTTCTTGTCGGCATTGGCCTGGTCAATCTGCAGCATTGCACCGATGTTTTTACCCACGTCGATGTCTGCAATGTCAATCGACAATATCTCATAGGCAGTACCCGAGTCGAGTCCCTTGGACAACACGACTTTGGAAATGCTATCCGGATTTTCCAGCACCTGCTTGTGGTGCTGTGCCGAACCGATGGAGGTCACAATTCCCTCACCTACCCTGGCGAGGATGGTTTCTTCACCGGCACCACCCACAAGTTGCTTGATGTTGGCCCGAAGTGTAACCCGTGCCTTGGCCACCAGCTGGATACCATCTTTTGCAACGGCGGCC
>Ga0207421_10008221_pt1 | contig 10884 bp, 8 predicted proteins | sample SodLakKL_010_SED_4_FD_187542 | JGI IMG/M metagenome (GOLD analysis project Ga0207421, IMG submission 187542) | Alkaline sediment microbial communities from Lake Tanatar, Kulunda Steppe, Russia - 8KL_010_SED (SPAdes) (version 2) | ecosystem: Environmental > Aquatic > Non-marine Saline and...
GGCCGTACCCAAGGTAGGAGCCCAGTGCGTTAGCAGCGCACGCTGGGATCTGTGCGGGGGGCCGCCCGCAAGGGCGGTCCCTACCGCAATACGGCGGGAACCGGTAGCTCGGCCTCGTCGGGTTCGAGTCGTTTGCTCGGCGTTGGGGTGCGCTGCGTGACTCAGGTGCGCACCTTGTCAGCGAACCGCTGCCGCGCCGCTTGACGCGAGACGCCGAGTGCGACCGCGACCTGGTTCCACGACCTGCCGTGAGCTCGGGCAAGCTCGACGGCGGCTCGCAACCGTGCTTCGTCATCGCGGACCGTCTGCGCAGCCTCGGCGACGCCATGAAGGTCGTCGGTCACCAAGACACTTGCGGACTCCGGTTCGAGTTCCTCAGCAAGTCGCTCGAAGCGTTCCGCTGCGTGTTCGATCTCTTCGTCTGTGTGTCGCATCTGCATCACCCCTCCGTGAGGAACCTGTGGAACTTGCGTCGCAACGGCATGGCGTGGATGGCCACCGGGTCGTCGCCTTCGATGTCGAGAACGCCGATCTCCAACAGGGCGCCGTTGGTCGCCGCTCCGATCAGCATCGTCAGGTCGTCGTCCATCGCCACCCAACGCACCGAGTTGCGAACGGCGTGCAGGATGTCGGCGTCGCTGACGCCATGCTTCCGGGCCGGTTCACCTATCCTCACTCAGACAAGGTATCTTGTCTGAACCCCAGGTCAACCCGTCCGCTCTGGGTATGGCCGCTTCGCGGCGAGTTCGACTACAGCGACTTCTCGCGAAGGGTGACCTCAAACGAGTCGGGACCGTCGACGACGGTTCGCGTGTTGACCTCGTCGTACCCCCGTCGCGCGTACCACCCCTGCAGGTCCTCGAGGTCCGAACCGGCATCGAGCCGAACGACGTGAGAGCCGCATTCACGAGCGATCGCCTCCGCCAGCTCGAGCATCCGTCCCCCCAGATGTGCTCATCGCGCTCAAGCAAGGTGATGGTGCCGACGATCCGGGATCGATCGCGTTGGACGAGCACCCTCTGCTCGTCTATCCAGCCGATCAGTCGTTCAGGCTGCAGCGGAGACTGCCACAGGTCAACGCCACGGATCGCCAGCCATGAAGCGACCTTGTCGCGGAGGCTCAAGATTGCAGCCACATCATCTGATGTGGCTGTCTCCAGGTTGACCTGCAGCACATCCAGCTCGTCTGTCTCCATCACCATCACCGTAGGTGACTCCGGGACGAAGTAGGCCGTGATGCCACTATTGGACGAGATGTCCCTTGACACGCCGATAGCGACCACAAGGGGCCGGGCCAGCACGTTGCCTCCGGTCCCTTGTCGGTCGGGTGGGCCACCGCCGAGTTGCCACCCCGTCCGACGTGGAGCTTCATACGCGTGACAGAACGGACAGCGCCTTCCTGCTGCCGGGATGGCGTCCGCGACATCGCGATTCGTAGTCGCGTGGTCGGCGGCGAGAACCGGCCCTTCGCGGGCGACTGCGGCGCGAACGTGCCCGCCGTCTGAGCGCAGGTTTGGACAGATCTGGACGGAACCGCCTGAGAGGCCGCTTCGCGGTCCGCGCCCGAAACAGGGATTTGGGCCCCTAGAGGGGTCTAGGAGCCCAAATAGAAGTGGTCAGGGGCAGAATCGAACTGCCGACACCACGATTTTCAGGAGCGCAGAACGGCTCAAGACTGGCGAATACGGGCGATTCCGGGGTGTGCGGCGCGCTCGAAAGCGCGTGGGGCGGTCACGATGGGTCACGCCTGGTAACGGCGTGCGGACATCACGTCGGGTCGTCGCGCCGGGTGTCCGCTGGCTGCAGACGTGTCACAGGCGGACACAGCAGGGCGCTACTTCCTTCACAGGAGCGCGATCCCTCGCCGATGAGGGATGGGGCCCGGACGCTGCAATGGGAGCGTTCGGCAGTGGAGGTGTGGAGATGTCGGCGATCGAAGACGTGTCACGTCGGGAGCGGGCGGCTGAGTTGCTGCGTGACCGCCTGTCCCGCCCGGCACCGGCGGTGTGGCTGTCGGGGCAGGAGGCTGCGGAGTACGTCGGGGTGTCCTGGCCGACCCTGCGTCAGGTGCTGGTCGAGCAGGCCATCCCCCACGTGCGGTTGGGGAAGCTGTGGCGGGTCGAGGTCGCGGTGTTGGATGAGCACCTGCGGCGCCATGCCCGCGCACAGGTTCAGGCGACACCACGCTGACGGACTACGTCGGGGCGCCGTGAGCACACGGACGTCGGGCTGATGTCGGGCTGGCTGGTTCAGAGATCGGCGGGGCGCTCGACGTTGCGCACGCGATGGCGAGTTCGTTCGCCGGGTCCACCGGTCGCCACCCCGTGCTCGTCGGGGAGCTGGGAGGGGTAGTCGAGGTCGCCGTCGCCGAGGATCGCTGCAAGGGTGATGGGCAGGTTCGGGCCGGGCCAGCCGGGGACGTCTGCGGGGGTGGCCGCGAGTGGCAGATGGACGATGAGCCAGATGTCGCCGAGCAGCCCGACGTCGGTGGGCACGACCACCACCGCGGACACCTGGAGTCTGAGCAGGCCCCCGACCGTGGCTCGCTGCGGCATCGACGGCTCGGTGATCGCTCGACGGAGCAACTGCTCGGGGCCAGGTCGGATGGGAGATTCGAAGTCACGCTGTTCGCGTTCCCGTTCGAGCTGCACCTCGTCCTGTTCGTCTGGAAGGAGTTGGCCGGCAGCGGCTCGGTAGGTGCATCGGGGCGATCGAGCCGCTTCTGCACGAAGTCGTCAACGACCCGGGGGTAGGTCGAGGTGCGGCGCACGGCCGGCACATCGCCGGGATGCCTCCATGCCGATCCGGCGCCGATGTCGTCGAGGGCGCGGCGGGTGAACCGCAACTCCCATGGCTCTTCGCCAACGGGCGGGAACGTCTCGGTCCCGCCTCGCGGACCGCGCGCCGAGCGCGTACCCGCTGTCGTGCTGCCACGACCCGCGGATGGTCCGGGTCCTGCTCGAGGAGCTGGGCCGCCCGCTGCGCCGCGCCGCTGGTCGGCGAGGCGGCAGGCCGACGCGGCCGGGATGCGGTGGTAGGTGTTGACTGGTCGGTCTCGAGGAGCCTCTGCTCGATGTAGCGGTAGGCCATGGGCCGCGACACCCCGAGGAGCTGCGCGGCTTCGGCCGGTGACATCGTTTCGTCTTCGCCTAATAGCAGCGCTTCGCCTCCGGAGGCTGCCGCGACCGCGGCACGGACGACCTCGGCGAGGCGCTCGGTCAGGGTGACCTCGTGCCCGTGCTCATCGACGATACGGGCACCCAGGGACGACAGGATCTCGTCCAACAGCTCTAGGGGCTGTTCGACGTCGTGTGCCGATAGCTTGGCAGCCATCTCACCCTCCGCAGCAGCAGGTGTGATACTTGGAGCCGTAGCTCCGTGCATCGTGCCTGGCACCCGGATGGGCGCTCGGCCGCCACCTTCGTTGAGGATCTTTGCGTCACTTTCCGCGAGGTCGCGGCGCTCCGTGCGGGGGCAGTACGGTCCTTCGCAAGAACCGCACAGGGGAACCCGCGCGGTAGCCGTGATTCGATTGTCGACTCATCGAGGGCCTGGCGCTCACGACCGCTTCGCCGGCGGCGCCCCGCCCGGGGAGGCCAACGCGGGTTGAGAGCACCCCGTGCAAGGAGCAAGGGGCAGGGCGCCTGTGGCGAACCTCACTGCCGTGGCGCCGCCTCGGCTGGGCCGCAGTCGCGGTGCTCGATGTCGTACTGCACGCACTCCTCGTCCGTGAACCCGCGGGTCAGCCGTGATCGGGCGAGCTCGGCCAGCTGGTCCGGGTCCAGCTCGAGCCGTCGTAGGGAGGTTCCGTCCATGTAGATCAGGGCAGACCCGTCGGGGGTGAACGCCAGCGAGCTCGGGCCGACGACCTCCACCTCGATGTCCGCCAGCACGCGCCGATCTGCGAGGTCGTTGACACGGACGTGCCCCGCCATCCCGAAGGTCGCGAGCCGGCCATGATCGATCGCCGTCCTGGTCACCGCTCCGCCGGCGGGCTCCTCGAAGCTCCACACGATCGTGTCCTCCAGGGGCACGTCGGGAGCTGCGTCCGTGATGTTGAACACGGTGACCCTCCCGGACTGCGTACCGAAGGCCAGGTAGCGACCGTCATCGGAGAACGAGACCGTGAGGGGGATCCACCCTGGGCGCTCGAAGGCCCCGACGAGCCGGCCGGTGTCGACGTCGTGCAGTTCGATGCGTCGGAAGTCCACCGTCAGCGCGGCGTAGCGTTCGGCCGGCGTTCCCACCGGGCCCAGGTCCGCCCAGGCGATGATGTGATCGCCGAGGTCGTACAGCGTCTCGCCGGTGTGCGCGTCGAGCACGGCGCTGCGGAGCACCGCGTCAGGAGGGGGGGCCATCACCTGGAACGATCCTTCTATCTCGGTGCAGAGGTACTGGCCGTCGACGACTAGGCGCGAGCCGTCGGAGTTGATAGCACGCGGTGACTGACAGGGCGGGAGTGCCAGGCGGGAATCCCCGGAGGGCAGCGAGAAGACGTGACCGCGGTGGTCATCGTCAAGGCCGACTGCCGCGGTGAGATCCTGCGCGATCCTAACCCAGTGATGTGTCGGGGCGGTCAAGCCATCGACGATGGTCCGGCCCGCCTGTGCGGGACCGAGAAGATCGATGCGCACCCGCTCGCCGGGCAGGTGGACCGCCGTCGCGACCTGGCTTGCGTCAGCGGACGGGACCAGCTCGAACGAGAACCCCTGGAGTCCACGCGGGTTGCCAAGCTCGGCCGGTCCTTCGTCCGTGAGGTTCCAGATGCGGGTCTCGTTGGCCCAACTGGTGGTCGCGAGGCGGTGACCGTCGGGAGCGAAGGCGATGCCGGTCACACCGTCGCTGTGCCCGCGCAGCACCAACTCGTCTGCACCCCCGTCCGGATCCACCAGCCAGATCGTCCCATCGTTGGCGCTGTGGGCGAGTGTCTCTCCGTCAGGTGACCACACGACCTCGAGTGGCGAGGGGTTGCTGAAGGCGGCCATCCGGTCGCCGCTGCCCCGATCCCAGACCTCGACGACGCGACCCGTGAAGGACCGCACGGCCACCTGCTCACCATGCGGGTGGACCGCAACGTGGTCGCCGACGATGCCGGGCGTCGCCAGAGTCTCCACGGTCTCGCCATCACGGAGGTCGACGAAGCGCACCTCCTCGTCGACGTCCGTGATCATGGCCGCAGTGGTGGTTCCAGGGACCACTGCCACCGTGCTAGCCCCATCGATCACCGTCATCAGGTCACCGGTCATGACCTTCCAGACGGTTAGCCGGCTCCCTCCCGTGACCAGGTACTGGCCGTCCTCGGTGAAACTGATCGAACGGTGGCCTCCGGCGGTTGCCTCGTAACTGGCCAGGCGTTGCCACGTGTCCGTCGCGAAGGTCTCGACGGCAGGCGCACCGTCGGTTTCCAGATACGCGACGGCCAGCATCGAGCCGTCCGGACTGAACGCGAGGTGACCGATCTGGCCGGAGCCGGCCACACTGGCGATCTCGTCCCCGCTGACGGCATCGATGACGTGCACCGTGCGGCCCTGGTCGAGGGTGCCCTCGACGGCTTCACCCAGCGAGTCCGTCGCGACGAGCCGGCCGTCCGGGCTGAACGCGACCGACAGGTAGCCGCTGTCGGGCACATGTAGCTCGACGCGCGAGGCCTGGAGCGCGGCCTGCAGCGCCGACGAAGCCTCGGCCAGTGGTCGCTGCTGCGCGTCCCGATGCGCTTCGAGCGCCTCGAGCGCGAGCAGGATCCCGCGCTCCGGATCCGCGTCGATCGAGCGCAGCGCCTCGCTGGCGAGGTGTCGCGCACGCGTCAAGTCGACCTGCTCCAAGGCGAGACCGCGCTGTGTCACTGCGATGCCGCCGAGGATGAGCGTCACCACCAACGCGCCGGACAGCGCAGTCAGGGTGCGGCGGCGACGACGACCGGACCGCAGATGCTCGGCATCCGCTGCCTCCCGGCTCGTGGCAACGTAGGTGCGTTCGTCGTCGGTGAGCGAGAGGCCGCTGGACCGCTCGAAGCGCTCCGCCGTCTCCAGCCGTGCGCCACGGAGCAGGAAGCTCGGGTCCCGTGCGCCGTCCTCCCACTCCTGGACCGAGGCGGTGATGCGCCGCCGGGTGAGCAGATCGTCGCGAACCGCGTCGATCCACCCACGGAACCGGTCCCACTCATCGATCAGCGCTTCGTGCGCCACCTCGACGGTGGGTCCGCGCGTGACCGGGTCGTTGTCGAAGGTCAGGAGGCGCACGCGACCGAAGGCGTTCAGCACGCCCTGCGGATCCGTCCCGTCGGTGCCGAGCCTGGACACCTCGCCGACGCGGACCCGCCGGCGCGTGTCCTCGTCGTCCTCGTCGACCGTCACCAGCCGCAGGAAGACCTCGCGCGCCGTGTCGCGCTGGCCGCTGTCCAGCCCGAGGTAGACCTCCTCGGCCTTCCGGCCGATGGCCCCTCGCACGCCGCCCGCCGCCACGTAGTCGTTCAGGGTCAGTCGGTTCGCGTCACGCGTCGCGAAGATCTCGGCCAGCAGGTACTGCAGCAGCGGCAACGCGCCGGGCTCACCTTCGGTGTCGTCGACGATCCGGTCCACGAACCCATCCTCGACGGCGACACCCACACCCGCTGCGGGCTCCCGCACGGCGCTGGCGAGTTCGTCACGAGTGGGTGCTCGAACGGTCACCAGACTCGGCCGCATGACCTCGGCGAACGAGGCGTCGCGCAGCGGGCGGTCGAGGAAGTCGGCCCGCAACGTCACCACGATGCGGATCCGGGATGCGGGGTCGGTGACGGTCGCCGCGAGCAGTGCCAGGAAGGCCCGCCGCGCCTCCTCGTCCGCCGTCTGGGTGAACAGTTCCTCGAACTGGTCGACCAGAAGGAGCAGTTCGCTTCCCGCCGGCAGCAGGCGCTGGACGCAGGCCACCAGGCCGGCGGGCGATGAGCGCAGCTCGGTCCGCAGGTCGTCGGTGGTGTCGACCGCGACCCGTCGTAGCGCGGCGGCGAGCTCCTCGAAGGGACGCGTCCCTGGGAACAGGTCGGCGACCAGCCACTGCTCCGAGCCGTCGATCGCACCCGCCCGCAGGGCGGGGACGAGCCCCGCCCGCACGACCGACGATTTGCCGATCCCCGACGGTCCGACCACGGTCAGCAGCCGGTGCTCCGACAGCGCCTCCACCATCTCGGCCACGAGGGTCTCGCGGCCGTGGAAATCCTGAGCGTCGGCTTCCTGGAACGGCTCGAGCCCGCGGTAGGGGTTGCGGACATCGGTACGCGGCCGGTGTGGGGCGTTCGTGCCGGCCATCGCTGCGCGCAGTTCATCGAGCATGACGTCGACGTCCGCGAACCGCTCGGCGGGGTCGGCGACGGTGGCCCGGGCGATGACCTCTCCCGCTCGGCTCGCCGGCACGGGGAGGGCTTCATCGTGGGGTGGTCTCCTGCCCTCGAGCATCTCGAAGGCCAGCACCCCGAGGGCGTACACGTCTGCCGCGACGCTGACGGTTCCCCCGCCCAGCGTCTCAGGCGCGGCGTACGCGTGCGCCGTCGACCCGTGCAGGCCCTGGCACATCTGTGCGAGGCCGAGGTCGGCGACGTAGAGGTTGTCGGCCTCGTCCATCAGCACGTTGCCGGGATGGAGTCTGCCGTGGACGACACCACGTGCATGGCCGTGGGAGAGCGTCGCTCCAATCTGTTCTAGCAACTCAAGGCCCCGATCCGGTGTGACGTCGCCCCTGGCGAGCCGTTGCCGCAGATCCCCTCCTCGGACGAAGGGGTGGACCAGGAAGGCGCCGTCCGGATCACGCCAGAAGTCGAGCAGTCCCAGTGTGTGGGGATGCGCCAGTCGGGCCACCCGTTGCCCCTCGGCTTCGAAGCGGCGGATGAACGCCGGATCGACGGCGAGTTCACGCTGGATCGCGCGCACGACGACCTCACGACCGACCGAGGCCTGGTAAGCGCGGTAGAGCACGCTGGCGTCCCTGGCTGCGAGCTGCGCACGTAGCTCGTAGCCGGGGACCGAGGCGGGTGTCGAGCGTGGGATCGGGGGCGAGACGTGACTCGTGCGCGGCGGCGGGAAGCGGTCGCGTAGCCCCTCGCCCTGCAGTTGGTAGAGCGCGAGCTCCTCGTCGACCCCTGCCACGGCGTAACGACCGAGGGCCATCGCGCCCCACCCGGCCAGGTCGCCCTGTGAGAGCGCATGGTGCGCTTGTGGCGACAGCAGCACCTGCCCCGGGTGCGCCAACCCGACGATGCGGGCCACGCGGTTGATCGGCGGGCCGACCACCGTGTCCTTGTGAAGCTCGACGTCACCGTGGTCGAGAGCGACCCGGATCGCCGCTGTCGGACCGAGTCCGGCCAGGGCAACGGCCTTCGTCACCGCGATCTCCACGTCGGCGAAGGCCACGAACACCGCCGTACCGCGGAGTCCCACGATCGTCACGTCTCCGCGGTCGACAACGTCCGCGAGGACCTCGTCGCGCAGCGCCAGGGCATCGGCCCGACGTCCGGCGCTCCAGGTCTCCGCATCTAGCTCGGCCACCAGGACGACACGACGTTCGATGCGAGGGCCAGCCTCCAGCTCGAGCGATGTGTCCTGCAGCAGGATGCGTCGCTCGAGCTGCTGTAGCTGAGGGGAGGGATCGATCCCGAGCTCCTCGTCCAGGACCTGTCGCGTGCGCCCGACGACGGCGAGTGCGTCGCTCTGTCGCCCGGACCGGTACAGGGCGACGACCTGGTGGGCGCGCAGGTTCTCGCGGAACGGATGCTCGGCGGTCAGCGCCTCCAACTCGCCGAGCAATTCGTGATGTCGCCCCAGCGCGAGGTCAGCCCCTATGCGGTGCTCGAGCGCGTCCAAACGCAGCTCGTGTAGGCGCGCGATCTCGGCATCGAGCTTCCCGTTCGCGTCCACGTCGGCGTACGCGTGACCTCGCCACATGGCCAGGGCGTCCGCCAACCGGGCAGCTGCCCGGTCCGGCTCGTGCTCGAGCTCGTGGAGCGCCGCGTGGTAGGCCGCTTCGAACCAATCCGCGTCGATGGCCGCCGGAGGAACGTCCAGTACGTACCCGTCGCCGTCGCCCTGGATCACCTCGCCGAGATCACGGCGGAGGTTCGAGACGTAGGTCTGGATGGTCCGGCGCGCTCCGGTCGGCGCCTCCTCCCCGTACACGCCAAGGGCAAGCTGGTCCGTACGGACGCGCCGCCCGACAACCTGTACGAGCATGGCGAGCACCGTGCGCTGTTTCGGGCCTCCGAGGGATACGGGTCCGCCGGCCTGCGTCACCGCGAGCGGTCCCAGGACCTGTAGCTCCAGTTGCATCCGACTGACCCTCCCGTCATCGGATGTCCGGTCGTTCGATGATGCCAGTACGTGTCAAGAGCGTGTCAAGAACCTCGAGGCGGGAGGGCCATACGGCCCTCCCGTCCTGGTGTCGCGATCCCAGGCGGCTCAGCACGGCAGCAGCTCGCCCGGGCGGGGGCACTCCAACTCCAACCGATAGCGCTCCTCGGGGAGGAAGAGGTCCTCGACCTCGTCCTGCGTCCCGTTCGTTGCCTCCTCCTCGATCGTGGTGCCCAGCACCTCGGGTGCCGGGGAGGTAGTCGCGCAGGCGCTGGTGAGCCCGAGCACTGCAGCGATCGCCAGACCTCTGGTCGTGGTCGTGTACATCGTGTTCCCTTCGCGTCGTCAACTGTCCGGCTCATCCGGACGGCCATCGACACCATGCAGTGGCTCGGTCAAGCTCCGGTCCAGGCGTGTCAAGGATCGGTGAACGAACACGGTGCGGTTCCTTACGGCGGCGTCAACCGCTGCACTGACCCCTCGAGCCCACAGGCCAGGGTGGTCCCCGCAAAAGCCTTGAGGTTCCCTCCCATCCTGCGTCGCTGTCGTCGTTCGGTCCCGCGGCAACCCGCGCTACCGCTGCGCCGCCCCCTATCTCACAGGCCAAAGTCCGCGTGCCCAACCCCGCCCTGAGGTCCCCGTCGTGGGCGGCTATGCGGTAGTGGGGCTAGCGATCGACTCGCCTATGGTCGGTGATCGGGGACTCGACGGCAGGCGGCGCGCCCGCGTCGCTGCTCGTTGTCGGTGGCATTCCGTCGCATGTGGCTGCGGTCGCTCGTGGAGTGACGATCCAGAAGACCGGGGGTGCTCTCCGCGCGGGGTTCGGCGATCGGCGCATGCGGATGCGTTGCTGCATACGGTGTGTCCCGAGCGAACGCGTGGGGAGCGAACGGTGACGTTGGCTTCGTGGGATCTTGGCCGGTGGTCGGTCAGTTGCCGGGTGTCCGGTCAGGGGACGCCCATGGTGTTCCTGCACTCGGGTCCGGGAAGTGCGGCCGATTGGTGGGGGGTGCTCGAGCGGTTCGCTGCCGGCCACCGGTTGGTGGCGGTCAACGGCTTCGGGCAAGGGCCGACCTCCGATTGGCCGATCGGCGACGTGGAGGTCGATCAGTACGTCCAGATGGTGTCTGGGCTGGTCGGAGAACTTGGCGAGCCGGTGCACCTGGTGGGGCACTCGTACGGCGGTGCGGTGGCTCTTCGGATGGTGTCGAGCTCGCCGAGGTTGGTGCGTTCGCTCGCGCGGTGGAGGAGGGCCGCATCGAGGATGCGTGGCGCGGGTTCATCGACCACTACAACGGTGTGGGCAGCTGGGGTGCACTGCCCGAACCCGTCCAGCAGAGGATGCTGCGGATGAGTGAGGTGGCGGTGCGGTCGTGGGCGGCGCTGTTCACCAATCCGATCACGACAGGTGACCTGTCACGCATCGGTGTCCCGACGCTGGCGATCCAGGGTGGACAGACCACGGCCTCGGAACGACGTCTGTGCGAGATCGTTGCCGACCGGGTCCCCGGAGCCGGGCAGGTGGTCATCGAGGGGGCAGGCCACATGGTGCCGCTGACCCACCCCG
>Ga0207421_10008222_pt1 | contig 10884 bp, 13 predicted proteins | sample SodLakKL_010_SED_4_FD_187542 | JGI IMG/M metagenome (GOLD analysis project Ga0207421, IMG submission 187542) | Alkaline sediment microbial communities from Lake Tanatar, Kulunda Steppe, Russia - 8KL_010_SED (SPAdes) (version 2) | ecosystem: Environmental > Aquatic > Non-marine Saline and...
GCGCAGGTCAGCGGTCAGGCGCAGGTCAGCGGTCAGGCGTGGGTCGGCAGCGTGAGGCAGAACACCGCACCACCGGAGTCCGGAGCCTCCTCGACCCAGATGCGCCCGCGGTGGGCCTCCACGATGCCGCGGACGATGTAGAGGCCCAAGCCGCTGCCGCGCCGAGGGTCCTCGTGCCCGCGGACGAACTTCCCGAACACCCGCGGGCGGTCGGCGGGCGCGATCCCGGGCCCCTCGTCGGCCACGCGCACCAGCAGCCCGTCCTCGTCGTCACCGGCCACGGTGATCGTGACCGCACCGGCGCCGTGGGTCAGCGCGTTGTCCACCAGGTTGCGCAGCGCCTGATCGAGCCGCCCGCGGTCGGCCTCGACGTGCGGGGCGTCGTCGGCGGCCTGCACGGCGATGCGCTGCGTGCCATCGAGCCCCCGGCGGTCGACGATCTCGCGGGCGAGCGCGGCCACGTCGACGGGCTCGCGCTCCAGCGGCAGGCCACCCGCGTCGATGCGGCTGGCCTCGACGACCTCGGCCAGCAGACGCGCGACGCGCTCGGCGTCGGTCCCGATCATCGACAGCAGGTAGCCGCGGTGCTCCGGCGACAGGCCTCGGTCGCCGGCCTGCAGCTGGCTGACGAGCCCGCGGATCGTGGTCACCGGCCCGTGCAGCTCGTTCGCCACGGTCGCGACGAGGTCGGCGTGGGTGGCCTCGTGCGCGCGGCGACGGTCGGGGCGCAGCGCCACCACCAGCCCGCCACCGTCAGGCGCACGGTCGGGCGCACGGTCAGGCGCACGGTCGGGCGCTCGGTCGGGCGCACGCGCCGCGGTGAGCAGCACCGGGCGCTCGCCCGCAGCGGTCGCGAGCCACAGCGGCGTCTCGGGCACGCGCGCGTGCAGCGTCGGCTCGGCGGCCTGGGCGCGCTGGCACGCCCACCAGTCCTGGCCGCTGCCGTCGGTGAGCACCAGCGCCGACTCGGCGGGCTGACCGGTCGGGTCGGCGCGCAGCAGCCGACGCAGCCGCTCGTTCGTCGCGGCGACGATCCCGCGCGCATCGACCACCGCGACGGGGTCGGGCAGCGTCTCGAGCACAGCGGTGTCGTCGATCATCGCTCGTCAGTGTGGCATCGCGCGCTGGCGCTGCGCCTCGAACAGGACCACGCCGGCGGCCACCGGCAGGCTCAGCGACTCCGCGCTGCCGCGCTGGGGCACTGCGATGGCGCGGTCGCAGGCGGCGGCGACGTGGTCGGGCAGGCCGTGCGCCTCGCTGCCGAGCACCAGCGCGAGCGGCCCCGTCAGATCAGCGTCGCTGTGCGCGGTCGTCGCGGTGTGGGTGCAGGCGACCAGCTCCAGGCCGGCTCGGCGCGCGGCCTCCGCGACGTCGTCCCACGAGCCCCGCGCGACCGGGAGGTGGAACAGGCTGCCGGCCGCCGCGCGCACCGCCTTGGGGTTGCCAGGGTCAACGGTGTCGCCGGCGAGCACCACCGCGCCCGCGCCGGCCGCGTCCGCGGTGCGCACGACGGTGCCGACGTTGCCCGGGTCGGCTGCGTCGACGAGCACCACGGCCAGGTGCGAGGAGCCGAGGGCGCCCTCGGGTGCGAGGGTCTCCAGGCGGGCGATGCCCACCAGGCCCTGCGGGCCGCGCGTGGCCGCCATCGCCTCGAGGACGTGGTCGGCGACCGGCTGGATCGTCACGCCGGCTGCCGTGGCGGCCTCCAGCACGTCTGCGTGCGCGGTGCGGGAGCGCTCGGTGACGTAGACCGTGGTCAGGGCACCGGCGGCGAGCGCCGCGGCGATCGGGCCGGGTGCCTCGACCAGCACGTGGCCGTCGTGGCCACCGCGAGCCAGGCGGCGCGCAGCGCGCACCGCGGGGTTGCGGGTGCTGGTCACGACAGCCATGAGGGGTGCGGCGCCGGCCGGCGCCGACGCTGGGTGGCGGGCGGCCGGGGCCGACGCTGGGCGGCGGCCGGTGGGGCGGCGGCCGGTAGGGCGGAGGCCCGTGGGCGTGGCGCACCCACCGGGCGCGTCAGCGGGCCGCGGCGTCGGCGGTGGCGCCGGCGGGCTGGTGGTCCTTGGCGATCACGACGAGCTTGGCGAAGGTCTGCGGGTCGCGGACGGCCAGGTCGGCCAGCTGCTTGCGGTCGAGGGCGACGTCTGCGGCCTTGAGGCCGGCCATGAGCCGGCTGTAGCTCAGGCCCTCGGCGCGAGCGGCGGCATTGATGCGGGTGATCCACAGGCGGCGGAAGTCACGCTTGCGCTGGCGGCGGTCGCGGAAGGCGTACCGCTGCGCGTGCATCACCGCTTCGTTGGCGGTCCGGTAGCGGCGGCTGCGCGCGCCGCGGAAGCCACGCGCCCGGTCGAGGACGGTGCGGCGGCGCTTGCGGCTCTGGACCGCGCGCTTCACGCGAGCCATCGGGGCTCCTCCTGGTCGTGACGGATGATCGGCGGTGACGCGAGCGCTACTCGCCGAGCAGCTTGCGGATCTGCTTGGCGTCCTCGCCCTCGAGCGTGTCGGGGCGCGACAGGCGCCGCTTGCGCTTCGGCGACTTGTGCTCCAGCAGGTGGCTGGCGCCCTCGCGCTTGTGCATGACCTTGCCGTTGCGGGTCACGCGGAAGCGCTTCTTGGCGCCGCTGTGGGTCTTCTGCTTGGGCATGGCAGGTCCTCGCGCGCGGGCGGTCTGGGCAGCCGCGCTGCACAGCCGGCCCGAGTCGGGTGTCAGAGGTCGGGTGGGGCTCGGGTCGTGCGAAGCCGAGCCTTGTGGGCGCGCTGCGCGCAGCGCGCGCGCCGAGCGACCACCCTAGCGCGCCGAGCGCACCGGCGTCGAGGCCGGCGGTGGCGCGGTGGGGGTCGAGACGGCACGGGCGAGACACGGCGACCAGACGGCCGCCTCGTCCGCCGCCGGGGCCGGTGACAGCCGCTGGGCTGCCTAGCGGCCCGGGACCCAGAGCCGGTCGGTGAGCCGCTGCTCGCCCTGCTGGCTGCTCTGCTGCTGGCCCGGCTGCTCGCCGCCCTGAGGGGCCGCGCCCGCCTGGCCAGCGCCCGCCTCGCCAGCGCCAGCGGCAGCGCCGGCACCAGCCGCGCTGGCGCCGCCCTCCTGCTCGGCCTGGACCTGGGCGGTCTGCAGCTGCTGGACGGCCTGGCTCATCTGCTGGTGCACCTCGTCGGGCAGGCTCGGCTGCACCGCGTCGGTGAGCCCGGCGAGCCCGTCGATGATGACGCGGCCGTCGGGGCGGCCGAGCTTGACCTGGGCGCCGGTGGCCAGCAGGTTGAACGCCTGGGCGACGACCTCGGACGGGTCGGCCTGGCGCATCTGCTCCATGTAGGCCTGCAGCTCTTCCTCGCTGGGCCCGTCGCTCTGCTGCGGATCGCTCATCGCTCGCACTCCTCGCGTGGTCGCCGGTCAGTCCGCGATGCTATCGGCTCGTGGTGCGCTGACAGCCGCAGCCACCGGACCGTCGAGCCAGGGCCGGGCGCCTGCCAGCAGGCACCGGTCCGGATCGAGCGCGCTCACCCCAGGCCGGTGGCGCCGAGGTAGGCGGCGATGAGGGGCTCGCCGAGCAGCACCGCCACCAGCGAGCCCGCCGCCAGCCAGGGGCCGAAGGGGATCTCGTCGCGGCGTCCGCGCCGGCGCAGCGCCAGCAGCGCCACGGCCACCAGCCCGCCGAGCAGGAACGCGGCGAACAGCCCGAGCACGAGGTGGTCCCAGCCCAGGAAGCCCAGGCCGAGGCCGAGGAACGCCGCCAGCTTGACGTCGCCGAGCCCCATCCCCCGCGGGTTGATCAGCGCCAGCGCCAGCAGCACCGCGAACGCCACGACCCCGCCCAGCAGCGCGCGCAGCGCCTGGCCCGGATCGCCGCCGGCGAGGCCGGCTGCGACCAGCAGCACCGCCAGCACCGGCGTGAGCGGATAGGTCAGCCGGTTGGGGATGCGCTTGTGGTCCAGGTCGATGACCGACAGCACCAGCAGGGTCCAGGCGAACAGCAGGTAGGCGGGCAGCTCCGGGCTCCAGCCGATGCGCCAGGCGACGAGGGCCAGCAGCCCCGCGCTGGCGAGCTCCACCAGCGGATATCGGCTGGGGATGCGCCAGCCGCAGGCGCGGCAGCGCCCGCGCAGGACCACCCATGACAGGACGGGCACGTTGTCGCGCGGGCGGATCGGTGCCGCGCACGCCGGGCAGGCGCTGGCGGGTCGGACGATCGATGCGCCGGCCGGCACCCGCGCGATGACCACGTTGGCGAAGCTGCCGAGCACCAGCCCGAGCACGGCTGCCACGCCCACGAGCGTGGTGGTCCCCTCCACGGCCGCTGCGCCCGCGCCGCCGCCCGCCGCCCGCGGCGCCTAGGCCGCGCCGGCCCACACGAGCAGGGCCAGCACCGCGGCCAGGGCCAGCAGCGTGGCAACGCCCACCGAGATGCCCACGCGGTGAGCGGGGTCACCGGCGGTGGTCGGCGCGTCCTGGTGCGCCTGCTCGTCGTCGCCGTGCTCAGCGTCGCCGTGCTCGACGTCGCCGTGCGCGGCGTCCTCGCTCGTCTGATCCTGATCCACGGTGCCTCCAGCGCTGTGCTCGTCGCGGGCGTGGGCTGACGCTCACGCGCCGTTGCGGATGGCCTTGCACTCGGGGCACACGGGATACTTCTTGGGGTCCCGCTCGGGCACCCACCGCTTGCCGCAGAGGGCCTCGACCTCCTCGCCCATCACGCGGGCCTCGGTGATGGCCGCCTCGGCGTTGCGCCCGGGGGTACGCACGATGTGGGCGAAGCGCTCGTGGTCGCCACCGCCGGCCTGCGGCTTGGGGATGGTGTCGGTGCGCTCGGCGGTGCGCGTCGCGGTGCTGGTCATAGAGCCTCCCACCAGGGCACAGGGACGCCGACCATGGTAGCCGATGGGCGACGCGGTCCGCCCCGGTCGCCCCCGGTCAGAGCTCGCGCAGCAGCCGCGCGGTCTCCAGTGCGGCGCGGGCGGCCTCGGCGCCGTTGTTGCCGCGCTTGCCGCCGGCGCGGTCGACGGCTTGCTCGTAGGTCTCGGTGGTCAGCACGCCGAACCCGACGGGCACACCGGTGTCGGTGGCCACGCGCCCGAGGGCGGCGGCCTCACCGGCGACGTAGTCGAAGTGCGACGTCTGGCCGCGGATCACCGCGCCGAGCGCCACGACCGCGTCGACGCGGCCGGACTCGGCCAGGCGGCGGGTGACCACCGGCAGCTCCCACGATCCCGGGACCCAGCACAGGGTGAGGTCGTCGGCGGCCACGCCGTGGCGCCGCAGCTCACTGCTCGCGCCATCCACCAGCCAGCTGGTGATCCGCTCGTTGAAGCGCGCGGCCACCAGCCCGATCCGCAGGCCCGCGCCGTCCAGGCTCCCTTCGATGGTGCGCATCGTCAGCCCCTTCCTTCGTCGGCCGCTGCCGGCCCCGTGTGCGGCTCGGTCGCGGCGTGGTCGGCGGGCCGGGCGCTGCGGTGCCCGTCGCCCGCTGCGCGCCGGCCGTCCAGCCCGGGCAGGTCGTGGCCCATGCGGTCGCGCTTGGCCCGCAGGTAGCGCAGGTTCTCGGTGGTGGGCGTGGTCTCGATGCCCACGCGCTCGACGATCTCGAGCCCGTGCCCCTCCAGGCCGGCGCGCTTGGACGGGTTGTTGGTCAGCAGCCGCAGCGTCGACAGGCCGAGGTCGGCGAGGATCTGCGCGCCGGTGCCGTAGTCGCGGTCGTCGACCGCCAGACCGAGCTCGAGGTTCGCGTCGACGGTGTCCGCGCCGTCGTCCTGCAGCTTGTAGGCCTCCAGCTTGTGCATGATCCCGATGCCGCGGCCCTCGTGACCGCGGATGTACACGACCACGCCCTCGCCGTGCTCGGCGACCTGGCGCAGCGCGTCATCGAGCTGGGTGCCGCAGTCGCAGCGCAGCGACCCGAACACGTCGCCGGTCAGGCACTCGGAGTGCATGCGCACCAGCACGTCGGGCTTGCCCTCGGGATCGCCCTTGACCAGGGCGATGTGCTGCTGGCCGTCGATCTCGGACTCGTAGCCCACCGCGGTGAAGGGCCCGTAGGCGGTGGGGATGGTCGCCTGCGCGACCCGGCGCACCAGCTTCTCGTGGCGCCGGCGGTAGGCGATCAGGTCGGCGATCGAGACCACGGGCAGGCCGTGCTCCGCGGCGAAGGCCTGCAGCTGCGGCAGCCGCGCCATGGAGCCGTCGTCGTTGACGATCTCGCAGATCAGCCCCGCCTCGGTGCGCCCGGCGAGCCGGGCGAGGTCCACGGCCGCCTCGGTGTGGCCGGCGCGGCGCAGCACCCCACCGGGCCGGTAGCGCAGCGGGAACACGTGGCCGGGTCGGGCCAGGTCGTCGGGGGCGGTCGCGTCGTCGACCAGGGCGCGCACGGTGCGTGCCCGGTCGGCCGCGGAGATGCCGGTCTCCACGCCCTCCTTGGCGTCGACCGACACGGTGAACGCGGTGCCCTTGGGGTCGGTGTTGTCGCTGACCATCAGCGGCAGGTCGAGCGCGTCGAGCCGCTCCCCGGTCATCGGCACGCAGATCAGCCCGGAGGTATGGCGCACGTAGAACGCGAGCGCCTCGGCGGTGGCAGCGTCGGCGGCCATGACGAGGTCGCCCTCGTTCTCGCGGTCGGCGTCGTCGACCACCACGGCCATACGGCCGTGTGCGATGGCCTCGAGGGCCTCCTCGATCGGTGCCAGCGCCTGCGGTGACGCGGTCATCGGTCCTCCTGGGGGACGTAGGGGGAGTCGGGGCGGCCGGCGAGCAGTCGCTCGACGTACTTGGCCACCACGTCGGCCTCGGCGTTGACGGCATCGCCCACCGCGAGGCCCCCGAGCGTGGTGACCTTCAGCGTGTGGGGGATCAGCCCGACGGCGAAGGCGTCGTCGGTGACATCAGCCACCGTCAGCGACACCCCGGCCAGGGTGATGGAGCCCTTCTCGACGACGTAGGGCGACAGCGGCGCGGGCAGGTCGAACCACACCAGCTGCCACTCCTCGTGCTCCTCGATGGCCCGCACGGTGCACACGCCGTCGACGTGGCCCTGCACGAGGTGGCCGCCGAGGCGGTCGTCGGCGCGCAGCGCGCGCTCGAGGTTCACCGGGTCGCCGGTGGTGCGCTCCCCGAGGCTGGTGCGGTCCAGGGTCTCGCCCATGAGGTCGCTCGAGAAGGCCACGGGCGTGCCGTCAGCGTCGTGCTCCAGGGCGGTGATCGACAGGCAGCAGCCCTCGACGCTGATCGAGTCGCCGATCCGCGCGTCGGCGAGCACGTCGCGGCAGGCCACGGTCAGGTGCGCGGGCTGCTCGGCCGTGATGGCGGTGAGCGTGCCCATCTCCTCGACGATGCCGGTGAACATCAGCGTGCCTCCTGGGACGGGACGGTCGCGGCCTGCGCGTGCACCGGCGCGGCAGGATCCGAGGGAGCCTCCGCGGGGCGCGCGGCGCGGGTCGCGACGCGGTCGTGGTGCGAGGTCTGATCGGGCGGCGCGTCGGCGCCCTCTGTGTGGGGGACGGACTGGGGGACGTAGGCGGCGAGCAGGTCATCGTCGACGCGCTCGAGGTCCTCGAGCCGCCAGCGGGGCGCGGCAGCCAGCGTGGGTGGCGAGGCGCCTGCGAGCACCGGGCTGCCCTGCGGACCGAGCGTCACCGGCCCGAGGTGCAGCAGCAGCCGGTCGACGAGCCCGGCCGCGGCGAGCGCGCCCGCCAGCTGCGGTCCGCCCTCCACCAGCGCGCGCCGCACGTCGCGGTCGCCGAGGACGCCGAGGGCGGCAGCGAGGTCCAGCCCGACCTCACCCACCGCGGGCGGCACCGCCACGACCGCCACGCCGCGGGCCTGCAGCGCGTGCCGGCGCTGCGGCGCGGCGTCGGGGGCGGTCAGCACCAGCGTGGGGGCGGCCCCGTCGGTGAGCGCCGCGTCGGGCGGCAGGCGCAGGCGGCGGTCGAGGACCACGCGCAGCGGCTGCTCGCCGCGCCAGTCGGGCAGCCGGACGGTCAGGCGCGGGTCGTCGGCCAGCGCGGTGCCCGAGCCGACGATCACCGCGTCGGCCGCGGCGCGCAGCCGGTGCACCCGCGCGCGCGTGCTCGGGCCGGTGATCCACTGGGAGCTGCCGTCGGCGGCGGCCACGCGCCCATCGAGGCTCGCGGCGAGCTTGACGGTGACCAGCGGGCGCCCGGTGCGCGCGTGGTGGCGGTGGGCCTCGACCTGGCGCGCCGCGCGGGCGGCGACCTCCCCGTCGCCGAGGCGCTGCACCGTGACACCGGCCGCGGCGAGCGCTGCGGCCCCGCCGGCCGCGGTCGGGTTGGGATCGTCGACGCTGTAGACCACCCGGGCCACGCCCGCGGCGCGCAGCGCCCGGCTGCACGGCGGGGTGCGGCCGTGGTGGTCGCACGGCTCGAGGGTGACCACCGCGGTGGCGCCGCGGGCGAGCGCCCCGGCGCGCTCCAGGGCCACGGCCTCGGCGTGACGTCCCGGCGGCGGCTCGGTAGCGCCCTCGCCGACGACCTCACCGTCGCGCAGGAGCACACAGCCCACGGGCGGGTTCGGGTTGACGGCGTGCTCGACGCTCGCGGCGAGCGCGAGCGCGCGCTCCATCGCCTGCCGGTCGTCCACGCGGCGCTCCTGGCATCGGGCCGGGCGCATCCGAGGCATGGCGAGGCGTGCAGCGGCGCATGCGACCGCGCGCAGCGCGCGCAGCCGCCGCTCGCGGCGGGTCGCCTCCTCCCGTCCGGACTGTCACCGTCGGCTCCGGCTCGGTGCCACGAGGGCACCTCCCGGATCCACCGCTGCGCACAGCGGGTCGCGGGCTGCCCGGCGCTGTCGCCGGGTCACCGCCGGTCGGGGATTTCACCCTGCCCCGGAGGCGCGGACGGCGTTCACCGTCCACGGGCAAGCCTACCCCGCAGCACCGGGGTCGCCTCGCCATCCGGCCGTACGTGTCGGGCCGGACGGCCCCAGCGGGGTGCGTCACCCAGCCACGACGCGGTCAGGCCTCGGCTGGCCCGGCGTGCCAGCAGCGCACGTACATGCCGTCGGTGCCGTCGCGGTCGGGCGCCAGCTGGATGCCGGGGTCGCCGGGCAGCTGCGTCCCAGCGCCGCCGAGGTCAGGCTCGACCGGGGTGAGCGCCGCCTGCGGCGTGCCGGGAGGCGCGGCCTCGACCGTCTCGACCACCGCCGCGGTCTCCTGGTGCGTCCAGGTGCACACGCTGTAGCAGACCGCCCCGCCGGGTGCGACCACGCGCGCGGCCTCTGCCAGCAGCGCCTGCTGGATCGCGGCGAGCTCGCCAGGGTCCTGCGGCGCCACGCGCCAGCGCAGCTCGGGTCGCCGGCGCACCACGCCCAGCCCGGTGCAGGGCGCGTCGACCAGCACGAGGTCGACGCTGGCGTCGGGCAGCGGCAGCGCCCTCCCGTCGGCCACCGCCACGCCCAGCGCCGCGCTGCGGGGGTGCGCGGCCACCTCGTCGGCCATGGCCCCCGCGCGCCCGGCGTGGCGATCGAGGGCGAGCACCGCGAGGCCCTGCTCGGCGAGGTGGGTGGCCTTGCCGCCGGGCGCGGCGCAGGCGTCCACGGCCCGGCGCCGGCCGCGATCGGTGCGGGTGGCGGGGGTGAGCGCGCCTGCGGCAGCGCCGACCAGGGTGGAGGCCTCGTCCTGGACCACCGCGCGCCCCTGGCGCACGCTTGCGAGCCGGTCGGGGTCGACGTTGCTGCCCAGGTGCACCGACGTGGCGGCGTGCGGGGCGGGCGCGGGCTCCAGGCCCTGCACGCGGAGCTCGGCGCGGAGCTCGTCGAGCAGCGCGTCGCGTGCGGCGGGGCCGCCGGTGGCGCGCAGCATCACCCCGGGCGCGTCGTTGCCAGCGGCCAGGACGGGCTCGGCGCGCTCCCCGAACCGGGCTCGGGCCGCTGCGACGATCCAGGCGGGGTAGCCCAGGCGCAGGCCGAGACCCTCGTCGGTGGCCGGATCGGGCCAGGGCAGGCGCTCGCGGCCGCGCGCGAGACCGCGGAGCACGCCGTTGACGAAGCCGGTGACCCGCTTGCCGGCGACCTCGCCGGCGGCGGCCACGGTGGTCGACACCGCGGCGCGGTCGGGTTGGCGCCCGTGCAGCAGCTGCCAGGCTCCGAGGCGCAGCGCGTCGGCGACCACCGGCTCGACCTTGCGCAGCGGGCGACTGCTGACCTGCTCGAGCGCCCAGTCGAGGGTGCCCTCCCAGCGCAGCGTCTCGTACACCAGCGCTGCGGCCAGCGCCCGGTCCTCGGCCGGCAGGCCGGCGCGGTCCAGCGCCGCCCGCACCGCCGGCTGGGACCAGGCGGCGTCACGGCGGATGCGGCCGAGGGCGCGCAGGGCGGCGGTGCGCGCCGCCACGCCCGGCGGGCCGCCGGGCTCGCTCATGACCCGGCGCTGGCGCCGAGGCGCTGGCCCTGCGGCTGGTAGCCGTTGACGAACGCGCGCCCGTCCATGCGCGCCTTGCCGGCGGGCTGCACCTCGCGCAGCCGCAGCAGCGCGCCGTCACCGCACACCACCAGCGGCCCGGCGTCGTCGGCGCCGACCACCGCACCGGGCTCGGCGGTGGCCGCGGCGGCGGCGAGCCCGGAGGCGGCATCGCCGGCGACCTCACCCGCGTGGACGACCTCGGCGGCATGCACCTTGACGCGCCGCTCCCCCAGCGTGGTGTGGGCGCCCGGCCACGGGTTGAACGCCCGCACCGCCCGCTCCACGCGCGCTGCCGGCTGCTGCCAGTCCAGCTGGGCGTCGTCGGGCTCGATCTTCGGGGCGAGCGTGGCCTGCTCGTGGTCCTGGGGCTGCGGGGTGAGGGTGCCCCGGACGAGCCCGCGCAGCGCGTCGACCAGCACCGGAGCGCCGCGCTCGGCGAGCCGCTGCGTCACCGTGCCGGCGGTGTCGTCGTGGTGGATCGGCTCCC
>Ga0207421_10008223_pt1 | contig 10883 bp, 10 predicted proteins | sample SodLakKL_010_SED_4_FD_187542 | JGI IMG/M metagenome (GOLD analysis project Ga0207421, IMG submission 187542) | Alkaline sediment microbial communities from Lake Tanatar, Kulunda Steppe, Russia - 8KL_010_SED (SPAdes) (version 2) | ecosystem: Environmental > Aquatic > Non-marine Saline and...
GGGTAGTTCGATTTTTGTTTTAAATGCTTTTCTGCGCCTGGAGAAAACCCTGTTTTTATGGGCGCTAAAAGGATATCCGGTTAATTTAAGCAAAACAGCATTTGTGATCGATTTGACAAACCCGTGATTTTGGTCTACAAAAAGAAAAGCACCTTTAAAAACCTGTGAACGAATTTAGCTTTTTGTAAAGGATATGATTATTGTTGAACAATAGGCCAATTGTTTTTAACCTGGGAGCAATATTTGTGTTTTTGATTGCGCTTGGAATTGGCGGAGTTGCAACTGAGAATACAGAACCTGAACTCCCCGATAATAGTCCTATTTCGATTGATGAGGCATGCATGGTTAACAGTGGGAAGGGGCTCGTCCGACAAGCCGCTGCCGGCAGCCGGGACAGAACAGAAGATGAATGCCCCTTTGAAGAGCCAGAGTTTGACCTGCCTATTTCTGCTGTCATGTTAACCGGTAACACCGGGAGTTCGGCTGAGAAAGGCTGGACCCAGAAAGGGATTGCTTCCTGGTACGGCTCTAATTTCCATGACGGACCTACCGCCAGCGGCGAAACATATGACATGTATACCATGACGGCGGCTCACCGGGATCTGCCTTTTGATACGCTTGTAGAGGTGACCCGCCTGGATAATAAAGATTCAGTTGTGGTCAGGATCAACAACCGCGGGCCCTACATTGAGGGCAGGATTATCGACCTCTCCAAGAAAGCGGCAGATAGACTGGGCATGAAAGGGCAGGGGCTGGCCAGGGTCCGGATCGAGGTCATCGAGGTGCCCTAGATGGTTTATGAAAAAGTAATTTATGTAAACCCGGAAGAGCTGGGAAAAATGGAAGAGATCCTGGCTACTTTAAGCGGCAGCTGCCGGGAATTCGAGCCGGATGAAGTGATTGCCACCTACTCTGTTGAATTTGTCAACGAATTTGAAGCCGACCTGGAAATCATCAACGGCGATCCCCCGTATATAAGAGGGACCCTGTACCGGCCTGTTGAAGAAGAAGAGGAAGTAGTCTTATACGAGGTTGATGAAAAGGTCATGCCCGGTAAACTCGAAGGGGAGCACTGTTTTGAATACGGCGGGCAAGTTTACAAAGCTGTTGTAAAACGGAGCTATTTTGAGGAACAAGGCTGCTTTTGACCATTCAAGCTGGAATCCATATTCCCGTGCACCGCAAGCCAGATGCAGGATGGGTATTCTGTGGCATCAATCATAAGGCCGCTTTCAAGGGAGGCATGAATATGTCGTCAGAAAAGCAGGTTAAAGAAGATCTGGTCGAAGTGGGGCGCCGGATATATGACCGGGGCTATGTTGCTGCCAATGACGGGAATATATCCGTTCGAATCAGCGAAGATGAAATCCTGACTACCCCTACCGGTGTCAGCAAAGGGTTTATGGAACCTGATATGATGATCAAGGTAAACCTGGAGGGTGAAAAACTTGCCGGAAACCTGGAGCCTTCTTCTGAATTGAAAATGCATCTTGAAGTATACCGGGTGCGCCCCGACGTGTTTGCCGTCCTGCATGCTCACCCGCCTGCTGCCACCGCTTTTGCCGCAGCCGGCCAGGCCCTGGACAGGCCTGTCCTGCCGGAGATAATTATCGCCCTGGGGGATGTGCCCCTTGCCAGATACGGAACTCCTTCAACAAACGAAGTGCCAAAATCCATAAGGCCGCACATCAAAGACCATGACGCTGTGCTGCTGGAAAATCACGGTGTTCTAACTCTTGGGACAGATTTGTATAAGGCTTTGTTTAAAATGGAGAGTATAGAGCATTTTGCGCAGATCAGCATTTATGCCCGCATGCTCGGCGGAGAACAGGAACTTTCAAGTGAAGAAGTGGAAAAACTGCTCCAGGTAAGAAAAAAAATGAACCCCGGGGGAAGGCACCCCTGGGGTTAGCCGTCTTTCTGTTCTACTTCTGTAACATATTCGGTTTTTATTTTTTCAACAAGGAACTGAAGGGCATCTACAACGTGCGGCCTGATATCACCGCCGATGAGCACATACATGATGTCATCTCCAACTTCTAACCGCCCTTGATTAAGCCAGACTTTGACATAAAAGATGCCTTCCATCTTGTAAGTTTCTGAAATGGCCTCTTCCACCCCGGCTGCATCGTAAGAGAACTCCATGCTTTTAACCTGGGAACCATCATCAAGTCCCTGGCGAACCTTTGCCTTGGGAGTTTCACGCACTACCCCGTTATGGGCCAAAAACATCCCTACCTGTGCTGCTGCCGGATCTGCCTTTGCTTCCCGGAGCCACTCGTCAATAGAAGGAGGCGTTTTTTTCCTGTTTTCATTAACCATTGTATTTTGTGCTCCTTTTTGCTGATGTTTAATACTTCTTCAAGCTTTACTCAAGCAGCGCAGCCAGTTTTTTTCTTCGACCGTATCGATGGAAATAGAGTTAAAACCAGCTTCCTGCAGCAGACGCTCGAGTTCGCCCGGGCTGTATATATTCATTTCACCGGCAGCCAGGTAGCGCTCATTTCTTTCTTTAAACATCTCGCTGGGATAAACTGCGTTAATGATCAAAAACTTTCCGCCCGGTTTGAGGACTCTTTTCACCGCTTCAAAACCGCGGGCAATACCGGGCCAGAAATAGATTGTTTCTACGGCAAGTACCAGGTCGAACAGGCCTGCTTCAAAGGGCATGTTTTCCACGTCAGAATGGATTATATCCACCCTGCCTTCAGTGATGAGCTTTTCGTTGTACTGCTTCGACCAGTTTACGCAATCCCTGGAGTAATCGATGCCGTAAACTTTGCCTTTTACGGCCATTTCAGCGAGCCTGGCTACGGTGATGCCTCCGCCGCATCCGATATCAAGCACGGTGCTCGATTCTTCTACATCTACTTTCTCCAGGCCCCAGCCTGTTAGCTGGTAATGGCATTCATTCATCTCCTGTACTGTCACCCTGCCCTGCTCACCGGAGGGCTTTCTACACTGCTGCAACTGTTCTTCCAAATCGCTCATTATTGTCTGCACTCCTGATTTCGTTTAGTTTCGCCTTTTACTTATGCTACTTTAACCGGGCCGGGTTGTCAAAATCTATGCCACCGGGGATTTAGTGAATCAGAGATTTAAAGAATCAGATTTAAAGAATCAGCTGCAATTCCGGGTAGTGTCGGTTATGTTAGCCGCACCCGGCATAGAATTGGCACCTTAAGCATATTAAAGTGAAGGGTGTTTTTCTTTGAGCCGCGCATAAAGGTAGGTGCCAAAAATCATGCCGAAGAAGGTAAAAAACCCGTAGATTTTGCCTTCCCCGAGCTGGGCCAGGACTGTGCCGGGGCAGGCTCCGGAAAGACCCCAGCCGATGCCGAAAAGGCCTGCTCCCAGCAAGCTCCAGCGGCCAAGTTTCTTTTCGCTGATCTTGAGGGCTTCTCCACTTTTAACCGGCTGCTTTGTTCTTTTCAAGACTTGCATACCGATCGCTCCGACGATTATAGCGGTTCCAATAACCCAGACCAGGGTATAATCACGGCCGGTAAACATCCCCAGGATCAGGTCAAAATCGGAAGCGCCGACACGGCTCAGGGTAAACCCGAACAAAGTTCCGAAACCAAGAAATCCTAATTTTTTATTCATTACCAGACACCTCCCATGAGCGTAATCCGGATCAGGTTGGCGGAAATAAATCCGCCAATTAAAAACATGATTGTGGCCAGGATGCTGGAAATGTGCAGGTTGGCAGTGCCATGGATGCTATGGCCGGAGGTGCAGCCGCCGGCCATGCGTGCGCCTAACCCGAGCAAAAGGCCGCCGGTAAAAAAGTATACGGCGCCGGCCAGGGCAGGCCAGCCGATGATGGCAGTGAAGCTGCCCATTTCAGCCGTAAAACCGGCATTGCCGGAAAAGACGGAGGAAATGAAGCCTCCCAGGATGATTCCGCCGATAAAATAAACCCGCCAGCTATAGGTTTCGGGGAATTTTGATTTAATCCACTGCAGATGCCGGGCAGGAAGGAATATTTTTACCAGGTTGCCGTAACCGGTGGAAACCCCGAGGGCCGTATTGTAGAAGTAGTAAAGCATTGGCACAAGCAGGCCGATGATGATGCCCCCGGCCCAAAAGGGCCAGGGGTCGATAAATATGCTTTCCAGGATAGTTGAAATCATTGTTCTTCACCACCCGTTTGCATCGGAAAGCCGGCGGCTTTCCAGGCCGTTGTTCCGCCCAGGGCGTTGAAGACCCGCTTGAAATTGTTTTGTTTAAGCAGGCTGGCAGCCGTCATAGAACGGTTGCTGGTGTTGCAAAAGACGATAATCGGTTTCTCTGGATCCCACTCCTTGTAGCGGTGTCTCATGTCCGGGGTGGGGGCGTTTTCGGTTCCTTCAATATGGGCTTCTTTGAATTCACTCTTAGCGCGGGTATCGAGGGCCAGCACCGAATATTTATCCATTAGATCCCGCAGGCTGTGTACGGAAATGGTTTCAACGCTGCCGACGTCAAACCCCTGGTTTATCCAGCTTTCTATGGATCCTTCCAGGTAACCGGCTACATTATCAAGCCCCACGGTGTAAAACGCATCTTTGATTTTCTCCAGGTCCTCATTGTGCTCCATGACCAGGATCAGCTTGTCTTCAGGTGGGACCACCCAGCCGGCAAAAGTAGGCAGGTTTCCATATTTGCTGAGGCTGTATGATCCGGGAATATGTCCGGCGGCGAAAGAGTGGTAAGTGCGGACATCGATTATCGACCAGCCTTCTTCTTTTATGGCGGAAGCAACCTCTTCAGCGTTGAGCGGCCTGGTTTCAAGGGTATCCTGAATTAAAACCGGGCCGTTGCGGTTGATCTCTGTGCACCGGGTAAAGTGATCGGGGGCTGCAGGTATGTCGGTTAGCAGGTCTTTTTTAAACTCGTTCAGATCCTCGTGTTTTAGGGAACTATTTTGTTTTCGTTCTATGCCAATGGTGCTCCACAACTTGGCTGAAAGTGCCCGCCCGCAGAGAGAACCCATGCCGTGGGCCGGGTAAACCTCGATGTGATCGGGCAACTCCTTCAATCTTTTCAAGCTGTAAAACAATTTTTCGGCCAGTTCCTCTTCCCGGTTGGGAAACAGGTCCGGGCGTCCCACATCCCCCACAAGCAGGGTGTCCCCGGTAAATACCATTACCGGTTCTTCTCCCCTCTCAAGGTCGGTGACCAGGGTAACGGTGCAGTCCGGGGTGTGGCCGGGCGTTTCAAGCATTTTAAAACGCAGGTTTTCTATGGCAAACTCTTCTTCATCTGCCAGGGCATGGTGGGAGAAATTGCAATTCCCAGTTTTGGGAGCGTAGATTTTGGCCCCCGTTTTTTCAGCCAGTTCCATGTGGCCGGAAACAAAGTCGGCATGGAGGTGGGTTTCAAGAACCGCTACAATTTCCATGTTAAACTCTTTGGCCTTGGCCAGGTACGGTTCAATATTGCGGACCGGGTCGACGACAAGGCACTGTTTTCCACTTCCGATTACGTACGAACACTGGGCGATGCCCGGAGTGTATATTTGGGCAAAATGCATCAGATACTTCCTCCTTTAATAGTTAATGGTTTTACATTTTACTGCCACAGGGCAGTTATAACCACGGCTGCTGCTAAAATGCAGAGTACGCTCAAAACCAGGCCGAAACGTATGAATGAGCTGATAGAAAAAGGGGCCCTGCTCATCACCATCAGGGCGGCCTGGTGAGTGGGAATCAGCAGGGTCAGGTTTGACCCGGCCGCTGCCGCCATCAGGGCCGCTGCAGTCCCCAGGCTGCTTTCAGCTGCTATTCCCACAGCCAGCGGGGCCATGAATACGGCTGCAGCAGAATTGTTAATGGCGTTGGAAAGCATCGAGGCCACCAGAATCAATATTAATACCAGCCAGAATGGAGCAAGTCCTTCTGTATAGCCGGCCAGGGCTGTTGACAACATCTCGAGGGCCCCGCTGTGCTCCATGGTCCGGCCGATGCCAAGCATTGACCCCAGGAAAAAAACAATTTTCAAGTCAATACTTTTATAGGCGGATGACGGTTTCAATACTCCGCTGATGATCAAGAGCAGGGCCGCTGCACCAAAGCCAAAGGCAGGGTGCAGCAAACCAAAACTAACTGTTAGCACAGCCGCCAGCAATATAGCCAGCACAGCCAGTTTTTCACGGGTGGCAAAAGGTGAAAAGGTATATTTTTCCTGCAGATCCTCCTCTTCTTGCATTTCCGCGGTGGTGGCGTTTTCTGCACTGTCGCCAGTCCGGCTTTTTTCTGCTCCACGACCAGCTTTAGAGTCACGGCCGCCCGGTTTTTGCGGTTTGCTTTGATTGTCTATTCCCTGGTCCCCATTAGCCCCGGGGTCAATCCCGCATGATTTGCAAAAATACCAGAAGGCAAAAGCTATGCCCAGCATGCTTAGCCCGTGGGGCGCATAATCGAACATTTTAAAAGATTGCCCGGTTGCTGAAAACATGTAGGAAGCGATGATAATGTTAGGAGCGCTCCCTACCAGGGTAACCGTGCCGCCTAAAATGGAAGCCATGGCCAGGGGCAGTCCAAAACTACTGGGGTCACTGCCGGAGCGCCGGGCCATCCGGACTGCTGTCGGCAGCATCAGGCCGACGGCACCGACATTATTCATGAACGCAGACAGTATTGCTCCGACTGCGGCGATACTCAAAGTCTGGCCGCGCAAACTTTTCAGGCGACGGGCAACGGCCTGGCCCAATCCCCTCAGCACCCCTGATTCAATGATGCCCTGGCTTAACAGGAATATAGAAATGATTGTGGCCAGGGCCGGATGACCGAATCCGGAGAAAATCACTTCGGGCGGCGCGGTGCCCGTTAATCCCAGAATAAGCAAGCCGGACAAAGCCACCAGGTCCATCCGGACTTTGCCGGAAGCGATCAGGGCCAAAATAATTATTAATATACTCCAGGCCAATACTGTTTCTATACCGGCTGACAACCCCTTATGTGAGAGTCAATCTTAATATTGCATCTATTATTATATATCTAAATCATTTATAAGAAAACCATTCATAGCGGAATAGTGGAGTAGTTACATAGCAGTATCAAGGCTCCTGATGGGTCCAGATCTCTTGACCGCTGTGAAGAATATTTTGCCGTCCATACAGGGAACAAACTCCTTAAGCGGAAGGTTTTTGTTGTGGCAGTGAGAAGTAAACAGTAATGCTGTAGAATTATTAAAATAGCCGGCAGTTTTTATCTCGGAAGCTTCTTAATAAGCACCGTCTGTGACTGCCTGTAGAAATATGAACACCGGTTACTTGCTGTTTTAAAAGATAACAGTTTATTTTGCTATGGAGGTTGAATGATGGGAAATTACTCTGTCCTGTTTGAACCGCTTGATATAGGGAAAATCCAGCTTCCCAACCGGATCTTGATGGCTCCCATGGGAACCAATTACTGCACCACTGAGGGAGAGGTTACCGGTCGCCTTACAGCTTATTTAAAGGCAAGGGCCCGGGGAAGCGCCGGCCTGATCATCACTGAAGGCGCCTATGTTTGCCGGGATGGGAGAGAGTCTTCAAACCAACTGGGGCTTTATGATGACCGTGTGATCCCGGGATTAAGCGAGCTGGCAGAGACTATCGGTGATTCAGGCAGCAAGCTCTTTGTCCAGCTTAACCATGCCGGACGGCAGACCTTGCCGGAGGTGACCGGATCTGAACTTGTTGCTCCATCCCCGATCCCCTGTAAAATTATGCAGAAAGAACCCCGGGCTTTAGAAGCAGGCGAAATTGAAGAAATAGCGGAAGCGTTTGGCGAAGCGGCCCGGCGGGTTAAAGATGCAGGTGTTGACGGGGTGCAGGTCTTAGCCGGTCACGGCCACCTGCTAAACCAGTTTCTTTCCCCCTACAGCAACCACAGGCAGGATCAATACGGCGGCAGCCCGGAAAACAGGATGCGCTTTCCCCTGGAAGTACTCTCAAGAATCAAGGCCAAAGCCGGAAGGGACTATCCCGTATCTTTTCGCATCAGCATTGAAGAATTCATAGAAGGTGGCCTCACAATCCAGGACAGCATTGCCTTTGCCCGCCGCCTGGTCGATGCAGGCGTTGACATGCTAGATGTTTCAGGCGGTATTTATGAAACAGGGCCGATGATCGTGCAACCGATGCTTTTACCCCGCAGCTTCTTCGTGGAAAAGGCAGCCCGGCTAAAGAACGCACTTGCAGGTAGTGTCCCCGTTGCGGTAACCGGGCGGATCCACGACCCGGTTGAAGCGGACAGGCACCTAAAAGAGGGCAAGGCTGATTTAATTGCCATGGGCAGGCCCCTTTTAGCGGACCCGGAACTACCGCTCAAGGCGCAAGCGGGCAGGGAAAGTGAAATCAGGTGGTGTATCAGCTGTAACCAGGGTTGCATGGACCGCATGCTGATGCAGAAGGATATTACCTGCCTCGGTAACCCGCTCTGCGGTAAAGAAGCAGAATATGAGCTAACTCCGGTCCAGGAACAGAAAAAAGTAATGATTATAGGAGGCGGCCCGGCCGGGATGCAGGCGGCGATAACAGCGGCGCAGCTAGGCCATGCGGTCACTTTGTATGAAAAGAGCGATTATCTCGGGGGGCTGCTAAACATCGCTTCTATGTCTCCCGGCAAAGATGTACTTAAAGATCTAAGAGGGTTCCTGGTTAACCAGGTAAAGCTTAACGGGGTTGAGGTTAAGACCGGTGTGACGGTGGACTTATCTATCATCGAAGAAAATAATCCCGATAAGGTGATCCTTGCTGCAGGCAGCAGGCCAGCTATGCCGGAGGTTCCCGGGATCGATGGTGAAAAGGTTGTTTTAGCGGAAGAGGTTCTTGCAGGAAACAGGGAGCCTGGAGATAAAACCCTGGTTGTCGGCGGAGGCATGGTCGGTTGTGAAACTGCTGTGTTTGCAGCGGAGCAGGGTAAAGAAGTAATCCTGGTAGAAATGCTCGAAGATGTCGCCTTTGATCTAGGGCCTTTTTACAAGGGAATGCTGATGATGAAAATGCAGGAGCTGGGAATTAAAATTTATGCATCCAGTAAGCTGCAAGAAATTAAAGATGGTAAAGCGCTTCTGCAGTCGGGAGAAGTAAAAATAGATATTGGCGGTATTGACACGATCATTATAGCCTGCGGTTATGAACCAGATAACAGCCTGGAGGATGTTCTTGCCGGCAAAGGCATCGCGTACGATGTTATCGGTGACTGCAAGGAAGTGCGCAAGATGATCGATGCTATTCATGAAGGTTTCGAGTGCTTCAGCTAAAGAATTTTTGCCCGGATAGGTTTCAGCGCAGCCCTACCATTCTTTTTTTTCATGTAGCGGGTCATCCCGACTCCTTGCTAAACTAGTTGATCTATAGTTTGTTATTCAACTTTTTCCAGAGAGTGGTCCTGCTTATATTCAAAAAATCTGATGCATCGGTTTTGTTATTATCTAATCTCTCAAGAATGATTTTAATAAGTTCTTTCTCCATTTCATTCAAGGGGCCTGGTTGAACACAGACTATATTATCGTTGTCCTGGTCAGGTCTTGATTTCGCCTTTGCCCCTTCGTTTTTGACATAATCTTTAGCAAATGTAGCGCTGTCAGCAGGTAAATGCTTGCTAATTATCACATACTGTTCAATAAAACTGCGCAATTCTCTAACGTTACCTGGCCAAGTGTAGTTTTTAAGCATAGTTATTTCTTCAGGAGATAAATATTTAACAGGACCGTATCGCTGGTTGTAATAATTGAAAAAATAATTTATAAGCTCACTGATATCTTCTTTTCTTTCTCTCAAACTAAGTAGTTCTAGGGTTAAAACCTTTAAACGGTAATATAAATCCTCCCTGAAAGCTCCTTCTTGCACTAAACGCCACAGATCTTGATTTGTAGCAGTAATAATTCGGGTGTCAATGTGAATTACTCTTTCCCCACCCAGGCGCATAACTTGTTTTTCTTGTAATACTCTAAGCATTCTTGCTTGAAGGTTTAGCGGCATTTGGCTTATCTCATCTAAAAAAATTGTGCCTGAATGTGACAATTCAAACAAGCCTTCCTTGCCACCTTTTTTGGCTCCAGTAAATGCCCCTTCTTCATAACCCATTAACTCGCTTTCCAGGAGATTTTCTGGAAGAGCGGCGCAGTTTATAGCAACAAAGGGGCCATCTTCCCGTGAGCTATAATTATGAATGCTTTGAGCATAAATTTCTTTTCCTGTTCCGGTTTCGCCTTCTATTAAAATTGGTGAATTGGTATTTGCAAATGCTTTTGCTTTTTCTACAGTTTTTTGGTTTGACTTGCTTCTGCCTATGATGTGGATGAAGTTTGATTTGGCGATCAATCCTTTAGCTTTATGGGTACGATATTTGTGCCCCAACCTTTCGATTTGATTAATATCTTTAAAAATGCCGACTATACCTTCAATTTTATTGTCGGAAAAGATTGGCTGCATGCTGGAAAAAAGTTTATTTCCACGGATTTCTACCAATTTGTCAATTTGGGAGGCTCCTTTTTTGTATGCTTTTTTCCATCCCTGGTCCTTGGTCAAATTGTTTATTTTCATTCCCAGCAAATCTTCCCTTTTGATATTGAACAGTTCGCATGCTTTACGGTTGCATTCAATAATTATGCCGTTGTTATCGGCGGCAAGGATACCATCATGGAAAAGGTTGAAAACGGTGGACAGGAGTATGTTTTTATCTCTGTCCTTTTTACTGATGGCCAAGATGTCTTCAGCTTTATTTATGGCAGCGGATAAAGACTCTTCGCCTATATTTAACCTATAAGACTTAATGCCGAGTTTAAGTCCCAACCTAAAAGCAGTAGGGCCAGCAATCAATAGCTTGTATTCTCCATCTATCATCTGGGTCATTATATTTTCTATATCCTGCTCGTTGTTATATGTAAAAAGCCGCAGGTTATTATTT
>Ga0207421_10008224_pt1 | contig 10883 bp, 7 predicted proteins | sample SodLakKL_010_SED_4_FD_187542 | JGI IMG/M metagenome (GOLD analysis project Ga0207421, IMG submission 187542) | Alkaline sediment microbial communities from Lake Tanatar, Kulunda Steppe, Russia - 8KL_010_SED (SPAdes) (version 2) | ecosystem: Environmental > Aquatic > Non-marine Saline and...
GCCGGAGAGGATGTGGCATCAGGGCCGGGATCCTCTCTCAGATAGGAATCACCCCCGTTGCCGGGTTCTTGTCTGAAAACCGGGATTTTGCGATTGTCCTGTTGGTCTATCCGGATGATGCTCCTCTCCAGCGCATCAAAGTAGAGAACCTCCCCGTCCCTTGTCACACTGGCATCCCTCGCAGCGGTTGCCTCGGGATCGGTAAGGTGTTCCTGGCGGCTTCCGTCAAAACTGCTGCGGACGATGTACATTTTTTTCAGCTCAAAATCCTCGATTTCCGCGCGCATGAAGACCAGTTCCCGGGAATCGTCATGCCAGGAAGGGTCACTGCCCTGTCCAAGCGTATAATTGCGGCCGGCATCCAGCGAATAGACAAACAGATCGCCGCCATTGGACATGTAGGCGACTTTCCGGCTGTCACGGGACCAGGACGGACCGTAAGCAGCAATACCCGGCTCACTTATCACGCGTACCGAACGGTCCGACAGATCCATGACCAGCAGCTGATCCCGCTCGTTGTTAAAAACAGCATGGCGTCCATCCGGCGAAACCGGAGCGATATTGGCATAGTAACCCAGATCGTACTCCTCCGGTTCGCCAGCACCGTTCCGGTGGACCAGCAAGCTGTTGCCGATCGTAAATGCATAACCGTTTTCGCCGAAAAATGAGGGCTGTCCGGCCGACCAGACGTAATCATGGAGCAACTCCGTCTCACCCGTAGTCAAATCCAGGATGGCCGGAGCCTGCAAACCCTCATCGTTGATATTCTTGAAACCGACCAGATTACGGTCCGGCGACAGCGTATTATACATGCCGGCACCAGGGGCGCTGACCAGTACGTGTTTACGGTCATCGGAAATCAGAAATATCTCGGTGGCATAATTGCTGGTGGCCACAATGCCATGCGGCGTCTCCAGCGGCATGCGCAAATACCCCTCCTGCTCAAGCTGGTACGTATCCGTGATGATCTGTCCGGCAGAAAATGCAGGAAACAACAGGATGGGAAGCAGTATGGCGGAGCAAATTGCAAAATAAAAGCGAGATGCAAGATGGACAGGATTTACAAAGGATTTCATGAGAAGGTGAGCCGTCATGGCCATTTTTTCAAGTGCGGAATTGCTTTTTGACCGAAACGGCCAATGAATGGTGTGCGGAAGGACCGGAACGGCAATTGGACGGTCAGGCAACCAGAGCTACCCCTTGTGGAGTGCTGCCGGATCCGGCCGGTCAGGTGAAATACCGGTCAGTGGAAATATCAGTTTGTCCCTGCGGCTGAATGATCAGACCACGAGTAATGATGTAATGCAATAAAGCTAATGATACAATGAAGCACTGTTAATGCAATGGGCAAAGTTGGTGATTTTGGGGCTCATTCGCAAGAAAATTCAGAGCATTTGCGGCATTTGGCCGCAGTATTGGACAGGTTTGAAGGGTTTTCGTCTTATATTGCACAAAGGACCGCAATCCACAGTCAGCCAAAACGCATCCAGCTAAAACGCATCCAGCCAAAATCACAAAAAACGATCTGCCATGAAGAACAACAGCCCGACCATACTTGGAGCCATTGCCGGTGATGTCATCGGATCCGTCTACGAAGTGCACAACGTGCGGTCAACCGACTTTCCACTGTTCACGGATGGGTCGGATTTTACGGACGACACCGTCCTCACGGTCGCCGTGGCGGATGCCATACTGAATAATAAAGGCTTCGGGCAGACCATTTGGGAATATGGACGCACACACCAAAACCGCGGCTACGGCGGCATGTTCATCCGCTGGCTCCAGGAGCGCAAACCCAAACCATACGGAAGCTATGGCAACGGATCGGCCATGCGTGTGAGCCCCGTCGGATTTGCCGGCGGCACAATGGAAGAGGTGATGGACCTGGCCAGACGATCGGCCGAGGTAACCCACAACCATCCCGAAGGCATCAAGGGTGCGCAGGCAACGGCAGCAGCGGTGTTCCTGGCCAAAATCAACACGGCCAAAAAAGACATCCGCGAATATATCGCACTTCGGTTCGGCTACAACCTTGATTTCACGCTCGACAGCATCCGTCCGAATTATGAATTCAACGTCACATGCCAGGGCTCGGTGCCCGAGGCCATTGTCGCATTTCTGGAAAGCGAAGATTATGAGGATGCGGTCCGGCTTGGCATCTCCATCGGCGGCGACAGCGACACTATCGCCTGCATAGCGGGCGGTATTGCTGCGGCATACTACAAACGTATTCCGGAAGAGATCATCGACCCGGTTCTTGACCGGCTCCCAGCTGATTTCATCGACATCGTGGAACGCTTCGATGCAACATACGGCACGGCCAATTCCGGCGTGTCATAATTTTCCGGCGCCATAACGCCTGCGCGTCATAATTTTCCGGCACGTCATAAGGCCTGCCCTCAGCAGGAAACCGCTGCACCGACGGCTGACTCTGCATCATTCCACAGTATCAATACCTTTTACCCCGGCCACCTTCAGGCAGAGCAGCAGGACCACACCATAAGCCAGATGCATGACAAGCCCGGCCAGGATCAGCAATTCGGGCACCCATGTATCCAGGTAGAAAAATCCGAACCAGTCGCCCGCCGCCAGCGACACGAGCGGAGAGAGCACGAGTCCGGATACCAGTGAGATAAACACACCGTAAAGAAGTCCGCGCACAAACCAGTTGCCGGGGATACGGTCCGACAAAAAAACCACCCAGATGAGCGCCAGCAGCATACCGCCCATGAAATAGGCCACATTGCCCCAAATAATATCGTACGGTTCATCCACATGGACCTCGTTGAAACTGCCGACAATGATATGGCCAATGTCGACAACGGGCAGACCAAGCCCGCCCTGGATGAATGCCACCATCGACATGACAAAAGTTGCAATAAAACCGGAAATGAGGGTCCGCCAGAATACAGATGAACTGATCATAGTGACTTCTCCATGGTGGTTGTGGCCGATGACCATGCTGTCTGCATGATCACCTGATTTTCACAGTTGCCGTTCCGGTATGTGGATATTCCGGATAAGGCAGCGGCTATGTTATTGTAAGTAATAACAGTAACAAGACCGCAATAGTACCACATTCCACTGTGGAAGTCAAGATATCCTGGTATTTCGACAGCTTCAGCTGTGCCGATATTCCGTTTTTTAAATACGCGGCGTTTTTCCCGGGCACCGGCAACGGCACCCAATCCTCAGTGTCCGTCCGGAGCATGCACCGCACCGATCGGCAGGAAATCAGGTCCCGCAGCACTGTCCAGAAGCCGGGAAAAGTGTTGCCTGGCCAGGTCGGTTCTGCCGGTAAGCCGGGCCGCAATGGCAGCTCCCATAAGCGTGTTCAGCCGGCCGGGCCAGATCTCATCTGAGGCCTCATAGGCGGCAAGAGCCTCTTCGTACCGGCCAAGATCCATGTACAGATTGCCAAGGGCTTCCCTGGGCGGCTGAAGCGCTCCGGGCGTGACAGGATGTTTTTCGGCAGTGGATTCCAGCCGGACCGCCTCGCGTGTCAGCTCCTCTGCCTTTTCTTCATTACCATTGGCCAGAGCAATCCGTCCGGCAAGCACCAGCCGGTCTGCCTCAATATAGACGACCATGTTGTCATCACCTCTGTCGCTTGCAACATCACGCAGCTCTCCAAGCCTTTGAACGGCTTCTGACGCCGCCGCCAAATCACCGGTATGTACAGCGCCAAGCCCGCGGGCATACCATGTGAGTGCTTCCGCCCAGGGGGATGCATCCCACGGCAGGTAGTCCGGCGTTCGAGGTTCCAGTGCCTTCGCCCGCTCCCAGTCGCGACGCTCCACAGCCAGGCGGGCAGGTATGGCGGCAAAATGAAACGCGCTTATGAAACTTCCCTGGTGCCGGTCCTTGCGCAGCACGCGGCGATAGGCATCCTCCGCCTTTTCGTCTTCACCACGCTGGAGATAAGCATAGACCAGATAGTCAATGGCATGTATAAAGTGGTGGGATTCCGCACCGTTCACCGGGTAAAGCAATGCGGCATCGGCAGATTGCAGATTCCAGTCGATCACCTGAGGCCAATCGCCCAGACGCACATAGATGTGAGACGGCATATGCAGCGCATGCGGCATCTGCGGAGCTATATGTGCGTACATCTCGACCATGTCAATCGCATTCATCGCACGGCCATCCACGTCGGTGGCGTGTATGCTGTAATGAATGGCCCCGGGATGCTTCGGGATTCTTTCAAAAACCCTGCGCAACACGGCTTCAGCCTCATCAAAGAGCGCATCCCGGTCCTCCAGGAACTGAGCCTGTGTCATCAGTGACAGTCCGTAGAGCGACGCTATATCAGGATCTTCGGGATAGGCCTGGTAAGCATCCGAGACGCCATCAGCCCATCGCTGTATCCGTGTGCGGAAATCAGCCGACTCCGGATCCCGGAAAAATCCGGCGGTGGAACGGATCAAACGCTCCTCCCGACCGGATTCGACCAGGTCCGTTGCGCTCTGTATCATCTCCCAACCTCTTTGCAAGTCCTCTTCAGAGGGACGCGTACCCCATAATGGCTGGAATAAGGTGGTCGCTACACCCCAATAAGCCATCGCACACTCCGGATCCTTCTTTATAATCTCTTCGAATGCAGCCCGTGAGGCGACATACATCATGTGGTGCATCATACCGAGCGCCTTGTCGAAGTCAGCCCGGACCGATGCATCGCAAGCGACACCGAAATCCACGTCCCCTATCGGGGTGCCGGGCTCCACAGGCTGATCGTCATGCAGATGGTGCTGATGCTGTGCCATGGAAACAGTACTCCATAGCAGCAGTGAGCTGATGACTACGGACAGGGTCCCTGGCTTCAGGTTTTTGATCTTTTGGATAATTAGCATAATGTAACTCCTTCTGATGATTCCGTGCTGATTTAGTGCGCATTATCACCACGCACATCTCCAGCATTTCTCGTTGTTTTTACTATTGCCAGGCCCGGGTTCCACCAACAATGCGCACTGACGCTGCCATGCTTTGCCGGGAACTGCCAGACCTGATTCTGTATTCATATCTTTACAGCTGTTGCAAACACAAATTCGCCGGGAATGGTGTACCCGTTTCCGTTGCGGAAAGGCGCAATGGAAGCCAGATACTCCTCATGTGCGCCATGCTTTGTCTCCTCGTCAAATTTCTGGTATGCCAGCGCAACGGGTCCGCCCTGAAAAGCCGCCATGACAGCTGTTTCGACGTCATTATAGGCCAGTTCCACATCCTTCCGCTCGCACCGGATATCCTCAAAACCGGCGTGAGCCATGGTCATTTCGAGTGTGTTGCCTGTCCCCTGCTGGAAGAACATGGGACACACATCCGATGCCACCCGTTTCTCCACAATGGGGAATATATCGGCCCATCCGCATTTCTTCCGCTCACCCCATATGACGACCGAGGTGCGTCCACCCGGCTTCAGCACCCGGTGCATCTCCATGAACCCCTGAAGCGGATCCGGAAAGTACATCACGCCAAGCGAGCAAATGGCCGCATCTGCGATGCTGTCATCAAGCGGCAGCGCTTCGGCATCGGCCCGAATAACGCTACGTGCAACGCCATTCGTGTTCTGGAGCCGGTCAGCCGTGACGTTTGTCATCTCCCCGGACAGGTCCGTGGCAATGATCTCACCGCCCGGGGCCACCGCCGCCGCCGCTCTTTCCGTCACCAGGCCGGTGCCGCATGCGGTCTCAAGTACCGTCTCCCCCGGCTTGAGATCAGCCATCTCAAGCATCCTGTCCTGGGCAGGTTTCAACTGCCGTTTCCATGAGTTCTCATAATATCCGGCGGCTTTATCCCAGCCGTACCGTTGAACACGTCGTTGCAAATCCGGTTTCATGACTTTGACCACTCTTCAGTTATTATATCTGATTGTTCCAGGGTATTCACTATGTTCACCGATCGCTTCACAGAGATCGGCCTACGGAAATCATCCAGCACCGGACTCAGCCTTTCCGTCTCTTCGATCACTTTCATGACCTCGTCCACAGGTGCGGGGCTTTCTATGCGAACCTCGCACCGCAATTCCTTGAATCCGGGCGGACGATCATCGATTCCGAGCATGCCCCGAGCATCGATATCCGATGCAACCGTGATTTCTACACTCTCAAGCGGAACACCCAGCAGAGCTGCCTGCTGAGAATAACCGATCGCCAGGCAGCTGCCCAACGCTCCACGTTCCAGGATACCCGGTCCGGGGCCCGCATCGTTGCCCCCTTCTCCCTTGCCTATATCCACATGAAACTTCCAGTGCTTGTGCGTCACTTCACAGGTCGTACCATCCTTGAGCCGGATGTTCGTCTCGGCCGTGCTTTTACCCATTTCGGGACGCAGCAGTACAGCTTTGTGATTGCGCTCGTATGCTGTTTTTATGCGCTCCCGCTGCCTGATGACTTCCCGCTTTTTGTTTGGATCTGGCCGATTGTTTGAATCTGGCCGATTGTTTGAATCTGGCCGATTGTTGATTTCAGGTTGCATATTGATCTCTTTTTTGATCATATCCATCACATTTCAACTATGATGCAATCTATTGATCCACTTGCATTTAATAGATTGATTATATATCCTTGTTATAGACATTAGCCGAAATCCGGAAGAAAAACTATCACGCCGGCTGTCCGTCACGACGGTCACATTCCCTCTGCCGGGAAAAGACAAACCGGGGGCACCCCGATGGAAACCGAACGGATTACACAGCTGCTGCAGGCACATGCTTCTGGTGACAGAAACGCATTGAACCGCCTGGTACCGCTCGTATATGACGAAATGCAGCGACTGGCGCACAAACGGCTGCTTGCCGAGCGTCCCGGTCACACACTCTGCACCACTGAACTGGTCCACGAAGCCTACCTCAAGCTGCTCGATTTCAATCGGATCAACTGGAACAACCGCAAGCACTTCTACGCCATCGCCTCACAGATCATGCGCAACATCCTTGTGGATTACGCCGTGAAGCAGCGGGCACAAAAACGGGGTGGAAAACGGAAGCGGGTCACCCTCGGAGAGTCCGATGCCGCGACGGATACCAATCTGCACGACATCCTGAGCATCCATCAGGCACTTCAAAAACTGGAAAAAGTGGATGAACGCCAGGTCCGGATCGTTGAATGCCGCTTTTTCGGCGGACTGAACATCGAAGAAACAGCCGCAACCCTGGGTGTTTCCGAACCGACCGTCTACCGCGACTGGAAAATGGCACGGGCGTGGCTGAACCGCGAACTTTCAGAACCGGAAGCAAACCATTCCCATGGAACCTGAAAAACCGCAAACATCGCAAACATACTGGAGTCGACTGAAAAAGCTTTTTTCCAGGGCACTTGAGATGGATCCGACGGATCGGGAACCATTCCTCCAGCGTGCCTGCAGGCATGACCCGAAAATGCTTGCCGAGATACGCTCCCTCCTTGCCGCACATCTGGACCAGGGACCGCTGGATCGAAACCCGGACTGCCTGCAATCCGGGATCCTGGACCGCGTCGTGAATCGTGACCGGACCGGCACAACCGTCGGACCCTATCGTATCACCCGCATCCTGGGCCATGGCGGAATGGGCAACGTCTATCTGGCCGAACGCTCCGACGGTCAATACCACCAGCAGGTGGCGCTCAAACTCATGCAAACCGGTTTCAGCACAGAAAACCAGATCCGACGCTTTCTCTCGGAACGGCAGATCCTCGCCTCCCTGAACCATCCTCATATTGCCATGCTCCTTGACGGTGGAATCACCGGAGAAGGGCAACCCTGGTTTGCGATGGAATACATTGAAGGCATTCCGATCGACACCTATTGCCGACAGCATAAACTGTCCATCCCCGACCGGCTCAGCCTGTTCCTCTCCGTGTGCGATGCCGTGCAATATGCCCATCAGAACCTGGTCATCCACCGCGACCTCAAATCGTCCAATATCCTCATCACGCGTGACGGTACGGTTAAATTGCTGGATTTCGGCATCGCAAAAGCACTGGAACAGAATCCGATTACACTAGCCGACGAGACACCGGACACCCGGACCGGACTCATGCCCATGACACCGGCCTGCGCCAGTCCCGAACAGGTGCAGGGCGGACCCATGACCACGGCCTCGGATGTCTACCAGCTGGGCGTGCTCCTGTACGAGCTGCTCACCGGATCCCTGCCTTTTGACGTATCCGGAAAATCACCCGCTGAAATCGAGCGCATCATCTGCGAAAAAGAACCGCCCAGGCCAAGCACCCTCATTCCCTTTCTGGTGGATGCCAACCGAAGCCCGAACCACGCTCCGAAACCAGAAAGCGATACCACCGACACAATATCCCGGTCTGTGTCAGCGGAACAGGCATCGGGGCAGACACTGTGGCTGACACCAGAGCTGTCATCGGAACAGGCATCAGGGCAGGCATCGGAGAAGACATCAGGACAGGCATCGGAGCAGACAACCGGGCAGACATCGGCACAGCCATCGGTTCAACGGGATATCGGCCGGCAGCTGCGGAAACGGCTGCGTGGCGATCTCGACAAGATCATCCTGAAGGCCATGCACAAGGAACCCGCCAGGCGCTACGAGTCGGCCGGGAAACTCGCTTCCGACATACGCCGATACCTTTCCGGCAAGCCGGTCGCCGCCCATCCCGACTCAAGGGTTTACCGCATGCGGAAATTCATCCAGCGGCATTACATTGGCGTGGCCGCATCCGCAACCATCTTTCTGATGCTTATTGCCGGCACCAGCGTAGCCCTCTGGCAGGCAAACCGGGCCAGCGAGGCCGCCCTTGCCGCACAGCATGAGGCGGAACGCGCCAGCACGGCACTTCAGAAGTCGGAAGAAGCCCTTGCCCGCGCCGAATCATTGCACAACTTCCTCACAGACCTGTTCTGGGCGGCAGATCCCAACCGACCGCCGGACGAACTTCCGGGCACCCGCGAACTGCTGGAACTGGGTGCCGGGCAGGCTCTGGACAACCGGGCGGCACCTCCGGCAGTCCGTATGGGAATGCTTCAGACCATCGCGGAAATCTACCTGCGGCAGAGCTGGACCGACTACGCCAGACCACTGCTCGAGGAAGCGGTAGCATTGGGCAAATCGCATCGTACTGAGATGCCTGTAGACCTTGCCAAAACGCTCCACCTGAAAGCGGATCTGGAACGCCAGGACGGAAATGTATCGGATGCGGAATCCCTTCTGCTCCAGGCCGAGGCACTGCTGCTCACGACCAAACCGGAGCCGGAAGCTAGCACCGGTCTTCCGGACGCGCACACCGATCTGCCGGATGCACACGCCGATTTTCCAGCCGCGCACGCCAATCTGCCAGCCGCACACGCCAATCTCCCGGATGCGCACGCCAATCTCCCGGACGCGCACACCGATCTGCCGGATACACACTGGGAACTCTTCGCCCGCATCCGCTCCGATCGCAGTTACCTGAGCCGCCTCAGGCACGATTACCGCCAGGCCGTCTCCCTTATCGAGCCGCTGCATGAGGAAATGCGGACCAGGGATTCGGTGGATGCACAACTGAAAACGCACATCCTCAATTTTCTTTCCGGAATGTATGCCGATATCGGAAAACTGGAAGAGGCCAACCGTCTGCGCAATCAAAACCTGGAACTGACCGCCGGTTTGAAAGGACGCCAGAGCCTGAACTACGGCATCAATCTCACCAACAGTGTCGGGCTTATGTTCCATCTCGGGGATTTTGATGAGGCCTGCAGGCGGGCCGACGAAGCCATCGCCATCTACAATCATATTTTCGACGAACCGACCGGCGTGCTCAGCATCACTTACGGGGTGCTGGCTGTCTCACAACTGTATGCCGGAGAATTTGAGCAGTCGCTTGAAACACTTGACAAATCAGTCCGGCTCTGGGCCGAAAGCTGGGACCTTGATCCGGATGAATGGCAGGTCCCGGATATCTACCGGGGCATGTTCCTGGCAAAAATGAACCGATGGGACGAGGCCGCGACCTTACTGGAAACCAACCGCGGGCTGTTTGCACAGACGCATCATGGCATGATCTTCACCTCGCCTGAATCGCTGCTGGCTTCCGCAATGTGTGAAACTGGTCGCAGCGCCGACGGTATGGCACTGCTGGACGGGATGGATCCGGCTGCAACGGACTACCCGGTCTTTGTCGCCCAGTACCATGAAGCGCACGCCCGGTGCCTGCTGCAAAACGGTTATCCGGAAAAAGCACTGCCTGCCATCAGAAAGTCGCTCACGGCCATGAACTATCCCGGCCGGTTTATGGAACTGGCCGAACGGAAGGTCCTGAAGGCGGAGATCTTTGCCGCCCTTGATATGCCGGTGCAATCCGCTCGTGAACTGGAACGTGCCGCCCGGCTTTTTAATGAAGCCGGCTCTGCAGACCATCCGCTCATGGCACACATCCAATCCACTGTTGAAAATTTAGGGCTTGAACTGCTGTCGCATCAGCCATGAAACAGCGGCTCACCTGCCGAGATCATATGCCGGATGCCCGTTCCACGTCCCAAGTCCCGGGTCCCAGGTCTCACGTCCCAAGTCCCGGGTCCCAGGTCTCACGTCCCACGTCATATATCCCACATTTCACATCCACAAGCCATATCCACCCAGCTGGCGGTCTCACTCCGCTGTTGTCGCTTCCAGGAGATAATCCACCTGGTAAATGCGCTTGACCGGGAAGCCGCTCTTTTCAGCGTGCTCATGGATCAATTGTTCATTTTCGGATACATAGATGCAATGGGTCCGGTCCTCACTTACATAGGAATGTAGCCACTGGATTTCCGGGCCGATGTCGCGTAATGCGCGCACCGATTGCAAAGCCGCCGCCTTGCGATCGCGTTCGTCCAGTGAATGCACTCCCGGCACCTCTCGCTCAATTACATATTTCGGCATGACATCTTCTCCTTTTTGTGATTTTTTGGTAAAACCCATC
>Ga0207421_10008225_pt1 | contig 10882 bp, 9 predicted proteins | sample SodLakKL_010_SED_4_FD_187542 | JGI IMG/M metagenome (GOLD analysis project Ga0207421, IMG submission 187542) | Alkaline sediment microbial communities from Lake Tanatar, Kulunda Steppe, Russia - 8KL_010_SED (SPAdes) (version 2) | ecosystem: Environmental > Aquatic > Non-marine Saline and...
CTCAAGCGAAGCTGGGGATCTTCAGGAAAAGCGAAGGAACTGTCCCCTGTGGCTGGCGTATTGGACTGAGCAGTTACATAATGACCACCTTCAACTGCTTGTTATTTAACTACCTTGCTGTCCCGAGGGCCTTCCTGCGTGTAATGAAGGTTTTGCCCGTCAAAATAAATTTCTCCTTCGCTGGCCTGGTCCATCACCCGATGATGTTAACCAGGCTGCTCTTTCCAGAGCCGCCCTGGCTCAGCACTACCACTAATTCCCCGTCGTACAGGAATAAATCCACCCCCTTGAGTGCCTGTACCGTTACTTCTCCCATCCGGTAGTTTTGCTTTATTTTCCTGGAAGTCACAAGTCGCTCAAGATAAAACTTGAGCTGCAGTGTAAAGATGTTGGGGAATAACTTTGCTCTTCATAGGACATATATGCCGAAGATTTTACCGGTGGCTTGATAAAAAAAATCACCGGATTGTGCGGTGATGCGATATTAACATATACCTGTGCAACCAAAGTATACCAGATACCTGCCTGCTGGTAAAGCAGTGAGAATACAAACAAACATTAGCTATTATACAGCATTACTAAGAAACCACCTTTTCAATTTGTTCTTAGAAGATAACTCACAACTATGGCGCAAATAACTGTGTGTTATAGTATTTGAATTAAATAGTGGCAGCACTTATACTATCAAAGAATGTAAAGTAACGGCCAACCAGATAAAATATAAATTAACTTAAAAGTAATAAAGAGCTAATAGAGTAAAATTTAACTGAATATAGAGTACCCCGGTCAAAGGCAGGGGCAACAAATTAGGATCAGGCTTAGAAAGAGCCTGGGAACGCCACCGTAAGTTTACAACACCAGATTACTTTCAACTGGTTTTTCAAAATAAGAGTTTTTAAAAATTAAAAGGAGGATTTTTTCATGTCGCCCCAAGATTATATTGAAACTGCTCGAGAGTATTATAACAGCTCGGTTCATGAAATGTACAAAGAGTGCTGGGGTGGGGAGAACCACCACCTGGGAATTTTCGATGAAACCGATGACTTTTTTAAAGCTGCCCAGAGAGCCAACGAAAACCTGGTAGGCAAACTGTCCATAACCCCCGAGAGTGTTATCCTGGATTTGGGAAGCGGGTTTTGCGGATTACCCCGCTATATTGCCCGGAACACTATCTGCAAAAAAGTGATTGGGCTAAACATCTCAGAGAAAGAGAATGAATACGCCCGGGAGAAGAACTCCCTGGAAGGGCTGGGTGACAGGATTGAAGTATTAGACGGTGATTTTAACCATATGCCTTTTTTAGACCATGACATTGATATCATGGTCAGTCAGGATTCTATGCTACATAGCCCCGACAAGGGAAAACTTCTTCAAGAATGTGCCCGGGTGCTGAAGCCGGGGGGAGAGCTGGTTTTTTCGGATATTTTAGAGATGAGCACTTTAACCCGGGAAGAAGCAGAAAGAATCTATGCACGTATAAAAGTTCCCCATCTCTCTACGTTTGATTTTTACGAGGAAGGCCTGAAGAAAGCAGGGTTTGAAATAACGGAAATCCAGGACCTGGGAAGCAGGAATCTGGGCAAATCCTACCAGGCAGTTCACGACACCGTAGCTAACAAAAAAGAAGAGCTGATCAAGGAAAAAGGTATCCCCGCGTATATTATTGACAACGCCCTGAACGGCTTAAAGTTCTGGGTTGAAAAAGCCGGGGAAGACAAGATCGGCTGGGGGCTGTTTGTAGCCCGGTTACCGTAGAGAGCTGTTAGGATGAGTGGTATAAAAACAGATGTAAAGTCGTATTGTAAGTGTTGAAATGTAAGTGCTGAAGTAAAGAGGGGCGGAAAGGTCATGGCCCTTAACGTTACTCTTTAAGTCCTGCTTGATTTTCCTGTTTGCGCTTCAGGTAGATTCAGGCCGGAAAAATACATTTAAGCACCAGGTGCTTGAGGTGATATATGATGAAGATTTTGGTAAGCGACCCCCTTTCTCGCGAAGGGCTGGATTTGCTGGAAGAAAAAGCTGAAGTAGATGTTAAAACCGGAAAGAATGAAGAAGAGCTGCTGGATATAATAGGTGATTACGACGCCCTTTTTGTACGCAGCGGTACCCGGGTAACCGCGCCTATCATTGAAAAAGGCGAGAATTTACAAGTCATTGGCAGAGCCGGAGTAGGCGTGGATAACATTGATGTAGAAAAAGCTACTGAACAGGGCATCATGGTAATTAACGCCCCCGAAGGGAACACCGTGTCAACGGCTGAACACACCGTAGCTATGATGTGTTCCCTGGCCCGCAATATACCTGCCGCCCACCAATCGTCAAAAGAGAAAAAGTGGGAACGTAAAAAGTTTACCGGGGTTGAGTTAAACCGCAAAGTCCTGGGACTTTTCGGTATTGGCCGTATAGGAGGCGAAGTGGGCCGCCGCGCTCGGGCCATGGGGATGAAACTCCTGGCCTACGACCCCCACATATCTACTGAAAAAGCTAAAAAGATGGATGTAGAACTGGTTGGTAAAGAAGAGCTTCTACTAAAGGCTGATTTTATTACCCTCCACATGCCCAAGAATTCTTCTACTTATCATTTTATCGGGGAAGAAGAATTGCAAAAGGTTAAACCGGGGTTGCGTATTATTAACTGTGCCCGGGGGGGGCTTATTGACGAAAAAGCTCTGGCAGAAGCGCTGCAAGATGGAAGAGTCGCAGGCGCTGCCCTGGATGTTTTTGAGGAAGAACCCTTACAAGAAGACAGCCCCCTGCGAGATCTGGACAACGTGATACTTACTCCTCACCTGGCTGCCTCTACTCGTGAAGCTCAGATTAATGTGGCGGTCCAGGTAGCTGAACAGGGATTAAAAGCTCTCCAGGGCAAACCAGTGGTTTCAGCGGTTAACGTGCCTTCGCTGCCCCTGGAGGTTTTGAACGAGATTAAACTTTTTTTACCACTGATGCGCATACTGGGAAGCCTTTACATGCAGATGTACGGCGGTTCCATAGACCAGGTAGAGATCGGCTATAATGGAGAAATAGCTGAAAAACCCCTGGAACCCCTTACTACTTCCTGTCTCATAGGTCTCCTACAGGTTATCCTGGGAGAAGAAGTAAATTTTGTTAATGCTCCTTATATAGCAAAAAACCGGGGTATACAGGTGCGTGAACTTCGTTCTAACACCATTGAAAACTATGCCAGCCTGGTGACCCTTAACGTTACAAGTGGAGGGGAAACCCGCAGTATTGCCGCTACCTTGTTTAACGAGTACGATATGCGCATCGTCCGGATAGGTGAATATTCCGTAGACGTTACTCCCTACCGGTATATGCTCATCTGTTCTTTTATTGACAAACCTGGAGTAATCGGCAAGGTGGGTACTCTCTTTGGCGAAGAGGGGATCAATATTGCCAGCATGCAGGTTGGCAGGAAGTATATAGGAGGAGAAGGCGTCATGGTTCTCCAGGTTGATGGTGCTATACCTCAGGAACTTCTCCAGAAGGTAAAAGTGCTTGACGGGGTAGTAGAAACCCACTTTGTTGAAATACCCGAAAAAGACCTCAAGGTGCCCAAAGTGCATCATAAATGACCACAATCAGGCCTCGACAACTCCATTCAAGGGGGCTACCAGCCATCAGCTGCCGGGATCAATAAAACTTGCATATTAACATATCTATTTCTGGTAAAATTCTTACCGTGATAAAGTCTAAAATAAACATCTCTAATATTGAACTAAATGAAGTACATCTGAAATATTGCGTGGGTTGTTTTATGCTACTAGAAGGAGGGGTCCTATGGGCTGATTAAACCGGTGTTCCGGGGAATCCCTGCCCTCAAGGGCTTGAGTGAGTGGTAGGAGCTAGCTCCGGCCACCTGAAAAATACCATGTGTCATCTGTACATTAAGCAAGTAAAAACAAGGAGGAAAAGTATGAGAGCCAATCTAACCGTTAACAGGACCACCCAGTTCCAGGTTCTTTCCGAAGACCAGTGTGAAGCAATTTACCATAACATCCTGGAAGTAATGCAACGGACCGGGGTGGATGTTCACCATGAAGGAGCACGTCAAATGCTTAAAGAAGCGGGAGCCCAGGTAGACGGAGTAAGAGTCTACGTTCCTCCGTACCTGGTGAAAGAAGCCATTTCGCAGGTGCCGGACAATTTTATTGTCCATCATTGGGATGGTTCCGGGGTTTTGAGGCTGAGGAGAAATGAAGTTTATCCGGGTACCGGGCCGAGCATGCCTAACTACATCGACCCGTACACTGAAGAAAGGCGACATTTTCTCAGAGAAGATTCCGCGAACGTAGCCAGAGTGTGTGATGCCCTGGAAAACATACTGTTTGTGGAAGGACTGGGTTCCATCAGCGACACCACAAGGGAACTGGCGGATCTTTATGAGTTCGTGGAGCTTATTACCAATACTGCCAAGCCCATAGCCGCCTGGTCTTTCGACCGCCAGAGCTGTGAGGACATCTACCGGGTAGCAGCAGCCATGGCCGGGGGGGAAGAAGAATTCCAGCGCAAGCCCAATTTTATGTTTTACATGGAGCCTATCCCGCCGCTGGTCAGCAACGAAGAGACGGTGGACAAAGTTCTTTTCTGCGCGGAAAAACACATCCCTGCTATTTATACGCCCTGCTGCATGGGAGGGGGAACCGAACCGGCCACATTTGCCGGCCTGTTAACCAACGCTGCTGCCGAAAGTTTTACCGGTCTGGTGATAGCCCAGTTGCAGCGTAAAGGTGCTCCCTTTATCATGGGTGGAGTTATGACGGTCATGGATATGCTTACTTCTACCTATATCTACGGGGGGCCCGAACTCAGCACCATGTGTGCTGGAATTACCGACCTGGGCAAATACCTGGATATCCCCGTTTTCTCTACCGGCGGATGCACTGATGCCAAAGTAACCGAGCCCCAGGCGGCCCTGGAAAACGCTATTTCCAACTATACTGCTGTATTGAGCGGGGGTAACATTATTCACGATACCGGTTACTCGGAATCAGGGTTGACCGGGAACCTTTTTAACGTAGTGATGAATAACGAGATCTTGGGGATGGCTTTCCGTATCGCCCGGGGAGTGGAGGTAAACGAAGATTCCATGGCCCTGGACGTAATCGAAGAAATAGGTCCCCAGGGACATTACTTGCTCCATGAGCATACCAACCGCTATTTCCGCACCGATACCTGGGAACCGGAAATGTTAAACCGGATGCCTTACGAGGAATGGAAAAACGCTGGAGGCAAGACCCTGGGACAGAAAGTTAAAGAGAAAACCCGTCACCTTATTGAAAACCACCAGGGACCCAGCGTCCCGGAAAGCGCCCGCCGGGAAATCGAAAAAATCCTGGAACAGGCCGAAGAAAGAGTGGCCCGGGAGAGGGCTAAGAAAGGTGGAAAATAAGTCTTTTCTATCCGGATTACCGCTCCATGATTCATAATTTACAAACAACTATATTATATAAGGAGGAAATTTGATGAGTCTTAAAAGATTAGCGAATGCCATGATAGAAGGAGATGTGGAGAAGGGTAAAGAAGTAGCCCAGGATTTACTGGAGGAAGGCACTACTCCCAAGGAGATCCTCGATGATGGGGTACTGGCAGGGATGGAAGTAGTAGGAGAAAGATTTAAAAACTTTGAAATGTACATCCCCGAAGTCCTGGGCTCCGCCCAGGTAATGCATGAAGTTATGGACATATTAAGACCCAAGCTGGTATCCAGTGAAGGGGAAACTTCCAAGGGTACCGTGGTTTTAGGCACGGTAGAAGGCGACATGCACGACATCGGCAAAAACCTGGTGGCCTTAATGCTGGAAGGTGCAGGCTTTAAAGTAGTAGATATCGGCATAGACCAACCGGCTCAAAGCTTTGTGGATGCGGTAAAGAAAGAGAACCCGGAAGTAGTAGGCATGTCCGCTTTGCTTACCACCACGGCTCCCAAGATTTTCGAAGTAATTGAAGCCTTAAAAGATGCCGGTTTGAGGGACAGCGTCAAAACCATGGCCGGGGGTGCGGTTATTGATCAGGCATTTTGTGATGAAAATGGTGTTGACGCTTACGGTCCCAGCGCTACGGCTGCCATGGAAATAGCTCAAAACTTTGTAGCAGAGGTAAAGAGATAATGCAAGTAAATCAAGTACACAACAGCACCCCCCAGTTTTCGGTTCTTTCACAGGACGAGCGAGAAATGATCTTCCGGGGCGCCCTGGAAGTGATGGAAAGGGTAGGAGGGAGATTTTACCATCAGGAAGCCATCGAGCTGTTTAAAGATAGTGATGCCCAGGTAGTGGATGAAAGCCTGGTGAAGATACCTTCCTGGTTAACCCTGCAGGCCCTTAAAGAAGCCCCTGGCAAGATCACCCTCTGTTCCCGGGACGGCGAGCGCAATGTTCACCTGGGAGGGAACCAGGTGAACTTCGGGACCGGTTCCGATTGTCCCTTTATCTATGACCGGGAAACCGGCGAGCGCAGGCGCTATACCCGTAATGATGTTTACGAAGCTGCTCGGATAGTGGATTACCTGCCTCATATCGACTTTTTCATGTCCCACGGACTGGCTGACGATGTGCCTCATGATGAAACTTACGACCGCCACCAGTTCTTCTCCATGGTGAAGGGGACCAAAAAACCCCTGGTGGTCACTGCGGTGGACGGTGAAGGGCTGCAGGACCTTTATCAGATGGAACTGCTCCTTACCGGCAGCGAAGACGAATTCAGGTTGAATCCCCGCTTTGCTGTCTATATAGAACCCAGCTCACCCCTGGCACACAGCCAGGAATGCCTGGAGAAGATACTCTTCTGCGCGGAAAAATCCATCCCGGTTATATACACCCCCTGCCCCAGCGCTGGTGCCACTGCCCCGGCCAGCCTGGCGGGGATGCTCATCCAGACTCTGGCGGAAAGCCTGCAGGGTTTGGTCTTGAGTTACCTGAAGAAACCGGGCATGCCTTTTATCATGGGTGGCGTGGTTACTATAATGGACATGAAAACTTCTAATTACTGTTATGGCGCTCCCGAGATGAGCCTTTCCTCGGCGGCATTAACTGACGTTTCCAAGTATTTAAACCTGCCCATGTTCTCCACTGCGGGCTGTACCGATGCCCGGGTAGTGGATGAACAGGCGGCGTTAGAAGCCCAGATCTCCATAGAGACCGCTTTCCTGTCGGGAGCCAGCCTGGTGCACGACATCGGTTACCTGGACAGCGGACTTAACGGCTCCCTGGAAATGCTGGTGCTCTGCGATGAAATCATTGGTATGGTTAAACACCTGGGTAAGGGCATTACCGTTAACGAGGAGCACTTGGCTGCCGACCTGATTGACCAGGTGGGGCCGGGAGGCAACTTCTTGACCAGTAAACATACCCACCGTCACTACCAGGATGAATTTTATTTCCCTACCCTGCTGGATCGCCACAACATAGAAACCTGGGCTTCCCGGGGCAAGAAAACTATTATCGATCACGTCGATGAGAAACTTGAGAAGATCCTGGGCTCCCACGATCCCGAACCCCTTCCCGAAGGAGTGGAGGAAAAGATGAAAGAGATCATCGAAAAAGCAGACGCCCGGGCAGAAGAAGCCAAGAGCAAAAAATAAAAAGAAGTTAATAAGATCGGTGTAAAACCAACCGGTCATGAGCGGTAACCTTTTAACGGGGCAAGAAATTTGCCCCGTTAACTACTTCAGGTGCTCAGTTACCAGTCAGCAGGCAGGTAATCGGGTAACGGGAAATGCCGGGCGCTCCTTAAGTTGCCAACAGGGGCCCAAAAGCCGTTGAGCAGCCCGGAATCTAATTGTGCAGTTTTCCGGCAGGGGCTCGGGCAAAATTCTGCCGGGCGACTCAAACAAAGAAAAGCCCTATAAAAAAGAGCATATATGATTAAAACAGGGCAAAAAAAAGGTAAAAAATGTTTTTAAGAGTGGTCAGGAGTATACATTTGTGATAAGTTATATAATGAAGTGCAAGGTTAAAAGTACAACAGGCAACTGGATAATGAGAGGTAGGGATAACATTGACCAACACCGGTGAAAAGGTTTTTTCCAGCAAACTAATCGACACCGACCCTGAGATATACCAGGCTATAAAAAAAGAAAGTCTAAGACAGGATGAAAAAATCGAGCTAATTGCCTCGGAGAACATGGTAAGCCGTGCCGTTCTGGAAGCACAGGGATCTGTTCTTACTAACAAGTATGCCGAAGGCTACCCCCGGGCACGTTATTACGGGGGATGTGAACATGTGGACACGGTAGAAGAACTGGCCCGTGAGCGCGCCTGTCGACTGTTCCAGGCCGAGCATGCCAACGTGCAGCCCCATGCTGGTTCTTCGGCTAACCTGGCTGTTTATTTCGCGGTTTTAAACCCGGGAGACAAGATCCTGGGGATGGAACTGTCCCACGGGGGGCACCTGACTCACGGCAGCCCGGTAAATTTTTCCGGCAAGCAGTACCAGGTCAGTTCCTACGGGGTGTCCAGGGAAAGCGGCGAGATTGATATGGAAGAGGTTCGCCGAATAGCTTTGCAGGAAAAGCCCCAGATGATTGTAGCAGGCATCAGCGCTTACCCCCGGTCCGTGGATTTTGCCGCCTTTGGGGAAATAGCCCGGGAATGCGGAGCCTACCTCATGGCGGACATAGCTCACATAGCGGGGCTGGTAGCTGCCGGGCTTCATCCATCTCCGGTACCGTACGCAGATTTTGTAACTACTACTACTCACAAGACTTTACGGGGCCCCCGGGGAGGCTTGATCCTGTGCAGGAAGGAATACTCCAAAAAGATAGACAAAGCTGTTTTTCCCGGCATCCAGGGCGGGCCCCTGATGCACGTCATCGCCGCCAAGGCAGTAGCACTCCAGGAGGCCATGGATCCATCATTTATCCGCTACCAGGAACGCATTAAAGAAAACGCTGCCGTGTTGGGAGAAGAATTGCAGTTCCAGGGGCTGAATCTGGTAACCGGAGGCACGGATAACCACATGGTGCTGGTGGATCTGCAAAAACAGGGCGCTACCGGTAAAGAAGCTGAAGAAGTTCTGGAGCGTATCGGCATAACCTGCAACAAAAACACGGTTCCTTTTGATCCCCAAGGTCCCCGCATTACCAGCGGCATCCGCCTGGGGACTTCTACCATCACTACCCGGGGCATGGGTGAACCGGAAGTGCGCCGTATGGCACGTATCCTCAAGGAAGCCCTGGATAATCGTAACCAGCCTTCGGAGCTGGAAAAACTACAGAAAGAAGTCGGGGAGTTGTGCGCCAGGTTTCCTGCCTGCTACGCGGATCCTTATCAATAGAACTACCCTGTAAACAGGTCCTTGCTGTTTATGTCCATATAACGGTTAAAGTCAGGCTTCATGGCTTTTACTTTACCATTAAGGGGATAATCTGAAACGATCTTTGAAATGATCAAATTGCTGGATTTCTGAAGGTAAAGGTAATGTTACCTTAAAAGCTTGCTTTTAGCATGATTAGCCTGAGCCTTGACAAAAGCAAAACATGCAGAGATAGGAGATGGTTTACGTGACACAGGATAATAACCCAACCGAAAAAGAAGCCCAGGTTTACCGTTATCTTGACAACCTGAACATATCTTATACCCGCCATGAGCATCCTCCTGTTTATACCGTGGAAGAAGCGGAAAAATACTGGAAAGATATAGAAGGAGCTCACACCAAGAATCTATTTTTACGGGATAACAAGGGGAAGCGCCACTTTTTGGTGGTGTTGGAACATTCCCGCCAGGCTTCCCTGAATGAGATTTCTCAACAGCTAAACGCCGGCAAACTAAGTTTTGCTTCCGATCGGCGCCTGGAGAAATATATGGGGCTGGAAACCGGGGCGGTTTCCCCCCTTGGGCTAATTAACGACGGAAATAACCAGGTGGAAGTAGTGCTGGACGAACGTTTAAAGCAGCATCAGTGGATTAATTTCCATCCCAATGTAAATACCGCCACCGTTACCCTGTCTTTTAAGGATTTCCTGGGTTTTATAGAAGCTGCCGGCAGCAAGTTGCATTACCTGTAAAACCATGGCGTTGAAATAGTATATAGCAGGTTGCTACAAGGTTAATTTATTGCGTGTTTGTTTGTAACTACTTATCCTTTTAGCTACAAGATGGGGGAAGCTCAAAGCCACGGGGACGGATTCCTGTGGGTAGCGTATTGGCTTAAGCAGTTACAATTTTATGTCCTTTCCTTGTTAGGGGAAGGACAATTTTGTTACCGGTGAGTTACATCCACTACCTGACAGCCCTAAATTTGATCAAGGCTTTCTCCTCCTTATCCGGTTATAATAATTATACCAGCCTTTGATCTCTGTCTTCCAGGGGTTTTCACCAGGATAAAAAGTAAATTGATTATGTTAAAATTAAAGGCCAGGCTATTTTTTTCTTTTTTTCCGTTTCTTCTCTTTAGCTTCCCTGGCTTTAATAATTTCCATGTCTTTTGAGCCTTTTCCCTTTTCAGCTGCCAGAGTAGTAACAGCTCGTTGTCGCATCCACCAGGCAAAAAGAAGCAAAGGGGGGGTGAACCACTGGGTCAGGGTAAAAAAGCCAGCCCCCCAGGCTTCGCTGATAAACTCATACATGTATAGAGGATGTTCCCGGAAAGTTTCTTCTATTAACCCTCTTAAGAGAGAATAATAAAACACAAAAGACCAAAAAAGCGTCCCCGGTGGATAATGTTGTTTCTGGCTCAGGTAGCGGTGTATCAACAGGACAGCCAGGCCGATAAGGATACCGTAGACCTGCGCGGGATGCCGGTCAAAGGGCAGCAGCTCGGCGGGGCGGCCCAACAGCTCCTGGTTAAAGATGTTGGCTACCCGGATCAGCATGTAGCCTATAGCTATGCCGGGGACAGCCAGGTCCAGAAAGTCGTGCAGGCGCAGGCGTGGATGTTTGAA
>Ga0207421_10008229_pt1 | contig 10878 bp, 10 predicted proteins | sample SodLakKL_010_SED_4_FD_187542 | JGI IMG/M metagenome (GOLD analysis project Ga0207421, IMG submission 187542) | Alkaline sediment microbial communities from Lake Tanatar, Kulunda Steppe, Russia - 8KL_010_SED (SPAdes) (version 2) | ecosystem: Environmental > Aquatic > Non-marine Saline and...
TGGCCTGCTCGAGCGATTGGAACGCAGCCCGCCCTGCCACATTTGTGGTCTGACCCAAATCGATCTTGATCTCTTCTTGAAAGATGTTGACCAGGTTGGCCTTGCCGGGCACAGCCTGATCTACCGACCGGATCACATGGAAGTTAAAGTCATGGATACCCAATATCTTCTTGTGATAACTGGCCACCTTGGAGGATCCGTATACCACAGGGGTAAAAAAATCGAGCATGCGTGAGTCAAACAGGGTCTTCATGATGAGCTCATAACTGATCCCGTTCACATCACCATGGCTGATACCTATTTTAATCGTATGATTGGAAGATAAATCGCGTGTCATTGCAATCGTTTTTTGCAAAAAAAATTTTTTATTCCTACAAAGGTACGTAAATTTATATCTGTAATGCGATGCCTGTGGTGAGGAACCAACATCCCACTGTCAACCAGCATTTTCGCAGATGCTTAATTCCCGGAGCAGACGGCAACATCAATAACCTGTCAAAAAACATATCCATCCATTAAAAACCCATCAACCCATGACCCTTTTTGAGACAACAGGAATTTTTGAAAGCATCCTGGCCTCCTGGTGGCTGGTCATTATTTTGGTGATATTGCTGCTGACCATATTATGGATGCAGCATGTGAAGGCCATGCGCCGGCAACGCGCAAGAGACCGCAAGCGGCCGGGGCCCAACCCGGTGATCATCCTGGGCATGGTCACCATCTTTGTGCTGATCCTGCTGGCCCTTCCGCTATACCTCGGCACACTGGAAAACGACGAAGAGGAAAAGGAAGAGAATGAGCTCGTTGAAGATGAAAAAGCACGCGACGAAGAAGATGAGGAGGACACCTGGCATCAGTGAATCGTATCCTCAGATGTGCACCACGCTTCACTTAACAGCCAGGCCGCAACGGTTTTGCCATGCGCAACCGGGGTGCCATATTTTTCCTTAGTTTTGCATGCTCCGGGAACGGAGCATCGCTTGAGCGCAATTACACATGGCAGACTACGACAAGATCATCATCGGCATTGACCCAGGCACCAACAACATGGGCCTGGGTGTCCTCGGCTTTCGAAAGAATCAGATCGACGTGCTGGCCATGGACGTGTTGAAGCTCGACAGGCTCAGCAACCAGCCGCTGAAGCTGAAAAAGATTTTTGAAACCGTGCTGCGCAACATCGACACCTACCACCCGGATGAACTGGCGGTTGAAAGTCCTTTTTTCGGAAAAAATGTGCAGTCGATGCTCAAGCTCGGGCGGGCGCAGGGTGTGGCCATTGCAGCGGCCCTGCACCGTGATATCCCGGTGTTCGAATACTCTCCACGTAAAATCAAGCAATCCATCACAGGAAAAGGAGGATCATCCAAGGAACAGGTGGCAGGCATGCTCAGCCACATCCTTCAACTCACAGAGATGCCAGACGACCTCGACAGCACCGACGCCATTGCTGTAGCACTGTGTCACCATTATCAACACACGGGAAAAGGTGTCGGAGACCAAAAAAGTTACAGCAGCTGGAAGGCTTTTATCCACGATAACCCCGACCGTATAACCGGCAAATAGGAGACCAGGTACAATGGAGTTTTCCTTGGGTGGAAGCAAATGAATGGCCCGGATAAGGATGCCAAAAAACAAGACACGGATAAACCCGTGAGGGGGATTGCTTACAATGCGTCCTGAATCCGCCTGACAATGAGGTTAAACTCTTCGCTGCCAAGCTCCAGCTTCGGTTTGCTGAAGTCAATGTCGTAGATGCCGTTGATGGGCACCAGGTGGATGTGGGCATGCGGCACTTCCAGGCCGACCACGGCCACGCCAACGCGCTCACACGTCATGCTTTTGTCCAGCGCAACAGCCACCTTTTTTGCAAAAAGCCACAGGTCGCGGTAGGTCTCATCATCCAGGTCAAAGAGGTTATCCACCTCTTTTTTAGGGATCACAAGCGTATGCCCCTTTGCAAGGGGGTTGATGTCAAGGAATGCCAGGAACCTGTCATCCTCTGCCACCTTATATGCAGGAATTTCTCCCTGGACGATTTTTGTGAATATGCTTGCCATAACAGGAAGGTTTGATCACGGCAGTTATTGTCGTGAAATTTCTTCAATTTTGAATTTCATCAGGCCCGCAGGCACATTGATTTCTGCAGTCTCCCCTTTTTCTTTCCCAAGAAGCCCCTTGGCGATGGGGGAGTTAACAGAAATCTTTCCATTTTTGATGTCTGCTTCATTTTCAGGGACAATGGTGTAAGTCATCACCGCATTGTTGTGAAGGTTTTTCAGCTTTACAGTGGTCAGGATAGACACCTTGCTGTCGTCGAGCTGGCTTTCATCGATTATACGTGCATTGGCCAGGGTCTCTTCAAGCTTGGCGATACGAAGCTCAAGCATGCCCTGCTCATTCTTTGCTGCATCATATTCTGCATTCTCTGAAAGGTCACCCTTTTCGCGCGCTTCGGCGATCATCTGTGACACATTCGGTCTTTCCACAGACTTGAGCTTCTCCAGCTCATCCTTCAGTTTGTCAAGTCCCTCCTTGGTGAAATACTTTACTTGGTTCATAGCCTTAGGGTATTAAAAGAATACCAGACATTCAACGGATGTCAATCCTTGCTTCGTTGAACGCCTGGAGATTGTTAACTTGTTGTTTAAGAATATATCGCCCCTGAATCCGCTATCCTGAGGCAGCACTTGCCTGAACCATTTTGGATTGCAAACAAGCCCTGCCTGATACTTTGGGAAACAGGGGGCTTACAGAAAAAATACCTGATACTGGGGCTTAATCCAACATCAGGTGGTTAGCTATTTTTTTACCTGAAACAAAGATAAGAACTAATTATATAAATAGCAAAAAATTAGTCATATTTTCTATTCAGTATCTCAGAAAAGACCACTGCCGTCCGGAGATCAAACTCAGGAAAGCCTTCCAGCCCTGTTCCAGCCTCATCATACCCCTCCTCCCGGGCAGCACGCATGGCTTCCTCCTTTTTGTGCGATGCGATCAACTCCTCAATGGTCTGCTGCTTTTTTTCAGGGGGAGCTTCCGTGCGCGCTGACACGGCATCCCTGCTTTCATATTGTTCAAACCGGGAGTCTTTCTTTTGCTGCTCCTGACCCCACATGGGTGTTTCATCCCGCTGGTCGCGCAGGTCTTTCTCCCTGATGTCCTCCAGGCGTTCGTAACCGTCATCCCTAAGGGCATCACGCTCAGAGGCATCAAATACTGGTTCAGGCTTCTCCGGTTTCTCCTTCTTCGCGTCCGTGCCGAAAAACTCCTCAAGCATATCCTCCACAGTCACTTCTTTTTCAGCGGGTGCAGCTTCACCCTGCGAAGGCTGCTGCTTTTCAGCAGGCTTGCCTGACTTTGGCTTGCGCTTCAGGAAGCTGACCAGCAACCAGATCACAATCAATACGATGTATATAAGTTCTTCCATCTAAAAAACACGCTTTATTCAATAAAACAAATGTACCAAAAATATGGTAACTTTATGTCACGTTAACAAAGTAAATTGAATGATAATGAATCACCACTGACGGCAGTGCCTGAATTACGTCATGAAAAGCACCAAGCGGCATGAGCCAGGCTGATTCTTACCTTATTGCACTATGAAATACTTGCGTACGCAAAGATACAACATCCCATTCATCCTTTTTGTTTTGATGCTGTTGCCCACGGCTTGCGATGAAGACCGGGAGCATCCGGTGCCTTATGTGCGTGTGGACTTTAACTTCAACGTCTTACACTATAACCTCGCCGGGCCTGGTTCTTCGCATCAGTTCTCTGATTTTGAATCCGGGGGTTACAGGGGGATTATCGTGCACCGGCTGTCGATGGATGAGTTTCGTGCCTTCGACCGGGCTTGTCCCTGCGACCCGCACAACTGCAAGGTAAGCATAAATACAGACAACCAGCTGCTGGCTACGGATCCGTGCTGCGGATCCGTGTTCCTGCTGATCGATGGCACCATCATGGAAGGCGATGCCCAATTCCCGCTAAAGGAGTACCGGGCCATCTTCAACCCGGCCACAAACCGGCTGCATGTCAGCAATTGACCGGCCATTCATGATGGGATTGATGCCTTGAAGCGCACGTGGGGCGCACGTGGCCGCACGGCACAAAAAGAAGCGTCGCGGGGTCCTGACCTGGGCCAGTTAGCAGGGCCTAGCCTGCATGGAGGCATCAATACCGATAATAATCCGGCTTGAAGGGCCCTTCTTTCTTTACCCCAATATAGTCGGCCTGTTCCTCGGTGAGCTTGGTCAGCCTGACGCCAATTTTTTCGAGGTGCAGCCGTGCCACTTCCTCATCCAGGTGCTTGGGCAGGGTGTATACGCCCAGTTCGTATTGCTTCTGCCAGAGGTCCATCTGTGCAAGCACCTGGTTGGTAAAGCTGTTGCTCATCACAAAGGAGGGGTGCCCTGTGGCACAGCCCAGGTTGACCAGGCGGCCCTCAGCCAGCAAAAAGATCTCGTGGCCGTCAGGAAAGACAAACTTATCCACCTGGGGTTTGATGTTGATCTTTTCTATCCCCTTCCAGGCCTCCAGTTGCTCTACCTGGATCTCATTGTCAAAGTGGCCAATATTACAGACAATTGACTGGTCTTTCATTCCGGCCATGTGCTCGGCCGTGATCACATCCTTGTTGCCGGTGGCCGTCACAAAGATGTTGCCTTCATCGAGGGCTTCCTCCATGGTTTTTACCTCAAAGCCTTCCATGGCAGCCTGCAGGGCACAGATGGGGTCTATCTCCGTCACGATCACCCGGGCGCCATAGCTGCGCATGGAGTGCGCACACCCCTTGCCCACATCGCCATAGCCCGCAACGACAACCACCTTGCCTGCAATCATTACATCCGTGGCGCGTTTGATGCCGTCGGCCAAAGATTCCCTGCAGCCATAAAGGTTGTCAAACTTCGACTTGGTCACCGAATCGTTTACATTGATGGCAGGGACCAGGAGTTCGCCCTTCTCCATCATCTGGTATAACCGATGTACGCCGGTAGTGGTCTCTTCAGAGATGCCCTTCAGGCTTTTCGCCACGCGGTGCCACTTCTTCGGGTCTTCCACGTGCAATTCGCGAATCAGCTCCTGCACAATGGCTTCCTCCTTGTTGGATGCTTCCTTGCTGAGCAGGGACGGGTCCTTTTCGGCCTGGTATCCCTGGTGCAACAGCAAGGTGGCATCACCACCGTCGTCGACGATCAGGTGGGGGCCTTTGCCACCGGGAAAGCTAAGAGCCTGGTTGGTGCACCACCAGTATTCTTCGAGTGTTTCGCCCTTCCAGGCAAACACCGGCACGCCAACCTCCACCATGGCCGCAGCAGCATGATCCTGGGTGGAAAAAATATTGCAGCTGGCCCAGCGTACATCCGCACCCAGGGCCACAAGTGTCTCAATCAGCACGGCTGTCTGTACCGTCATATGCAGCGAACCGGTTACACGGGCACCAGCAAGCGGCTTCTCTGCGGCATATTTTTCACGTATCGCCATCAAACCCGGCATTTCCTTCTCTGCAATCGCAATCTCCTTGCGGCCAAAATCCGCCAGGGAGATGTCCCGGATCTTATAATCCGTGGCTGTCTTTGTCATCGTATTGTCCATCATCTTTCGTCTTAATTGTTATTTTTGCAAAGGTAATATTAATAGTGGATGTTGCCCATGCCAAGCTGGACAACATGGCGGATTCAATGACCCCGCAACGGCAAAATAAATGCATTCATGCCCCTTTACCTGAAAAAAGACCTGCGGCATGCCCGCCTTGGCATCTGGGAAATCACCGAAACAACAGGTGAGCTCTACAAGATGGCCAGCCTCTCCACACAAGAGGAAGCATTCTATGCACAACTCAGCACAGAGACCAGGAAAAAACACTGGCTAAGCTACCGGCTCCTCCTGCCAAAACTCCTGCCTGCCCATGCTGTCTCCGGAATCTCCTACGACAAATACGGCAAGCCCTTCCTCGATAATGGCGCCGGCCATATCTCTGTAGCACATTCAGGCAAATTCGCCGCCCTCATCATCAGTGAACAATTCCCGACTGGCATCGACATCGAACACATTCAACATAAGATCCTGAACCTGGCACACAAGTTTTTAACGGACCGGGAACAGGAATACCGCTTCGCGACAGCTGTGCGGGAAAGCCTCTACGTCATCTGGGGCGCAAAGGAAGCCATGTATAAACTGCATGGCCAAACCGGACTGCAATTCAGCCAACACCTCGAAGTGGCGCCTTTCGCATACACCGGTAACGGCAGAGTAAAAGGGCATCTCCGCATAGGGAAAACACACCGGGTCATGGAATTGTTTTATGAAACCATAGAAGACTACGTGCTGGTGTATACTGTGGGACAAGGCTAAAGGGGCCGCTGTATGATCAACAATTACTGACTGGCATGAACAAGCCACATTGCTGTTGCGTTAGCTATGGAAGGGGGAATGGTTAACAAAAAGACGCTTTTTTATTCAGTGAGGGTTCAGTTTCCGCTCCTGCTTTGTATCTTTGTTTTTGCATGGGTGTCTCTTGTATGCCGGCGGCGCTGCCAGCGGCATAATCGCGGAATTGATTAAACCGGGGGTGTTTGGACCGACGGGCAGCCATGGCAAGCAACGACTGACCTGAGGCGCTGCATATACTTTCCAGTCCGACCTGTATTATGCAGACTTCGGAATGGGTGCAGGCTGAGGATGGGCAAAATTATCCTGAGTGAGCATATCATAGTTATCAACCACAAAAAAAATAGCACAATGAAGTACGATTTGATTGTTTTGGGCAGCGGTCCTGGCGGATATGTAGCTGCCATCAGGGCATCTCAGCTGGGGATGAAGGTCGGCGTGGTGGAAAAGGCCGAATTGGGCGGTGTTTGCCTCAACTGGGGGTGCATCCCTACCAAAGCCTTGTTGAAAAGCGCCCAGGTATTTGATTACCTTAAGCATGCCAGCGATTATGGCGTAAGCTTCGACGGGGAGGCCAAGGCCAGTCTGCCCGACATGGTCAAACGCAGCCGCGACGTGGCCGCAGGCATGAGCAAAGGCATTCAGTTCCTGTTCAAGAAAAACAAGATCGACCACATCCAGGGGCATGGCAAGCTCAAGCCCGGCAAAAAGATCGCTGTCAAAGATGAAGAAGGCAAAACAAAAGACTATGAGGCAGCACACATCATCATCGCCACAGGCGCACGCAGCCGCCAGCTCGACAACCTGAAACAGGATGGCAAGAAGGTGATGGGCTACCGCGAAGCCATGGTGCTCGACAAACAACCCGAGTCGATGGTCGTGGTGGGCTCCGGTGCGATCGGCACCGAGTTTGCCTATTTCTACAATGCCATTGGCACCAAAGTCACCCTGGTCGAGTATATGCCAAACATCGTTCCCGTGGAAGACGAAGAGGTCTCCAAGCAGCTCGAGCGCACCTTTAAAAAGGCAAAGATCAAGGTGATGACCAACAGCTCCGTGGAGTCGGTCGACACCAAAGGAAAAAAATGCAAGGTGAAGGTCAAAACCAACAAAGGCGAAGAGACCATCGAAGCCGATGTGGTGCTATCTGCCGTGGGCATCACGCCCAACACCGAGGACATCGGGCTGGAAGAAACCGGCATTAAGACCGAAAAAGGCAAAATCAAGGTGGACGAGTTTTACCGCACCAACGTATCCGGGGTGTATGCCATTGGCGACGTGACACCTGGACCGGCCCTCGCACACGTGGCTTCGGCCGAAGGCATCATCTGTGTGGAAAAGATTGCCGGGGAAAATCCCGAACCCATGGATTATAACAACATCCCCGGATGTACCTACTCTCACCCGGAAGTGGCCTCCGTGGGCTATACCGAAAAAGCGGCCAAAGAGGCTGGCTACGACCTCAAGGTAGGCAAATTCCCCTTCTCGGCTTCGGGTAAGGCCAGCGCAGCAGGTGCCAAAGACGGCTTCGTGAAGGTAATCTTCGATGCCAAATACGGAGAGTTGCTTGGCGTGCACATGATCGGCGCCAACGTGACCGAGATGATCGCAGAAGCCGTGGTGGCGAGAAAACTGGAGACGACCGGGCACGAGATGATCAAGTCCGTTCACCCCCACCCCACCATGTCTGAAGCCATCATGGAAGCTGCCGCCGCAGCCTATGGAGAAGTGATCCACATGTAAGGCATGACAGCATCGGGATGACCATCGCCAATACGGCATGGTCATCCCCGCTTTAACTCATTGACACGGCAGACATTTCCAATCCAACCGCAACACCTTTTTCAAGATTCGCACACCATGCACATCACCACCACGCCATTTAACGGCCTCATCCTCATCCAGCCCAGGGTTTTTTCCGATGGCCGGGGCTATTTTTTCGAATCCTGGAATAGGCAAAAATTCCTGGACCTTGGCATCCCGGCAGATTATGTGCAGGATAACCAGTCTGGCTCCGCAGGGAACGTGATTCGTGGACTTCATGTGCAACTGCCACCCCACGCCCAGGGCAAGCTGGTCAGGGTGATCCGCGGCGCAGTCCTGGATGTGGTCCTGGACCTGCGCCGCAATGAACCCACCTTCGGACAACATTTTTCCATCCACCTCAGCGCAAAAGACCACCAGATGCTCTACATCCCCGAAGGCTTTGCGCACGGATTCCGGACACTCGAAGATGATACGGTGTTTTTTTACAAGTGTACCAGTTCATACCACAAAGACTCCGAACGCACCATATTGTGGAACGACCCCGCCCTGGGCATCGACTGGGGAACAAAAGACCCCATCCTTTCCGAAAAAGACCAGGTTGGCACCCTTTTCCAGGATTTTGACAGTCCTTTTTGAATACCGGGGGGCTGACCTGTATGCTTCCGCTATTTGGACAAACCTCCCCCGTGCTGCATTAACCCCTGGCTGTCATGGCGGAAATGGTCGGCTGAACAGGTACCAACCAAGGACATTTTTTGCCCAAAAGCCAATAGCAAAAAGCCAACAGCAAAAAGCCAATAGCCAAAAGCCAATAGCCAAAAGCCAATAGCCTACTTAGTCTGAACGCCCCCGCGACAATTGTCATCCCATTGTTTATCAATTCCTCGGGATGGAGGTTGCAGGATTTTAAAGAATAATGCAGGCTAAAGGGCAACAGATATCAGAAACCGGAATTCCACATCGCTTTCTTCGGGTAAATAAGCCGTTCGCAGTCCCAACACCACAGGGGTGAAAATGCCAAACAGGTGCACATTGGCCATGAGGTCTGCTCCCACGGCATACATGCTGATATCACGCATGCGCCATTCGCCGTCGCCTCCCCTTACAGGCCTTTGGGCCTCAGCATAATCGCCAAATACATTCAGGTAAAGACGTTTGATGTAAAATGCATAAGGGATGGTCCATTCGGGGTACAAAAGCGGAAAGGCATAGTCGGCCGAGATGACCCACAGCCGATCATCGCGCAAGGTGGTGAACCCCCTGGGGTAGTTGATCAGGCTTGGAAAGCGGTAGTTGACGGTGTTTCTTAGAAGCTGTCCTTGCTGGTATTTCTGCATGGCTGCCGACAGGCGCAGGTGATGATGCCTGAACAAGCCGGGGAAAAATCCGGTAAGTCTTCCCGACATCACTTCACCGATGTCACCACTCCGGATCATGGCGTGCCTGTACTTCAGTTCAAGCTGATAGCCCCACCGCGGACGGAGATCTCGCGGCACCATTCTCCTTTGCCAGTAGAGGAACAAACGGTATTCAAAAGGATATACTTCGTTGCCCTGAAAGAAATAGGGCGAATCATCATCGGGCCGTATCTGAAGCAGACGAAAAGATGCTTCAGGCGTCATGCCATAAACGAATGCACCATTGCGGAAACGCAGTGGCAGGCGCAATCCTGCTCTTAAAGAGCGCTCCCTGTAGAGAAAAGGGGTCATGCGCTCCGCCCCGGTGTGTTCCAGGTAGAAAGAGCGCTGCAGACCGGTCTCCGCCCTGATGTCCAGCTTGGGATACCAGCCCTGGTAACTGTAATCCAGGTAGTATTTCCCCAGACGCTCCTGGATGTCGTATTCATATCCGGCAGCAAACACCGAAGTGCTCAGGGTGTTTTGCGAAAAAACAGACACCCCCGGTTGAATGTCCTGCTCTTCCACATCAATGGAAAATGGGCCCCAGCTGTGAAAGCGAAAAAGGTTCAGAAGCTTGCTGTAGTTTCTCACCTCATGGTCATTGCGTGGAATATGGGTGGATGACACCACCGGACCATCTTCCTGTGCAGCCATCTCACGGTAAAAATTGACCGCATGGTTTTCCACATCTGCCAAAGGAGTTGTCTGCTGGGGCAGCCCCTCCCGCATCACCGCCTGGTAGCCCATGGCCGTGTAATCAGACCAGGCATAGCGGCCTGTCTCCTCCTGGTACAAGAGGTCATAAGCCCCAAAGCGCGCCGAGATCAGCTTTTCCACCTGGCCGTCACGCAGGTCCAGGGTGTATATGTTGTCAATGCCCGAAAACGTGCCATGAAACACCACGGTTTCGGCGTCCAGGTACCTGGGCCTGGATATGTCGTCATAGCCAGCGTCAAAGAGCGTTTCCATGCTTTCGTCATCCATGCTTACCGATATGATGCGCTTCCCCCGTTCATCCTGGGCTATGGCCACCAGCTCGTTATTGCTGGGATGCCACCAGGGCTGCATCAGGTAGGCGTTGTCCGGGTCACTGATCCGGAACTGCTCGCTGCCACTTTGCGCATCGATCACCTTGATCGCATAGGCATTGTCTGCACTCACCCGGGACAATGCAATGCGTGTATCGCAGGGTGAGACGGCAGCAGCGAAATACCGGGTGCGATCCGTGATCCGCCTGACGCGCTGTTCGCCTTTATGCCAGGTATAGACCTCGGACCAGCTCTGGTGCTCCCAGCGGGGATCCTGACGGATCTCTGTC
>Ga0207421_10008230_pt1 | contig 10878 bp, 6 predicted proteins | sample SodLakKL_010_SED_4_FD_187542 | JGI IMG/M metagenome (GOLD analysis project Ga0207421, IMG submission 187542) | Alkaline sediment microbial communities from Lake Tanatar, Kulunda Steppe, Russia - 8KL_010_SED (SPAdes) (version 2) | ecosystem: Environmental > Aquatic > Non-marine Saline and...
CGCTTTGAGTTCCGCCTCCTGGAAGAGGCCCTGCAGCGGGAAATTCCCATATTCGGCATCTGTCGCGGGTTTCAAGTTTTGACCGTCTACTTCGGCGGCTGTCTGTACCAGGATTTGGATTCGTGCGGCGAGGCCTTCCATGCCCATGCCTGTCTGCAGTTTCCCAAGGGGCATTATACCCACAGCGTTTTGCTGGCGGAAGGCAGTATTGTTCGGAGACTATTCGGCCAAGAACGGATTTCGGTGAACAGTTTTCATCACCAAGGACTAAAAACCGCAGGAAAACGGCTTCGCATTACCGCTGCTGCCGAAGACGGGTTGGCCGAAGCCTTAGAAAGCACGGAACACCGCTATGTGCATGCGGTCCAGTGGCATCCCGAAACGATAACGGAAACGTCTTTGGAACACCTGGTTCTCTTCCGGGATCTAGTCAAGCAGGCCTGCAGCGAGGTCCCCAGTTGACTCCTGCGCTGTCTTCTCTGCGGGGTGTTACGATACTTTTCGCCTCGGCACAGGACGTCTGCCTTTTGACACGGGGTAAAAAAAGTGCAAACGAACGCGAAATAGTACAAGAAATAACTTGGATTTAATGTTATGATTATAGAGATGGTGTCACATTGCACAAAGTTAACTCACCGACAAAGGGGGACAAGCGCTTCGGGTGTGAATGATGTGCTCTGCAGAAACCAAATCAAAGGAGGTGGAGGCGCATGTCGAGGCAGCTAGACTATGCCTTGGCAGCGCCGAACAACGTGATGAGACTGGGCCTGATCGCTGCAGTTGTGCTGATTTTGGCATTGAGCGCGGGAGCAGCCGCTGGTACTTACAGTGAAGCTCCTATGCTCCAGGAACTGGTGGAAGCCGGCGAACTTCCGGCCGTTGAAGATCGGCTTCCCCATCCGGACCATGTTTATGTCGTCGAACCCCTGGAAGAAATTGGCCGCTATGGCGGAACCCTGCGTACGACTACCGTGACGCCGGAAGGATACGGCGATGACACACTGCTTTCGTCGTACGGCAACGCGGTGCAGCCGGCGCCGGACGGCACGGAGACAATACCTCACATTTTGCGCGACTTGGAACACTCCGAGGACAGAACCGTGTGGACGATGCATCTGCGCCAAGGCATGAAATGGTCTGACGGTGTACCGCTTACATCGGAGGACCTGATGTTTTGGTATAACGATATCCTGCTCAATGAAGACCTCACTCCGGTGATTGGGGTACCGTGGCGCTGGGAAGGAGAGGTTGTGCAGGCGGTCCAGATTGACGACTATACGGTGGAGTTCAGCATGAGTACGCCGCAGGTGTACTTCGCCGAGCATCTTCTGGCCAACGCCGGCCTATTTCGGCCGAAGCACTATCTTAAACAATTCCACCCCAATTATGTGGATCAAGATGAACTGGAAGCCATGGTGCAGGACTCCGGCCATGATCACTGGTACCAACTGTTTCTGGACAAGGACTCCAATGTCTGGGGCAAACCACTGAACCCCGATCGTCCCGGCCTGACCACCTACGTCCTGGATGAACGCACGGCTGATCGCAGAGTATGGGTAAGAAATCCATATTACTGGAAGGTAGATACCGAGGGGAACCAGCTTCCCTATGTGGATAGGATCGATGCCGAAATTATCAGCGACATGGAAGTGGCACAGGGCATGATCATGAGCGGCGCCCTAGACTTTGCCGGCCAGCAGACGGATATCCGAAATTACCCCATGTACCGCGCCAGTGAAGAGGAAGCCAATGTGCGGACTCTGATGTGGACCAGCGCTGCCAGCAATGACGTCGTCTACTTCTTCAATATGACCCACGAGGACCCGGCCATGCGGGAAATTTTCCAAGACGTCCGATTCCGCCAGGCCATGTCCTTAGCCATTGACAGGGATGAGCTCAATGAAGTGATCTACTACGGGCAGGCGGTGCCCCGTCAGTACACCGCACCCGAAGAGAGCATGTATTTCGAGCCGGAGTTTGCTACGGCCTATGCCGAGTTTGACCCAGGGCGGGCCGCGGAACTGCTAGACGAGATGGGATTGGACGAAAAGGACAGTGAAGGCTATCGTCTGCGGCCCGATGGCGAGCGCTTGGTCTTTACTGTGGAGTTTTACGACATTGAAACGCCAAAACTGCCTAATGTGGAGCTGGTGGCAGAATATTGGCGGGAAGTCGGCGTTGATGCCCGTTATCGCGCCATATCCGGTGAACTGCAGTCGGAACGGGCCAGTGCAAACCTAATGGATGCAACACTGTGGCATGGTGCCAATACCACAGACATTCACTTCCCAATCTATAACTTCTATATCATTCCCATATCGCCCGGATGGGAGCATTCCCAATGGCCGGAATGGGCCCGCTATTTCCAAACCGAAGGCCGGGAAGGTGAAGAACCGCCTGAAAAGGTTAAGCAGGTACGGGCTTGGTACGAAGAGATGTTGGTCAATCCCGACGATGACCGCCGGGAAGAGCTTGGCAAAAACCTCTTCCGTGCACAGGCGGAGAATCTTTGGAACGTGGGAACGGTGGGACGTGCGCCCTACGTTGTTGTGATCAACGAAAATATCCGCAATTTCGCCGAAACGGGCCTGTGGGTATGGGATACAAAGTGGAGCATGAGCCGGGATCCGGGCCAGATTTTCTTTGCCGAATAGCGCTTGAACAGTCCCATGGGAAGAAGAGATGTGAAAAGAAACGTTGAGGGAGATCCTTTCGGATCTCCCTTCCATTGCAGGAAGGATGGTACGATGCTGCGCCAGCCATATGATAAACAGACAGTGATTGACGTGATTGAACGGCGTCGGGGAGGCGCTGTGCCCTTAGCCTTTCACAAGTGGTGGGGTGAGGGGCTTGAAGAGAAGTACGGCCATGATTCCTTGGAAAACATTTCCGCCGATATACCCGATGATGTGGTTACCGCGGGCTTCATCACGCCCGGGGATAGGCAGTCTCCAACGGACGATCCGACGTACTGCTGGTCCTATTCTGGAACCCGCGGGTCGCAGGGAACAGCCAAGGATGCCGGCGGCATTTTGACCGATTGGGAAGAACTGCCCCGCTATCTGGAGGAATTCCCGGATCCGGAGAAGCAGCCAGGGATATTTGAACCGGCGAAGCAGGTGGTTGATGCCCACGGCGGCCGTTACGTACTGGGTCATTGGTGGTTCTGTTTTTATGAACGCCTGTGGGCTATCCGCGGCATGGAAAACGTACTGATGGATTTTCTGCTCCATCCAGAAGAGCTCAAAGCCTTGTCCCGGGCCATATTGGAGCATCACAAAAAGGCTGTTCGGGGTCTGGCCGCGGCCGGAGTTGACGGCATCTTTGTATCCGATGATTTGGGGGCACAATCAGCCCTGATGATGAGCCCCGATGTGTTTCGGACCTTTTTGAAACCGCTGTACCGAGAGCTGATCGAAGAAATTCACAGCTGCGGCATGCATTTCTGGCTCCATACCTGCGGCAATGTGACCCAGATCATGGACGATTTCATTGAAATCGGTTTGGACGTCATTCATCCAATCCAGGCGGGGACGATGGATCTAGAGGAGGTGTCCGCTGCGTATGGAGGACGGATAACATTCTTCGCAGGATTTGATGTGCAGCATCTGCTGCCGGAAGGCACGCCACAGCAGGTGCGCCAGGGTGTAAGAGATCTGGTGCGTATCTTCGGCCGCCCCGAAGGGGGCCTGATGCTGGCCGCCGGCAATGGCATACTGCCGGGAACGCCTTTGGAGAACATCCGGGCGTTTTTGGATGAAGCTGCACGGATACATTTGTAGCTGTGCCAGGGACAGGAATGGGCCGGCGCCTGCAGGTTTTTTGTCTTCCTAGACGAATCATGTCATAGGATAGGCTGAAAATTCACGGACCCACGGAGAAAGGAGAATGGCATGCTGCCCACAACCGACTTCTTTGGTCATCCTGTGACGAGGCTAATGATAGGGGGAAATCCTTTTGGCGGGCATACGTACATCCCTTGGGTGAGCCGGGAGGAAATGCTGGATTATTACACCGCGGACACAGTGGTGAAGACCTTGTTCCGGGCTGAGGCCCTAGGTTACAATACGGCGCTGCTGCTCGGCGATGATTTCACCCTGCGGGTCTGGAGGCAGTATCGCCAGCAGGGCGGCACCATGAAATGGATCGCCCAGACCCATCCGCCGCTGCTGCTGGAAACGAATCTTGTGAATATCATGGAGTATGATCCGATTGCCATCTTCCATCAGGGTACCATGACCGATAATTTGATGGAAGAGGGACATCAGGATCAGCTGCAGAAGAACTTGGACGCCATACAGTCCACGGGCAAGCCCTACGGCATGGCCACACACGTGCCGGAGACTGTCCTCAAAGCAGAGGAAGAGGGTTGGGGTCCCGACTTCTATATGACCTGCCTGCACAACATGCGCAAGCGGGACAAATACCAGAGCTCGTTCATAACCGGGGTCCGCAGGCAGCATGAGTTCTTTGCGGAGGATCGCCAGGCCATGTTCGATGTGATTGCCTCTGTGGATAAGCCCTGCATTGCCTTTAAGATCCTATCGGGAGGACACATGGCGCGCGAAGACGATGGTATTTACCGGGCCGTGGAGGAGACCTTTGCCAAGATCAAGCCGAACGATTTGACGGTGGTCGGGGTCTTCCAGAAATACCGGGACGAGCTGCAGCAGAATGCAGAGATCGTACAGAAGGTATTGGGGGCTGTGCCCCGCTAGCGCAAAAAAAGCGGACGCTTCTCGAAATCGGGAAGCGTCCGCTCATGCTTTAGACATGAAGTTCAGCGGAGAATATCAGAACAGCCTTTCCGCTCATTTTGACCAGGTCGCCCGCCACCTCCAAGCCGAGAGTTCCGCTGCGTTCCGACGCCTGCAGAGCCAGCAGCCGCGAACGCCCCAACTTCTGCTGCCAATAGGGGGCCAGTGCGCAGTGGGCGGATCCGGTCACGGGATCCTCTGCGATACCGATTCCGGGTGCGAAAAACCGCGAGACGAAATCGTATGTCTTGTTGCTGGATAGAGCGGTAACAATGACACCGCGATTGGTGAGAGCGGCTAGGGACTGCATATCGGGATTCAGCGATCGAACTGTGGCCTCCGAATCGACCTCCATCAAGAAATCCGTGGAATTGTTGCCGAAGTAGCTGGGATTCAAACCCAAGGCTTCCAATAGGTCCGACGATGGCTGGGATTGTTTTGGCGGATCAGCGGGAAGACGGAGTTCAATGCCGTCATCCGTCTGCTGTGCCTGCAGCTGGCCGCTGGCGCAGGAAAAGGCAATCGTTTCGCCCTGCGGCACGGTTTTGGTAGAAAAGAGCACATGAGCAGCAGCAAGCGTGGCATGACCGCACAGCTGCACTTCTTCTTTGGGTGTGAACCAACGCAGCGCATAGTCTTGGTTGCCTCGTCCAAGAACAAAGGCAGTTTCCGATAGGTTCATCTCTGCGGCAAGATTCTGCATCCACTGCTCGTCCTTTTCTTCATCCAATAGGCATACTGCTGCTGGGTTTCCTCGGAATGGGACATCGGTAAAGGCATCGACTTGATACAATTTCACAATACCACTCCCTCTGCTGGCTACATGCTGGACACCTGGCGGCTGGCTTCATCTTCCAAGAATTGATTGGTGTAAAGGCGGTAGTAATATCCTTGTTCTTCCATGAGCTGTTCGTGGTTTCCTTCTTCCTGCAGCCGTCCGTCGCGGATGACGAGGATCCGGTCTGCTCTGCGAATGGTTGAGAGGCGGTGTGCCACGATGAAACTTGTGCGGCCTTCCAAAACGTTTTGTATGGCGTTTTGGATTAGCTGTTCGGTTTCGGTGTCAATGGATGAAGTTGCTTCGTCGAGGACAAAGATCCGTGGATCCGCTAAGACAGCGCGGGCAAAGGATATCAGCTGTTTCTGTCCTGTGGAGAGCAGATTGCCGCTTTCGCCGACAGGTGCTCCGTAACCCTTGGGCATGCGCGTGATGAACTCATGGGCATTGACCAATTTGGCCGCACGCTCAATGTCTTCATCGCTGGCATCAAGTTGGCCATAGCGGATATTGTCCCGGATGGTTCCCGAAAAGAGGTGCGGGCTTTGCAGTACATAACCGAGATTGGAGTGCAGCCATGCCTGGGAACGCTCGCGGTAGTCAACGCCGTCCACAAGGATGCGGCCCTGTGTCGGCTCGTAGAAACGGCAGGCCAGGTTGATGATTGTGCTTTTTCCTGAACCTGTCTCTCCCACCAGGGCAATCGTTTCTCCCGCGTCCACCTCCAGGTTGAAATCTTCTAGCACCGGTTCTTCTGGATTGTAGGAGAACCAGACGCGGTCAAAGGTGATTCGCCCTGCAATGGCGGGCCAGTTCTCCTTTTTCGGATGGAAGCTGTCTCCATAGACGGCAGTGACATCTTTGCGATCCTGCACCGTCGGTTCGGTTTCAATCATGGACATCATTCGTTCAGCGGCGGCGTGGGCCGACTGCAGCTCGGCGAAAATGCGGGCTAGTTCGCGAATGGGCTCGAAAAACTGGATAGTATAGGCCACAAACGCGACCAACACACCGTAGCTGATGGTTCCGGCGATGACGCCGGTTCCGCCGAACCAGACTGCCAATGCCGTGCCTCCGGTCCCCAATGTCAACGCCACGGGAAGGTAGAGAGATGAAAAAACTGCCGCTCGGACCGAGTGGTGGCGCATACTTTCGGTCAAGTCACTGAACTCTTCCAAGTTCTTCTCTTCACGGTTCAAAAGCTTGGTGGTCTTCGCGCCATTGATCCCTTCGTTAAACGCTCCCGTTATCCGGGAATTGATGCGCCGAACGTGGCGGAAGGCCCGTAGAATCTTGGCCTGGAAATACATGCTGGCCACGAATAGAATCGGCAGAACCGAAAAGGTGATCAGAGCCAGCTGCCAATTGAGGCTGAACATGACGACCATGATTGCGGTCATCATGGTAAAGCCCCAGACAATATCCACAAGCCCCCAAGAAATGATCTCCCCTAAACGCATGGTGTCGGAGGTCATTCTTGTTAACAGCCATCCGACCGCGGTTGTATCATAGTAGTCGAGAGAGAGTTCCTGCAGCCTCCGGAAACCTGCTCTGCGGATCCGGTAGGTTAGGCCCATTTCCACCTTTCCAGCTAGGGTAATCAATGACCAGACGTTAAAGCCCTGCAATACGATCAGCCCGGTATAGACTGCAATGAACGGGCCAAGCCCATCGGTCGTGCCCGGTACGACAAACTCGTCAATGGCTACCTTTGTCAGATAAGGGAACGCCGCATCGATGGCGGCCACGGCCACCATGACAAATCCAAGAAGGATCAGCTCTTTCTTAAAGGGCTGGGCGTAGGACAGTATCTGACGCCACAGCTTCCAATCGAAGCGGCTTTGGTACTCTTGTTCTTTTAGCGTTTCTATACTCATGGTGTTCTCCTCATTTCATCGAACGCTTCGTCCGCACCTTGGCATAGGCGCGTTTCGCGAGGTCGAGGACATGGCTGCATTTCCAGCATTCTGTCGGGACGGCCTGCAAAGCCGCCGGCAGGTTACGGGCGGCCGGGAAGGCGTTCGTCCCCGTATTTGGAAGCAGAGCAGACCCAAAACGGTTCGAGACGCCTGTGCCGGCTCCTCAATTATCGCTCCAGAGGCTTGCCCATGGACCCGTGGCTAGGCGGGTGTTTCGTCCCGCAGCGCACTTTGGATCTCCCAAGTGCGGCGGTACAGGCCCGGCTGCGTAACCAGCTCCTGATGTGTTCCCTGCTGTACAATCTGCCCTTGATCGAGAACCAAGATTCTGTCGGCATCGAGTATGCTGGCAATGCGGTGGGTGATAATAAAGGTTGTCCGGTCCTTGGCCCGGTGGCTCAAGGCATGCCTGATGGCTGCATCGGTTTCCGTATCCACCGCACTTAACGAATCATCAAAGACAAGAATCGGGCTTTGCGAGAGCAGTGTGCGGGCAATGGCTACTCGCTGGCGCTGTCCGCCGGACAGTGAAACACCGCGTTCGCCGACGATGGTGTCATAGTCCCTGTCGAATTCCAAAATGACGTCGTGGACAGCTGCGGCTCGGGCCGCGTCTTCGATCTCTTCCTGTGAAGCGCCGGGATTGGCCAGGGCAATGTTTTCTCCAATACTGCGGGCGAACAAAAACGGCTCCTGCATGACCAGGCCTACATTGCGACGTACCCAGCTGCGGTCGATGGTCTTCAGCTCCCGCCCGTCAACGGTGATCGACCCGGACTGATAATCATAAAGGCGTGCCAGAAGATGGACCAGACTGCTCTTGCCCGAACCGGTGTGTCCGAGAACGGCCACGGTTTCACCCGGCTCGGCCTCAAAGGAAATGTTCTGCAGTACCTGCACCGACGGCTCATCTTCGTAATGGAAGCAGACACCATCAAAGACGATTCTGCGATCCATCGGTGGCCTGTCGTGGGCTTGCTCCATGGTTTCCCGGGGCTCATCGAGTATTTCCTGCATGCGTTCCACCGCCACGAAGGTCTTGCCCATGTCGGTCAAGATTCGGCCTAGACTGCGGACCGGCCACAACAGCATGCCTTCATAGGTGGTGAAAACGACCAAAGTCCCTAGGGTTATGATCCCCTGGGATGTCCAAAGGGCACCGACGACCAATACCAATCCAATCTGAAACAAGCTCATGAGATCGGACAGCGACCAGTAGACAGCGTTGAGCTTGATCAGCCGGTAGGTGACATCGCGGTAATGGCTGTTGACGCCTTCGAATTTCTCCACCTCATAGGGTTCGTTGGCAAAGGCTCTGACCACCCGCACGCCTGTCAGGTTTTCCTGGAGCACCGTCGACATGGATGCCTCGGCTTCGTCGGACAGACGGAAGGCGTCGCGGATTTTGAGGAAGAAAAACAGGGAAAACAGAAAAATCACGGGTACAATGGCCATGGCCACCAGTGTTAAGGGAACATGCAAACTCAGCATGATGGCCAGGACAAAGCCGATCATGAACAGCGCATTGCCCACTTCCACAAACTGCATGGCCAGAAAACGGCGCAGATGCTCCATATCCTGGGTACAGCGCTGTACCAGATCACCGGTTTCCACCTGCGTGTGGTAGGCATAGGAAAGATGCTGCAAATGATCGTAGAGCTTCTCCCGCAGTTGTTTTGCCATGTTTTCGGCGGCGAGGGCTGACCATTTGCCCCGAAAAAAAAGGAACAATCCTCGCAGTACGGCCAGTACCATGAGAATTATTCCAGGAATCCAGAGCTGACTGCGCAGTTCCTCTGGTGTTCCCAGGCTAAGAACGGCGCTTTCCACCCAAGAAGGGACATCCATTGGATCCGTACCGATGATGGAATCAATGGTGGTACGGATTACCAATGGGCCTAACAAGGTGAAGAAAGCGGCCAGTCCTACGCTGAGAATAGCTCCCAGGTACAGCATGCGGTTGCCGGCCATGTATGTCCAAATTACTTTCGCATACTTCACGGATCACACCCCTTCCGCCTTGGAAGTATCTGTATCGCGGTGCCAAAGGTTATGATTCGACCGCCGTAGCCGTTTTCCTGCAGGGGAGAGGACAAAGAAAATGCTTTTTTTGAGAGGGTTTTCAATTGGCGCCCAGAAAGTAACCATGGGCGAAAAAAACCACTGTAGGAGGGGCTAAAGCTTGGCTATGGGCCACGAGTTCGGGCAGCGTCGTTTGTACCGGTTTGCTGCCCTTGAAAAAGGTTAGTACAATACACTATGAAAGCCCTATACAAGGAGATGAATGGGTATGAGTGAAGACGTCGAAGAGAATATGGGCCAGCAGTTGCCTGAAGATGTTGTGACTGTCCTGAAGCGAACCCTGTCCGACTTCTCTCCGGATAAGGTGAACATTGTGCAGGACTCGGACATGACATTGGACGGTTTTTTTGGTTCCTGCTGGCTGGTCGTGGACGATAAACGTCTGCTTGTGGTCGAACCGGAACGGGGTGCTGTCGTTCGGGATCTGCTTCTGCAGGACATCAAAGCCATCAGGATTCGGCACCTCTACGGCAACGGATTGGTTGAAGTATCGGTGCAGGATCATGTCATGGACGTGCTGCGTTTTTCCCGTGCCCATTCCGATCACGTCAGCGATGTGGTGAAGGACGTAAGCCGCATTCACGGTATCCACACCGACGTGGTGTTGGCTTCCGGCGAGAACCTGGAAATCAATCGCTGTATCAGCTGCGGAAAAGCCATACCCGGTGATATGCGGGTATGCCCGGGCTGCATTGAAAAGAAGCAGACCATCGGCCGGCTTTTCCATTACATTGGACCGTACAAGAAAATGGCCCTGCTGGCCTTTGCGCTGTCGGGGTTAGGCACGCTGTTTCAACTGCTTCCGCAGACACTGACGAAGGTGCTTGTGGACGAGGTCATCGTCAAACAGCAGATGGGTCTTTTGGTCTGGGTTGTGGCCGGCTTGATTACCAGTTTTGCCCTCAGTGCCCTGTTCAACGGTTCCCGCGGTTACCTCACGGCCAAACTGGGACAAAGTGTGCTTTTTGATCTGCGGACAAATCTATACGATCACCTGCAGCGGCTGTCCATAAACTTCTTCGATAAACGCCAGACAGGTGCCATCATGGCCCGGGTAATCGGGGACGTCAACCGGCTGCAGAACTTCCTGTCCAACGGCATGCAGGAAGTGGTCATCCAGTTTTTTATGGTGACCATCATCTGCATTATGCTCTTTGCCACCAATGCCAGACTGGCTGTGATCGCCCTGTCGCCGCTGCCGCTGGTTGTGGTCTTGACCGTTTACTTCCAAAAAATCATCCGCAAGGTCTGGCACAGGGTACACCGGCGAGCTGCGGAGCTGAATGCGATTCTCGGGGACACGCTGCCGGGAATCCGTGTCGTAAAGGCATTCGGCCGCGAA
>Ga0207421_10008231_pt1 | contig 10878 bp, 12 predicted proteins | sample SodLakKL_010_SED_4_FD_187542 | JGI IMG/M metagenome (GOLD analysis project Ga0207421, IMG submission 187542) | Alkaline sediment microbial communities from Lake Tanatar, Kulunda Steppe, Russia - 8KL_010_SED (SPAdes) (version 2) | ecosystem: Environmental > Aquatic > Non-marine Saline and...
CCGCAGCCGTTGAGTCAGTCGCTCAGCGGCGGGTGTCGAGCCAGCGTAGCCAGCGTTCCTGCAGTTCGGGCGTGCGGGCCGCGACCGCGGATGGCCTGTCCAGAGAGCGCCGGAAGACCGGGCCGCCATCCAGATCGGTCATGCGCCCGCCGGCCTCCGCGAGCATCAGGGTGCCGGCGGCGCTGTCCCACAGGGCCTGTCCGCCGTGCAGGTAGAGATCCGCGCGGCCTGCGGCCAGCCACGCCCACTCCAGCGCGCAGGCCCCGAGGTTGCGCTGCGAGCGGTAGGGCGGGTCCACCGCCAGTGCGGTTGCGAGGCGGGGTGGCAGGCGCTTGCAGTCGACGAGCGCGGTGCATTGCTCCAGTTCCCGGGGATTGAATTGCCGCGCGGGTGGGGCCGCGCCGTTGAGACGCAGTCCCGCGCCGCGCATCACGCTGAAAAGTTCGTCCCGGACCGGATCGTAGGTGGCGCCGAACTCGACGCCATAGGCGTCGACCAGCGCCAGGGAGATGGCGAAAAAGGGCAGCCCGCCGACAAAGTTGGTCGTGCCGTCGAGGGGGTCCAGCAGCCAGAAGGGTTTTGCGCTGGACAGTACTTTCTGCTGCGCCTCTCGGGGCTGTTCCTCGCTGAGGACGGCGAGTCCCGGGAAGAGTTCGCCGAGCAAGCCGCGCAGGCGTGCATCCACGGCGTGGTCGGCACTGGTGACCAGGCTGCCGTCATGCTTCTCCTCGACCGTGAGCCGCCCGCGGAAGCGTGGGAGCAGTTCTTCCTGTCCGATGGTGCGAACGCCGTGCAATAGATCGTCGAATGCAGTCTTCATGGAGGTCCGGGGGTCGTCGGGGTACCCGATGTGAGCGTGGCTCGAGCTTGGGCGTATGATACCGGTTCATGACCGGACTCTTCGTGATTCTCGCCCTGGTGTTGGCGGTTCTCTACTTCAATGACGCCTGGCGCAGCCTGGAACGGGTGCGCAAGGTCGCCCGTGATGTCTGTGCGCGTGCGGGGGTGCAGTTCCTGGACAGCAGCGTCATCCAGTCCGGGGTCCGCATCGAACGTGGCGGCGCGGGGCTCGTGCTGGTCCGGCGTTATCGCTTCGAGTTCGCGACCGACGGCAGTACGCGTCATGTTGGCGAGATCACGCTGCGGGGTCGCCGGGTACAGGTCGCGAGCATGGATCTGCCGGAAGGCGGCCGGATCCTGGATGCCGAGGCCTCGGCCCCCGGCTCGGGAGATCTTCCGCGGTGACGCTGAACGAGCTCCGTTACGCCGTGGCAGTGGCACGGGAGCGGCACTTCGGGCGCGCGGCGGAGGCCTGCCACATCAGCCAGCCGTCGCTGTCGGTCGCCGTACGCAAGCTCGAGGAGGAGCTGGGTGTGACCCTGTTCGAGCGGGGTCACGGCGAGGTCACGCTGACGCCGGCAGGCGAGGCGCTGCTCCGACAGGCGCGCCGGGTGCTGGACGAGGCCGGCGCGCTCCGCGAAATGGCCATGCAGCAGCAGGACCAGCTCTCCGGTCCGCTGCGGATGGGGGCGATTTATACCATCGCGCCTTACCTGCTGCCGGAGCTGATCCCGGTGCTGCACGAACGGGCGCCGGAGATGCCGCTGGTGATCGAGGAGAACTACACCGCGCGCCTGCGCGACCGGCTGAAGGAGGGCGAGCTGGATGCGATCGTGGTTTCGCTACCCTTCGAGGAGCCGGGGGTGGTGACGCTGCCGTTGTATGACGAACCCTTTGTCGCGGTGCTGCCCGCCGCCCACCCGTTGAACCGGGAAGGGCCACTGACGCTGGATCAGATGGGCGATTCGACCCTGCTGCTGTTGGGCGCGGGGCATTGCTTCCGGGACCAGGTCCTGGAGCTCTGCCCGAGCTGCCTGCGCTCCGCCACGGCCGACGGCAGCATTTCCAGGAACCTGCAGGGCTCGTCGCTCGAGACCATGCGCCACATGGTCGCCTCGGGCATGGGCGTGACCATCCTGCCCTGCACGGCGGCCGGCGCCGACCGGTATGCGCAGCGCCTGCTCGCGGTACGGCGCTTTGCCGAGCCGGTGCCCAGCCGACGCGTGGCGCTGGCCTGGCGCGCCAGCTTTCCGCGGCCGCAGGCCATCGAGGCCCTGCGCCGCGCGGTACTCGACACCGGGCTCAGCTGCGTGCGCTTCATCCAGCCCGGGCAGCGATCCGCTGCAGAATGAGCCGGGCGTCCTCCGGCGTCAGGCTGTGTTCCAGCGGGCTGGCGATCACGGTGGCGCGACCGCGCAGCGCCGGCACCTGGTTCAGGTCCTGGCTGTAGGCCGGGATCAGGACGTCCCCGCCCATGCGGAAGTCGGTATTGCGGACGACCGCGTCGTAGGTGATGTCCGGGTGATCCTGCACGTTCAGCCATCCCAGAAGGTTGCCCTGGGTGGGCGGCGTCAGATCGAACAGAACCGCCGGTGAATTCCGGATGGCGTCGTAGGTGCTGCCACCCACGGCCTGCCGGGTCAGGATCCGGCGGACGGGGGCGAACATGCCACCGCCGTGGGTGGCGTCCAGGGCCTGCAGCGCGCGTGCGGTGCCAAGGTGCGGGCTGGCGATGGTGATCAGGTGTACCACCGGTCCCACGCCGCCGCGCACCAGGCTCAGGCGACTGACCACCCCCCCGGCGGAATGCCCGACCAGGACCACCGGCTGATCCGGATGGCGGTTGGCTGCGGAGCGGATCATCGCGGACAGCCAGTCCGCCTGCAGTGCCAGCGGCGCCGAGACCGGCAGGCTCACCGTGTAAATCGTGTTCTCCCCGGTTTCTCCTGCGCGCACGAGCCGCACCTTGCCATCCTGCGAGTAGCGCCAGTCCCCGCCGTAGTGCCAGCCCGCCGCGGTGAGTGCGTCCACCACCCCGGCCTTGTGAAAGCTCTGGCCGTCCCCGAGATAGCCATGCACCAGCACCATGACCGACGCCGGGGCGGCGGGGCTCCAGATCAGCAACAGCAACAGCAGGGCCGCCAGCAGGCGGGCGGGTATCAAGCTTTTCATGGGGTCGGTCCTCATTGCATTCAGTCCGGGCGCGCCAGCATCGGCGCAGCATTGGAAATGAGACCATTATATTCCAAAATGCCGATATTCATGTCTGGGATGAGGTTGCCCTGCTTCCCGTGGGGAAAGCGGGAGCAAGCGCCCCCACTCCATAGCCGCCGAGGGTGTCGTGGCGTAGGAGCGGCCTCCGGCCGCGATCGGTTGGGGCCCGTGGGTGGGGATCGCGACCGCGGTGGGCTTCCCGTGGGGTTCGGTAGGCCCCGGGGCCTGCACGCACTACACTTGCGCTCATGATTCGTTTCGAGAACGTGGAACTGCGCCGCGGCGGCCAGGCGCTGATCAGCAATGCATCCTTTCGGATCCATCCGGGCTGGCGCGTGGGTCTGACCGGCGCGAACGGCTGCGGCAAGAGCACGCTGCTGGCTGCGCTGCGCGGCGAACTGTTGCCCGACGCCGGCGCGATCGACTGGCCTCGCGGCTGGGTCTGCGCCCACCTTCCGCAGGAGGTGGACGCCAGCACCCGGCGGGCGGTGGACTATGTGCTGGATGGCGACACTGCCCTGCGGACGCTGCAGGCGCGCCTGGAATGCTGCGAGGACGGCGAGGAACACGGTCATCTCTACGCGGAGATCGACGCGATCGATGGCTGGAGCGCGGAGGCCAGGGCGCGGCAGCTCCTGGCCGGTCTCGGCTTCACGTCGCAGGACCCGGACCGCGCCGTCGCCGAATTCTCCGGCGGCTGGCGCATGCGCCTGGGCCTGGCCCAGACGCTGATGACCCGTTCCGACCTGCTGCTGCTCGACGAGCCGACCAACCACCTCGATTTCGAGACCATCCTCTGGCTGGAGGACTGGCTGCGCCGTTATCCGGGCACCCTGATCGTGATCGCGCATGACCGCCGCTTCCTGGATGCGGTGGTCACGCATATCGCCCATATCGAGCACCGGCAGGTGCAGTTGTTCACCGGCAACTACAGCGCCGCCGAGCGGCGCCGCGCCGAAATCGTCGCCCAGACCGAGGCTGCGGCCGCCCGGGTTGCGCAGGAGCGCGCCCATCTCGAACGCTTCGTCGCGCGCTTCCGGGCCAAGGCCAGCAAGGCGCGGCAGGCGCAAAGCCGGCTGAAACGGCTGGAGAAACTCGACGACGTGGCGTTGCTGCGCGCGGCGCGGCCGATGCACCTGAAGATCCCGGCCCCTGCCCGGTTGCCGGATCCGCTGCTGCGCCTGGACCACGCCGGCGTCACGATGGGCGGCCGCGTCCGGCTGCATCCGGCCACGCTGCGACTGCGGCCCGACGACCGGATCGGGATCCTGGGTCCGAACGGCGCGGGCAAGTCGACCCTGCTGGCCATGCTCGCCGACCTGTTGCCACTCACCGAGGGAGAGCGTGCGGTCGACCCGGATCTGGTGGTCGGCTATTTCGCCCAGCACCAGCGGGAGCAGCTCGATGACGGCGCCAGCCCGCTGCTGCATCTGCAGCGGCTGGATACCGGCATGACCGACCAGGAACTGCGCAACCTGCTCGGTGGATTCGGGTTCGCGGGCAACCGGGCGGACCTGCCGGTGGCGGGTCTGTCCGGGGGCGAGCGGGTCCGGTTGGTGCTGGCGATGCTGGTCTGCCAGGGGCCGTCGGTGCTGCTGCTGGACGAACCCACCAACCACCTGGACCTGGACATGCGCGAGTCCCTGGCCGAGGCCCTGGAGGACTATTCGGGAGCGCTGGTACTGGTTTCGCACGACCGTGACCTGCTGTCCCGGGTCTGCGACCGCTTCTGGCGGGTACGCGAGGGGCGGGTGGACGAATACGACGGCGACCTCGACGACTATGCCCGGGAACTGACCCAGGCGCGTGGGGGTGACACCGCCCGGGAGGGCGCGGACCGGTCCGCGGATGCCGGTGAGCGTGAAGGCGGCCGCGAGCGGCGCCAGCAGGCCGCCCGGCAGCGCGAGACCCTGAAACCGCTGCGCAAGGCGGCGGAACGGGAGGAAACCCGCTGCACCCGTCTGCAGGCCGACCTGGACGCGGTGGAAGAGGCCCTGGCCGACCCGACGCTTTATGACCAGACCGACGGCGGACAACTCGCTGCCCTGCTGCAGCGTCAGGGCCGGCTGCGCTCCGAGCTGGAAAACGCGGAAGCCGCCTGGATGGAGGCCCTGGAGGCCCTGGAGGCCCTCGAGAACGCGCGCGCCGAGGTCTGAAGCTCGGGGATGTTTCGTCTACGGGCTTCTGCACGCTGGAAATCATCGCGTTGAAGATGCGGAGACTGTGTAATGGAGATTCGCCCAATCAAAACCGAATCTGACTACGAAGCCGCACTGGAGGCGATCGGTCCGCTGTGGGGTGCCCCTGAAGGCACCGAGGAAGGGGATCGCTTGGATGTCCTCTTGGTCCTCGTTGAAAGCTACGAATCCAAGCATGATCCGATTGAACCGCCCGATCCTTTGGAGTCCATCAAGTTTCGAATGAACCAAAGGAAACTGACACGGAAGGATCTAGAGCCGCTGATCGGTTCACGCGGACGAGTGTCCGCGGTGCTCAATCGGAGGCATTCATTGTCACTACCAATGATCCGCCGGCTGCATAGCCCGCTGCAGATACCACTCGAAAATCTGATTCATGAGTCGGAAGGCCAGGGCTAAAAGTAAAAGTATCGAACCATGCGCAGCACGGCCGACTGGCTCCGCATCCTCGGCTGCGTGAGCCGATGAGCGCCACGTTGGACAACCGAGCCGGGCTGTGTGGAAGGATTGATCTGCGGCTGCGGTTGAATGCGCGTTCTGGCTGGACACGCGGCATCGACGGCAGCAGCGGTCAGCGAGTTTGGAGCGATACAAGATCGCCGCTCTGGTCGAAGCCGCGGGCACCCCGATGGGGCAGGCCGATGGCCGGATTGCCGCTATCGTCAGGATACACGGCTTCGCCGTTGCGACCCGCGATGCCGATCCCTTTCAACGCACCGGTCTGACGGTCATCAATCGATGGAAGGCCGCATGAGCACCGCCCCCATCGTCTCCACGGTCTGGAGCTTCTGCACCACGCTGCGCGACGACGGCGTCGGGTACGGCGACTACCTCGAACAACTGACCTACCTGATCTTCCTCCCTGATGACGGCATGACCCACTAGTGGGCCATGCGGAAAGTTCGGTACCAGATCGCGTCGCCAGACGCGCCGGCGCTGCGTTGGGCAAGTTTGAAATAGAGTGGCTATTCCTGCACTTGCCCGCCTTGCTCCAGCGCGTCTGGCTGTGCTCCATAGGTACCGAACTTCCCGCATGGCCCACTAGCGCGTCGCCCGGGCCACGGGCAGGCGGGCGGCTTTCCACTCGGGATACCCCGCCTCGAGCCTCCGCGCCCGAAAGCCGTGTCGCCGCAGTTCCTCGACGGCGTCGTAGGACAGCACGCAGTACGGGCCCCGGCAGTAGGCGACGATTTCGCGGTCGCGCGGGAGGCCGGCCAGGTGCTGCCCCAGTTCTTCCAGCGGAACGTTGATCGCGCCCTTGATATGTCCGGCATGGAACTCGTCCCGCGGCCGGACATCGATCACGGTCACCTCGCCCCGGCGGGCGAGTTTCATCACCTCGCGCGGATCCATCGGGGTCACGGTATCCCGGCTGGTGAAGGCCTCCCGGACGATCCGGTCGACCTCGGCCAGCTGCGCTTCCGCGATGCGCCGGATACCTGCGATCATCTGGGTGATTTCGGTCTCGTCGCTCAGCGAGTAGATGACCTGAACACCGTCCCGGCGGGAATGGACGAGGCCGCCGTCGCGCAGCACCTGCAGGTGGTGGGAGGCGTTGGCCATGGGTATTCCGACCGCGCGCGCGAGCTCGTCCACGCTGTGCTCGCCCTGTGCCAGCGCCTCGAGGAGTTCCAGGCGTACCGGGCTCGCGAGCGCCTTGGCCACGCGGGCGAAGTGGGTGAACAACTGGGTTTTCGAGGATGGCTGGACTGCATTCATGTGCGGATCGCCAAAGACCGGTACCTCGGCAGCTTGATCCGTAGACTCTAAAGAATGTTGGTGCGATGCGCAAAAACATGAGCGCCATTGCAGCGCGCGCATCTTGCCGCGATAGCCAAGTGCCCCTGCCCCGCCTCCCTGCGGGTGGCGGGGCAGGGGCATGCGCGGGTCAGCCGAAGCCCTGGTCGACCAGGTTGTCGCACCAGCTCGCGGCGTAGCGGGCCTCGCGCGCCTGGAACCGGTCATCGGCCCCCACCGGCGATACCGCCACCGAGTCGCCCACACCGGCCACGGACTACTGTCCGTCCGCGTCCGTCACCGCCTCGTAGACGCCGGAGACCGAGATGCTGCGCTCCGGCGTCAGCAGGCTGTAGCAGGTGTTGATGAACGCAGGCTTGCCGGGTTCGCGTCCGTTGATGTGATCGACGACCGCCATCGCCGCGACCTTCGCGCAGCCGCGCAATCTGGTTGGCGGGCACCTGCTGGCCGCGATCGTCGGGGTTACGGCGTTCCAGTTGCTGGGTGGCCAGGTCTGGCTCGCGGAAGCCGGCGCGGTGGCCACGGCAGTTGCGCTGATGCACCTGACCCGGACCCTGCATCCCCCGGGTGGAGCCACCGCGCTGCTGCCAGTGATCGGGGGTGAGCAGGTTCAGGACCTGGGTTTCCTTTTCGTGCTGGTTCCGGTCGGCCTCGGTGTCCTGGTCCTGCTAGCCGCCGCCGTGTTGTTCAACAACATTCCCCGTACCCGGCGCTACCCGGAAGTTTGGCTGTGAGTCGGGCTTCACATCCATCATTTTGGAGGTCGAACATGCTTGGGATGGGAGAAGCCACGCCGAGTTTCGAAGACCCGCTCGGCGTGTTGCGCGCCTGCCACCGTCGGATTGCAGAGCGCCTGGATCTGCTGGAACGGTTGCCGGAACATGTGGAGCGGCACGGCACGGCGCCGACGCCTCCGCCCAGTCAGCCGCGCAAAGCGTGTTGAATTACTTTGACCGCGCTGCGGTGCATCATCACGAGGACGAGGAGGAGGATCTGTTCCCCCTGCTCCGTGACGCCAGGGGGCGCGCGGGTTGGGACGATCGTGTGCTCGCGGCATTGGAACAACGCACCGGGGAACACGAAAGGATGGCCTGGCGCTGGGCCCAGGTCCGGCCGTCGCTGGTGGCCCTGACGAGGGGAAAGCGCGTCCCGACGCTGCGCACCGAGGATCTGGTGCGAGCCTACCGTGCGCACATGGCGGTCGAGGACGAACTGATCTTTCCTCTCGCCGCTCGTCTGCTTGATTCCGACGAGTTGCAGCGTCTGGGAACGGCAATGCAGAAGCGGCGTAACCTGCTACCCCAGGGTGTTGCCGGCGATAGGGCAGAATGACCAGCACGGGACGCCACCCGATGACGGATAATCGGCAACCCTGACCCCCGAGTCCCGCAGTCGACCAGGGTGCCGAGTGTTGCGTATCCTCAACCCCTCGCGTATTCCGGAGTCCCCATGTCCAGCTTGGTACCCCCGTCCTCTTCCGCCCCGCATCCGGAACAGGCACCCGGTGTGGACCCCCTGCGCCTCGATACCGACCAGATCGAGGCATTGGCGGTGCCGGAACTCATCCGGGCCGGGTTGCGCCACAGCAGCGAGCGGCGGGTCACGGCCCTCGACCGCACCGAGGAGAGTCTCTGGGCCCGGGTCGAGGACGAGCAGAGCGGCGAGAAGCTGGAGCTGGAGATCGTGGTCCGCGCGGACGGCAGTCTGGGAAGCCTCTGCGGCTGCCAGGGGGCGGGGCCGGATGACGCCGAGTTCGCCGCGCCCTGCGTGCATGCGATCGCGGCGCTGTTTGCCTACACGCAGGGCCAGGGCGAGGCCGGGGAGCTGGCCGACGCTGCCGAGGAGGCGCGGGCGGAACGGATCGCGAAGGCGCGTTCCGAAGTGCGCGTGCAGCCGTTGTCCGAGTCCGCGGGCCAGACCGGGAGGGGCCTCTGGTCCGCGCACTCGATCCAGTCCAGCACACATTTTCCGGCCCGGTACCGCGTGCATATCCGCTCGCTGGAGCGGCGCGCGAACCACTGCACCTGCCCGGATTTCGCCACCAACCAGCTCGGAACCTGCAAGCACATCGAGGCGGTGCTGCACCGGGTTCGCAAGCGGTCCGACTACGACACACTGAAGGCGCTGCCTCTGGCCAGGCCCTATGTCCACCTGGATTGGGAATGCGACCAGCCTCCGGTTCTGCGCCTGCACCGTGCCGCCGGGATGGCTGCCGACCTCGAGGCGCTCCTGGACGACCACTTCGACGCCGGCGGGGCATTCCAGCGACGGGTTCCCGACGACTTCCTGCGTTTCGTCGAGACCGTCGGCGAGCGCGATGATCTGCACCTCGGCGACGATGCTGTGACCCATGCCCGGCGCCTGGCCGAGGATGCGGCCCGGGCAGTGCGGGCGGCCGAAATCCGCGAGCGCATCGACACCGGCGGCGGCCACCTGCCGGGTATCCGGGCCCGACTGCATCCCTACCAGGTGGAAGGGGTCGCCTTCCTGGCCGGCCGCGGACGGGCGCTGCTGGCAGACGACATGGGTTTGGGCAAGACGCTGCAGGCGATCGCCGCCGCGTACTGGATGCGCCAGCACGATGGAGTCGAACGGGTGCTGGTGGTATGCCCCGCGTCGCTGAAGCTGCAGTGGGCGCGCGAGATCGAGAAGTTCACCGGCCTCCAGGCGCAGGTGGTGCAGGGTCCGCTGGAGACGCGCGGGGTGCAGTACCGCCACCCGAGCCCGTTTCACGTGGTGAACTACGAACTGGTGATGCGCGACCTGCCGGTGATCAACGATACGCTCCGCCCCGATCTGCTGATCCTGGACGAGGCGCAGCGCATCAAGAACTGGCGTACCAAGATCGCCAGCGCGGTCAAGCGGGTTGGTTCCCGTTACGCCTTCGTGCTCACCGGCACGCCGCTGGAGAACCGGCTCGAGGATCTCTACAGCCTGCTGCAGGTGATCGACCCGCGCGTTCTCGGCCCGCTGTGGCGCTATCTGGTCGACTTTCATATCACCGACGACCGCGGCAAGGTGCTAGGTTACCGCAACCTCTCGGAGCTGCGCAGGCGGCTGCGCCCGGTGATGCTCCGGCGCGACCGTTCGCTGGTGCGCGACCAGTTGCCGGAACGCATCGTGCAGCGCATCGACGTGCCGATGTCGGGTATTCAGGAGGGGATTCACGACGCGGCGCTGAAAGCTGCTGGCCAGCTTGCGCAGATCATGCGCCGACGGCCACTGACACCCTCCGAGCAGAACCGGATGCTGGCGGCGCTGCAGCAGGCACGCATGGCTTGCGACGCCGCCGGCCTGGTCGACAAGGAAACCGAGGAGTCGCCGAAACTCGACGAACTCGAGACCCTGCTGGACGAACTCTGCCGGTCGGCTGGCCTGAAGGCCGTGGTCTTTTCGCAATGGGAACGCATGACGGAGATGGCCGAACAGCGCGTCCGGCGGCTGGGGCTGGGCGCGGTGCGCCTGCACGGCGGGGTCCCCACCCACAAGCGCGGCGCGTTGATGGACCGTTTCCGCGAGGACGATGCGGTGCAGGTGTTTCTATCCACCGATGCCGGCGGGGTGGGCCTGAATCTGCAGAACGCGGCGGTCCTGATCAACCTGGATATTCCCTGGAACCCCGCCGTGTTGGACCAGCGCATCGCGCGCGTGCATCGCCTCGGGCAGACGCAGAAGGTGCAGGCTATCCTGCTGGTCGCGCCGGGCTCCTACGAGGAGCGGGTGCTCGGCCTGGTCGAGGGCAAGCGGCATCTGTTTGACAACGTCGTGGATCCGGAGGCGACCGAGGAGGTGGTCAGCGTCTCGCGGCGGCTGGCGGAGATCCTGGCCTCTGATCTCGCGGCAATGGAGGGGCTGCGAAGGGACGCCG
>Ga0207421_10008233_pt1 | contig 10876 bp, 7 predicted proteins | sample SodLakKL_010_SED_4_FD_187542 | JGI IMG/M metagenome (GOLD analysis project Ga0207421, IMG submission 187542) | Alkaline sediment microbial communities from Lake Tanatar, Kulunda Steppe, Russia - 8KL_010_SED (SPAdes) (version 2) | ecosystem: Environmental > Aquatic > Non-marine Saline and...
GAGCTGATTGAGGTCGCCGATGGAAGGAATGAAATATCCTATGAAGTGATTCTCACACGGCCTAATCTCACGGAGGTGTATGACCGTTTATATGAAGGGGTGATCGATGAAGAGGTTTGGGAAGAGGAATCCATGGAGGAGGCTGTAGAGCGGATCTATGCCGAGGCCCTGGAAGATGCCTCCCGAGAGAGCATGGCTCTTCCGGAAGAAATTCGAATTTCAAGACAGAATAGAGGCAACTGGCGAGCGGAAAATCCCGAGGCTTTCTATTTTGTGATCCCACAGAATCCCACATCCTATATCGCAGATGATTTACAAAAGATTAAAGATTTTATGGACTTTACCGTGGTCAGTGATGAACTTCCTGAGGGATCCTTGGAAAAAGAGGTAGCAAAAACCCTAATGGATAAGGATTTTTTTCGTGATTTCGGCTTTGTGTTTACCCAGAGTTCCGAAGGGGATACTTACCGTCTTCAGGTATCCTTAAAGGGCTTTTATCAAGAGGAGGCATTGGATGATCTGATCACGGAAGAAGATTTCCGGGAGTATCGGGGAGAAATCCATAGCCAAGAGGAGTTAGTGAATATCATTGTGGAAACCATGGAGGAGGAGGCAACAAGAACCCTGGGGATCCATTCTTTAGAACTCCGGGAATATGAAAGACCCACCGACGAACTCTTCGGCTATGAGCTGCTTTATCGAAGCGGCTATCCTGAGGATTTTCTGGGGGAATATATCGATGAAGAAGGGGTATTTGAAATACGGAGCCTATACCTGGAGTCCTTAAAACGATACTACTTAAGTATTCAAATAGATCATGTACTGGATAGGGCGGATCCTGCCTGGGTAGAGGAGTTCAGTGATAAAAACCCCTTACAGGTGGCGGTAGATAGTGACGAGATTGCTGTTTTATTTTCCGATAATCAGGAACTGGTTTTCCAAACCTATGATTTTCAAAACGGTGAGCTTACGGGACAGTCGGTTATAGCCGAGGACTACCCTGTGATTTTATATGCTGAGCTTGAAGAGTATAAGGACTATGAAATTGAGCGGCACCGGGATTATTATATAGTTACGGATCAATCCGTCAGGGATCAGTGGTGGATTTTACAAAGAGGAGAAGAGGAACTTTTCCTTCGGAGCAATGGAGCCCTAGAAACAGGTGGGGAGTTCGTTACTTACACCGAGGAATTTTTACTGGAGAATGACAATGTGTTTTCCATCATCTCCCATGAAGAGGATGACCTCGATGGAAATTTTACTGTGAAAGTAAAAAATCATACCCAAGATACCACCGAAGAGGTATATTTTGACGAAAGAATCCCTGGGGAATACTTTTTAAGCCCCGGCCATGGAATCATGCTGATGTATCCCGTCGTGGATAGGACAGAAGAGGGGGGAACTTCGGAAGCCTCATTAACCCTTTATGATTTTGAAAAAGAAGAAATTATAGAGCCGGAAGAATTCCCTGAAGAACTACAAGAGGCTAACATTACCCAGGTGGAAGCGATTAATGAGGACCGGCTACTGGTGGTTACCGGAGCTAGAGATTTCTGGGAGTTTAATATGGTGGAGAACAGCTTTTTGCCCTCGGAACTCACGGAAGCTTTAGAGCCTGTCTATGAAACCAAAGAAGAAAGAGGGATCCATGAAGTCCGTTATGACTTTCACCCCATGGAAGAGAATTATTACTTCCTGGAAATCCTGGGTCTTTCCAGCGGAGGGATGATCAGGGACCGAAGTATGATTCTAAAGGATTATGAGGGAATCCTGGAGGCAGTTATTGAAGTAAACCATAGCAGCGAGCAGGGAAGAAGTGTCTTGAACTACGAAATCGGTAACGATCTATTAATCGCTGCAGAACAATCTTTAGGAGAAGATAGTAGACGGATGGATGTAACCCTGATGGAGATATCCTATAACGCCTTGGATGAAATAGAAGAAGTAACTTCCCTGGAAACTATTGAAGAATTCATTCGTGAAGGCTACGCTTCGGTACTCGCTACCTATGAAGAACCCATTGAGAACGATGGTAAGGAGCACTTTACCATATCCATGGACAGTTTGATGAACCGATCTTTTATGGATTTTCCCGCGGGGATTTACTATGACCGGGAAACCGGGGATTTACTGATTGAAAGCAGCAGTGGCAGATATTCGATGAATGGCTTTTTAAGACACTTTAAAGATGGGGGCAACGAAGCAAAGACGCCTCCTTTATGGAATTACGACGACTTGTATATAAATCACGAACATGAGTGGGTTTATTACCAAGATGAGCGGGGAATGCTGGTGTATGAATTGGAGGCGTTTATTCCCGCATTGGTTCAGGAAAGAAATTAAGAAGAATAAATATGAGGAGGCGGAAAATATGAATAGTTACCGAACCAATATTGAAGGCTTTGAAATACGATTTGCCACAGAGGAAGATGTGCCCCTTATTTTAGAATTTATTAAAGCCCTAGCGGAGTATGAAAAGATGTTGGATGAAGTGGTGGCCACAGAGAAAGGGCTTAAACAGTCGATTTTTGTCCAAAAGCAGGCGGAGGTAATCATTGGAGAAGAAAAAGGAAAACCTGTAGGTTTTGCCCTGTTTTTCCATAACTACTCCACTTTTTTAGGGAAAGCCAACCTCTATCTCGAAGACCTTTTCGTAAAACCTGAGTACCGGGGAAAGGGTTACGGTAAAACCCTGTTATCCTTTTTAGGGAAAATTGCAGTGGACAGAGACTGCGGACGACTGGATTGGTGGTGTCTTGATTGGAACACCACATCCATCGAGTTTTATAAAGAGATGGGGGCCGTTCCCATGGATGAATGGACGGTGTACCGGGTAGAAGGGGAGCAACTGCAAAGACTTTCCAAGTTCTGTGATTAATCGGTGATAATCTTGCTGTATAAAGATCTGCTCCTATGGAATAGGGCAGGTCTTTACTTAAGTTCTTTTGCATAAGTATCAGAACTATCCTATAATTAAAGGGAAGCGCCACATACCTAAGGAGGGGTACCGTGAATATTTTCAGTGAAAAAATTAAGGAAGTATTCTTTGCCATACTGCCCATTACATTAATTGTTGTGATTCTGCGATTGACCATTGTTCCGATAGACAATCATTTGATGGGTAAATTTTTACTGGGTTCTGTGTTTATCCTGTTCGGACTGACCCTTTTTTTAATCGGTGTGGACCTGGGAATCGCCCCCTTAGGTTCTCTTCTAAGTTCCGTAATTACTAAGAAAAACAAACTATGGCTGGTGATTACAGCCGCCTTTGTCCTCGGGTTTATTATATCCATTGCGGAACCGGGGCTCTTGATCCTCGGTAACCAAATCGACGCCTTGACGGCAGGAGTGATTTCAAGTTTTACGATTTTAACCGTGGTGTCCTTAGGCATCGGAGTGTTTATGATATTAGGATTTTTACGACTGATTTATAACATCCCTTTACATGTAATTCTTCTGGGTTCCTATGGGATCATCCTGGTACTGGGGCTTTTTACGTCCCCCGAGTTTTTAGCCATCGCCTTTGACAGCTCCGGCTCCACCACCGGAGTGTTGGCCGTGCCCTTTATACTGTCCCTTTCTTTGGGAATTACCGCCATGAAAAAGGACAGCAAAGCATCGGAAAAGGACAGTTTCGGACTGGTTGCCATCGTCTCCGTGGGGGCGGTGATCTCGGTTATGATCCTGAATCTTTTTACAGAAGTAGAGGAATTTGCCGCCGTGGAAATTGCGGAAGTGACCTTCGGGGATTCGGTTATCGGGGCTTTTATCAATGCGGTTCCCGGAGCTTTTTTAGAAAGTCTTTTCGTCTTTGCCCCCTTGGTTGCCATATTCCTATTGATTCGTTTTACCTGGCCTATTAAAAAAGAGGCCCTAAGAAAAATGACCTTGGGTTTTATCTATGCCTTGATCGGTTTAAGTTTATTTCTGGTGGGGGTGAATACCGGATTTATGGCAGTGGGCAGTGAGATCGGATCTTTCCTGGTGGGGCTTGACACCTACTTTTACTTAATCCTAATCGGCTTTATCCTGGGTGTGGCTACGATTTTAGCGGAGCCTGCGGTCTACGTGCTGACCCATCAGATTGAAGACGTTACCTCCGGGTATGTAAAGAAAAATATCGTCCTCGTTGCCCTGGCCCTGGGAGTGGGACTGGCCATCTCCCTTTCTCTTTTACGAATCGTGGTTCCGGAAATTCAGCTGTGGCATTACTTATTAACCGGCTACCTGTTTGCGATGATACTGACCTTTATTACACCGAAACTGTTTGTGGGAATCGCTTTTGATGCCGGAGGAGTAGCCACCGGGCCCATGACCGCCACTTTTATCCTGGCCTTTATCAACGGTGCGGCCTATGACCATCCCACCGCCGATGTACTGGTGGACGGATTCGGGATGATAGCCATGGTGGCCTTAATGCCCATAATCACCCTGCAAATCCTGGGAACGATCTTTAAACTGAAAACCGTAAAGAAGGGGGTCAACGGCAATGGAAAATCATAAGAATGCAAAAAAAGAGAAAGATATAGAAAAACAGGATGATCTGAAAGGGGAACAAGATACACCTAAGGAAGCTTTCAAACTTCATGTGGTAATCGTGCACCATGGTCTGGGAAGCAAAGTGATTCAGCTGGCTAAGCAGTGCGGCATTCCGGGAGGAACGGTAATCCTTGGAAAGGGCACTGCCCCAAATCGATTGTTGAAATTTTTAGCTTTGGCGGATTATCGAAAGGAAATTGTACTGGTGCTGGGTAAACAAAGTCATGGAGAGCTCTTTTTAAGAAAGGTTACGGAGAAACTGAAATTTAAAAAGCCTAATAGTGGGATTGCATTTTCCATTCCCGTCAATCAAATAATCGGATCCAAATACGGGGCGGATGCAAGGCCTAGGGAAAATACCAGTGGAGGTGGGAAGATGGATATGTATCAATCAATTTTTGTAATCGTAGATCGGGGAAATGCCAAAGAAGTGGTGGACGCCGCTAATGACTCGGGAGCAAAGGGAGCCACGGTGGTCAATGCCCGGGGTTCGGGAATTCACGAAACCAGCAAACTATTTGCCTTTGAAATCGAGCCGGAAAAAGAAATTGTCATGATCCTGGTAAAGCAAGACATTACCGAAAAGGTTACCAAGGCCATTAAAGAGCAGTCATCCATCGACGAGGCAGGGAAGGGTATTATGTTTGTCCAGCCCGTGGATGAGGTGTATGGTATACAGTAAGGATATAGGGAAAGCAGAAGGGTATAAAAACATATGAAGATATTATGTTAAGTTTTTTAAAATTTATATAAAGGGAATCGGATCCCATCCTAGGATGGGATCTTTTTACGTGTGAAAACCGATACATTGGGTAAAATATCAGTATTAGAGAATTAAAACACCATGAAACTTCCAAAAGGGGTATTGGTTTTGAGGTAGGTGGATAAAAGGAGGGATCTCCATGAAATATGACTTTCATACCATTGTGATCGGGGCCGGCAGTGCCGGGCTGATGACAGCAGGTATTTTAACAAATCTTGGTGCAAAGGTGGCCTTAATAGAAAAAAATAAAATGGGGGGCGATTGCTTAAATACAGGATGTGTTCCCAGTAAATCCCTGCTGTATCGGGTGGAAAAAGGGGCAGATTTTTCCGAGATGATGAATCAAATCCAACAGACCATTGAAAAAATTGCCCCCCATGATTCCGTTGAACGTTTCGAGAATATGGGAGTCTCGGTATTGAAAGGGAGTGGGAAGTTGCTGGATGATCACCGGGTGGAAGTCGTACTAAATGAAAGTGACGGGCCCCACCGGGTAATCAGCGGTAAAAACATTGTCCTGGCCACGGGATCAAAACCCCGGATACCAGAATTGGATGGTTTACAGAGAATACCATATCTAACCAATGAGAATCTCTTCTCAATGGAAGAACTACCAAAGCGGTTTATTATTTGGGGGGGAGGCCCGATTTCCATGGAAATCGGCCAAGCCTTTGGAAAACTCGGTAGTGAGGTGGTCATTATATCGAGGGGACGGCACCTTTTTAAAAGGGATGAGCCCGAGGTAGATCCTGTGATGAAAGATATTTTAGCAAAAGAAGGGATCCGTTTTTACCTTGGGTATGAACCGGTAAAAATTCGGGAGACAGCAGAAAACCAGGGGGAAAAAGATTTCAACCTGACCCTTCGAAATCGAAATACCGGAGAAGAAAAAGAGTTAACGGGAGACAAGTTTCTGATCGCCCTTGGAAGAATCTCCTCCACCGAAGGTTTAGGCCTGAAGAATGGGGGCGTAGAAGTGAATGAAAAAGGGTATGTAAAAGTAAATAAGCATTTGCAGACTTCCACAAAGAACATTTATGCCTGCGGTGATGTTGTGGGGGAATATCAATTCACCCACATGGGCGGTTACGAGGCGGAGATTGTTTCGAAAAATCTGTTGCTTCCGATTCAAGCAAAGGCGGATTACAGCAAGGCCGTCTGGACCACCTACACGAAACCCCAGGTTGCTCATAGCGGTTTTACGGAAGCTTCCGCAAAAAAAGGGGGAAAACTGGGAAAGCCCCTGTATAAAAGCTTTGAAGAGGTGGATCGTAGCATTATAGAAGAGGACAGGAAGGGATTTGTAAAAATTATCCTGGATAGAAAAGGTCGGATTATTGGAGGCACCATAGTTTCCAATGAGGCAGGAGAAATGATCGGTATGGTTTCCCTAGCCATCAATAAAAAAATGAAACTATCCGCCTTTCAGAGCTTGATTTACGCCTATCCCACAAAGTCGGAAATTTATAAAAGTCTTGCAGTTGATCATCTTCAGGACTCCGTTCGTCCCTGGCAGCGAAAATTACTGAAAAAATGGCTTTCTCGATAGAAGAAATAAACTATAGACTCCATAAAACAACGAGGTGAGATAAATGGCAAAGGACGGAAAGGGAATTATTGAAAAAATCATAGGAAAGGCCGTAGAAATAAGACCTTCCAAGCATTATGATGCTCCGGTGATTGCACCGGTAAAAAAGAATTTGAAAGAATCCAGGGTGGCCATAGTTACCACTGCGGGGGTACACTTAAAGGAAGACGACCCCTTTGACACAACAGGTAGTGATCCAACCTACCGCGTCGTTCCCGGAGATGCGAAAATGGAGGATTTGATGATTACCCACGGGCACTACGACGACAGTCAGGCCCATTTGGATATTAATGTGGTCTTTCCCATCGATCGTTTACGGGAATTGAAAGAAGAAGGGGTCATTGGATCCATTGCGGAAAACTTTTATACCTTTCGGGGCTACATTCCCAAAACCCGACCCTTGATAAAAAAGAGCGCTCCGGAAGTGGCAAAGGCCCTGGTTAAAGACCAGGTGGATATCGCCATACTAACCCCCGGCTGATATATTTGTCATCAGTCTGTAGGGCTGATACAGCGGGAAATTGAAAAGCAGGGAATCCGCACCGCATCGATTATGCACTTGCCGAAGGTCGGAAAGAAGGTCCGGCCACCGCGGATGATGCATATTCGCTTTCCCCTGGGAAAAACTTTCGGTATGGCGGGGGAGGCAGATCTGCAGCGAAGCATATTAATGAATTTATTGCAATTCGCCTTGGAAGGGGCAGCGGAGAGTACCGTGGAACTGCCTTATCGTTGGAAGCGACCGTAGGGGAGGGGTTTTATGTCAATCGAAAAAGTACAGGCCAGGATTAAGGAATTGGAAGAGGAGTATTTGGAAATTTTAAAAGGGTTGGTAAGACAGAAGAGCATTAGTACGGAAGACATTGGTGTTAGAGAATGTGCTGATTTATTAAAAGGCATTATGGAAAAGGCGGGGATCGATACAGCGATCTATGAGACCGGGGGACAACCGGTGGTTTACGGCGAAGTCAAGAGAGAGAACTCCGAGAGTATAACGATATTATTTTACGGGCATTATGATGTTCAGCCGCCGGAACCCCTTGACAAATGGGACAGTCCACCCTTCGAGCCTGGGGTTCGGAAGGGACGGATCTATGGAAGAGGTACCGGGGACAATAAGGGTCAATTAATTACCCATGTCTTAGCGGTAAAAACTTATTTGGAGACGCTGGGCTCTCTTCCTGTTAATGTAAAGTTTCTCTTTGAAGGGGAGGAGGAAATTGGGAGTCCCAATCTGATTCCTTTCGTACAGAAACATCAGGAGTTGCTGAAGGCGGATTTGGTACTGACCTCTGACGGACCGATGCATGAAAGCGGGGCTCCGTTAATCGCTTTTGGCGTTCGGGGTGTCATGAACTTTGACCTGCACCTGAAAACCGCCTCCACGGACAATCATTCCGGTAATAAAGGAGGGGTGATTCCCAATGCCATATGGGAAATGGTGGAGTTTTTATCAACCATGAAAGATGAAAAAGACCAGGTGCTGATTTCCGGTTTCTATGATGACGTGGTTGCGCCTACAGCCTATGAGCGTGAGTTGATCAATAATCTACCCTATGATCCTGACCGACTGGCTACAGTATACGGGGTTGATAAAATCCATCATGAGAAAGAAGACTTTTATTCCCGGTTACTGTTTAAACCCACATTAACCATCAACGGTATCCGAGGAGGTCATATCGGGGAAGGGACAAAAAACATCATTCCCTGCGAATCAACGGCGAAGATGGAAATTCGACTGGTGTACGATCAGGAGCCCGAAGACCTGATAAATAAGGTGAAGGACCATATTCAACGGTACAATCCAAGCATTCGTCTCACTCGGGAGGAAGAGGATATGCGACCTTCTAAAACATCCGCAGAGCTGGACATTTCCAAGGCAGTGATCCGAAGTGTAGAGCAAACCTTCAGTGAAAAACCTGTGGTTTACCCCGGGATGGGAGGAAGTTTACCGGATTATGTTTGGACAAAGGTTCTTGGGGTTCCATCCATTATGATTCCCTATGCAAATGCCGATGAAGCCAACCACGCACCGAATGAGAATTTAAAGCTGGATTGTTTCTATAACGGGATTCATACCAGTGCCCGTATTATTTATGAGTTGGGGAAAAACCTGTAACCCAGGGAATTGGGAGATTATAGGCCTATTGGAGGAAGCAAAGCATGAAAAAAGAATATAAAAAGTTACTGCTGGTGGCCGCAGGATTGATTCTGGCCTTTATTGGCATTCGAGTAACCGGGCTCCATGAATACATTAGTTTGGACAATGCAAGACAGTTGGAAACATGGGTAAGTCAGTACGGAATGATGGGTCCGGTGGTATTTATTATAATTTATATTTTAGCTTGTATAGTGTTTTTACCGGGACTTCCCGTTACGATTGTAGGTGCTTTGGCTTTTGGAGCAGTGCGAGGAGCCGTCTTTTCATCCATCGGGTCGATTCTCGGAGCCACGGCGGCTTTTCTGATTGCCCGATACGCCGCTCGAGACATGGTGGAAAAATGGATTGAGGGAAATAGACAGTTTGAAAAGATTGATAAAGGGGTACAAAAAAATGGATGGCGGATGCTCATGATTACCCGAATGGTTCCTCTTTTCCCTTTTAATTTACAAAATTTTGCCTATGGATTGACAAAAATTAAACTACGGACTTATATTCTGGTATCCTGGATCTGTATGCTGCCCGGGGTAATTGCCTACAACTTTATGGCCGGTTCTGTGGTAAGCGGTGAAGGGGATTTGAGAAAAACATTTCTATATCTGGCTATCGGTGCTCTTTTCTTTGTGATTATATCCTTTATTCCCGGTTATCTCAGTAAAAAGCGGGGAGAGGAAATGGAAGAGTATAAAATAAAATAGAAGGCCTAATGATCATCAGTAAAAAATTGATCATTAGGCTGAAAAACCTAGTATACGAAAGGCAGGGAGGTTTACCAGTGGGGATAATCAGAAAAAACAAGTCCGGATACAGAAGGAAAATCAGCAGCGACACTAAAGCAAGCCTGCTCTTAGGAATGGTTTTAATAGTAACCGCTTTTTTTGTTTATGGATGCGAAGAAGAGGGGGCGAAAGACCTGGACCTGAAAACTATGTCATGGGAAGAGATTTTGGAGGAAGCGGAAGGAACGCAAGTCAATTTTTACGGATGGGGAGGGGACCAGGCGGTCAATAACTGGATAAACGGCTTTCTAGCCCACCGTATGATGGAAAAATATGATATTACCCTGGAATGGGTGCCGATGAATATTGATGAGATTTTAAATAAACTACAGGGAGAAAAGCAGGCAGAGGCTTTGGGAACCGTAGACATGATATGGATTAACGGGGAGAATTTCTTTACCGCAAAAACCAATGATCTGTTATACGGACCTTTTACCGATGCTCTTCCGAATTTCAACCATTATATTGACGATGAGGACGTGGAAGTACAGTACGATTTCGGTTTTCCTACGGAAGGGTACGAAGCCCCCTTTGGAAAAGCGCAGTTTGTTATGATCTACGACGAGGAGAAAACTCCGAATCCTCCAACAAGCCATGAAGCGTTGCTGGCCTATGCGAAAGAACATCCGGGAGAGATTACCTTTCCCGCACCTCCGGATTTTACCGGAAGTGTATTTATCCGAAACATCATCTACGACATTGTGGGGCATGAACAGTTTCTAGAGATGGAGGCCGATGAAGACCTGGTAAGGGAAGCCATCAAACCGGCCATGGAGTATTTTAAAGAGCTTAAGCCCTATTTATGGCGGGAAGGAAAGACTTATCCCGCAACCATTGCTCAACTGGAAAATATGTATGCCGACGGTGAAGTCCGTATGGTGATGGCCTATAATTCCAATCTAGTTTCCCAGCGAATCAGCTCCGGGGTCTTTCCCGAGACATCCGCCAGTGTCATTTTTCATAAGGGCACCATCGGCAACGGACATTTTATCGGGGTACCTTTTAACAGTCCAAACCTAGCCGGGGCTCTGGTTACAATCAATGAA
>Ga0207421_10008234_pt1 | contig 10876 bp, 2 predicted proteins | sample SodLakKL_010_SED_4_FD_187542 | JGI IMG/M metagenome (GOLD analysis project Ga0207421, IMG submission 187542) | Alkaline sediment microbial communities from Lake Tanatar, Kulunda Steppe, Russia - 8KL_010_SED (SPAdes) (version 2) | ecosystem: Environmental > Aquatic > Non-marine Saline and...
GTCGAAGACCTGAAAAAAATAAAAGGCATAGGTGCTTCTACTGAAGAGAGGATAAAAGATACTCTCGATATCGACAGTATAGAAGAGCTCGCAGCTCTTTCTAAGAAAGATCTTATGAAAGTCGAGGGGATAGGGAACAAGACCGCAGAAAACATACTCGAAAATGCAAAGGCACTCATAAGAGAATGTGGAAGGTGCGAGTCCAGACTTGTAGGGGAAAAAGTATGTGAAAGCTGCTTGGAAGAACTTGAAGAACAGTACGAGGGGCTGAGCGATGAGATAGAGTATTTAGACATACCTGAAGAGCTGCAAAACCAGCTAGGGGACACCTTATCAAATATAAGGTCTCACATCGAAAAAGGAGAGATAGAGAAAGGATTTGAAACTGCAGAAGATTTAAAAGGCGATGTTAAGGACAACATCATTTTCTCTGACCTTGTGGAACAGGTCGATAAGAAGATGGACGAAAATTCCGACGTGATCGATTTTTCGATCTATAACAAGAAGGTAAAAACTTTAACGGAACTTTGGAAGAAGGGGAAGTATGAAAGGGGTATAAAAAGAGCGAAAAAGATACTCGATTACATAGACGACGAGAAAAATCTAGGTGAGTTGGATAAAAGCGAATTGAAAGAGCTAGATATCACGGAGTTCTGTAGAAAGATCTCGGGTGTCAAATCACTGACCGGTGAAAAGCTGTATAAACAGGGTTATAAAAGCGTAAAAGCGGTCGGTAGCGCAGGACAGATACAGATAGTTGAAGATACGGGTATCAAAGGAGAAGAGGCGGATGTACTCATCAAAAGGATAAGGGATTTTGTGGGAGAGATAGAATTTGAGGTTGAAAGAAGAGAAGTAGAAGAGTCTCCCGAGGAGGAAGAAGAGGAGGAAGAAGAAGAAAGATCAAAGGATGTATTCCTCGAGATAGAATCTCCCGAACAGCTTAGAAAGGAGCGAAAGGAGCAAGAAAAGAGGATAAGGAGGGATAAAAGACCTGAAAAGGAACCGAAGACAAGGCCAAAAGTTCATGTTACTTCAGAAAAAGAGATCACTAAAGAAAAAAGATCGGTTATAACAGTAGATGAAGACGAAGAAACTGCGGATAAGGGTAAACTAATTTATTGGATACCCGCCTTGATACTACCGATCATCTTCATCGGGCTCGCTATCGTACTTTTTTTCTTGTGACTTTTACGAACCATACACTACAATTCTCTCTCCACCTTACCCCTAGCGGCGTTTATGACCACTATGCCGTCCGTACCTTCCACGGCCCACATAGGAACGTACACTACTCCCCTTTTCTTTAGGTCTATATCATCTTTTGAGGGTTTTTCATGCTTTTTTTCCACGATGGTAGTTCCGTTCTCATCCCATCTTTTTTCTTTCTTTTCAGTAAATCTATTCATGATGGCGTTAAGAGCCCTTTCTCCTCCTTTTTTCTGTGGAATATTAGGTTCTAGCTTAACGTGCGATCTTTTCATCTTATCCATGCTTTCAAAGGGTTTATCCCAAAAATTGGGTTTTCCCGATATAGAATTTAAATAGAGCTTACCCTGACGGATCTCTCCGCTGTATTTTTTAACCTTATAATCGTAAAGATAATGGGGGACGAGCTCCAAAGTATACTTGAAGCCTTTGACCATCTTTTCTCCCAGCTCAGATACATCCTCGAAGTCGATTATAGGAGCTAGGATCCTCTCCCCCTCTGCGTGTTCTATATCGAAATCGAACTTTTCATGTGGACCTTTGATGCCTTCTTCTCCTTCTGCCACTCCTTCGAGGAAGGATTTTTCTAACGTCATCTTCCCAAACTTTTCGATGAGCTCTTCTCGACCCCATATCTCTACATCAGCGGGGATAGAGCTCAAAATGTCCTGTGACATGTTTTCCGTTACTACGAGTATCGTACGACCCTCAGATTCCTCCAAAGCCAGAAGATCGTCCTCGTGGACTACGGCACCCGCGACCACTAAAGTGACCCTTTCCACCACTTTTTCCTGTATCTCCACCAACTCTTCCGACTCTGAATCGATTTCACAATCTGTTTCCTTCTCAACTATTATCTTTCCTTCTTGGCTTTCCACCGGTTCGTAACCTTCGTATTCAAGGCATTCTATCAGCAGTTCGTAGAAGTCCTTCACGGTTTATCCTCTCTGGGTCAAAGCTCCTCTATTTAAGATTTCAAAACTATTTCTCACATTTAAATCTATTTATCGAAACGATTCATTTTTTCATAACCGCCTGGGCCATATCTCTATTATCTGCAGAAGCTATCCTGTCTTGGTTGACTGCGATCAGACCTATGGAATGTTCTTCAGGAAACTCTTCTACAGCGATCTTACAGGCTTCTTTTAGGCCGTGTTCTTTTATCAGGTCGTGACATCTTTTTGAAGATAGTCTTTTGATTATCTCCTCGCCTTTTCCCGTTGCGACTATGGCACCGTACTCACCGACGTAAAAGCCACTTCCAAAAAGAGGACTGTCTCCCACTCGGCCTCTGATGCAGTAACTGGCACCACCGGTGGAGACCGCTGCGGCGGTCTTACCGTCATGGTAAGCTACGCACCCCACGGTGCCGCCCTGGATCTTCTCGTAGAACTCTCTTATATCCTTTATCTTCTTTTCGTCCTTTCCTTTCAATTTTTTTCTTTTCTCTTCGAGTTCTTTTTCTCTCTCTTCAGTTCTTAGTTCTCTTTTCTTCAAACCGTGTTTTTCTGCGATCTTTGCAGCCTCTCCCCCGGCTAAAAGCAGATATGGAGAATCATGGACTATCTCTGCGGCCCGTATGGGATTTGCTATCTCTTCTATTGCGGCTACTGCTCCTATATCTTCTTCGGACTGGACGGCGGCGTCCATCTGTATCGAGCCGTCTAACCTTAACTTAGAACCGATCCCCGCATTGAAAGAAGGATCGTTCTCCAGTTCTTCGACGACCGCTATAACGGCTTCGAAGGCCGACATCCCTTCTTGGTAGCCTCTATCTATAGCATTCTTAACGTCTTTATCTTTCTCTCTAGGACTCCCTACTCCACCGTGTGCTATCAGTTTCATGGTGCTCTATCATGGTGTTGTTAATTATTGTTTTGGACATCAATCTAATCGAAATAATTATTATTTCAGGGTATTTAAAAAGGCTTAAATATATTGAAAAAGATAAGGAAATACATAGAGGAATAGAGATTTATGAAAGCATTTAGAAAAATAGGATCGGCTTTTTGTGTTTTTGTTTTGGTGATCGCGGTGTTCGCTGGCCTCTCTTTTTCGGAGGCCATGGAAACGGATGAAGGGAAAATCGTTTTAGCTCGAACTGGAGATCCCAACGAAATAGAATATTTAGAGACTTTAGGAGCGGACGTTTTGCAGAGTTATGAAACGTTCACGCTCATAGAGATCGACCGGTCTGAGATACCTCAGGCTGGGAGAAAGGATATACCTATAGAAACTATGGAGTTTAGAACGACCATTCAAGTTGGAGAACACGAGTTCGACTTTACAGAAGGAGAACCGGATATATCAGATGATCTGTATGTGGAAGATTACCAGTCGGGAGAGAAGGGACTTTACATAGTACACATGATAGGACCCGTTAACCCTGAATGGCGAGCAGAACTAGAAGATAAAGGGGTAGAAGTGATGAACTACATGCACAACTACGCTTACAGGGTGAGGATGACTCCTGAGCAGGCTGAAGATGTAGAAGACTTGGACTTCGTGGATTGGACAGGGATATATCATCCAGAGTACAAACTACAGCCCGGATTGGAACCCGGTACCGTAAATATAAGATTGGTACCTGGTGCTGAACGGGACAGCATCGATGAAGTTATAGAGACTGTACCAGTCATATCGACCGTAGAACTCGGCGATAGAGGCTTTAAGATCACGGGTGAAGTCGATTCTCAAGAAACGTTTAACGACCTAGCCGGTATCACCGATGTTTCATATATCTCAGAGAAATTAGAATTTGAGCTCCATGATGAGATGGCAACACAGATAATCGGCGGAGGAACATGGTTCTACCCAGAAGATTGGGAGCCCGGTGATAACGCATATAGAAATCCAGACCTTCCTGGAGATTATGCGGGAGAAGCAGGATCTTATATCAATCAGGTGGGTTATACAGGCGACGGAGTTGTTGTGGCTGTTGCAGATACAGGATTGGGCGATGGAACTACACCGGATGCTGGACATGAAGACTTTACAGGTAGAGTGATAGGTGGATACACCTTCGGCAGCGGAGGCTGGGAAGACGGTCACGGTCATGGTACGCACTGTTCTGGTTCTGTAGCCGGCGACACGTATCATGGTACAGGTCAATATTATCCCGGTTTTGGCGGTGATGAGTATTATGCAGCCCAAGGTTCTGCACCGGAAGCCGAACTTTTTGCGATACAGATATTTGAAAATGGAGGATCGGTCATACCAGCGGACCTCATGCAGATATTTGAAGTAGCGAAACAGGAGTCAGACCCGGCTGCATACGTACATTCCAATTCATGGGGATCGACCGGCGGGCACGGCACTTATACGGGACAATCCGCTGTTTTCGATGCCGCGGTTCGAGACTCGAACCGTGATACTGATCATAACGAGCCCATGATCATCACTGGCTCGGCAGGTAATGATGGTGCTACAGGTGTACCTCCGCCGGCGAGTGCAAAGAACATAATAACTGTTGGTGCTACAGAGAATTACAACAGCGAGACGGACAATCCCGAGTATATAGCCAGTTTCAGCTCACGAGGTCCCGTAGATGATAATCGTATAAAACCCGATGTGCAAGCTCCTGGTGCTAGTATATATTCTACAGAACCTGGCAACAGTTATCAATATATGTCAGGAACATCGATGTCGAACCCGGCAACAGCAGGTGCTGCGGCAGTTGTGGTTGATTGGTACGAGGAGGAATACGGAGTCCTGCCAAGTCCAGCTATGGTTAAATCGATCTTGATAAACACAGCTAACCCGCTTGATGGTGACACTGAAGGGCCGATACCCAACGGAGACGAAGGATGGGGTATGGTAGATGTATCCAAATTACAAAGACCACATGATGATCCGGTTTCGTTCTTACTAGAAGACCAAAATAGTCTTTTAGAGACCGGTGATGTAGATGAGCATGTGGTAGGAGTTGAAAATCCAGACGAGCCTTTGAAGATCTCACTTGTATGGACCGATCAGGAAGCTCCGGATGATACCGGAAGTGGTACTGCACTGATGAACGATCTGAACCTTGAAGTGATATCGCCCGGCGGCGATGTGTATCACGGTAACGCATTCGCAGATGATGCAGGCGATCAAAGCACATGGGATTACACGTATGCTAACACCGATACCATGTCGCTTTTCGATGACAGTGGTGACGGATGGGACGATACAAACAATGTCCAGAATGTTTACATACATCCAGACAACCTAGAGTCTGGCGCTTATACCATAAATGTTGAAGGATTTAATGTACCGGAAGATGCCAACAATGACGGCGAATCAAATCAGGATTATGCATTGACAGTTTACAATGCCGCTGAAGGTCCACAGATAGATCTTGAACGTCCTGAAGGTGGAGAGTACTGGGAAGTCGGCGAAGATGAAGATATATTATGGAGTACCGACGAAGGTGCTGGCACCATCACAGGTGTAGATATAGAATACAGCGTTGACGGCGGTACTAGCTGGGATTTCATAGAAGAAGATCACGATGATACTGGGATCTACACATGGACAGTTCCTGATGAGCTTACGGACGAAGCCATGATCCGCGCGACGGTACATGATGACGAACCTGATACGGACCCAGGAAATGACACAAGTGGTGAGTTCACTATAACTGACGTGACACCTCCTGAAGTTACTCTTACGTCTCCCGTCGGAGGAGAAGAGTGGCATGCTGGAGAGTTAGAAGAGATCACTTGGGATAGCCAGGAAGGAGACGAACCTATTGTGAGTGTTGATCTTGAATACAGCGTTGACGGCGGTACTAGCTGGGACAACATAGCTCTAGATGAAGACGATACAGGTACTTACACATGGGAAATACCCGATGAGACCAGTTCCGAATCCCGGGTGAAAGTAACGGTCTACTGTGATGGAGATACTGCAGATTTTGATAGCAGTGATGACTTCGATCTTGTAGGATTCCCACCAGATCCGCCAGAGAATCTTGATGTGGAGCACTACGAATATGAGGACAATCTTTTGACGTGGGATAAGAGCCCAGGGGATATAGGGGATGAACTAGACAGTGTTGATTCTCTTGTTCCTTCAGATGCCACCTTCGAGGCGGCAAACTCAGCAATCTCTTCAGTATCTTCAGAGGAGTCACTTGATCCCACATTAGTTGATCCCGCTTTGATTGATCCTGAGAATGAAGACGAATGGCGCTGGTTATACGAAGGAGATTGGAGACCGGATGAAACTGATGATGGTATCGGTTTGACCTCAGCAGGAGAATGGTGGGGTGCAGTAAGGATGGACCTTTCCGACGATGTCGGTCTGTCATTTACCGATGTGGCTTACTACGACCATGAAGAGGCTGCTCATTACGCACAAGGCTATGTTGCACCAGATGATGGCGGCGCCCCTGCTGAAGATTGGATACCTACAGAGGAATACACACCTACAGGAGCAGGATGGGTCGAGTTAGAACTAGATGAACCTCTAGCAGTAGAAGACCCTGGTGATTATTGGGTAGTGATGGTATTTGACGATATGGGTGATGGCTACTTCCCATTCGGATGTATAGAACCAGAAGTAGATAATGGTGGATTAGTCAACATGGATAATCCGCATGATCCCGGTTCTTGGGACAATCTAGGAGATTTTGGACTTGATTACACCTGGGCTCTTGAATCGAGAGTCATACCTATGGACGTTTACTTTGATGTAGATATAGTTGATCATGATGAAGAAGTGGATCCAGGAGAAGAAGTAGTCGTGGACTACACAGTGACGAATCTGGGCTATGAAGAAGACACGCAGAACATCGAGTTCTATGTTGACGGTGATCTAGAAGATGAAGTTCTCGATGTGACTCTAGGTGAAGATGAAGTATTCGATGATACGTTCACATGGCAGACAGATGGAGAGGACTTAGGTGATTATGACCTCGTGGTTTCCAGTGAAGATAGTGAAGAAGAAGTTACAGTGATAGTAGGAGATCCGGTACGGGTATCTCACTACAACATCTATAGAGCAGAATACGAACACGGTCCTTGGGACGAACCGATAGATGATGTAGATGCTGATGGGTCGGACAGTTATGAGTACTATGATGAAGGTGCATGCGGAGACGATCCGTACTATTGGTACGTAGTGAGAGCTGTATCCGAGGATGGCGTAGAAGAAGAGAACGAGGATGCAGTAAGAGAACCGGAGTTAGGAGAATACAACCTGACGATCAATGTGAACCCAGAAGAAGGCGGAACTACAGATCCCGAGCCTGGAACTTACACCTACACGGAAGGAACGGATGTGACGGTAGAAGCCATACCAGAAGAGGGCTGGATATTCGATGAGTGGACGGGAGATCTACCCAATACGATCGATGTGAACTCCGATTACTATGCATTCGAGGTATACCCGGGAGACGATTCACTCTGGTTCCCGAGAGATGATCCCAGTGATCTTAACTATATAGCGCCGAACGAAGCAGGCGATTTCATAGGGGGCGCCACTTGGGTTCAAGATACATGGTATGGAGCTGAATTTGGAGGAGGTCTCTGGACTATCGATGAAACGGATGGATCGATGGAACACATCGCAGACACTACAGGATTCAACGGTCTAGCCTATGATGATTCTACAGATACTTTGTATGGAGACGATGGAGATGCACTGCATGAGGTTGATCCAGATACCGGAGATTCAGATATCATCGGCAATTACGGTATAAGCCACACTATGATCACTATCGCCTCGGATGGAGAGGGAAACTTGTATGGTACCACTGTAGATTTTGATGACGACGCACATCTATATGAGATCGATACAAATACTGGTGAAGCCGAGAGTATAGGTGATACCGGTTTACAGTTGTTGTATGCTCAAGATATGGCATATGACAAGAACGCAGGCGAGTTGAAACTTGCCGCCTATTTCGGTGATGGCACCCCCTCAGGATTGTATGAACTCTGTACTGATACGGCGGAACCAGAACACATCGGTGATTTCCCAGGTGGTGAAGAGATCGGTGGCATGGCCATTCCGTATGAGGGGACTATGATAACACTGCCCATAGATCAGGATAGAGAGATAACTGCACACTTTGAGGATGTAGAGTTCTATGATCTGACGATCGAAGCAGAGGATGGAGGTACGACGGATCCGGAACCAGGAACACACTCCTACATCGAAGGTGAAAATGTGACCATAGAGGCCATACCGAACAGTGGTTACACCCTTCAAGAGTGGACAGGAGACGTACCAGTAGGTGAAGAAGAGAGCGAAGTGATAACTATACACATGAACGCTAATAAATCAATAACTGCGCACTTTGAGGAACTTGAAGAGTTCTACCAGATCGCGGTCATAGACGATACTCAAGGTTACGGTGACGATTGGGTCAACATCCTCGAAGATGAACTTCCTGACGGCTATTCTGCCGTACACGTTCATTCTGACGATGTGATAGGTAATATAGGCCAATACAGCGCCTACTGGGTACATGGTTTGGACGCTGCTAATCAAGAAGATTGGTTCGATGTAACTGACGGTGTTGGGACAGTGTACACCTCACTATATTTTGGTCCTGAGACACTAGATCAGCGATCCGATGAGATAGGCGATCCGGACGCGGTGAACCAAGGCACGGGTCTTGCGACTTGGTCCATCACTGACATGCATGATATCCTAGAAGATTTTGAAGTCGGAGACGACATATTGATACACACCGACGGTTGGGAAGACGGTGCATCATTCACAGGTACCGACGCAGATGTTTACGCCGATGCGGAAGATGGCGATGATGCTTTTGCAGTTGACGAGGAGAGAGAAGATGTTCTATTAACAACGCTAGGATTGAGCGCTTATGTCGGTCAGGGTGATCTTACAGACGATGCGATAACGATACTGGTCAATTCGCTGTTATACGTGGCCGAACCGATAGAAGTAAATGAATTGATGATCACTGCGGAAGAAGGAGGTTCAACTGATCCGGCGCCGGGTCCACATAATTTCGCTTTAGACTCCGAGGTTGAAGTTGAAGCCATACCCGATGAAGGCTGGGGATTCGATGGATGGACTGGAGATGTACCTGCCGGTGAAGAAGAAGAGGAAGAGATAACGATAACTATGGATGAAGATAAATCAATTACGGCGCACTTCGAAGAGCTTGAGATAGTTGAGATAGAGATAGAACCTCAGGAGGCCACTATAGGTGCCGGTGAAAGCCAGGAATATACTGCCTATGGTTACGATAGATATGGAGACCTTCTTGAGGAAGTAACTGATGAAATAGAATGGGATGATGATGTTGAACCGGAAGAAGGTTCATCGTGGGTCAACAATGAGATAACGGTCGAAGAGATAGGCGATTGGACGATATTCGGAGAATACGAAAACGAAACGGGAGAGACCTTGACCGACGAAGCAAACCTTACGGTCGAGCCGGGAGAAGTCGACGAAGTCGTGATCTATCCTGAAGAGGACCAGGAAGTAGATATCGAAGAAGAGCTCGAGTTCACAGCGGAAGCTTATGACGAGTTTGGCCATCTTATAACGGACGATGTTTCATGGTTCATCTGGGAGAACATCCACGAGATTGACGAAGAAGAGAACGTCGCCATCTTCGTGGAGGAAGATCCCGGGGATTACGACGTCACCGCCACTCACGATGGCGAGCCTTCTGAGACTATAACAGTGACCGTAGTCTCCCCTGAGATCGTCGAGATAGAGATAGAGCCGCAGGAGTCTACGATAACTGCGGATGAACAGGAAGATTATACAGCGATCGGATATGATGCAGATGAAAATGAATACGATATCACTTCAATGACAATTTGGTCTATAGACGGTGACGCAGACGGTTACTGGGACCAAGAAAACGGTATCTATACAGCGGAGAACGCAGGTGAGTGGACCGTTACGGGAGAATATGAGAACGAGACCGGTGAGAACCTAATTGATGAAGCTGACATTGAAGTCGTGCCGGGAGAAGTTGAATCCGTAGAGATAGATCCGGAAGAAGATCAAATTATACCCTCTGGAGACACGATAGATTTCGCTGCAACAGCATACGATCAACATGAAAATCTGGTCGAAGAAGATGATACGGCATTTGACTGGCAGAACACTGACGAAACTGGATTATTCAGCGAGACAGATGCTGGAGAATACGACGTCACGGCCATGTATGAAGAAGTTACATCCCCTGTAACAGTGGTCACGGTAATAGAAACGGACGTAGCTTACGTACTGATCGAGCCTTCAGAAGATCAGGAAATAGAGTCAGGAGAAACCATAGACTTCAATGCGACAGCCTACGACGAAGACGATGAACCAATAGAGGAAGATGACGAAGAATTTACATGGGACGCTGATGGAGGAGCTATAACCGATGAAGGAGTCTTTGAAGAGACAGATGTGGGAGAATACAACGTGACGGCCACCCTGGACGGAGTTGATTCCGAGCCTACCATGGTTACTGTGTTAGGACCCGCATTTTTTGAGGTCGAGATAGTTGATCACGATGAGGAAGTGACAGAAGGAGAAGAAGTCGTTGTAGATTACACCGTGACCAACACCGGGGATGTAGAAGGCATACAGAGCATAGAGTTCACCGTTGACGGAGCGGTAGAAGACAGTGTTGAGATCACTCTCGCTCCTGGTGACGTACATGACGATGATTTCATTTGGCAGACCGTAGAAGGTGATGCTG
>Ga0207421_10008235_pt1 | contig 10875 bp, 14 predicted proteins | sample SodLakKL_010_SED_4_FD_187542 | JGI IMG/M metagenome (GOLD analysis project Ga0207421, IMG submission 187542) | Alkaline sediment microbial communities from Lake Tanatar, Kulunda Steppe, Russia - 8KL_010_SED (SPAdes) (version 2) | ecosystem: Environmental > Aquatic > Non-marine Saline and...
AAGGTTGCCACCTTTTTCGGCTTTTTCTGTGTCTTCAGGTCTTTTCTTTGATTCATTTCGTGTTGCTTGCATAAGAAGACTTACTGCTTGTTCCATTTTGTCGGTCACAGTATTGGGTCTTCCGTTCTCTTTGAAAGCTCTTGTAAGCCAATCAATCTCTGATGTGACTTCACTTAAAGCTCTCATTTCAGCAACATCTTTTTTTAAATCTTCTGTCTTTGCTGCTTTTCCAACATCTTTTTCTTTTTCATCATCTTCTTCCTCCTCTTCTTCTTCCTCTTCTTCTTCTTCCTCTTCTTCTTCCTCTTCTTCTTCCTCTTCTTCCTCATCCTCTTCTTCCTCATCCTCTTCTTCTTCATTTTCTTCTCCCGTATCATCATCTTTTTCTTTTTCCTCAACCTCTTCTTCTTTGGTTTCTTCTTCGGTTTCTTCTACTTCATCTTCGTTCTTTTCATATTTTTCTTTTTCTTCGGTTTCTTCTTCTGGGACAGTTTCTGAGGTTGAGGAAAAATGCGTCGTGTTATATTTATTTTCTTCAGGCATATTTTCTTTATTATTATCTTCAACAGCACCGACTTCGAGGTTTTTTCGCTCTTCATTAACAGCTACAAAACCTGTGCCATTGTTTTTTCTTTTAGCCATTTCGAATTTGGCTCCAGGATTAGCAGGTCTATCTACCACACTAATCTCGTCAATAATTATCTCTTTAATTTTTTTACCAACCTTTTTAAGAATATCTCCTCCTAGGGAAAATCCCATATAAACTCCTTCTTCTACTTTTTTCCAAGCATTTTCATCAACAATCTTTGCCGCAATCCAAGTTCCTTTATCATCGTGCATATACTCCTTTGTCTTTCCAACAGCAGACAATTGATGCATTTCTCTAATGTTCGCCCATTGCATATAATCGTCCCAAGCATTAACTACTGCTTCTCTTTCAACAACTTCTCCATCAGAATCTTGCATTTCGGTAGAAGCATAACCCCAGACAAGCTTATTCTGCTTGTCCATTTTTTGAATCGGCACGAATACCTTAAACTTATTTTTTTTCATATTTTTTGCTTTCTTTTCTTAAGCTTATAATATTACTTGGACATGTCAAGTAGTGTTCTTCGGAGTAAAATCATTATATTTCTTTTCAGTTATCTCTTCTTGTATCTCTTCCCCTAATAATAATTTTACTAAAGCGTGAGCTTGGTGAGATACTCTTTCTTCTCCATTATTTGTTTTAACAAAAGCATTAAAGGGTTCTCCTTCTTCTTGAGGTGGTTCTGTTCTATAAGCATCAAATCCATCTGTTACATAAACACTTTCATCAAGTGCTTTTAAGTAAAGTCCTTTTGTTTTTTCGTCTTCTCTTCTTTTGTTTAATTCTTTCATTTTTTATCCTTTAAAATTACTATAATAATTTCTTGATTTTCCCCTAATCTCTATAACTTTATCTTTTTTATAAATATCTAAAACTCTCCATTCTTCATAATATTCATGACCCTTTCCTGAGGGTAAATTTGTTTCTTTTCTTATACTGTCAGTTAACTTTTTTCCTATTATTCTTTCTGGATTTTTTTCTTTTGCATAAATCATTTTTGCAGTTGCCACTTGCATCTCAGCTATATGTCCATTTGCAGCTCTATATTTAATCATTCCCCCATCATATCCTAAGTCCGTAGACATCATTCTTGCCTCAATTACATTAGGATTTTTTCTCAGATAATCATACATGTCCCATGATTGTCTTCTGTTCTTGGATACAACAGTATTTCTTGCAATATCAGTAACACCACCTACATTTCCTCCTTTTTCTTTTACAGCTTTTTCAAAAGCCCTAGCTCTTCCTTTTAGTGGTGCTTTAGCAACAAAAGAACCTTCAAATTTTCCAGAAACCTCATCGGCAAAAACATCTATTTCTTCTTTGGCAGATTCTGCATTTCTATATGACTCATCTAATGCCTGATTAACTCTTTCTTCATCTATCTCAGGGTCTCCTCTCCAAACCTCAGGCGGTTCCACTGGTGGCATTGTATATTCAAGTAAACACTTACAGTTCGGGTGTATGGGAGGTCTCTCATCTCCTGAGGGAAATATCCCATCTAACCCTTGTATAGTTCTCCTATCATTTTCCAAGCACTCATCACAAATATTGGGTCCAGCTGCTGACCAAGTTTTACTACTAGCATTATTTTTTTTAGCTGTAAGCATCTCTGTATCATTCACACACTCCCCCATTTCAGTTCTACTTATTCTCATTGCTCTTTTATTCGACATACTCGGCACCTTCTCCCTTATATCTTTTACAATATCCTCGTGAGCTAATCCTTCTTCTTTTCCTCTAAAAATACTATTTGCTATTTCTTTCTTATCCGTATCTCCAACTAAAGAAACTGTCTCATTAACCCTTCTTTGTATCCTCCTTTGCATTTCTTCTCCTTCTGCATTAAACTTTTTTTCCAAAACTCCCCTCTTACTAACCTTTTCTAAATTCACCTTATCAAGAAATGCCTGCCCTCCTCTTTCGGCAAAATATGTCATTGCTTTTCTTAATTTTTCTGTGTTAACAAATTCTTCTAATTCCTTGACATTTTTTAAAACAATTTCCCTTACATCTTCTAAGTCATCTTTATCCCAAGCACTATCTTCATCTTTGTTTCCAAATCTCTTGTTTATATCTTCCCACAATCCTGGCGTTTTAATCATATCTTCAAAGTGCCCTGAAATTGCCTTTTCAAATTCTTCTTCAAATTCTTTAAACTGCCTACTGTTCTCAACAGACCAAAGAACATAGTTTTCTCTACTGAAACCAGAGGTCTTTGCAAAGAATTTGTCTAAAGACCTATTTATCTCCTTCAATTTCTTCATAGTCTTCTAAGGTTTTACTTATTTCTTTTTTCAAATTCATTGCTTCTCTTAATATTGAATTCTGCCTAGTTGACTGTATCTGCTCATTAAAAATACTTTTTATATCATTTCTATTTTTGGCAAACATTAAACGTGATTTAATAAGTTTCTGCAGGTCATCACTTATGTCATCTGATTCAAATTCTCTAAAACTTTGACCTTTCTTTATGTCATTTTCGGCTTTTCTTTTCCATTTTTCCAAGTCTTCAACAACCTTATCTTTTTTTACTATCTCCATATCTGTTATTTCTTCTCCAAACCCTTCTTCATCAGATTGCGGAATATTATTACTAACAGCAGGTTGCGGAATAATACCTTGTGCTATATCTCTTATAAAAACTGGTTGCCCTTGCAATATAACAAAATTATCAACACCTATCGCCTCCCAACCCCTTTCTTCTCTTGCTTGGTCTATCGACTTTATTCCATTCTTAACAAGTATCTCATCTGCTTGAGCATTTTTGAGTTCGTCTTCTTCTTCTTCCAATTTCCAATTAAATTCAAGAAAATCATAACCCATATCTTCTTGAATAACTATATCCAGCATCGTTTTAATGAGTTGCATAAGAGGTCTTTGTCCTACTCTTTCTCCCATTACTGCTTGCGTTTGAGCGGTTGCTCTATTTACATCTTCAGTAAATCCAATATCGGAAGGCATTATATCTAAAATAGCACAGGTCTTATGAAGTAACCACTTCTCATACTCCACATATCTCATATCTTGAGGTTTATTTCCTGCTTGATAACCAGTTCCTTTTCCTCCTGGCATGAATTTCAACTTGTGTTGTCTTTTTCCTGTAATGAGAGCGTCAAACCATTGCTGGAATTCTTTAACATCTTCAGGGGTATAGCTCTCAGGTAACATCCAAAAACCTTCAGGGACATTACCTTCGGTCAACATACTTAAATTGTAAAGTTGAGATTTCAATGCGGCATCAACTCCTAAAACAAGACTTTCTAAAGGTGCAAAACCATATGGGCTAGTCGTTCTCGGATTAAGGGTCATGTAAATCATCTCATCTGTGGTAAACTGACCTACCAACTTTCCTTGTATCCATTGCTCGTAAGCAATTTCAGGTGGCTCTGGAGTAGTTCCATCTGCTAATACTCTTAACTTAATAGTAGAACCATCAACAGGAACAAGTTTCTTTAGCACTCCACCTTCTTTGTCTTTCCAGACAACAGGTGCGTCTATAACAAGAGCATCTTCAATAATCTTGTTAATGAAATCTCTAAACCTACTATACTTCCCCATCGGTTGAGATAAAAAGTCTTCGGTTTCTTTTATCTCACTTTTATATTTATCTTTGTCTTCTGTTTCATTGGTAGGAGCAACATACCACTCCAACTTTTCAATCTGTCTTTTTCTTCTATTAATACACATTCTCGCTACATCATAAACTTGCGAGAATTGTCTAAGAGTTTTAAAATCAACACCTTCTCTATAAGGTTTTCCTTTGTCCATTTCTCCGATTACTCCCCTTTGAAAAAAAGCAGGAGCTTCACTTTTACTAAGCTGTTCCTGCTGTGTCTTTATAACATCATGCAAATGTCTTACTTCTGGTTCCACAAGTTTCTTTCTTATGTCTTCCCAGCGTCTTTTTATTATGCTCATATTTTATAAAATGTTAAACAATAAGAGTTTTCCTCTTTATACCAAACTACAGCTTAAAATGGATACTGTCAAGTTACATTCTTTTGTAATCGTCTTCATATCTTGTTATATCACTTTCCTTCGGAACACCCATTGCAACTTCAACAAACATTATTCCATTCTTCCCTCCTTCTATTCTGTGCTTTAAATTTCTTGGACAAAAGAAAAATCGTCCTTTGCTTCTATTATTACACTTCTCTATATGTTTGCCTATTCTTATACTCCCGTAACCTTTAATAAAGAAAAAATACTCATCTCTCGCTTCGTGACTTTGTAAACTTGTTCTCTCACCCTCACTCACAAACATTTCCTTTACCCAAAGTATCCACTTTTGATTGTATATTTTTTTATAATATCCCCACGGCTCTGGTTGAAGCATATTTTTAGAACTAACCCTTCTCAAGTATTCGGGTAAGTCCATCTTTACCCTTCACCATAAACTGGTGATTTGGTAAGTTCTTTTTAATCTTCTTCTCGTGTTCCGTAAAATACTGCTCTGATTTAACAGCACTATCATGAACACAGACCTTTTCTCCGTTAGGATTTGTAAAGACCTTTACTGCATAATCGTATTCTTTTCCACAATTTGAACAAATATTACTCATTTTGTTGCTTCTTCAAAAAGTTTTTTCCATTCACCTCCGACCTTTTCTCCCTCCCATTTATATTCCTGAACCCACTTGTAAGCATTCTCTACCTTCTCCTGGGTTTCTTTTTTATTATCTATAACTTGGTGCATTTTCTTTACAAGGTCATCAACATCCGTTAGGGGTCTTATTCTATTATTATCACCCTTCTGAACAAATTCTTGTTTGGTCTTAGAGATAGTTCCTCGGTTCTCTCCCAGTATTTCTGGTGCGGTTGTATTATTTGGCAGTATAACAGGTTTCTTAGTTGCCATTGCTTCTGTTGCTAACAATCCCCAACCTTCTCCCAAGGTTGTAGAAAATACCCCATCCACAAGGTTGTAAAGTTGGTTTATCATTCCCGTTGTAAATCTATTCACCTTCATAACCTCAACTTGGGGATGACTCCATTTTTCACCCATCGGAAAATCTATCTGTTTTGCAATCTCTTCCAAGTCAATCCCAGAACGGTCTTTGATATCACAATGAAAGTAAAAATAAACATCCTCTCTTTCTTCAGATAATTTTTTAGCCGCTAACATACCCCTAAACAAGTCTTTTCTCATTTGGTTTCTATTCAGGTTCATAAAAATGAACTTATCGGCATTAGAACCAAACACCTCTCTTTTTTCTTTCTGTCTTTCTTCTTTTGTCCATTGGAAAGGATAAAAATCTTTTACATTGGTTCCGTGATAAATAACCCTTAATACACCCTCCAATCTTCTTCTTAAAGAACGAGGCAAGACATTAAGAGTTTGCTTTTTGGCATAATTCGAATAAGCAACAGGATAGTCTGCCCGCATTACAGCATTCTCTATCCATTCTTTCTTCGGTTGTGCATCTATCGGGTAGTAGTATATCCATTCAAATTTCTTATCTATCATTGCCTTTGCTTCATTTATCTTCTTGGCTACGGGTTCTATATTAAAAGTGTCTTGCAATACCCACACCAAGTCATACTTACCAGTCATTAAGAGGTCTAAAAATACCTGCCTTCCAAACACATCATCATAAGCGGGTCCACTTTTCATTATCGCTTTAGCTGGGTAAATGTTATAAGGAAATTTCTTTTCATCATAAGGGTTTCCGTTATAATTAATTCCCACAATATCAAAATCATACTTTCCTGTATCGTATAGCGTTCTTAAAATATTCTTGCTCACTTGTCCGAAACCTGAATTACAAGTCGGGCTATCTGCTAATACTAAAACTTTCTTTTTATTCATTTTTTTTATATGAAAAATTATCTAATAATGCAAAACTCTTATGACCTTTCATCGCTAAGCTATCGTCTGTGTCTATTGGCATATTTTTTGGGACATCTTTTTTGCTCTTAAAAACTTCAGCATACTTTAAGTTATATTTTTCTATCAAGTAATCACCATAAGACCCTTTACTCGCTTGTAAGCATAAATTATCTGGTATTTCGTTTAACCTTGCCACCCAAAATCTTATAGACTTTGTAAAAGCCCAAAACTTTATCTTCGGATTATCTCTACAAACCTGTAACCACTTATCAAAATAACCTTGGTTAAAGAAGTCCCCTGAACCGTGAATTCTAATATGTGTTGCATCTTTTGGAATTTCTATATCTCCACCATTTAATAAATACTCAAAATTATTCCATCTACTTTCTCTTACTGCTGGAAATCTCTCTGCCATTGCGGCATAACATCTAAACTTCGTTCCTATTTTTTCAAACTTCCCTGTCTTTCTATCTACCTTAATCTTACAATCTTTGGCAAAAGGACAACTGTGCCCTGCTGGTAAATTAAACTCATAAACAGGAAACGGGTAAAATGTTTTTTTCTTTTGAAACTTTAACATCTTTTTACTTTGACTTAGCAGTTATTTTTTTATCTCCTATTGGTCCAATGTTGTCTTGATAAATATCTCCTCCCATTAAACTTTCTTCTCTTACTATCCACTTATAACCTTCTGATTCTATAATTTTCATAGTTTATTCATAATATTACTATATTTTTATCGTCAAGTTTTCTTCTGGGTCAGTCTTATTCCATTGTCCTACGGTCATTGGCGTTTTCCAAGCTTTTCCATACCTGAACTCACAAAACATTTCTGGATTTTCTGGAACTGGGTATTCTCTATCTTTTATCTTTCTCTTGCTCGTTTTTTCAATCCATTTCTTCAAAAAATCTCTTCCTTTTTTAACATCTGTTCCAGTTGGTTTATCCATTCCAATATAATACATTCTTTTCATTATATCTCCATTTTCAACCCAAAGAAAAATATCCAAATGGTCTTTTACTTCTTTGTCTTTAATAAACTTTGCTTGAAATCCTGTGTTCTTAAACCCTTTATACCAACGTATCTCTTTAATCTTACTTAACGAGTTTTCTATTCTTTTTCTGTCTATATCTAAACAACCCAAGTCTACATCTTCGTCCCAGAGAATTATATCTCCTTCTCTTGTAGCTCCTAAAAGTGTTCCGTAATCAAGCCAATACTTAATACCATCTTTTTCAAGCTGACTTGCAATTCTTTCTAACAACTCTCTTAGGTTCTCTCTTCTTTTTTCCTTATTTACTTCCATAACTTATCATACACATAATAGGTCGCTATTCTAATAATCGTATAAACTACTGTAATCTCGGTAAACGCTTTCCAGCTTCCTGTGAAGTAAAAAACTATAGCACCCCCTATTCCCATTCCAAGAATTATCTCGTAGAACAATGCCTTGACTATATGTCTTTTACTACCTTCCATTTTAATCTTTCTCCAAGCTCTTTCGTGGAAGTAAAATATAAACAGAAATATGGTATGGTGTATAAATGTAATCGCTGTTGTCGTTATCCAATTCCTTGTAAATAGATAAGTAAGCGTTGCTAGTGTTATTACTCCTAAAATCCTCCAACAAATGCTTTTCCCAAACGAACTACTATGGTCTTTAATTTTTGTATTCATTTTTTACTTTAACTTTAATCACCGTACTACTCGTTTCTGAAAAGTATGGCATTACTATGGTTTTCCCATAAGGGTTAATAATCGGCTCTTTATGAGAAGTACTTTCAAATAAAATGTCTGGCTTAATTGCGTGAACATTCTCTATCGGAGAATACTTTTCTTGTGCTACTACCACATCTACTGATTTTAATTCGCTGACTATATCGACCCTTTCAACGAAACCAATAATTGGTCTTGTCTTCTTTTCCATAGTCGCTTGGTCTGTTAAAATTCCTGCTATCAAATAATCACACATCGCTTTGCAATTTCTAATATGTCTCAGGTGTCCACTATGAATTATATCTGCTACTAAATAACAGTATCCTATTTTCATTCTTCTAATAATAAATCTAATAATACTTCTCCTCCGTCTGTTATTAATTCACAACTCATAAGTCATTTTATTTCTTTTCATATTCTTTTCGACATTTACCACAATACCCCTTTTTAAGTTTTCTCTTCTTTCTACAACCTTGACACCTCATTTTTCTAATAATATGTCTAATAATTCTTCTCCTGGTAATTCTCCTTCCAGATAATAATCTGCCTTTAAGTGTTTCTTGTCTGCTGATATTCCTATTCCTGCGACCTTTACCATGTCTTCGTCATTTTTCCTATCACCTATAGCTATGATATTTTCTTTTTCTATTCCAAAATCATTCGCTAAATCTATTATAGTATTTCCTTTCGAAGTGTCTATTTTTTGAATATCAAAAGCTTCTCCGTTCCACATTATATCTAACTCAATTATCGGGTCATGCTTCGCAACAATATCATACACTTCTTTTAATTCACTTTCGGCATGAACTGTAAGAATAAATTGCTTTGGCTCAAACCCTTTGATTTCAGGGTGTTCAAGTTCCTTTATATCTTCTTTTATATCGGTAAGTTTCTTTATAATCTTTCTCCAATCCGTATTACTCCAAGGTTCTTGCATAAAAACACTTTGTATGTTCACGAGACTTCCGTTCTCAGCACTAAAAATAACTCCATCTTTAACTTTCGCGTATATCGATTCTAAATAAAGCATGCTTCTACCTGAAGATATACACACAGGAACTGTTTCTTTTAACCAATTTATCTTTTGAGCTATTCTATCCGAAACCACTTTCGTAGAAAACCACAGCTCATAATCATTACCATTAAATTTCTCTCTTATTTGTGTCCCCCTTGGAACAAGAACACCATCACTATCAAAAACAACTAATCCTATCTTTGCGTCTTTAATTACTTCTTTAAGTTTATTTTGCATCTTTTATAAGCCAACTACTGCTTTGAATCTTTCCTCCTCCTACGTTAAATACAGCATATATTCCTAATTCATCACACAAAGGAATTTCTGGAGTATTCGAGGGTTTACTATCTCCACCTTTGGCAAAATACTGAATATCAAGCTTATACCTTTCAACCAAATCTCTTATAGTTTTTCTCTGAGTTCCATCTTGGTCTATCGACCTAACAACCATATCCACACAACTAAGAGCATTAACTATTTCTATTCTTTCTTCTAAAGACATAAACGGTTTACTTCCTTTAATCTTTACTTGCTCATCATTATTGACTATTACAAGCAAATTGCTCCCAATATTTTTTGCTCCTTGTAAATATCTAACATGACCTATATGCAAAGGGTTAAAATATCCACAAGCTAAAACTATTTCTTTCATATTAAATAAAATATACACCATCTTCAATTGGGCGGAAACTTCTTTCTTCAGGAGTTCTGGTTACACAATGTCCACACTTAATGGCAAAGGGTGCGTTTCCTTTATGACAAACAGGACACTCCCAACCTTTCTCGTTCTTTGAACAGTGTTCTTCATCTTCTCTGAATGTTAATCCTTTTGCTTTTTTAGACTTTTTCATAATTCATTTTTATTATGTTCTAATACATCTCTCCAAGTCATTCTCTTTTTGGGTTCTTCGACCTTTTCCTCTTGGGTAGAAACTTCTTCTTTAAGATATTCTAAGAACCCTTTTTGTCTTTCATCTTTTAATAAACTAAAGCACACTCCTGCTACACTATCTGTTACATCTTTACTTCCTCCTTGCGGGTGGTCCACTTTCTTGCCTCTAAGAAATTCTAATCTTTTATATTCTTTCATCATTGGCTCAAAATAATAATAATCAAGCTTTTTAGTGTGCAATAAACTCTTGAAAGTGTTATACGGCTCTACTGTTCTGTCTACTGATAACAACTCTGCTTTTATACCTTTATTATTCAATATCTGAATTGTGTCTGCACTTTGAAACTGGTCAAATGTCACAAGTTTTATTCTGAACCCTCTTTCTTGTAAAGAATAAATAATCTGCCTTATCTTTTCAAACTCTATTTCTCCGTCAGGTGGTGCTTTTATCTGCATCATTAAATCTATCACTACTATATCACCTTCCTTATGTCCCATTACGAACCCACAAGCATCTCTTTTTAATGCAAGGTCAATATGTATATGTCTGGGCTTGTTGTCTCCTATAAACCACTCTTTAAAAGAACCTCTTTCATCTATCGGGGCTTCTCTGTCAGATACATTTTTATCTATAATTCCGCTATCTCTATCAAACGCTTCTATTACTAAACTTGGCTTCGCACCAAAATCTCTCATAAACTTTTCTGGATTTGCTTCGGCTACTTTTTGAAAATCAATTGGAACATCCCATTTTTCGTCATCATTAACATTAAATACAAAAGTCTTTTCATTCATCTTATCTCTGTCTTTCACTTCCCATGTTTTAAAA
>Ga0207421_10008236_pt1 | contig 10875 bp, 7 predicted proteins | sample SodLakKL_010_SED_4_FD_187542 | JGI IMG/M metagenome (GOLD analysis project Ga0207421, IMG submission 187542) | Alkaline sediment microbial communities from Lake Tanatar, Kulunda Steppe, Russia - 8KL_010_SED (SPAdes) (version 2) | ecosystem: Environmental > Aquatic > Non-marine Saline and...
CCCGGCCTACGCCGCCGAGGCGATACTCGGCCTGCATAAGCGCTGATCGCGAACCCGCGCGCTGATCGCGAACCCACCGATTCGCTATCGGGGGCCGGTCACCACCGTCACGAGGCCCATCTCACCGTCTACCGCTACCGGCGTACCGTCCTCGATGAACTCGAGATCCCCGACACTCGAGACGCACGGCAGCCCACGCTCACGGGCGAGCAACGCGCCGAGCCCAAGCGGAGTCCCGGCGTGCTCAACGAACGCGACAACGCCACCGGAACCCGCGGCCGTCGAGGCCAACGCAGCCTGGAAAACCGGGACCGTAAGGCGCTCGCAAGCCACCACTACACCTTCTCGAGCCATTGCTGCCGGGCCACCCTGCGCGGCGGCCACGCCGGGGTCGGCCGGCGGGCCCTCGCCGCCCGCGCCGTTCGCCGCAACGCGCACCACCACTCCCCGAACGCGTCCCGGCGCGGTCGCAATCCCCACCAGCTGCTGTGCGGCGAGCAGGGGCCGTCGCGCTGCGCGCGCGGTTGTACGAGGCGGCGCTTCTGAAGGGGCAGTTCCCGTCCACCGGACTGAACGAGAGATTCTCCGTTCAACGGCGTATGCCCTCCGTGCGAGCGCGAGCAACCGCCTGCCGTCGTGATCTCCGGCCGCCTCTACTCCTGCAAGATAGGCTTCGCTCAGGCGCTCGGCCTCGGCGTGCACGGAAGCGATCACGCCCAGAAACTCAAACGGGTCGGCAGGAGCAATCATGCGGTTATATCTGAGTCCGAGGGCGTAGCGTACAAGCATCGGCGCCCGGGCCGTTACCCCGTCGCCTGCGCCGGGATCCGCTAAGCTCCTGATCTGCTCGAGCCGGTGGACAAGCGGCTCGAGCGTTTCCGCGGCAAGCGGAACCGGGGCTGAGCCTGGAAGCTCCGCGTAGCGCAGGTCGACCGTTACCTCCGACGGCTCGCCGTCGGTTGCTGCGACGGCAGGCCCGCTGTATTCGTCCGCGACGGCGGCGTCGGCGACGCTTGCGGCGGCGGTAGTTGTGCTCACCAGTTTGGGCTCAAAACGCTCAAGCTCGGCGCGCGAAGGTAAGCTCGGTGCGGTGCTCGCATCGCTGCACCAGGCCGCAACCTCGCCCCAGATTCGCGCCCACGCGACCCGGACCGATCGAACCGCCTGGGCGTGTGGCCCGAGCGAGAGGAGCTCGTAGCGCCTCGCCTGGAGCGGGTCGAGCCGGCTCCGCCCCGCCGAACGCGGCGACGGCAACGGAACGAGCAGAAGCTCTCGCCCACCCTCGTGTGCCCGGTCCACGAGTTCGAGCAACTCCCGCTCGGTACGCTCCGGGAGTTCAGTCTGCAAAAACAGCTGCTCGACCTCGATCGCAAGAGACCAGAGTTGTTCGAGATCCGGGTTTTGATACCGTCGTCCCTCGATCAAGAGCGCAAGGCGGGTACCCAGGCCTGTGGCTGCCAGATACTCAAGCAGGCAACTGGTCGGGATGTTGTGCTCGGGCTGCGGACTCGCCCGATCGGCGCGCTCACTCATCGTCGGCCTCACCAGCTCGGTTCTCGCCCGGCCGCAACACGATCACGTGTTGAAATCGGTCGACCACGTCGTAGCGCTCGGCCGCAATTCGCATGATCGCGCTTCCGGGGGCATCCACAAACTCCCTCATAGCGGGGTACTTTGCGATATAGAGTTCGCGATACAAACCGCAGCTCTCCGGCGCGAGGAGTTCAACCGAACCGCGCGCTTCTATCCCGGTAACCTGCATCAATTCATCGGTCCGATCACGCCGGTCGTCGATGAACAGCGCGACGCGGGGTCGCTCCAAAGCGTACCGATACTTCCGCGTGTTCTGCGGAGTCACGAACACCAGACTTCCCATGTCGTCGGCCGAGACGAACGCTACGATTGAACAGTGTGGCTCGCCTGCATCGTTCACGGTGGTGAGTACGCCGTAGAGTTGTTCCGAAAGAATTCCCTTTACCCGGGAGTTGATATCACCTTCGCTCACACCACACTCCTTATGTGTTACACCATTTGCTACACCGGTTTTCGAGAGCCGGCAGCCGTCGCTGCAGCTGCAGCGACCCTTCGGTAAAACTCATCGTACTCAGCTGCCATCGCCTCAACCGAGTAGCGCTCAAGCACCGTTCGCCGCGCTTCGTGTTTGATACTCGTAACCGCGTCCAGGGACCGTGGGCTGTCGATCAGAATGACTCGAAGCTCCTTCTGTAAGGTAGCGGCGTCGCGGGTATCCACAAGAAAGCCGTTCACCCCATGCCGAATGTAGCTCCGCGGGCCACCTCGCAGAGGAGCCAACACCGGCATCTCACACGCCATCGCCTCTAAGATCGAAAGGCCGAACTCTTCTTTGAGGCTCGGACAGACGTAGTGATCTAACCCGTCGCGCTCAGGAACGCGCCGCGCATGCCACGATAACAGCGCACGCACCACACCGTTATCTTGTGCCGGGAGGTGCGCGAATCGCCCCGCCGGCACCGCCGCGGCGGCTCCGCGTATACCGGCGATGAGCCGCTGCTCCTCAGGCGACGGCGACTCGAGGTCGCCTCCGACCAACACCAGATTGAAGCGTTCATGGAGCCCGCCTTTCGACCAAGCGTGGACAAGGGCAACCTGCCCCTTGATCTCGCTCAATCGCCCAACGCTTACCAAGCACGGCCAAGCGAGCCGCTCCGAATCGAGCGCGTGGCGGTGTCCGCAATCGCAGAGCAGTGAAGTAGGGTCGGCAAGCGCCGGAGGTTCGCCGGTTGCAACGCCTTCGTCTATAGCGGCGGTGACGCGCGATCCGATGTTCTCAAGCTGTGGGTAGTAGGCAATCAGTTGTTCGGCGAACGCGTTCCGCCCGATCGCAACCACGCCGTCGGCGCGGCGAAGCAGTTCATCTCCCACCACAACTCGATTGAAGATCGAGAGCGCTTCGTCCTCACTCCGCGTCAGCAGCGCACCGTCGGCACCGCAAACGGTGCGATGAGGGTCGGGCGTTAGGGTCACGACTATCGGGCGTCGGTGCGCCTGCGCCACGCGCGCGACCGCACGCGAGGCGTTATCGAGGAAGCGGACGTGGATTGCTCCTCCACCGATCGGACTGCCTCGAAAGACGTGCTCAACCGCTCGTTCCACGCGATGCTCTGCGCGCAGAAAGCCGTCCGCGTCTTGACTCGGCAGGTACACCGGGATTCTTACCAAGAGATGCCCCGGTGCAATCTCGCGGTAGGCTTCAAACCGATAGCCGCAGGCACGGCTGTCGTAGCACACCAGCGTGACGACCGCGCGACCACGCGCCGCGAGACCGGATCCGAGCTCGCGCAGCAGGCTACCGATCCCGCCGCTACCGCCTTTTCCGAGACGAGTGGGATCGCCGTAGAACACCGACTGCACAACTGCAGCGTCCGAATGAAGATCGCCGCTTTCGAGTAGGCCGATCACGTTGAGAACTTCACGCAGGTCTTCCGGTCGCCCTGCGGCGGCAAACTCGTCCCACGCCGCCCCGAGCCCATGTAACTCCGTGAGCGCCAACAGCGCCTCTGCGCGAACGCCCCAAGGGAGCGCCGAGCGCACCACCTCGTGCAACTCAGGCGTTGCGTCTTGAAGGGCGGCCTCGGCGACGTACCCTACGAGTTCCACCACGGCTGCGTGCTCGAGGCGATTATCCACGCCCGCGCGTAGCAAGCGGCGAACCTCAGCGCTCTCGAACGGGCGCAGCTCGGCCGCTCGTGCGAACGCGTAAACCACTTCCACGCCTTTCGCGGAGCGTTGGTGCGTTGTCTCGGGCGTTGCGATCCGCCGCTCAAGCTCGCGCCGTAACTCGGGCTCGGCGGAACGCACCACCTCCGCGAGGCGCTGATCTAGGTATGCCGAGTAGCCGAGGCGCTCGAACGCGGCCTCTACCACGGGTTTCGCCGGCCGTGCGGCGCACAGCGCGGCGTTTAGCTCGAGCTGCGGGGGAAGCTCCCGGCCATGTTCGAGACGTGCGCCGAGACACGCTGCGGCGAGGCACCGAAACCCTTCGTGATTTGCGTGCACACCTTCGAGATACAGCTCTTTTCGTAGCCGCGCGAACTCGTCCGGCACCTTACCCCTCAAGCTTTGGCAGAGTATCGCACGTTGCGCACGAGCACGCCTACGCGCCCCGGCCGGGGCCGAGGTAGTTCGCTACTGAATCGTTACGTTCGCCCCTCCTGAAGGAGGCGGCTCCCAGCCGATCTCGAACTGGTTGCCTGCAAAGCGGCTCGATACCGCGATCGCCGCCCGCGCCACGTTTTGCGTGTCGACTCGCGCCGTGAACGCAAGCGTGGTGTTGTCGACGTCTTCGGTAACCGTGAACGCGTCATCGTCTACCGGCAGATACACCGCCGTCGTCAAACCGGCGTCCTCCTCGAAGGTCAAGAGCGCGAGCATATGATGGGAGAACTCGTTCCCCTCGCCGCGCACCCCGCCGAAGAGGTGAGCCTTCTCAAGAACATCGAAGGTAGCGCGGATCGAAATGTCATAGAAGCGTGGGAGTGTTTGCCAGCCACTCACATCCAACGGGAACCAGTGAACCGTCGGCAGGCCACCGTCATCCAAGAACACCGTTTGCTCCTGCGGCGAGCTCGGATCAAGCGGATCTAGACCATCGAACTCCGGGATAACACCCGGAGCCGCGATGTTTGCGTACGCATCCGAAGGCTCAGGGCGCTCGAGGAAATCAAGGCGGAGCGTGACATCGGAATCGTTGTCGTCGCCGTCACGGCCCAGGAGCACCACGCCGATGTACTCATTGAGCGCAGCCGCGGTAACCGGGTGTAACAGCCCGGCGCGCGTACCACCCCGGCCCCCGGCGGCGTCGGGGAAGAATCCCCAGCTCTGTGCCGGTGGGGCGTTCTCTCCGGCGTCGAGCCATATGCCGTCTTCACCGTAGCGAAGCATCACCACATCGGGCGCGCCGCCGCCGGCCGGGCCCGGGTCGGCGATGATGCGAGCGTAGCGGTCGGTTGCGGGATCGACAGCGATATTGAACCACGCCTCTCCGCCGTAATCTTCGATGACGATATCGTGGTCCGTTTGGTCGGTAAACCGGTACGGCAGTTGTGCGATGCCGACCGTTTGGGCATCACCGTCGCTTGTGAGTCGTTGGGGCGTCTCCGGTATCGCGATAATCTCTACAGGGGTTTCCTGACCGTCCATGATCTCGAACGCATCCGAGATCCCCGCGACAACAGGGGCGGCGCCCGAGACTTTGTCGTTAAAGACACGCGCATGCAGCAGATAACCCTCACCGGGCTCGATCTCGAGCGTTTGCTCCCAGCGTGCGTTTTCTTCGACCTGCCAGTGTGCGGGATCGTTCTCGAAGACCCAGCTCCTGATCACCTCTGCGTCTTCGCCTTGCAGCAGGTCGAGCTCCACGCGCGAGGCAAACAGCAGCGCTTGCCCCGAGACCTCACCGCCTCTCACACCGGCGCCCGAAATCGGCTCATAGCGCGCGTTCAGCGCCGCGACCAGCTGCGGCGAGATCGTCGGTACCGCTACCACCGCGCCGGTAACGGGTTCCGTCGACGAGTCGTCACGCGCGATCTCGCGCGCGCCGTCGCGCTCGATAGGCTGCGCCGTACCGACTCCCATATGGCAGCCGAGGATCAGCACGACGACAATTGCGCTCACCGCCGCCACCACCATACCCAACCGAACTACATTTTTCATATACTTCTCCTTCCCTGAATTCACTCCAGGATTACATCTGCAGTCCCACTGCCTGCCGAACCCGGAAACAACTCCACGGTTGTGTGTGCGCGCGCGAGGAAGCGGCCGCCGCCATCACGCGCCACAACCATCACGACGTAGGTCCGCCCCTCGCCGGCTTGGTCGTCGGTCTCGTCGTCATCAACCTGATATCGGTAGGTAACCGGATTACCTTCCGCGCCTTCACCGTTTACGCCGAAGTCCCAGTGGAACGAAGCGATCGCGTTACCGGGGTCGCGAAGCACACGGGCGTTAAACCTTACTTCCGGTTCGATGAGTGGGGCTCGGTACGGGCCGCCTGCATCGACCGCAACCCGAGGAGGTGGGGTTCCTGTTTCTACGCAGGCGAAGAGAAGGAGCGCGAGCAAAGCGATAGACGCGTTCGAAACGAACTGAATGAGCGGCTGGTCGTATACCGGCGAACGGTGCATCGCGCCCCCAGGCCCCAGTACGGCATGCCGCGCAGCGGCCGTCGCGCCGGGGACAACGAATATGATGATAATATAGCGCCGCTGGGTTCAAACGGACAATCAAAATGTCGGAACGCGGGGTGCGGACCGGTGTTGCACCGTCTGCGCCGCATCGCCCAGTCCGGATTGGCGCCCGTTTTTTTACCGCCGGCGTCGGGTAGGTAGTATAATAAGGGCTATTACTTACGAGGAGCCTGAACGGTGCAACGGGGCGAGCTACGAACCGGCCGGCCCGAATATCGTAGACTGCCGGCGATCCTGTTTCTGGTTGCGGCGGTCTTGATGGGCGGGGCGTTGGCATTGGTTATCGCTGGGCGCTACGTGCTTGCTGTCGAGAGTTACGCGCAAGAGCGTTACAACGATGCTCGCGACCGTACCGAGGCGTTGGCCGTCACGCAAGAGGCTTTGGTACACGCGAAGCTAGACGAGCTCGACCGCATGATCAAGTGGCTGCGGGCGTTGTTGGAGGGCCCGTGGCGCGACAGCGAGTCCCTATACCACACGAAAACCTTGATGCGGAGTGTGCTCGAGTACAACCCGTTGGTGATGGGTTTCGAGGTACTCACCGCCGAAGAAGAGACGTTGATCGGGGTATACCAGGATGAGTGTCGGCCGAACGCGCATTACACTCCCCTTGCGGTGTTTCAAGCGGACCACAGCGACAGCGCGTATCTCTCGGAGCCGTTTCCCGGCAAGCCACCGTTACCCGATCGTTGTATAACTCTCAGCAGACCTCTATTAGACGAGAGCGGTAGTCCTGCAGGAGCGGTGACGGCGGTGATCAGCGCCACGTTGTTTGGTGAAGCTGTCGGCGCCGGAAACGACCTCGCCGGAATGACGGTGGGTGTGTTCACACCGAGCGGCAATTTGGTCTTCCGAACACCACCGAGTCCGGAAGGCCCGCGAAGCATTACCGCGGTAGAGTTGCGCGAAAGTTCCGAATCCGGTCCAGCAGTCAGCTTCCTTACGGATTCACCGTTCGACGGCAAGCGGCGTGTAGTCACGGTTCGTCGATTCGAACGCCGGGCGCTTACGGTGGTGGTGAGCGAGGACTTTGCTCATACCGCAGAGGCGATCGCAACCTATCGACGCGCCGAACGGAAACGCTCGGTTCTCACGGCGGTGCCGTTGTACGGGCTCCTGGCGATGATCGGGGTATTGAGCGCGAGACAGATTCGCGCAACCAAGACGCTCGAAGCCGGGTTCATCGAGCGCTCGAATATCGTGGAAGAGTTGCGCGCCGGCGAGCAACGCTTGCGGCACATGGCGCAGCACGATTCGTTAACCGGTCTTCCCAACCGGGTATTGTTTGCCGACCGTACCCATCAAGCGCTCGGGATCGCCGAGCGTAGCGGAGAGCGCGTGGCGATCATGTTCATCGACCTCGACGGCTTCAAGCCGGTCAATGACTCGTACGGGCATGCGGCAGGCGATGAAGTACTCACCGAGATCAGTGAGCGCATGGTGAACGTTGTGCGCGCCTCGGATACCGTAGGACGAATGGGCGGCGACGAGTTCTTGGTGCTACTCCCGGTGGTCGAGGACGCCGAAGCCGCCCTCGAGGTGGCACGCAAGCTCAGTCACGAAGTATCTCGTCCGGTCTCGGTTGAGGGCGAGCGTGTGGTGATTACCGCGAGCATCGGACTCGCGATCTATCCGGAACACGCCGCCACATCAACCGAGCTCGCCGCGAATGCGGACCGCGCAATGTACGCCGCCAAGCGCGCCGGAGGCAACACCATTGAGCTGTTCGCGAACGAAACCGAATAGCCCGGCGAACTCTAGCGCTCGGCGGCACGCGCGGTTTCACGCAGCAGGTTCCAGCCGGCCTCCACGTGCCGGCGAGCGGTGTAGGTTTGGCCGATAACGAACCGAATCGTAAACCGCCCGTCGAGCTTTGTGTGCGTGAAGTACGCCTTGCCCCCGGCGTTGACGCGCTCCATAACTTCGGCGTTCACGCGATTGATTTCCTCGAGCGGGGTCTCGGGGTTCGGCAGGTAGCGTAAACACACGGTATTCAGCGGCACCGGTGCCAGTAACTCAAAGTCCGGGGCGGCCTCCACCTCGGCACGTACCCACTGTGCAAGCTCGAGATGATCGCGGATCACGCGTTGAATACCGGACACGCCGTAGCTGCGGATCACAAACCACAGTTTTAGCGCGCGAAAGCGCCGCCCAAGTTGAATGCCCCAGTCGCGGTAGTTGTTAACCGTGGTTCCCTCTTTGGTCTTTAAGTACTCGGGGTGTATCTCAAACACGCGCGTGAGCGTGGCGGGGTCGCGGACGAAGTAAGCCGAGCAATCGAAGTTCGTGAACATCCATTTGTGGGGGTTGAAAGTATAGGAATCAACCGCTTCTACCCCTTGTTGGAACCGGCGCAGTTCGGGCAGCACCATCGCGGTGCCGGCGAGCGCCGCATCGACATGCAGCCAGACGCCGAACTCGCGACAGACGGCGGCGATCTCACCGAGTGGGTCAATCGCGGTAGAACCGGTGGTACCGATAGTCGCGACCACGCAGGCCGGCACCAGACCTGCCGCGCGATCGGCCTCGATCGCGCGGCGCAAGGCATCGGGACGCATCGCGTACTCGTCGTCCACCTCGATCTGCCGCAGCGCCTGCCGCCCGAAGCCCGCGATCTTCACACCCTTCTCGATCGAGGAATGCGTCTGCGCTGAGGCGTAAACCGTCAGCCGCTCGGCCTCGACAAAGCCGCGTTCGTTGACCTGGAACTCCGTCGCGCGCTCACGCGCCGAGATCAACGCCACAAGCGTCGAGGTGGAGGCGGTGTCCTGAATCACGCCCTCGAACTCAGCGGGCAGACCGATCATGTCTCGCAACCAGCGCATTACCTGTTGCTCCATCTCGGTTGCCGCGGGCGAGGTCTGCCAGATCATACCTTGGGCCCCGAGAGTGGCAGTGAGCATCTCGGCGAGCACCGAGGGATAGCTCGAGTTGGCCGGAAAGTACGCAAAAAACGACGGATGCTGCCAATGCGTAATGCCCGGAAGCACGATCCGCCTAAAGTCTTCCATTATTGCTTCAAGCGGTTGTGCCTCGCTCGGAGCCGAGTCCGGAAGCTGTGCCATGGTCTCACCCGGCTCCACCTGCGACCGAACCGGATACTGCTCTATACCCCCCAAAAAATCGGCCATCCAATCGACCATCTCGTGCGCGGCGCGCCGAAACTCCTCGACGCTCATTGGTGTGTATGCTTCCATAGCCTGACTATAACAGAATTGCGCATGCGAATCGACAACACGGCTCTGCTTCGGCATAATGAGGGCACCATGGATAGAAACGCCTACCTCAACGAGCTCCAGGAACGCTACACGAGGGCACACCCCAACTCGCACCGCCGCTTCCGGCACGCCGCCGAGCGTCTCCCCGGAGGCGGTAGTCACAATTTGCGCCTCTTCGCGCCGTTTCCGTTCTACGAGGCCGGAGCCGCCGGTGCAACGATTGGCGACATCGACGGGAACACATACATAGACTTCTGGCAGGGGCACTTCGCGAACGTGCTCGGTCACAACCCCGCGCCCGTGATCGAGGCGCTGCGCACCGAGCTCGAAGCCGGACGGGGGCTTGCCACCGGTTTCCCGGAGCGTCACCAGGGCGAGCTTGCCGAGCTCATCCTCGATCGGCTGGGAGCCGAGCGCATCCGTTTTACGACCAGCGGCGCCCTCGCAACCATGAACGCGATCCTTCTCGCGCGCGCCTTCACCGACCGCCGAACCGTGATCAAGATCGCCGGCGGCTGGCACGGTGCCCACCCGCTCGCGCTCAAGGGCGTACACACCTACGATCACGGCCTCGGGCGACTCGAGTCGGCAGGATTGCCGGAGAGCGCCGACACCGAGGTAGTCGTTACGCGATTCAACGACAGTGCCGCGCTCGAGCAAACCTTCGCGCGAAACGGAAGCGAGGCGGCGTGTTTCATCCTGGAACCGATGGTTGGAAGCGGCGGGCTGATCGCCGCCGATCGGGAGTACCTTCAGCGGGCGCGAGAGCTCTGCAGTCGTTACGGGGTGGTGCTGATTCTCGACGAAGTCATCACCGCATTTCGCTTTCACGCCGGAGCACTCTACTCGCTCTACAAGGTAAACCCTGATCTCTGCGTAATCGGAAAGGCGATCGGCGGCGGAATGCCGGTGGCCGCGGTCGCCGGCAGATCCGAGATCATGGAACTCGCGGCACCCGGCGCGCCGCACGAGCGTGCGGTGAAGTTCGACGGCGGAACCTTTTCCGGACACCCTTCGGCAATGCTCGCCGGGCTCGCGTTTCTGAAGCATCTCGTTGCGCATGAGCACGAGCTTTACCCACATATCGGGCAGTTAGGACGCATAGCGCGCGAGGGGATCGAGGAGCGCTTCGCTGCCTACGGGTTGAACGCGCGCTGCGCGGGCGACGCCGGCGAGGCCGGTGCGGACAGCTCGCTCCTGGCGGTACATTTCTTAACCGACGGTGCCGAACGCGCGCACGACCCGGAACAGATCTACGACCCGGCCCGCAGCGATATCGAGCTGCGCGACGTTATTCTCAAACTCGCGATGCTCAACGAAGGATTCTTTGTGGTGCACGGTTACGGGGCCTTGAGCTTCGCGCACACCGAAGACCACGTGCAACGTTCGCTCGACGCGTTCGAGCAGGTTGCGAAACGCGTGAGCTCGTA
>Ga0207421_10008237_pt1 | contig 10873 bp, 7 predicted proteins | sample SodLakKL_010_SED_4_FD_187542 | JGI IMG/M metagenome (GOLD analysis project Ga0207421, IMG submission 187542) | Alkaline sediment microbial communities from Lake Tanatar, Kulunda Steppe, Russia - 8KL_010_SED (SPAdes) (version 2) | ecosystem: Environmental > Aquatic > Non-marine Saline and...
AATATCCCTTCAAATAAAGATACTTGCCCGTATAACCCGAAACCGAAGCCGTAAAAAATGATCATGCATACCAATGTCTGAGAAAGGTAATTTGTCAGGGCCATTTTTCCGGCTGCCGCTACCGGGGTTAACAATTTCTTGCAGAATCCTCCCTGGACGGCCAAAATAATGGTTGCTACATAAGCGGGAAACAAAAACAGGGAAGCGATGTAATTGACCCCGCCGAGCATTGATACGCTGATCAGGGGATGGACCGGTATTATCCCAGTTTCAAACAGCACCATGATTACAAGGAAAACACCGCCGATTAAAAAGCCCCAGGTGCGCACTTTTTTAAACAAAGGAATATGTGCCGGAATATCCTTGAAAATCCCTTGACGGCCAATATACAACCCACACAGGAAGAAGGCCAGCACCTGGGGAATCCAGAGAAATATCCCAGTCAAAACATAAGGCACCTCGTTAATCAACCGAAATATGGTCAGCTCCAGGAAACTACCCTCGGTATACATAACCAGGGCTGTATTGATCATTTCATCCATCGTAGCCTGGTATTTATCCGGCGCAAAAACTTCTCCGAGTCCTTTTAAAAAGTACATCAGGAAATTGAAACCGGCAGATAACACAAACAGGCCAATAATCCATTTCTTAATCGCCTCCATGGAAACATTGCGAAAGGCAAGCAAAATAAAGCCTACCAGGGCATAGTTGAAAAGAATATCGCCGGACCATAGAAAAAGGAGGTGGATGAGACCAAAAACCATCAAGGCAGCAAGCCTGCGCTTATATAGAGGCTTTAATTCAAGCCCCTTCTTGATCGTCCTTTCCATGAAAATATAAAACCCGAGACCAAATAAAAAAGAAAAGATAGCGTAAAACTTTCCGGTGAAGAAAAGCTGAATGAACCAGGCACTCATCTGTTCAATACCTTCAGGAAAATTTGAGGGGATTCTTTCCATGTAAACCGGGTATTTGAACAAGGACATGTTGACCATCAAAATCCCAAACAGGGCCACCCCTCTGATAATGTCAATTTCATTAATTCTTTCCCCCGGCTGGACCGGGGCAATACCGCTTTTTTCCATAGACTGGTTCCTCCTTCTATAACTGTCATAGTGTAACAAAGAAAATGACCTTTATTAATATACCATTTTTCAGTTTCACAGCATATAGAAAGATTATCCAAACTTGCAGCTTTTAAATAAAATATTGAGGATTCCATCAGCATAGAATTAAGAAGCGATAAGAGAAATAAACACTACTTTATCTGTAAACAGACGTAGGCTCAGCAAGCCAAAGTAAAAAGATGATAACGAAAAAGTTAAAGACATGATCATGAAATGATGAGAAAGGTTACTTAAAAAAGGTTATCGCGGGGAAATAACCGATGATTAAACCATGGAGCTAGAGTTCCGCTCTTCTTAAAAGTTGAGCATTGATAGCCACGATCACTGTGCTTGCCGACATTAAAATAGCGCCCACTGCCGGTGATAGAAGAATGCCCCATCCGGCAAGCACCCCGGCCGCAAGAGGAATCGCGATAATATTATAGCCTGCTGCCCACCAGAGGTTTTGCACCATTTTCCCATATGTCGCCCGGGAAAGTGTGATGATTCTCGGGATGTCACGGGGATCGGATTTCACCAGCACGATGTGCCCAGCTTCCACCGCCACGTCAGTCCCTGCACCGATAGCAATCCCAATATTAGCAGTAGCCAAAGCTGGGGCATCGTTAACCCCGTCTCCAACCATGGCAACCTTTTTCCCCATGGCCTGCAGTTCCCGGACCTTGGAAGCTTTATCCTCCGGCAAAACTTCGGCAAATACCGTATCGATCCCGAGTTCCTTGGCTACGGAACCGGCTACAGCTTTAGAATCACCGGTTAACATGGCCACCTCGAGGCCCCGGTTATGAAGGTCTGCAATAGCTTTTTTACTTTCTTCCCGGACAGCATCAGCTACCGTAAAAACAGCAATTGCCTTCCCGTTTTGCAGCAAGTAAATCGCCGCCTGACCGCGTTCAGCGGCAACTTCAGATGCCTCTTTAAGCGCCTGTGGCACTTCTGCGTTTTCTGCATTTAATAAAGCGGGGCCGCCAATATGGTACTCGGTACCATTAACCTTAGCAGCCACTCCCTTGCCTTTAAGGGCCCTGAACCCTTCAGCTGAAGGAATCGTGATTTTTCGATCCTCTGCAGTTTTTATAATACCCCTGGCCAGCGGGTGTTCAGACTCCATTTCCACTCCTGCTGCTAACTGCAAAGCTTCTTCTTCAGAGATACCGCTCTCAGTTGACATGTCTACTACCCGAAACTCCCCCAAAGTTAGGGTTCCGGTTTTATCAAAAATTATCGTATCAACATTCCGGGCTTCTTCAAGGCCGAACCTGTCTCTTACCAAAAGACCACCAAACGCTCCCAGGGTCGTGGAAATAGCCACAACCAGGGGCACAGCCAAACCCAGTGCATGCGGACAGGCAATTACCAGGACAGTGACAACGCGAACTATAGTAAAATCAATGGGCATCCCTGCAAATTGCCATCCGATTAAAGTAAGTAAACCAGCAGCAACAGCTACACCGGTAAGAAACCTGGCGGCCCGGTCGGCTAAATTCTGGGCCCTGGATTTAGATGATTGTGCTTCGGCTACCAACCGCATAATCCCTGAAAGCTTGGTATTAGCTCCGGTCCCTGTAACTTCAATGCGCAGCGAACCTTCCCCGTTATTCGTCCCGGCAATAACTTCATCGTCTTCTTGCTTTTTCACCGGCACCGATTCACCTGTAATCATCGCTTCATTAACATCACTCTTGCCTTTCCGCAAAATCCCGTCTACCGGAATATTTTCGCCCGGGCGAACCAGAACGAAATCGCCTTCTTTCAACTCGCTCACTGCCACTTCTTCTTCACCGTTATCGGTGACCCGGGTAGCGGTATCAGGAAGAAGTTTTGCCAACTCCTGCAACGCACCCTGCGCCTGAACAATGGAGCGCATTTCGATCCAGTGACCCAATAGCATAATCGTAACCAGGGTAGCAAGCTCCCACCAGAGTGCTTCAGCTTGAATCAGCCCAAGTTCTACAATCCATGAAAAAAGGAAGGCCACTGTTATAGCCAGGGAAATCAGGGTCATCATCCCGGGCAATCGCGACGTTAACTCCCGCCAGGCTCCTTGAATAAAAACCAGACCACCATAGAAAAAAATTACCGTGCCAAGCACAGGGGGAATCCAACCAGAACCGGCAAACTCAGGCGCCTGGTAACCCAGGAGATTTTGAATATGTTCCGACCAGAAAACTACCGGCAAAGTCATGAGCAAAGAAAGCCAAAACTTGTCCCGGAACATAGCGGGACTGTGACCGGCATGTTTGTCGTGGCCCTCATGATCTTGGTGACCATGATCATCGCGGTGAGTTTCTTCCTGGTGTAAATGTTTATCATTATAATTGTCAGGCATAAAAAATACCTCCCTGCTCCTTTACCGGTGTTTAGTCGAAGCATTAATAATTTAGATCTTTTTTCTTCGCCTCATACTCTTCTTTTTCTATTTCCCCCCGGGCATACCTTTTTTTAAGAACTTCCAGGGCTGTATTATCTGGGTCCGCAGGATCAGTTGATCTTTCCGGCTTCTGAGTTATCGCAACAATCGCCCAAATAATAACAGCTATTATTGCAACCCAAATAATAACCATAAACCACATATGCCCACCTCTCATCATCCCAGGCCACAGCATATCGTGCATCCGCCATCCCCAGGGATATCCAAGCACAATAGAAGAAGTAATAAAACTCACTATAATCGCTCCTACAATTAACAATGTCATTTTTAAGGTTTTATTCATTTTTATATTACCCTCCATAACTCTCCGGCCAAATTTGTTTATTTTGCCGAGCTATCCCTTAGTAAAGTTCTCATTATTACTATTAATTCTATCATCATTATATATTATCTGCCCGGGAAATACAACCTTACTTATAGAATTACTTATTTCAACTGAACAGTAATAGAATAATTCACCGCTTATTTGCCCCTTGTGACTTGTGGTATAATCCTACAAGAACATTTTGCACTGCGAGGGGTTTATCTATTGAAAACTGATCAGATCAGGAATTTCTGCATAATTGCTCATATAGATCACGGCAAATCGACTTTGGCCGACCGGATGTTGGAGACAACCAGCACCTTGACTGCCCGTCAAATGAAGGAACAGGTCCTTGACCAGATGGAGCTGGAGCGCGAAAGAGGAATTACCATCAAACTCCAGGCGGTTCGCCTGGTTTACCAGGCCAAAGATGGCCAGGAATACGTGTTAAACTTGATCGACACTCCCGGACACGTAGACTTTACCTATGAAGTATCCCGCAGCCTGGCTGCCTGCGAAGGGGCTCTCCTGGTAGTTGATGCCGTTCAAGGGATGGAAGCGCAAACCCTGGCCAATACTTACCTGGCCATGGAACAAAACTTAGCCATCATTCCAGTAATCAACAAAATTGATTTGGAAAGCGCTGATGCGGATAAAGTAAGAGAAGAACTGGCTGATTTGATTGGCGAAGACGCCCTGGATGCCTTGCCTGTATCGGCAAAAATGGGCACCGGAATTGAAGATGTCATGGAAGCGATCGTTAAAAAAGTTCCTCCCCCGGCAACCGCTGACCCGGAAAAACCGCTCAAGGCCATGGTTTTCGATTCTGATTATGACAGTTACCGGGGTGTGGTGGCCTATATCCGGGTGGTGGAGGGCAGTGTTCAAAAAGGTGAGCGGATCAAGTTCATGAATACAGGAAAAATATTTGTGGTTTCTGAAATAGGTGTTTTCCGTCCCATGAGGGAATCCGTCTCAAGTTTGTCGGCCGGGGAAGTTGGCTACCTGATGGCTTCGATAAGAAATGTGGGTGATGCCGCTGTTGGTGATACAATTACCGAGGCGAACAACCCTGCATCAAAGGCCCTGCCTGGTTACCGCAGGATGGTTCCGATGGTTTTCTGCGGCCTCTTCCCCCAGGAAAGCGGCGACTTTACAACCCTGCGTGAAGCAATTGAAAGGCTTACCCTCAACGATTCAGCCCTTACCTATGAACCAGAAAAATCATCGGCCCTTGGACTTGGCTTTCGCTGTGGTTTCCTTGGGTTGCTGCATATGGACATTGTCAAGGAAAGGCTTGAACGAGAATACGGACTCAGCCTGGTTGTTTCAGCGCCAAGCGTAGTTTACAGGGTGCATTTAACCACCGGGGAGGTAATCGAAGTAGATAATCCTGCTCAAATGCCCCAGGCCAATGAACGAATGGCAGTTGAAGAACCCTACATAGATGCTTCAATATTAATACCTCCTGAATACATGGGCGCAGTAATGGAACTATGCCAGGATAAAAGAGGGGAAATGCACAATACCGTATACCTGGAATCAGGTAGAATCAAGCTCAGCTATTACCTGCCCCTGGCAGAAATAATCTATGACTTTTTTGATTTGCTCAAATCCCGGACTCAAGGCTATGCCACCCTCGATTACGAAATGCACGGCTACAGGGAATCCGACCTGGTATTGATGAATATCCTGGTCAACGAAGAAAAAGTGGATGCGCTTTCTTTCATTATTCACCGGGATAAAGCATACCATCGCGGCAGGGAAATGATTGAAAAACTAAAAGACATTATTCCCAGGCAAATGTTCGATGTTCCGGTTCAAGCCATGGTGGAAAACAAAATTATTGCCCGGGAAACCGTCAAAGCTATGCGCAAAAACGTTACCGAAAAGCTTTACGGCGGTGATGTAACCAGGAAGCGAAAACTTCTGGAAAAACAAAAAGAAGGCAAGAAAAAGATGAAAAAGATCGGCCGGGTGGAAATCCCCCAGGAAGCCTTTACCGCTGTGTTGAAGGTGGAGTAATTAATTTATAATCCCACTCTCACCACTGCCAGGGTTTAAGTGAATTAAGTAAAACTGATAAGCATATGATTGAATAGTTTTATTATGCCCGGAGCCGGGCTACCAGACAATCCCGGGGATAACCCCGGGATTAAACTGTCTGGCAGTTATTGGCAAAAGAGCTATTCTTATTGTGGTAACTTAGCTTTAGTAGTCATTCTCCTCATCGTCATCTTCAAACAAATCGTTTTCTTCCTCAAATTCATCATTTTCGTCATTTTCGTCGAATTCTTCAAAGATATCTTCTTCATCTTCAGGCTCTTCAGGATCCTCCGGGTCTTCAGGCTCGGCAGGATCTTCCTTTTCGTCGATATCTTCGGGTTCATCCGGCTCTTCCGGTTCCTCTACCGGCTCTTCCTCCGGCTCTTCGATAGGCTCTTCTTCCGGAGCAACATCTTCAGGCTCGCACCCCATCATCACAAAACCTAATGCAACAATGAATGTTAGGGTAAATAGCGTAACCAGCGTTTTTTTCAAATTTCCCACCTCACATTTGTTTAATTTCTTGGCTGATGATCAATCTATTTTAAGTCCGGAACCGGTTCAAGGATATTACACATCCGGCCGGTTTCCGAAACGTATGCTTGAAAAGATGCCATGAAAGGTTTCTCAAGAAATTTAGAACTGACATTGATCAATTGCCTTTAACCTTACATTTGTTAGTTTAATGCTTTCAGCCAAAACTTTAATGGGATAAGCTTTAAAATCCAGTTAAGATTTTATGTTACAAGTTCCATAATTTATTCTGTCTATCCACCCAAAATACACCTGGCAGAAAGGGGTTTCTTCTTTCTTGTTGAAATAAATAGGTAACAAGAAAATTCTAATTTTCCAGGAGGGATACAGGTGTCTTACTTACTTGAACCGCTTGAGACAAAAAATTTAAAGCTGGCCAATCGCTTGGTAATGCCCCCGATGGCCACCGAAAAATCAGACGAGAAAGGCCTTGTTACCAGGGAACTCGTTGATTACTACGACGAAAAAACAAAGGGGGGCCATCTTGGCCTGGTCATTGTTGAACATAGCTTTGTCAGTCCGGGAGGCAAAGCCAGTCCCCGGCAACTATCAGCAGCCGACGATAGCACAGCCGAAGGCCTGGGGAAATTAGCAAGAGTGATCCGTGCGAACGGCTCTAAAGCAGTTCTGCAGATCAATCATGCCGGAAGCGCTACCACTGAAGAAATTATTGGCAGTCCCCCGGCAGGGCCTTCAGCGGTAACCAACCCCCGCAAAAAAACAAAACCACGTGAGCTTACCGGCCTGGATATTGAAAACATAATTACTGCCTTCGGCGATGCCGCCAGGCGGGCAAAGACAGCAGGCTTTGACGGGGTGGAAATTCATTCCGCCCACGGTTTCCTGCTCAACCAGTTTTATTCACCACTCACAAATAAACGCACAGACCAGTACGGTGGTGCCCTTAATAACCGTCTCGCTATCCATTTCCGAGTGATTAAAGCAGTGAGGAAAGCAGTTGGAAAAGAGTTCCCCCTTTTATTAAGGCTGGGCGCCTCCGACTATATGGAAGGTGGAAATACTGTAGAAGAGAGTAAAGTCGCCGCCCGGGAACTTGAAAAAGCCGGGGTAAACTTTCTCGATATTTCAGGCGGTTTGTCCGGATACACTATCCCCGGCCTTACCGGACAAGGTTTCTTTGCCCCATTAACAGAAGCAATTAAGAAAGTGGTATCAGCACCGGTTATCCTCACCGGGGGAGTCACAGAACCTGAGGCTGCAGATAAACTGCTTGCCGATAAAAAGGCAGACTTAATCGGCGTAGGCAGGGCAATTTTTAAGGATTCAAGCTGGGCAAAAAGGGCAGTTGAAAGCCTACGGCAGTAGCTACCTGAGGTTTCTAATATAAATCTCCCGGTATGGGATTCAAAACCCACGTGATTGCAAAGCAAGACCAGCTTCAATTCCATTATGTCTCAGCCTTGCTTCATTTTGGACAGGGGACATTGCTGGTGAAGCTGTTGCAATAGCCATTGAGGCTCAAGCCTGAAGCCATGAATGGCTATTGCCAAAATGTAAGCAAAGCGAAAGTCTGAGGCTTTAATCGCTGTCACTGCCCCTGGGTGAATCGGCACCAATCCAAAATGCAATAAGGCTGAACAGATCAAATAAAACTATCACGTGTAGATCCTTTTTGCCGCATCGCAGGCTGCTATCACCGCACTTCTTAAAAAGTCCTGGGCTATCCGCAAACGGGATTGTTTCAAAGCATACCTTTTTACCTTGTCTACTTCTACCGGTTCATACATGTAAGTATCCATGGTTACCTCAACCTGGATTACATGCACATCATTAGCCGGGTCGCTGTGCATCCGGGTAATGAACCCTCCGGCGTAAGGTTCATTTTTAGCAAAAGTAAGTCCCAGGCCATAAGGCTTGATTTCCTGCCTGAGGGTATTAGTAAAGGCCTTGATTATTTCCGGATGTGCGGAAGTATCATCTAATGTCCCCACCACGAGGTTATCCCTTTCTTCTCCTTCGTCATAAACCCTTCCCAAACCAACTGAAGTCATCGCATGGCCGTCTATGAGCAAGGCATAGCCTTGTTCACGTTTAAGGCTTTCAATTAAAGATTGCAGGATACTGTGATAAAGATCATAGTATTTCAGAATCTGCTCCTCTTCTGAGGCTTTATATTCCTTCTGTAAGATTAGTTCATCTTCCACATTATAATACTCTGTCGGAGGATTGGTCAGATGCCGGGGAAGCTTCTTGCATTCTGACCCTTCCCTGCTCCGGTTCATATCCACAAAAAACGGAGCCAGCCTGGAAATCACCTGGAGCCCTCCGACAGCTTCAAAAAGAATATCGCTGAAAAGATCAATTTCCAATAAAGAATCATTATCGAGGACGAAGTGATCTTTGAATTGTGTGGGCACCAGAATACCTGAGTGAGGAACAGACAAGATAAATTCCGGACTCTGGGGGCGGAATTCAATTAACTCTCTCGTGGGGAGGGTAAAAATCTCTTCAGTAAAAACATCAACTACCTCCGCCTCTTTTGCCAGTGTTTTGTACTGGTAATTGATATCCTCCCAGCGCGCTGCCGGTTCCTCTGGAACAACTGCGATCCCTGGAAAAACAGCTTCCGGGGGTCCTAACAATTCTCTTTCTAATCGGTCCATCACTATAGTGCCTATAGATATAGCGTAAAGATCAAGCAATCCCTTGCCCCCGGGAAAGGCGTTTACCTCCAGTACTTTTCCGGATTTGAGCATATCCACAGAGAACAGCCTGCTTTCAGAAAAAGCATTCTGCACCTCCCGGGCTATCCTTTCCTGTTCCGCGGTAAGTGTACAGGTAAGCTGGGTTGCCCCCAGGCTGAAATTGGTCTTCCACTCACCGGGAGCAGCTACCCTGTGCATAGGAGCAATCAGCTCCCCGTCATAAAAAGTCACTGCCAGGTCGCCTTCATTAACCTCGGGGCAGTACTCCTGCAGGATAATATTGCCATAATTACTGAGATACATTTTGATTATCTCAGTCAATTCCGGATCATCAAAATCAATGCGGTGCACATCATGCCCGCAACCATAGCCATAACGGTCTTTTAATATAAAACAGCCCTCGCGGTTAGGCAACCGTTTAACTGCTTCCATGGCCTCACCTAAGGTGGTTGGAGCGTATGTAACCGGCTGCGGCACCCCGGGCAACCGCCTAAATATCTCATATTTGTCATTGGTATTAAGTGTAGCTTCCACGCTTTCAATTAAGAGTCCATGATCCTCGATCGAACTAATAATCTCCAAGTTGGGCGTGCCTATATGCCTGACATCATCTGCTCTAAAAAAACAAAGATCAATTTCATCAAGGGCAACCGGGCGCTCATCGACTTTTCTTATTACCGCATGACACTCAAGCGGATCAGTTTGCCAGGTGTCCGGCAAGGCCAGGATCGAAGCTTTAGCGTAAGCTTTGCCTTCATAATAGAAAAGATCGGCCATACTAAAATGACAGAGTGAATGCCCCCGGGCCGCCGCTACACTAAGAATTTGGTTTATTCCAGTGTTATACAAATCGACTTCTAAGTTTGAATAGCTTAATCTTTCGCTTTCAAAAGCAACATTAAGCAGGCGTTCTTTTTTGTCCATTAAACATTTCCTTTCTCTTCTGGAATAAAAAAATAGTTGTGCCAACCGGAACAACTATAGCAACATTCTGTCATTAAGTCAATTACTTTTTTCCACTAAAACAATTTCTTCTTCCTGTCTATGAAAAAAGAATGTGATCACACTTCTATGAACAAGTTTATTTCTCGCTATGTTTGTTATTATCCACCAGGCGTTTGTAGATGTTACGCGGTGGCTGATCAATCAATTCGATTACTTTATAGCCAATCCACCTGGCAATACCGTTCATAACCAATTTCTCAGCATTCTTCCTGCTGAGTCCCCGTTCATAACCATATACCCTTACTGTTTCAACCGGAAATCCCTTGTGATAGGAGCTACATTTTAAAGCTATTTCCCTGGCCTGCTCACGGTTTATTGCGGGATCTTTTGTTCCATAACAAAAATATATTCCCTGGCACTGAAAACAGCTAACAATTTCCTTATTCTCACTGCTTACCATAGTCGCCTCCCAGATGTATAAGTCTTGAGATGTTCTTATTCTGAAATAGGAAAAGCGCTAGCAGTAGATTATCTGCAAATTGGCTTGAAGCTGTACAAGGAGCATTTTAGTAAACGAAAGCACAGTAGTAAGCACTAAAAATGTTAATCTCCTTCAATAAAAAAATATAATAAAGCAAATTACAGTATCTGCCAAGCTTCAATATAATCATAATATTTATATATTTGCTATACAGTTCAAGTTAAGTTAATCATACCACAAACCTCAAATATCGCCAATGTTTAAGCTAATCTCACTTACTTTGGCTAATAATAGCAGGTAAACCTCCGGACCTATAATGGTGATTGTAAAGTAATATAT
>Ga0207421_10008239_pt1 | contig 10871 bp, 12 predicted proteins | sample SodLakKL_010_SED_4_FD_187542 | JGI IMG/M metagenome (GOLD analysis project Ga0207421, IMG submission 187542) | Alkaline sediment microbial communities from Lake Tanatar, Kulunda Steppe, Russia - 8KL_010_SED (SPAdes) (version 2) | ecosystem: Environmental > Aquatic > Non-marine Saline and...
AAAATGGTCGGGCTGCTGAGATTTGAACTCAGGACCCCCTGTTCCCAAAACAGGTGCGCTACCAAACTGCGCCACAGCCCGTCAACACAATTACTAGTATATCTAAAAAAATGGTTGCCGTCAAGGGTTTTTTTAAAGTTTTTTTATTTTTTATTTTCCGTCAATTTTAGTTTCTTTTTTAAGTCAATTATACTTGATTCTAGCAAAATAATATGGTAATATTATCTTGCAGAAATTAAATATTTTTCATAATTATGGTGAGATAGCTCAGTTGGTAGAGCAGGGGATTGAAAATCCCCGTGTCGGCAGTTCAATTCTGCCTCTCACCACCATTTTTTTATATAGAAATTTTATTATATTTTGAAAACTTAGACAGACTGGAGGTGGTTATATGTCATGGGGATTATTTTTTCTTGTAATATTTATTTTAATGATTTTAATTCCGATCTTAAAAAATTATAATTTAAACTACAAAAGAACTAAAATGATAAAGTCTATAGAGAAAGATGAAAATACTAGAGTTATAACATTAATTCACAGGCAGGAAATCTTGAGTATTATAGGCATACCCTTTACCCGTTATATCAATATTGAAGACTCTGAAGAAGTTTTAAGAGCAATTAGATCAACTGATAGAGAAAGACCTATTGATTTAATTTTACACACTCCTGGTGGATTAGTTCTTGCGGCTGAACAGATAGCCATGGCAATAAATCGTCATCCTGCTAAAGTAAGGGTCCTTGTGCCTCATTATGCTATGTCAGGAGGCACTTTAATAGCCCTTGCTGCCGATGAAATTATTATCGATGAAAATGCTGTTTTAGGCCCTGTAGATCCTCAGATAGCTGGCTACCCTGCCGAATCCATCCTGCAGGTGATAGAGTCTAAAGAAATGGCTGATATTGACGATGAGACTCTTATATACGGAGATGTAGCAAGAAAGGCAGTTGTTCAATTAGAAAACTTTTTGAGCTCAATATTAGCTGACAAAATGGAAGATGATGAAATTAAAAGACTAATTGAAAATTTATGCCATGGTAAGTATACTCATGATTTTCCACTTGACTCAAAAGTTTTAAGCTCTTTAAACATTAAACATGAAATTGGTCTGCCTGATAAGGTTTATACTTTAATGGAGTTATACCCTCAACCTGGCAGAAATAGACCTTCTGTATATTATGTTTCTTAAAAATCTTCCATGTTATCGATGGCGTCTTTTTTCTGACGTGCGTCAGTATGGGTATAGATTTGTGTTGTTGAAATGCTTGCATGTCCTAATAAGTCCTGTAATACTTTTAAATCTTTAGTCTGATGATATAATGATGTTGCAAATGTATGACGTAATTTGTGGGGGGTGATTTTACTTGCCTGTCTTAGTTCGGCAATTTTCGCATATTTTTTAACAAATTTTTGGATTGTTCTAATTGAGATTCTTCGCCCTTGATTTGATAAAAATAAGGCTTCATCATCTTTAGGTTTCTTAATTTCTATATTATCTCTTAAGGGTAAATAATCCAGGATTGACTCAATAACATCATTATGTAAAGGGACATATCTTTCTTTATTGCCTTTACCGTAGAATTTAATAGACTCATCATCAAAGTCAATATCAGGTAGATCTAAATTAACCAGTTCAGAAACTCTTAATCCACCATATAAAAATAATTTAACTATTGCTAAATCTCTTAATTTATTATTGCACTCTGAATTTTCTATAGCCTTAATATATTTTTTAGCTTCATTCATTTTTAAGTAAATTGGTTCTGCTCTCTGTTCAGTTTTGCTTGCCTGAATACTTGCAGCAGGGCTGCTATCAAGGAATTCATTTCTAACTAGATATTTAAAAAACGATCTTAGTGAATAGAGTTTTCTATTCCTAGTAGCTGGTGAATTTTCCTGAATAATAATAATGTTCCCTAAAAACTCTATCACCTGATGCTTTTCTATTTTCTGAACCAGGAAATTTTCTTTGAAATCATATTTATCTTCTAAAAAATCAAGAAAAAGAAATAAGTCATGATTATATTCTTTGATAGTTAATTCTGAATAACCTCTTTCAACTAAAAGATGGTTCTTAAATCTATCAACTGCATCTAAAAAACTTATATTTTTTGACATAATATATGCACTCCTTCGTCTAAGTTAAATTTTACGAAACTTATGCGGTTATATCTTATATTCAAGAAAAAATGTTGAATTCCTGTTTATAATTTAAAAAGGGGAGGGATTGAATTTGAAAACAAGATATAAATATTTGATTTTATTTTTTCTTATTTCTTTAATTTTAATAGGCGGTTTTTCTGTTTATCATTACTGGTATAATACTAATAATCCTGAGGAAGTCCCACTTTTAGCAACCCAGGATTGGTCATATCCAAATAAGTTAATTGAAAATTTATATTCAAGAGAATATAAGATTATCGGTAACAATGAAAATATTGAAGTTTTATGGATAGATAGGGGATCAGAGAATGATAAGATTAAACTATCTTTTTTTGATAGGTCAGGTGAGTTAATTGAAGAAAGTACTGTTTTTGAAGAAGAATCACTAAGGAATATTAATCATTATAATTTTGATAATAAAGAACTAATCTTTTATTTATCTGGATCTGGACGAAATATGAAATTAAATAAATTAAGCTTCAATGAATCATTTGAACTATTATCAGAAGAAACTTTAATTGAAGATTTATATAATGCTGGCGGTTTAAGTTTAGATTATGATAACTCAAGTATTTTATTAAGCTGGCATCATCGAATTGATGAGATAAATAATAGTTATCAAATTGGTACAATTAAATACAATATTAATGATGGAATAATCAATGCAAATCCTGAATTTATAATTGGTGAGTATGATTCAAGACATCCTGTTTCTGTTATAAATAATAATGAATTGTATATTATTTCGAGTGATATGGATGAAAGAGGCTATTATGCTGGGTCAAGTACAAACAATAATAGATATCTTGTTACATTAAATGTAATTGATGAAGAAACTTTTACTTTAAGTAATTCAATAGAAATAGAAAGATCTCAAATACGAGATAGAAGAGATAGACCTGACTATATTATTGATGAAGAAGCTCTTTATATTTACTGGAATTACTTTGATTCTGATAGTAGAGCCAGGGCAGTTTATTACTCTAATATCGATTTATTAGATTATTCAGTAAAAGATTTAAAAGATGTAACAGGATTTTATAATTCCGAGCCTAACATTTTAAATATAAATGGCACAAATTATTTTACTTACATCAATGAAGTTGAACCTGATAAAGGTGTAAAATTGACTGAATCAAATGATCCTATTAGTGAAAAAATAGCAGGAAAAACTTTATTTCCAATTCATAAATTTGTCTCTCAGCCCCGGCTATCAAATAATAATGATGAAGTTTTATTAAGCTGGTTGAGAATAGAAGGTGGACAGAGAACTTTATATTATTCAAGCAATAGTGAAGAATACAATCCTGCTATTTCAACAATGTTAGGTCTTTCCAGAGAAGAATTTGATATTAATCCATTAACTATATTTTTATATTATTTTCTCTTACCGTTTTTACCAATGATATTTAGTATTCATTATTTAACACTGGCTTTTTTAGCTGCATTTGGGTTATATTATATTATTAAATATACTAAAAAAGAATTATTGTTTAACAAAAGATATTTTGTATTTATTACTTCTATTATTTTTATTTTTATTAGAATTATATTTCGAGGAAATTTAAATTTTTTATTTTTCCCTGATAATCCACCGACAAGATTGTTAATTCCTATTTTGATTTCATCTCTTGTATCTGTTATAATTTATTATAATAATGTAGATGAATCATCAGGGCTAGAGTTTTATATTGGTTTTTCAATGGTTTTAGTATTGTTTTATTGGATAGCTCAGATTAATTTGGTTTTTCAAACATTTAATTATTTCTTATAAAAGTCATAATATTGGAGGTATATCATGAGTAAATTAGAATTATATTATCTGGAAAATTGTCCGTTTTGTATTAAGGTTTTTGATTATCTAGAAGATAAAAATATTGATGTTGAATTAATTGAGTTAAATCAGGTTGATGAGTCAAGGGAGTTTTTAAAAGAACATGGAGGAAAAGTTCAGGTTCCATGTTTATTTATAGATGGAGAACCATTATATGAGTCCGATGATATAATTGATTGGTTTAAGAATAATATAGAAAATTAATAATTAAATTTACTTGAAATACCAATAAAATTATGTTAGTCTTATATTGGATAAAAAATAGATTAAATTTAGGAGGAATAAGTTTAATGATTTACACAGGAAATGTAAAATGGTTTGACACTAAGAAGGGTTTTGGCTTTATCGAACGTGAAGGTGAAGAAGACGACGTTTTTGTTCATTTTTCAGCCATTGAAGAAGATGGATTTAAAAATCTTGAAGATGGTCAGGAAGTAGAATTTGAAATTGTTGAAACTGACCGTGGTCCACAGGCTGAAAATGTAGTTAAAATATAATTAAAAAATATTTATTAAATTATGTTAAAGAATCACTTCCCCCGATTTTTCGGGGGTTTTTATTTTAGATGTAAATATATTGCTGATTAGAGCAAAATATGCTATGATTAATAATGTGGAGGTGTAATAATTTTATGAAAAATATTGAATATTTTACTGATTTAGATGTGGTCAATAATCAATTGCAGGATGGAGCCTTTTTAACAGTAAGATCAGAAGATAAACTTAATACGATGACTATTGGCTGGGGTATGATTGGTTACATCTGGAATAAGCCTATTTTTCAGGTTTTAGTCAGGCCATCAAGGTATACATATGAATTGTTAGATAACATTGATAACTTTACTGTTTCAGTGCCTTATGATTTCGATATGAACAAAGAGCTTGCTTATTGTGGAAGTAATTCTGGAAGAGATGTTGATAAATTTTCTGAATTAGATTTAAGTATTATTGAGTCACCTGATGTTAACTCTCCATTCATTAAAAAAGCTACTTATCACTATTCATGCAAAGTATTATATAAAGATAAGATTATCAAGAACGAGCTAGATAATAATATAATTAATGAATTTTATTCAAATGAAGATTTTCATTTTCAGTATTATGGCGAAATTATTTCAGCATACAAAAATTAGACTTTAGGAGGGCTATTATGAATTTTAAAGAATTAGTTAAGGGCAATCGTTCATATCGTCGTTATGATGAAAATTATGATTTGAAAAGAGATGACCTGGAATATTTTATTGACCTAGCTAGAATGACAGCTTCTGCAGCAAATCGACAACCATTAAAATATTATTTATCTAATGATAAAAAAACTAATAATAAAATTTTTGAAACATTAAGCTGGGCTGGCTATATTAAAGATTGGGATGAACCTGTATCAGGAGAGAGACCTTCTGGTTATATTGTTATTCTTGGTGACAAAACTATTTCAAAAAACTATTTCTGTGATCCAGGAATAGCAGCCCAAACTATATTATTAGGAGCCCGAGAAAAAGGTTTAGGTGGATGCATATTTGCAGCAATTAATAAAGAACAATTAAGAGAAAACTTAGATTTACCTAATAAGTATGAAATTCTATATGTAATATCTTTAGGTAAACCAGTTGAAAAAGTTGTTTTAGAAGAAATGGATGATAATGATAATATAAAATACTGGAGAGATGAAGACCAGGTTCACCATGTTCCAAAAAGAAGTTTAAGTAAAATAATTATTAACTAATCAATATTAGGATGGCTTTCTATGTAGCCATCCTATATCTATTATAATTTAATATAGGGGTAAATTATATGCTTAAAAAACAAAAACAAATTTTGCATTATACCGGTGCTTTAATATTTATTATTTCAGTTATTTTGTTTTTGCCTTTGTTGATTTCTATTTTTAACAATGAAGGCTTTGAAATTACAATTATTTATTTATTGACTATTTCTATTTTTGTTGTAATTGGTATATTATTATATCATTTAAATAAAGTTAAAAGAGAAATAAATATAGCAACAGGAATGCTATTATGTAGTTTAGGTTGGATTATTGGTTCTTTTATTGTTTCAATACCATTTTATTTTATTTTTGAAATACCATATATTGATTCCTATTTTGAAGCTATGAGTGGTTTTACAACAACAGGAATAACTATGTTGACTGGAATTAGTAATTATCCTGCCTCTGTATTATTTTTAAGAGCATTGATACAATGGCTGGGAGGCTTAGGAATTTTAACTTTCTTCCTTCTAGTAACATTTAGATTAGGAAGTGGAGTCTGGCATCTATTTACTGCAGAATCACATAAAGCTCTTAATTCTAGACCGGTTCCAAATATATTTAAGACAATCAAGATTTTATGGTCTATATATATAGTTTTGACAGTTTTATTGGTTATTATACTTTTGATTTTAGGATTAAGCTTTTATGATTCTCTCACCCATGCTTTTACAACTTTATCTACTGGAGGATATTCAAATTATGATGCAAGTATAGATTATTTTAGAACTACAGGATATGACAATTATATCTTGATTGAATATGCATTTATCATATTTATGTTCTTTGGTGGTGTTAATTTTTTAATATTTTATAAGGTAAAAAACTTAGAATTTAAAGATGTATTTAATGATAGAGAATTAAAACTATATTTTAAAATAATTGTTTTTACAACTATTTTAATTTTATTATCTGTAATAGTTGGTAATTCAATAGATTTTAACTTTGAGGTTATTGAAGAAAATTTTAGAAAAGTTTTATTTCAGGTTGTTGCAATTTTGACTACAACTGGTTATGGAACTAAGGATATAGCAGCACCTTATTTTACAGCTTTTGCTCGGCAATTATTTCTATTTTTAATGTTAATTGGAGGCTCAGTTGGTTCAACTGGTGGAGGAATAAAAGTATATAGAGCTTTAGTCTTAAAAGAATTATTTATCAGGGAGATAAAAACTTTAGGCTATCCAAGGAAAGCAGTAAAACCGATTGTAATAAATAAATCTATAATAGAAAAATCAGAGATATATAGAATAGCAGGTATTTTCTTTGCCTGGTTAGCATTTATACTAATTGGTGGTTTAATAACAGCATTCTTTTCAAAACATACAGCTTTAGAATCTATTTCAGGAATGTTTTCTGCAGTTAATAATATAGGACCATCATATATTTCTGTATCTGAAATGATTGACTTAAATCCAATTATTAAATTTACTTATATAATAGGTATGTTAGCAGGTAGGCTTGAAATGATACCAGTAATTGCTTTATTTAATAGAGATATTTGGAATAAATAATTTAAAAAGAGGTGTCTAAAATATATATTTTAATTGCAGGTGGAGGTATTGTTGGAAGAAGTTTAGTTAAAAAATTAGTAGATAAACATGACATAGTTGTTATTGATTTAGAAAAAGAGGTATGTGAAAGAATATATAGTCAATATGGAGCTGTTAGTGTTCATGGTAATGCAACTAAAATCAATGTATTAAAAGATGCAGGTATAGAAAAATGCGATGTTGCAGTAGCTGTTATGAGAGATGATGTTGATAATTTAGCCTTTACGATATTAGCCAAAAATTTTGGTGTAGATAAAATACTTGTAAGAATGAGAGACCCAGAATATGAAAATGCATATAGATTAGCTGGGGCCACTAATATTGGAGCAGTTATGAATCTTTTGGCAGAGAGGTTTGTTGTAGATATAGAAGAGCCAAGGATTAGAAAAGTTGCTTCATTAGGTGATGGTAAAGCTGAAGTTTCGATTATTACTATTCCAGAAAATGCAAGATCTGATGGTCAATCTATTGCAGGCATTGTAAATAATAGTGAATTTCCAGATGATTGTGTTATTGCAGGAATTTATGATACTGAAGATGACCAGCTAATTATTCCTAGAGGAAACAGGAAAATTCATGCCGGTAATCAGGTCTTTTTAGTTGCAACAAAAGAAAACATGATAAAAGCAGCAGACTTTTTAATGGGATCTTTATAATGATACTGCAATACTTTAATGTAATCAATTGAAGCTTTTTGTGAGAAAAGTTATAATATTAAATGGATAAACTATAATTTGGAGGGGATAAAGTGAAAAAATTAGTTGAAACAGTACCAAATTTTAGTGAAGGTAGAGATCAGGAAAAGATTGATGCAATTGTCAAACCATTTAAAGAAACTGAAGATGTTAAACTGTTAGATGCCTCAGCTGATAAAGATCATAATCGCTTAGTTGTAACTGCAATCGGTACACCAGAAGCTGTGGAAAAAGCAATTTATGATTCAACAAAAATAGCAATCGCTGAAATTGATATGGAAAAGCATGAGGGTGAACATCCAAGAATGGGAGCAGTTGATGTAATTCCATTTACACCAGTTAAGAATATTGAAATGGAAGAAGCCAAAGAATTAGCTGATAGAGTCGCGAAAAAACTATCAGATGATTTTAATCTTCCAATTTTTATGTATGAAGAGTCAGCAAGCAATGAAAAGAGAAGAAACCTGGCTAAAATTAGAAAAGGCCAATATGAAGGTATGAAAGAAAAAATAAAAGAACCAGAATGGCAGCCTGATTATGGTCCAGCAGAAATTCATTCATCTGCAGGAGTTACTGCTGTCGGTGCCAGGATGCCTTTAGTTGCCTTTAATATTAACTTAGATACTGACAATAAAGAAATAGCTGATAAAATAGCCAGAAAAATTAGACATTCTGGTGGAGGATTAAGATACTGTAAAGCAATTGGAATTGATTTAAAAGATAAAGGGATTGCCCAGGTATCAATGAATATGACTAATTATAAGGGAACATCTTTATATCAGGTAATGGAAATGGTGAAATTTGAAGCTGAAAGATTTGGTGTTAATATAATTGGAAGTGAGTTAATAGGTTTATTGCCATCGGAAGCTTTATTTGATGTAGCTGAATATTATTTAAAACTAGAAGATTTTGAACTGGATCAGGTAATAGAAAATAGGCTTCTGGAAGATCTCTAATGAATAATGCAAATAATGAATATATAATCGTATATAATATCGGAGAACTTATAACTTCTAGTGATCCATGGATTATTAATAATGCAGCTATAGTAATAGAAAAAGGGAATGGGATTATTAAAGATATTGATAAAAATATCACTATTAAAGACAAATATGATCTTTCAAAACATGAAACAATAGATGTTAATGGGGATCCAGTATTACCTGGTTTTATAGATTCTCACACTCATTTTGTTTTTGGTGGATATAGGGCTGATGAGTATTTATGGAGATTAGATGGACAATCTTATTCTGAAATAATGAAAAAGGGCGGAGGTATTGTAAATACTGTTGATGCAACTAGAAAAACTAGTTTTAAAGATCTTATAGATACAGGCAAAAATAGGTTAGATAATTATTTGCAACAGGGTGTAACTACTATTGAGGGGAAAAGCGGTTATGGATTAAATATCGAAACAGAAATAAAACAGTTAGATGTAATGAGATCTTTAAATAATCAACATCCAATTGATGTTGTTCAGACCTTTATGGGAGCCCATTCTGTTAGCAGAGAGTTTAAAGATGATAAAGATGGTTTTGTTAATTATGTGATTGAAGAGATGCTGCCAGTAATTGCAGAAAGAGATGACGTTTCTTTTTGCGATGTTTTCTGTGATGAAGGAGTCTTTACTATAGAACAAACTAAAAATATTTTAACAAAAGCTAAATCATTAGGCTTAAAGCCAAAATTACATGTAGATGAGATAGCATATGTTGGAGGTGCAGAATTAGCAGCTGAGATCGGTGCTGTTTCTGCTGAACATTTATTAAAAGTATCTGATGAAGGCATATCCAGAATGGCTAAAAACAATGTAACCCCTGTAATATTGCCAATTACAGCATTTAGTCTCCAGGAAAAATATGCACCAGCAAGAAAGATGCTTGAAAATGGATTAGATGTTGCCGTTTCTACTGATTTTAATCCAGGCAGTTCACACTCATATTCTATACCGTTATTACTATCTTTATCAGCAATTAAATTAAAAATGAACTTAAAAGAAATAGTTAAAGCTGTAACTATTAATGCTGCTAAAGCTTTAGATAGAGATGAATTTATTGGCAGTTTAGAACCTGGAAAGTTTGCAGATTTAATAATTCTAGATGCTCCATCATATGAGCATTTAATCTATAATATTGGTGGCAATATTGTAGATACAGTGATTAAGAAAGGCTCTATAGTTCATAAAAAAAGTGAATTATATTACGAAAAGAATAATATCATAAAGGGTGATAAATAATGGCTTTTGCAGATTTGTCTTTAAAAGAATTCTCAGAAGAAGTAGGTTCTGACAAACCTACCCCTGGTGGAGGAAGTGTAGCTGCATTATCTGCAGCATTAAGTTCATCACTATTAAAAATGGTAATAGTTTTAACCAAAGACAATAATGAGTTGGACTCCTTTAAATCCGATCTTAATAAAGATATTAAAGATGCTTTTCATTTAATGGATAAAGATAGCGATAGTTTTAATAAAGTAATGAAAGCTTTTAAAATGCCAAAAGAAACAGAATTAGAAAAAGAAAAAAGAAAAGAAGCTATTCAGGCCGGACTTAAAGAAGCAAGTTTAACTCCTCTAGATACTATGAAATTAGCTTATAAATTGATCGAAGTCTCTATTAAGGTTGCCAGGCATGGCAATAAAAATGCAGTTACAGATGCGGGCGTTGCAGGCTATATGGCTTTTTCTGCATTACAGGGCGGTTATTATAATGTAATTATAAATACTGTTTCTATAAAAGATAAAGAATTTGTTGATGCCACAGAAAAAGAAGCTAATAAGATGTTAAAAAAGTCCAAATCCTTATTAGAGGAATTGAACGATATAGTTATTAATACGGTAGCGTAAATTGCTATTATCTTAATT